>Ga0105247_10000376_pt1 | contig 37966 bp, 32 predicted proteins | sample KBSS24metaG_FD_81519 | JGI IMG/M metagenome (GOLD analysis project Ga0105247, IMG submission 81519) | Switchgrass rhizosphere microbial communities from Kellogg Biological Station, Michigan, USA - KBS S2-4 metaG | ecosystem: Host-associated > Plants > Roots > Rhizosphere > Soil | place... | reverse complement strand
CGAGAGCCCGGAGTAATCGCTTTCGGCAAGATGGCCTAGGTGCACAGCTGGCTGACCCGCAATGTGCGGGTGCTCTCCGCTGTTTCGTTTCTTCAGGACGCGGCGAGTGAGTTGCTCTATCCGTTGCTGCCCATCTATCTGACCTCGGTGCTGGGCGCCCCGGCGGCCGTCGTCGGTGCTGTCGAGGGCGCAGCGGAAGGCGCAGCGTCGCTGACCAAGCTTGCGGCAGGGCCGCTCGGTGACCGCTTCGCCCGGCGGCCGCTGATCGCGACGGGCTACGGCATGGCGGCGCTTGGCAAGGTGATGGTCGCGGCCGCGACGGCCTGGCCTGGTGTGCTGGCCGGCCGGGTTGTCGACCGGCTTGGCAAGGGAATTCGCGGTGCACCTCGCGACGCACTGCTCGTCGTCGACATCGACGAGGCTGCGCGCGGACGGGTGTTCGGATTTCACCGCACGATGGACACATTGGGCGCTGTGGTTGGGCCATTGCTCGGTCTGGCCGGCTACGAATTGCTCGACCACCAGATCCGACCACTGCTGTGGGTGGCCGTCGTGCCTGCCGTGTTGAGCGTCGCGCTGGTGTTCTTCGTGCGCGAGACCCGGCGGGTGTTGCCACGTGCCGAGCGGCGCGCTGTGTTCGCCAGGGTCGGTGACCTGCCACGCCGCTATTGGCGGGTGACGGCCGCGCTGGTGGTGTTCGGGCTGGTGAACTTCCCCGACGCGTTGCTCTTGTTGCGGCTGAACGAGATCGGCTTCTCGGTGGTCGAAGTCATCCTGGCCTACGTCACCTACAACGCGGTGTATGCGGTCGCGAGCTATCCCGCCGGGCTGCTGGCCGACCGCATTCCGCGTCCCGCCGTGTTCGGTGTCGGCCTCGCGTTCTTCGCGATCGGCTACGCCGGACTCGGGCTGACCACCGACGCCGTCGCGGCATGGCTGTTGATCGGTGTGTACGGGGTGTACACCGGATGCACGGATGGCGTTGGCAAGGCGTGGATTTCATCACTGGTCGGCTCGGAGCTGCAGGCCAGCGCGCAGGGCGTGTTCCAGGGAGCCAGCGGATTCGCGGTGCTGGCCGCGGGGTTGTGGGCAGGCTTCCTGTGGGGCGCGGACGGCCGTATCCCGTTGTTGGTCTCGGGGATCGTTGGCGGCGTGTTCGCGGTGGGGTTGCTCGTTGTCGGTCTGAGCGGCTACCGGACGGGGAAGGCCACCTCGACGGCGTCGAGCGCGAACGGCGGCACCCCGACGCCGACGACCGAGTAGCCGCCCTGCGATGTGCGCTCGGTGATGCGCCCGGTGGCCGAGCGGTTGCCGACGGTCACGGTGGCCGGCTGGGGAAGTTTGTCGGTTCCGGGTAGCTGGCCGAGAATCGTGCCCTGCCAATGGTAATGGCCGTCGATCGGCTCGAAATGACCGGTCAGGCGGACGTGGGCGAGGCAGCTCGCGTCGTCGATGTGGACGGTGGCGTCGCCGTCGTACACATCGTCCTCGACGGCGGTATCCGAGCTGATGTCGAAGGCGCGTCGGATGTGTCTGGCGACGCGCCGCCAGCGGATCTGTCCGGATCGCTCGTGTTCGGCGAAGTAGCGCTGGGTGCTGTGCCGCACCTCGATGCGGGTGGCGTGAGTGTCCGCCATCACCTGCAAACATTTCGCGATGTAGCTCTTTTGCGCTGCTACATCGGGGCCCGTGATCAGGAAATAGTTCGGCACGCCGTGGACAGCCACGCCGAGATACGGGGCGAGGCCAAGCCCATCGCGGTCGGTGCCGTCGGGCACCGCGCCATCGGTCGCGATCAGCACCCGGGCGCGAGACTGTTCGCCCTGCAGCGTCCACGTGTGCGTGCTCTCGTCGAAAGACGGATTCAGGCCGGCGATCCTTTCGGCGTCGAGGAAGGCGACGTCGTCGATATCGCTCACAGGAAGTGGCTGCGCTTCCACATCCGTCGCGCGATCCGGCCCATCAACCCGACCTCCTCGAGAAATGCTGCCAGCGGTGCGAACCCGGCAATCTGCACCTCGTGCCGATGCGGGCTTCGCCGAGCGGCGCGTCGAGCTTCTCGCGGATCCAGGCCGACGCGGCGGTACGGCGTCGGGTTGGTGAACAGGTACTGGAAGAACACGCCGCCGATGCCGTTGATGTTGGCCACCCACAACTTGTTGATCCGCCGCATGTGCGGGGCGCGCTTGCGCAACCCGTCGCGGGCGAACTGGATGTGACGGGCCTCCTCGGTGACGTGGATGCGCATGAGGCGCTGCACCATTGGCTGTAGGTCGGGATCGTCCATCATCTGACGCTGCAGCGAGTCGAAGATCTCCTCGCCGATCAGCGCCGCCATCCACAGCAGCGAGTCCCTGAAAGCGAGCGGCAGCGCGTTGATGATCATTCGCTGATATAGCCTGGGCTGCATCGGCTTTGCACCGACGCGCTCGATGGCCTTGCCGAACATCACCATGTGACGCGTTTCGTCGCCGAGTTCGGTCAGCGCGTAGTGGGTGGCGCGCGCGGTCGGATCTTGGTGAATCATCTTGCGCAGCAAGGCCTGGTTGAGCATGTTCTCGAACCAGATGCCTGCCGACAGCGTGTTGACGAGCTCCTGGCGCGACAAGTCGATCTGTTGCGCGCGGCTCATGTCGTCCCACAGCGGCGTGCCGTACAGCGACACCGTCTTGGGAGGCAGGTAGAACTTGTCCGGATCCAGCGGGGCGTCCCAGTCGATGTCGACGATCGGGGCGTAGGACTTCTTGACCGAGCCCTTCAGCAGGCGCTCGGCGAATTCTTCACGGCCGGCCGCAGCGGTCGCCTTTACCGAAGCAGTCATCGCTGACGTCCCTTCGTTGCTGTCCACTAGAAAGTTAGATATTCGATGCCCCAGATGTCAATACCTCGGGTACTGGATACTTTGGGTAACCGCAGGTCACTGGCATACTCGCACCGTGAAGCGGCGGATCCACGTGATCGGTATCGGCGCGGGCGATCCGGACTATGTGACGGCACAGGCGGTCGCGGCGCTCAACGACACGCAGGTGTTCTTCGCGATGGACAAGGGTTCCGAGAAGAGCGACCTGGTCGCGCTTCGACGTCAGGTCTGCGAGCGATTCATCCGCGAGCCTGGCTACCGGTTCGTCGAACTGCGCGACCCGGAGCGCGCCAGGGCCGCCCCTGACAGCCCGGCCTACCGGCAGGCGGTCGCCGATTGGCATGCCGCCCGGGCGGCCGCGTGGGCCGACGCCATCGAATCCGAGCTGGAACCCGGCGGTGTCGGCGCCTTCCTGGCATGGGGCGACCCGTCGCTCTACGACAGCACGCTGCGAATCCTGGACATCGTCGCCGCCCGCGTCGACATCGACTACGACGTCATCCCCGGCATCACCGCGATCCAGGCGCTTACCGCACGGCATCGCATCCCGCTCAACGACGTCGGCGAGCCGGTGCTCGTCACCACCGGCAGGCAGCTGCGCGACTACGGGCTGTCCGGTAGCGCCGTCGTGATGCTCGACGGGGACTGTTCGTTTCGGAATTGCCCGCCGCAGACCCGAATCTGGTGGGGCGCCTATCTCGGCACGCCCGACGAGCTGTTGGTGTCCGGCACAGTCGGGGAGGTTGGCTCCCGAATCGCGGAACTGCGGGCCGACGCGCGCGCCCGGCACGGCTGGATCATGGACACCTACCTGTTGCGACCCGCCGACTGACCGTCGGTCATGGCAAGATCAGCCGCATGGGGAGCTTCCTCCTGCGCGCAGCGCTGACCGGGGTGGCGCTGTGGGCGGTCACTCTCGTCGTTCCCGGCATCAGCTTCGTCGGCGGGGACACCACGCTGGCGAGGGTCGGCATCATCTTCGTCGTCGCGGTGATCTTCGGTCTGGTCAACGCGATCATCAAGCCGATCGTGCAGATCATTTCGCTCCCGCTGTACATCCTCACGCTGGGCCTGATCCACATCGTGATCAATGCGTTGATGTTGTGGATCACGTCGTGGATCACCGATCACACCACGCACTGGGGCCTCTACATCGAGGATTTCTGGTGGACGGCGATCTGGGCCGCAATCGTTCTGTCGATCGTGAGTTGGCTGCTCTCTTTGGTCACCCGCGACGCCGGACGCCGCGTCCGGAATTGATCGGCACACTGGAGTCATGCCGGAACTACCTGAGATCGAGGCGTTGGCCGACCATCTGCGTCGTCATGCAGTCGGGCTGACCGTCGGGCGCATCGACGTCGCGGCGCTCTCGGTGCTCAAGACATTCGATCCGCCGATCAACGTGCTGCACGGTCAGACCGTCACCGGCGCCAACCGGTGGGGCAAGTATCTCGGCATGCAGGCGGGCGATCTGCACCTCATCACGCACCTGTCGCGGGCCGGCTGGCTGCGGTGGTCGGACAAACTGGCCGCCGCGCCGCTGAAGCCCGGGAAGGGCCCGATCGCGTTGCGCGTGCATCTCGGAAAGGCAGGGGAGGCACCGGGTTCGGATGCCGGCCGGGCGGCTCGGAGTTCGGATGTCGCCGGCCCGGCGGCTCCGGGTTTCGACCTGACCGAAGCCGGCACCCAGAAGCGGTTGGCGGTGTGGCTGGTCGACGATCCCGCCAAGGTGCCCGGCATCGCCGCGCTCGGTCCGGACGCCCTTTCGTTGAGCCCGGACGATCTGGCCGGCGTGCTGTCGGGGCAGAGCGGCCGGATCAAGACCGTCATCACCGACCAGAAGGTGATCGCAGGCATCGGCAACGCATACAGCGACGAGATCCTGCACGTGGCGAAGCTGTCGCCGTTCGCAACGGCGGGCAAGCTGACCGACGCGCAGCTTGCGGCGCTGCACGACGCGTTGATCTCGGTGCTGACCGACGCGGTCGAACGGTCGGTGGGCCAGCAGGCGGCGACCCTGAAAGGGGAGAAGCGGTCGGGGCTGCGGGTACACGCGCGCACCGGGCTGCCGTGTCCCGTATGCGGCGACACCGTGCGTGAGGTGTCGTTCGCAGACAAGTCGTTTCAGTACTGCCCGACGTGTCAGACGGGCGGCAAGGTGCTGGCCGACCGGAGGCTGTCGCGGCTGCTCAAATAGATAGGCTGTGCCGGTGACTCGGCAGAAGATCCTGATCACTGGCGCGAGCTCTGGTCTGGGCGCGGGCATGGCCCGCAAGTTCGCCGCGAAGGGCCGCGACCTGGCGCTCTGCGCCCGCCGCACGGACCGGCTCGATGAGCTCAAGGCCGAACTGCTCGAGCGGAATCCCGGCATCACGGTTGCGGTGGCGGCGTTGGACGTCAACGACCACGAGCAGGTGCCGAAGGTGTTCGCCGAGATGTCCGATGAACTGGGCGGGATCGACCGCATCATCGTCAACGCCGGGATCGGCAAGGGCGCCCGCCTCGGCTCGGGCAAGCTGCGGGCCAACAAAGCCACCGTTGAGACGAATCTCGTTGCGGCGCTTGTGCAAATCGAGACTGCGATCGAGATGTTCAAGGCCGCAGGCGGTGGGCATCTGGTGCTCATCTCATCGGTGCTCGCCAACAAGGGCGTGCCAGGAGTGCGGGCCGCCTATGCCGCCAGCAAGGCGGGGGTGTCCTCGATCGGCGAATCGCTGCGCGCCGAATACGCCAAGGGTCCGATCAAGGTGACGGTCATCGAGCCCGGCTACATCGAATCCGAGATGACCGCGAAGGCCGACACGACGAAGCTGATAGTCGACAACGAGACCGGCACCAAGGCGATGGTCGACGCGATCGAACGCGAACCGGGCCGTGCCGCCGTGCCGAGCTGGCCGTGGACGCCGCTGGTGCAGGTGCTGCGGTTGCTGCCGCCGCAGCTGGCCGCGAAATTCGCCTAGAGCCCGACGTGGCTTGCTTGCCGCGAGGGTGCGTGTTTGCGCGCGACACGCCGCGCAACGGCGTGCACCTGCGCACGCTCGGCGCTCGCGAGGGTGCGGAAATGCCCACAATTTGCGGCGCGTCGGGGTGCAAACACACGCTGGGCGATTGTCAGTTAGTAGCGCTAGTGGTTTGTTTAGGCGGCTGTCAATCGTGGTAGCCGAGCTACATGATCGTGAAACTGACGAAGATGACGCCCATATTGTTCGCGGGCGCTGCCGCCACTGCGATTGCGCTGGCCCCGGCCGCTCTCGCGGAGCCCGCACCGCCGCCACCGCCGCCGTGCTACAACCTTGACGGCACACCGTGCACACCTTCAGCCGGTCCTGAGGGTGCAGGTGCGGAGGTCCCCGGTGGGCCTGGTGCGCAGGCCGGTTCCAATGGCCAGGTTTCAGCGGGCGTTCCCGGTGGGCCGTGGGCTCAGGCTGGGCCTGGCGGCGGGGTTGCTTGTGTTCCTGGCGGTCCGTGCACGTCCGTTCCGCTTCCATAACGGCTGAACGCGTGACTTCGGCGCGCTGACGCCCGCTCAGCGGCCGGCAGCGCGCCGAAATCGCTAAGCGCTGCGGCCGCGTTCGGTGCGGTAGCGGCGCACCAGCGTGTCGGTCGACGAGTCCGACTGTTCGGCGGGCGACGCGTCGCTGGTGATCACCGGCAGGAGCGCCTTGGCTTGGGTCTTTCCCAGCTCGACGCCCCACTGGTCGAACGAGTCGATGCCCCAGATGACCCCTTCGGTGAACACCTGATGCTCGTAGAGCGCAATCAACTGGCCGACCACCGATGGGGTCAGCTTGGTGCCGAGGATCGACGTCGTCGGCCGGTTGCCCGGCATCACCTTGTGCGGCACCACCTCCGGTGGCGTGCCCTCGGCGGCGATCTCCTGGGCCGTCTTGCCGAACGCCAGCACCTGCGTCTGGGCGAAGAAATTGCTCATCAGCAGGTCGTGCATGCTGCCGGTGCCGTCGGCGGTCGCCAGGTCGTCGGTGGGCTGGGAGAACCCGATGAAGTCGGCAGGGATCAGCCGCGTGCCCTGGTGGATCAGTTGGTAGAACGCGTGCTGGCCGTTGGTTCCCGGCTCGCCCCAGAAGATTTCGCCGGTGCTGGTGGTCACCGGTGTGCCGTCCGCGCGCACCGACTTGCCATTGGATTCCATCGTCAGCTGCTGCAGATAGGCGGCGAAGCGTGACATGTCGTTGGAGTACGGCAGCACCGCGCGTGTCTGCGCGCCGAAGAAGTTGTTGTACCACAAGCCAATCAGCCCCAGCAGTGCCGGAGCGTTGGACTCGAGCGGCGTGTATTTGAAGTGCTCGTCGATGAGGTGGAAGCCCGCCAGGAAGTCAGCGAAGCGCTCGCGGCCGATCGCCGCCATCACCGACAGGCCGATCGCCGAATCCACCGAATAGCGTCCGCCGACCCAGTCCCAGAAGCCGAACATGTTGTCGGTGTTGATGCCGAAGTCGTCGACCAGCTTCTTGTTCGTCGACACCGCAACGAAATGCTTGGCCACCGCGGAGTCGCCGAGTGCGTCCGTCAGCCAGCGCCGCGCCGCGGTCGCGTTGGTCAGCGTCTCCAGCGTGGAGAACGTCTTCGATGCGACGATGAAAAGCGTTGTGGCAGGCTCGAGCCCATCGAGTTTCGCCACCAGGTCGGCGGGGTCGACGTTGGAGACGAAGCGCGCGGAGATGCCCGCATCGGCGTAGTGGCGCAGCGCGTCGTAGACCATCACCGGACCCAGGTCCGAACCGCCGATGCCGATGTTGACGACGGTCTTGATGCGTTCTCCGGTCGCACCGGTCCACTCGCCGCTGCGCAGCCGGTCGGTGAAGTCGCCCATCTTGTCCAGCTCTGCATGCACATCCTCGACGATGTTCTGGCCATCGACGATCAGCTCCTCGCCGCGCGGCAGCCGTAGTGCGATGTGCAGTACGGCGCGGTTCTCCGAGGTGTTGATGTGCACGCCGGAGAACATCGCGTCACGGCGCTGCTCAAGCCCGGCAGTGCGGGCCAGGTCGATCAGCAGCTGCAACGTCTCGCGGGTGACCCGGTGCTTGCTGTAGTCGATGTAGAGGTCGCCGACCGTCAGCGTCAGCTGGGTGCCGCGCTCAGGGTCTTCGGCAAACAACTCGCGGAGGTGTTTCTCACCGATCTCGTCGTGATGTCGCTGCAGGGCCTGCCAGGCGGGAGTGGCTGCGATATCGGAGATCTGCTGCGTATCGGTGGTCATGTTTTCGACCCTAGTGCGGCCGGTTGAACAAAGGAGTAAATGATGAGGGTATGGACACCACCGCACTGCTGAAGTCAGTACCCACCGGTCTGTGGATCGGTGGTGAGGAACGCGAAGGCAAGTCGACATTCAACGTTCTCGACCCATCCGACGACCAGGTCTTGACCGCCGTCGCCAACGCCACCGCCGAAGACGCGATCGCCGCGCTCGACGCGGCCTGTGCCGTGCAGGCGGAGTGGGCGGCCACGCCGCCCCGCGAGCGCGGCGAGATCCTGCGGTCGGTGTTCGAGAAGATCACCGAACGCGCCGAGGACATCGCCACCCTGATGACCCTGGAAATGGGCAAGGTGCTGCCCGAGAGCATGGGCGAGGTCAAGTACGGCGCGGAGTTCTTCCGCTGGTTCGCCGAAGAGGCCGTGCGCGTCCACGGTCGGTATACCCCGAGCCCGGCGGGAACCGGCCGCGTCCTGGTGACCAAGCAAGCGGTCGGCCCGTGCTACGCGATCACACCGTGGAACTTCCCGCTGGCCATGGGCACTCGCAAGATCGGGCCTGCCTTCGCAGCGGGCTGCACGATGATCGTCAAGCCGGCGCAGGAGACGCCGTTGACCATGCTGCTGCTGGCCAAGCTGATCGACGAGGCGGGCCTGCCGAAGGGTGTGCTGTCGGTGCTGCCGACCAACAGTCCAGGGCCGGTCACCGAGGCCCTGATCAATGACGGCCGGCTGCGGAAGCTGACCTTCACCGGGTCGACCGGTGTCGGGAAGGCCCTCGTCAAGCAGTCGGCCGACAAGCTGCTGCGCACCTCGATGGAGCTCGGCGGGAACGCGCCGTTCGTGGTGTTCGACGACGCCGACGTGGATGCCGCCGTCGACGGCGCGATCCTGGCGAAGATGCGCAACGGCGGCGAGGCCTGCACCGCGGCCAACCGGTTCCACGTCGCCAACTCGGTGCGCGAGGAGTTCACCGAGAAGCTGGTCAAACGGATGAGCGAGTTCACCCTCGGCAAGGGCACCGATGAATCGTCGACGCTCGGCCCGCTGATCAATGCCAAGCAGGTTGCCACCGTCGAGGACCTGGTGTCCGACGCGGTGTCGCGCGGCGCGACCGTCGCCGTCGGCGGCGTCGCCCCCGGCGGCGCCGGCAACTTCTACCCTGCGACGGTGCTGGCCGACGTGCCCGCCGACGCCCGCATCCTCAAGGAGGAGGTGTTCGGGCCCGTCGCGCCGATCACCGGCTTCGACACGGAGGAGGAGGGTGTGGCCGCGGCCAACGACACCGAATACGGACTGGCGGCCTACATCTACACCCAGTCGCTGGACCGGGCGCTGCGCGCGGCCGATGGCATCCAGTCCGGGATGGTCGGCATCAACCGCGGCGTGATCTCCGACCCGGCCGCGCCGTTCGGCGGCGTGAAGGAATCGGGCTTCGGTCGCGAAGGCGGCTTCGAAGGCATCGAGGAGTACCTGGACATCAAATACATCGCGCTGACGAAGTAATCGCCGGAGCCGCGTAGCCGGCGACATTTTCCCCAGCGCGCCTTCCGGATTCGGTGCGCGGGCGCCCCTAAACTTCGCGCAGTGCGCCAGGTCCGTGTCGCCCCGCGCCGACGAGGCGCCCGGTCTAAGGGCATCCCTGCGCTTGACGGCATCCGCGCCCTCGCCGTTGGGCTCGTCCTGGCAGAGCATGGCGGCATCCCCGGAATTCCTGGCGGGTTCCTGGGTGTCGACGTCTTCTTCGTGCTCAGCGGATTCCTGATTACCTCGCTGCTGCTCGACGAATTGGCCAACCGCGGCCGAATCGCGTTGGCGGACTTCTGGATCCGGCGCGCGCGACGGCTGTTGCCCGCGCTGTTCGTCATGGTGGCGGCGGTGGTGGCGGCGCGAACACTCTTCCCGCCCGAGGCCACCGCGTCACTGCGCGACGACTCCGTCGCCGCGTTCTTCTGGGCGGCGAACTGGATTTTCGTCGCACAGAAGACCGACTACTTCTCGCAGGGCAGCCCGCCGTCGCCGCTGCAGCACACGTGGTCGCTGGGTGTCGAGGAGCAGTACTACCTGTTCTGGCCGCTGCTGGTGATCGCCGTCGCTGCCGTGTTCGGGGCCCGCGCCCGATGGGCCGTCTTCGCGCTCGCGACCATGGGCGCGGCCGGCTCGGCGGCCGCCGCGATCCTGATGGCGTCCGACGACATGGTGAACCGCGTGTACTTCGGCACCGACACCCGGGTGCAGGCCCTGCTCGTGGGCGCTGCCGCGGCCGCCCTGCTGGTGCGCGACTGGTCGGTGCTGACGGCGGGCGGCACGTTGATCCGCACGCGGTGGCGGCGGTGGGGCGCCGCAGCGTTGTCGATCGTCGGGTTGGCGATGCTGGCGGCACTGGCGCACGACGCGACGGGCAGCGCCCGCGAGTTCCACGCCGGGCTGCTGATCGTGGTGGCCGTGGCCGCGGTCCTCGTCGTCGCACCGGTGGCGCTGGATCAGGGCTCACCCGTCGCGCAGGTACTGGCATGGCGGCCGTTGGTGTGGCTTGGCGCCATCTCCTACGGCGTCTACCTGTGGCACTGGCCGATCTTCCTGGCGCTCAACGGGGAACGCACGGGGTGGTCCGGTTGGCCGCTGTTCGCGCTGCGGTGCGCGGCGACGGTCGCGGTGGCAACGGCCTCGTGGTGGCTGCTCGAGCAGCCCATCCGGCGATGGCGGCCGGTGATCGTCCCGATGCTGCCGCTGGCCGGTGCCACGGCCGCCACCGCGGCGGCGGTGACGATGCTCGTGCTGCCCGTCGGGACCAAACCCTTCGAGGCGCCTGTGGGGCCCGACGTCGACTCTGCGGCGCTGGTCTCCCCCGAGGTACCCGTCGAGGTGCGATCGCCGTCGGGGCAGCCGGCCCAGGGGACCAAGCGTGTCGCGGTGTTCGGGGACTCGGTGGCGTGGACGTTGATGCGCTACCTGCCGCCGACGCCCGGCCTGACCTTCGCCAACTACACGACGATCGGGTGCGGGGTGGCCCGCGGCGGGCCGTACCGGTACACGGGCCAGACGCTGAACCAGAAACCCGAATGCGATGACTGGCCAGCAAGGTGGTCGCAGCGGATCAACCACGACCGGCCCGACGTCGTGCTGCTGATCATCGGCCGGTGGGAGGTGGTGGACCGGGTCAACGAGGGGAACTGGACGCACATCGGCGACGACGCGTACGACGCTTATCTGCGTGGCGAGCTCCAACGGGCGCTCGACATAGTCACCTCGACCGGGGCCCGCGTGGTGGTGACGACCGAGCCGTACAACCGTCGCGCCGAGAAACCCGACGGCAGCCTGTATCCGGAGGATCAGCCCATCCGCGCCGACCGCTGGAACACCCTGTTACGCAGCGTCATCGGCAAGCGTCCCGACGTCACGGTGCTCGACCTCAACAAGAAGATGTGCCCGAACGGCTACTACACCAGCAAGGTCGACGGCATCAAGATGCGCATGGACGGGGTGCATCCGACCCCGGAGGCGGTGAAATGGTTGACGCCGTGGCTGACCGACGCGCTGAAGAGGTGATGGACGAGCGGGTCGCGGTGTTCGACGCGCAGGGCCGCGTCGTCGGGGCGGCGCCGCGGTCGCAGGTCTACGCCGAAGGGCTTTGGCACGGCAGCGCAGGGGTGTTGGTGCGCTCGACGGACGGCCTGCGGCTCTACGTGCATCGCCGCACCACCACCAAGGCGGTATTCGCGGGGATGCACGACTGCCTGGCCGGCGGCGTAATCGATGCGGGTGAGACGCCGCTGCAGACCGCGACGCGAGAGCTGCGGGAAGAACTCGGCATCACCGGCCAGACGCCGGCACCGCTGGCGTCGGCTGCCTGGGATGGCGAATGGGCGGGCAGGCCGATGCGGTGTCACCTCTTCGCGTTCGGCATCCGCTACGACGGGCCGATCCGCCATCAGCCGGACGAAATCGCCGACGGCTGGTGGTGGACCGACGACGAGTTGGCGCAACGGCTGGCCGACCCGTCGTGGCCGTTCGTGCCGGATACCCGGGAATTGATCCCGCAGTTGCTGTATCGCGTGTGAATCAGTGGCCGAGGCGGCCGCGGCCCAGGCGCAGCAGCAGCATCGCCAGGTCCTTGCCCTCGGGGCCGAGCTCGCTGTAGCGCTCGATGACCTTCATCTCGCGGCTGTGCACCAGGCGGGTGCCGCCGGAGGCCATCCGGGCCTTGCCGATGAGCTTGGATACTTCGGTGCGCCGCTTGACGGCTTCCAGGATGGTCGCGTCGAGCTGGTCGATTTCGCGGCGCAGGTCGTCGATGTCAGCCACGGGTTCTGTTTCGATAGTCATTTCGGGCTCCTCATTGTGTGGGGGTTCAGGTCTCATCCGGTTTCGGGCCTCACACAAGAGACGAGCCCCGGATCCGGAAGCGGACCGCGGGGCTCTGGGAAGCAGCTAGACCACGGGCACCGCTGGCCGGTACCCGTAGAAAAATCGCCGCTGCTTACTGAGCACGGGATTGAGTGTGCCACCAACAGCCGCGCCTGCGCAAAAACTGTCGTCTCGCAGCGGTAGGTTTGGTTGCGAGATGAGTGTGCATGTGACCGGCCTGGATCCTGTGACCAGCGAAGAACTCCTGGAGGGCCTCAACCCGCAACAGCGCCAGGCCGTGCTGCACGAGGGCTCGCCGCTGCTGATCGTCGCCGGGGCCGGATCAGGCAAGACGGCGGTGCTGACCCGGCGGATCGCCTATCTGCTGGCTGCCCGCGACGTCGGCGTCGGCCAGGTGCTCGCCATCACCTTCACCAACAAGGCCGCCTCCGAGATGCGCGAGCGGGTGAAGAGCCTGATTGGCGCACGGGCTGGGTTCTCTATGTGGGTGTCGACGTTCCACTCCACCTGCGTGCGGATCCTGCGCAATCAGGCGTCCCTGCTGCCCGGCCTGAACTCCAACTTCTCGATCTACGACGCCGACGACTCGCGGCGGCTGCTGTTGATGATCGGCAAGGACATGGGGCTGGACACCAAGCGCTACTCGCCGCGGTTGCTGGCCAACGGGATCTCCAACCTGAAGAACGAGCTGATCGGCCCCGAGCAGGCGGCCTACGACGCCTCGAACGCCGACGAGGACCTGCCGCGGATCATCGCCGAGGTCTTCGCCGAGTACCAGCGCCGGCTGCGTGCGGCCAACGCGCTCGACTTCGACGATCTCATCGGCGAGACAGTCGCTGTGCTGCAAGCCTTTCCGCAAATCGCGCAGTACTACCGCAGGCGGTTCCGGCACATCCTCGTCGACGAGTATCAGGACACCAACCATGCGCAGTACGTGTTGGTGCGCGAATTGGTGGGTCGCGAAACGGAGGACGGTGTCGCGCCCGCCGAGCTGTGCGTGGTGGGTGACGCCGACCAGTCGATCTATGCGTTCCGCGGTGCCACGATCCGCAACATCGAGGACTTCGAACGCGACTTCCCCAACGCCACAACGATTCTGCTGGAGCAGAACTACCGGTCGACACAGAACATCCTGACCGCGGCGAACTCGGTGATCTCCCGCAACGCCGGCCGCCGCGAGAAGCGGCTGTGGACCGACGCGGGGGAGGGTGAGCTCATCGTCGGCTTCGTCGCCGACAACGAGCACGACGAGGCGCGTTTCGTCGCCGAGGAGATCGACGCGCTCGCCGACAAGGGTGAGATCACCTACAACGACGTCGCCGTCTTCTACCGCACCAACAACTCGTCGCGCGCGTTGGAGGAAGTCTTCATCCGGGCCGGCATTCCGTACAAAGTTGTTGGCGGCGTTCGCTTTTACGAGCGCAGGGAGATCCGCGACATCGTTGCGTACCTGCGCGTGTTGGACAATCCCGGCGACTCGGTCAGCATGCGGCGCATCCTGAACACGCCGCGGCGCGGCATCGGCGATCGTGCGGAAGCCTGTGTGGCGGTGTACGCGGAGAACACCGGCTTGTCGTTCAACGACGCGCTGCAGGCCGCCGCCGAGGGCAAGGTGCCGATGCTGAACACCCGCTCGGAGAAGTGCATAGCGAGTTTCGTCGAGCTGCTCGACGATCTGCGCGGCCGGCTCGACGGTGAACTCGGTGAGCTCGTTGACGCCGTTCTGGACCGCACCGGCTATCGCACGGAACTGGAATCCTCCAGCGATCCACAGGATCTGGCGCGACTGGACAATCTCAACGAATTGGTCAGCGTCGCACATGAATTCAGCACCGACCTGGCCAACGCGCAGGCGCTCGGCGAGGTCGACCCGCAAGACGAGGACGTGCCCGACACCAGCGTGCTCGCTCAGTTCCTCGAACGGGTGTCGCTGGTCGCAGACGCCGACGAACTGCCTGAGCACGGCGCCGGAGTGGTGACGATGATGACCCTGCACACCGCGAAGGGGCTGGAGTTCCCCGTGGTGTTCGTGACGGGCTGGGAGGACGGCATGTTCCCCCACATGCGGGCCCTCGGCGATCCGACGGAGCTGTCCGAGGAGCGACGGCTGGCGTACGTCGGCATCACCCGCGCACGGCAGCGGTTGTACGTCAGCCGGGCCAGGGTCCGCTCGTCGTGGGGTCAGCCGATGCTCAACCCCGAGTCGCGGTTCCTGCGCGAGATCCCGCAGGAGCTCATCGATTGGCGGCGGACGGAGCCTGCCCCGTCCCTGTCTGCTCCGGTCAGCGGTGCGGGCCGGTTCGGCACTCCGCGCCCCTCGCTTGCTCGCTCAGCGGCCGGAAAACGCCCGCTGCTGGTGTTGGAGCCCGGTGATCGCGTCACCCACGACAAGTACGGCCTCGGCCGCGTCGAGGAGGTCTCAGGCGTCGGCGAATCGGCGATGTCGCTGATCGACTTCGGTAGCGCCGGCCGTGTCAAGCTGATGCACAACCACGCGCCGGTCTCCAAGCTCTGAGCAGCGGGAGGCGGAGGCAGTTGTCGAATTGCCCGGTTAGGAGCGACGTTTTGTCGCCACTGCCGACTCTGTCGCGCAGAGCCGGGCAGAGGGGTGAATGATCGCGGCGCAGCCGAAGCGTTGATAACCAGCATGAGCTTTGAGATGACCGCCCACACCGTCGCAAGCGACTGGCACTTGTGGCTCGGTTTCTTGGGCGCGTCGATTGCGATTGCGTTCTCGCCGGGCGCCGGGGCGATTCAGTCGATGGCGGCAGGTCTGAGTCATGGCCTCTTGCGGGCATATTGGAGCATCGTCGGCCAGGAGTTGGGCCTGGTGTTCCAACTGACCCTCGTCGCGGTGGGGCTGGGCGCCGTCGTCGCCAAGTCCGTGGTGGCGTTCACCATCATCAAGTTCCTCGGCGTTGGCTATCTGCTCTACCTGGCCGTGCGGCAATGGCGCGCATCCAGTCGGGACCTGACGGAGAAGATCAGCGGGACGCCGACGAGAGCCGGATTCCCACTGCTGATACGTGGATTCCTCGTCAACGCGACCAACCCGAAAGCGACGGTGTTCTATCTTGCCGTGCTGCCGCAGTTCGTGTCGCCGACCGCGCCACTGCTACCGCAGTACGTCGTGAACGGGTTGACGTTCGTCGGGGTCGACATCGTGGTGATGAGCGTGTATGCGGGCCTGGCGACGCGGCTACTCAGGCTGCTGGGGGCTCGCCAGCAAGTGGTGCTCAACCGGTTCTTCTCGGGCCTCTTCGCAACCGCGGCCGTGGTGCTGGCTCTTGTGCGTCGGGGGGCGGCCGTCTAGAACGCGGCTCGAGGGCGCTACGACCCACCGCGGGCCCAGCGGCGGGTGGCGGGCAGGAATGCCAGCAGGATGCTCGCCACGGGCAGCACGGGGATCAGGTAGACCACCGGCGCCAGTTTGGCTCCCGCGACGAAAAGGCCCGCGAAGATCAGCAGCGCCACGATCGCGCCGACCACGATCAGCAGCCTGCCCATCCGACGCCGCAGCAGCAGCGCGATCAGCCCGCTGATGAGCGCCGCCGAGGACACCGCGGTGAGAAACCCGATGGCCACGCAGAACAGCCGGTCCGACCGCCACCAGCCGGTGATCAGGTCGGTGGCGATGACCGCGGTGGCCCAACCGGAGAGGATGCACGCGATCGCGGTTGCGATGGCCGCGCTCGGCTTCGCACGCGCCGCGCGCGGCACGCCCACGGTGACCGGTTTGGCCCGCGGGATGTAGCTGGTCTGAGAGTCCTCGCCTGCCGCGATGTAGCTGGTCTGCGGCTCGGCCGCTGCTGGGAATTCGCCGGTCGGGTGGCGCCGGATGATGCTGGTCTGGGGCTCGGACTGGGCCGGCATCGGCGACGACGGCGTCCCGTTGTCGGATAGTCGTCGAATGCGTGGTCGATCAGGATGGGGCTCGGGAGAAGCTACGTCGGCGGGGCCGTCACTCACATCTAGCCAACGTAGTTGCCGGGGCCAAGTCCCCGCTGCGCAAGCCACGGCACAGGGTCGATCCGGTTGGTGCCGTTGAGAAGAACCTCGAAGTGGCAGTGCGGGCCGGTCGAGTTGCCGCGGTTGCCCATCGTCGCGATCTGGTCGCCCGCCATCACGCGGTCGCCCTTGTTGACCAGCCACGTGTTGACGTGGCCGTACAGCGTGACGGTGCCGTCCGCGTGCCGCAGCTTGACCCAGGCGCCGTAGCCGGCGGTCGGGCCTGCGTCGACCACCACGCCGTCGGCGACAGCGTAGATCGGGGTACCGATCGCATTGGCGATGTCGATGCCGCCGTGCAGCACGCCCCAGCGATACCCGAAGCCGGAGGTGAATACGCCCTTTGTGTACATCACGAACAGCGGCCGGTTCAGGCGCGCTTCGCGATCGGCCCGCTCCTGCGCGAACGCCGCGGCCTTGACGATCTCCTCGGCGTGCACCGATGAGTCGGCCGCAGGGGTCACAGAGACGATCTGCATGCCGTCCGTCGAACCGGTGACGACCCCGCCGCCCATCACGGACTGGTCGGCGGCAAGCACAGCCTCCGTCGGCGCCTTGTCGGAGGCGTTGGCCATCGAATACGCACCGGCGGCGGTCGCGCCGACGGCCATGGCGGCGACCATCCGGCGGCCCTTGACGGGCACCTCCTGCTTGCGGTGCAGTCCGCGGCGGCCGGAGATGTCGATGATGTCGGTCTCGGCGGCACCGTTGCTTGTGTCGGTGTGGCTGTCGCGATACGCATGCGATGAGCGACGCGCGTCGCGCGGATTCGGCCGGAACTGCGAGGGCACCGCCAGCCGCAGCGGGATCAGATCGTCGGTGTCGTGCATGTCGTCGAGCTCGGGCGCATGGATGACCTGCGACTCGCGGTCGAACGCACTGTTGTCGCGAAAGTCCAGGTCAGCGAGGTCACCGAACTCGTTGAACGGAATGATGTCGGTGATTTCGGCTGCTTCGGGTTCCTGCCGCGTACGCCGAGCGTTCGTCGCAACTCCATCCGGAAACCGAGACGAACGGTGCTGAGCCAACCTGAAATGTCCTTCTAGTCGTGATCGAAACGTGATCTAGACCAGAGGCACGTTAACCAAATCCCAATGTTCGTGGCAACCCGAGCGACTATTCCACCGGGGATTGTGACTTGTATCACGCGGCCGGGGGCGGTGAGATCTACCACATGAGCGGCAGGCGGTGCAGAGGGCGTTAGTTCGTGTGGATAAAGTTCCCCCTGGCCCGTTGGGCGCAAACCTTCGAAGTCAACGCACAAAGACAGTGAGTCCATGGATCTCTTCGAATACCAAGCGAAAGAGCTGTTCGCGAAGCACAACGTGCCCACCACGCCGGGTCGGGTGACCGACACCGCCGAGGGCGCCAAGGCCATCGCCGAGGAAATCGGCCGGCCCGTCATGGTCAAGGCACAGGTGAAGGCCGGCGGCCGCGGCAAGGCGGGCGGCGTCAAGTACGCCGCCACCCCCGACGACGCGTTCACCCACGCGCAGAACATCCTCGGCCTGGACATCAAGGGCCACATCGTCAAGAAGCTGCTGGTCGCGGAGGCCAGCGACATCGCCGAGGAGTACTACATCTCGTTCCTGCTCGACCGCGCCAACCGCACCTACCTGGCGATGTGCTCGGTCGAAGGCGGCATGGAGATCGAAGAGGTCGCGGCGACCAAGCCCGACCGGCTCGCCAAGGTGCCCGTGAGCGCGACCAAGGGCGTCGACCTGGCATTCGCCCGCTCGATCGCCGAACAGGGTCACCTGCCCGCCGACGTGCTCGACGCCGCGGCCGTGACGATCCAGAAGCTGTGGGAGGTCTTCGTCGCCGAGGACGCCACGCTCGTCGAGGTGAACCCGTTGGTGCGCACGCCTGACGACCAGATCCTTGCGCTGGACGGCAAGGTCACGCTGGATGCCAACGCCGACTTCCGCCATCCCGAACACGTGGAGTTCGAGGACCGCGACGCCACCGACCCGCTCGAGCTCAAGGCCAAGGAGCACGACCTCAACTACGTCAAGCTCGACGGTGAGGTCGGCATCATCGGCAACGGCGCGGGCCTGGTGATGTCCACCCTCGACGTGGTCGCCTACGCCGGCGAGAAGCACGGCGGGGTCAAGCCGGCCAACTTCCTCGACATCGGCGGCGGCGCCTCCGCGGAGGTGATGGCCGCAGGGCTGGACGTCATCCTGCACGACCCTCAGGTCAAGAGCGTGTTCGTGAACGTGTTCGGCGGCATCACCGCATGCGACGCGGTCGCCAACGGCATCGTCAAGGCGCTGCAGATCCTCGGGGACGAGGCCAACAAGCCGTTGGTGGTCCGGCTCGACGGCAACAACGTCGACGAGGGCCGCCGCATCCTCGCCGAGGCCAACCACCCGCTGGTGACCGAGGTGGGCACGATGGACGAAGCCGCCGACGTCGCAGCCGCGAAGGCCGCCGAAGCCGCGAACGCCTGAAAGGACTGACATGGCAATCTTTTTGACGAAGGACAACAAGGTCATCGTCCAGGGCATCACCGGGTCGGAGGCCACCACGCACACCGCGCGGATGCTCAAGGCAGGCACCCAGATCGTCGGCGGCGTCAACGCGCGCAAAGCCGGAACGACGGTGTCGCACAAGGACGTGAACGACAACGACATCGAACTGCCGGTGTTCGGCACCGTCGTCGAGGCGATCGAGAAGACCGGCGCCGACGTGTCGATCATCTTCGTGCCACCGAAATTCGCCAAGGACGCGATCATCGAGGCCATCGATGCGGAGATCCCGCTGCTGGTGGTGATCACTGAGGGAATTCCGGTGCAGGACAGCGCATTTGCGTGGGCCTACAACGTCGAGAAGGGCAACAAGACCCGCATCATCGGCCCGAACTGCCCCGGCATCATCACACCGGGCCAGGCGCTCGTCGGCATCACGCCTGCCAACATCAGCGGTGCCGGCCCGATCGGGCTGGTGTCCAAGTCCGGCACGCTGACCTACCAGATGATGTTCGAGCTGCGCGATTACGGCTTCTCGACCTCCATCGGCATCGGTGGTGACCCGGTCATCGGCACCACGCACATCGACGCCATCGAGGCCTTCGAGAAGGACCCCGACACGAAGGTCATCGTGATGATCGGCGAGATCGGCGGCGACGCCGAGGAACGGGCCGCCGACTACATCAAGGCGAACGTGTCCAAGCCGGTCGTCGGCTACGTCGCGGGATTCACCGCGCCCGAGGGCAAGACGATGGGCCACGCGGGCGCGATCGTGTCCGGCTCGTCGGGCACCGCGCAGGCCAAGAAAGAGGCCCTCGAGGCCGCCGGTGTGAAGGTGGGCAAGACGCCGTCCGAGACGGCCCGCCTGGCCAGGGAGATGCTGGAAGAGATCTAGCGCGTGGCGTGCACTTTGCGCACGCACGCGGTCAGCGGATGTGAACTAGACCGCAGGATTAGGAACGCGTTCTAGTTATCGATTAGCCTGACGAATTAACAGCCGTCAGGAGGTTTGTAATGGTCGATCCGCGGACTCCGGTCGTCGTCGGCGTCGGCCAGTTCACCGAACGGATCGACGATCCGTCCTACCGGGGGATGTCAGCGGTTGAGCTGGCGACCGCCGCGGCCTCGGCAGCGCTGGCCGATACGGGCACAGCCGCCGCTGCCGTCGCGAAGGCGGTCGACACGGTCTTCGGACTGCGCCAGTTCGAGATCTCCGGACCGATGCCTGCGGCCTTGGGCAGGTCCAACAACTACCCGCGCTCGGTGATGAACCGGCTGGGTGGCGACCCCGCTCGCGTGGTGCTTGAACCCGTCGGCGGGCAGAGCCCGCAGAAGCTCCTCACCGAGGCGGGCAACACGATCGTGGCGGGCGACGCCGACGTCGTGATGATTATGGGCTCTGAGCCGGGGTCGACGGCGCGGTACTACGCCAACCGAGATCACAAGCCGGACTTCACCGAGCATGTCGAGGGGCAGGTCGAGGACCGCGGTCACCAGATCTACAGCTACATCGACGATTACACCGTGCAGCACGGGCTGACCGGCGCGCCGGTGCAGTACGGACTGCTGGAGAACGCTCGCCGTGCACGTCTGGGGCTGAGCGTGGCCGACTATCGCCGAACGATGGCCGAACTCTTCTCACCGTTGTCGAAAGTGGCTGCGAAGAACCCGTTTTCGTCTTCGCCGGTGGAGCGATCGGTCGATGAGATCCTTACTGTCACCGCAGACAATCGGATGATCTGCGACCCGTATCCTCGCCTGCTCGTCGCACGCGATCAAGTCAATCAGGGCGCCGCGGCGATCGTGATGGCGGTCGAGGCGGCGCGTCGACTCGGCGTGCCGGAGGAGAAGTGGGTGTACGTGCACGGCCATGCCGACATGATCGAACAGGCGACGCTGGACCGTGCCGACCTCGGCGCGAGCCCCGCGTCGGTGATGGCGGTGCGGGAAGCGTTGCGGGTGGCGGGAATCGGCGTCGACGACATCGCCACCTTCGATCTGTACAGCTGCTTCCCGTTCCCGGTCTTCGTCATCTGTGAGGCCCTGGGTATCGACGGTGACGATCCGCGTGGCCTGACGCTCACCGGGGGACTGCCGTATTTCGGCGGCCCGGGTAACAGCTATTCACTGCACGGTATCGCCGAGACTGTGAGCGAAATGCGCGAGGCGCCCGGTCAATTCGGCTTTGTAGGCGCCAACGGCGGCATCATGAGCAAGTATTCGGTCGGCATCTACGCGACCGAGCCCGTCGAATGGCGCACCGACCGCACCGAGGTGCTGAAGGAGGAGATCGCTGCGTTGCCGAAGGTTACCGTGACCGGGACCGCCGAAGGCCCCGCGACAATCGAGACCTACTCGGTTCGCTACGACTGGCCGATCCGCACCGGGATCATCGTCGGTCGCCTCGATGCCGATGACTCGCGTTTCATGGCCACCACCGAGGACGAGGATCTGGTGGCGCTGATGTCCGACGGTGACCCGCTGGGGGCGGAGATTTACGTCTGGTCAACCGAGCACGGCAATCGCGCCACGCTCGGCTAGCGACGAGCCGGTCACGGTAATCAGACGAGCGCGGCCAGCTTGCCCGCCAGCCGCTCGACGTAGCTTGCGACCTCGGCCTCGGATCTGTCGGGCAGTCCGAACAACACCTCCGTCACGCCGAGGTCGGCCCACCGGGCGAGTTTCTCCGGATCCGGCTTGAAGTCCAGCGCGACGATCTGCGGGACGCCGTCCCGGCCCGCCGCGGCCCAGCTGTCCTGCAGCAGCTTGACCGGCTCGTCGATGTCGAAGTCACGCGGCGTGGTGATCCAGCCGTCGGCGCTGCGGGCGATCCACTTGAAGTTCTTCTCGTTACCCGCCGCACCGACGAGCACCGGGATGTGCGACTGGATCGGCTTCGGCCACGCCCAGCTCGGGCCGAAGTTGACGAACTCGCCGTCGTAGGCCGCCTCTTCCTCGGTCCACAACGCCCGCATCGCTTCCAGGTACTCGCGCAGCATGGTGCGCCGCCGCCCCGGCGGCACGTTGTGGTCAGCGAGTTCGTCTGTGTTCCAACCGAATCCGACGCCCAGGCTGACCCGGCCGCCAGAAAGGTGATCGAGCGTGGCGATCGACTTCGCCAGCGTGATCGGATCGTGCTCGACCGGCAGCGCCACGGCCGTCGACAACCGGACGCGGGTCGTGACGGCCGCCGCGGTGCCGAGGCTGACCCACGGATCGAGGGTGCGCATGTAGCGGTCGTCGGGCAGTGACTCATCGCCGGTGGTGGGGTGGGCGGCCTGCCGTTTCACCGGGATGTGCGTGTGTTCGGGCACGTAGAACGTGGTGAAGCCGTGATCGTCGGCGAGCTTGGCGGCAGCCGCCGGGGTGATGCCCCGGTCGCTGGTGAAAAGTACGATCCCGTAGTCCATGCCAAGAATTAGAACGTGTTCCAGTTCGGCAGGCAAGGGCGGGGTCCGCTTTGCAGCTCAGCGAGGCATTCGCAGACGCCTACGTAGTGCGACATGGGCAGAACGCGTAGCCCATTACTCGCGACCAGCCACGCGCAGGGCGGAACAGTTCACGATGTGCAATCTGGGGGGAGAACCCGACGCAAACTGCGCGAATGGATACGCCGCTACCTGGCGTGCGAAATCGCCGGGACAGTCGGGGAGTTGGGCGGCGCCGCTGTCGCGTACCTGGCGACGGGTTCACTGGCCGCAGCCGCTATCGCCGCGACCATCGGTGCGTCGGTCGGCTACTACGCGGCTGCCTACATCAGCGCGGTGCGCTGGAGCTATCGAGACCTCGACCATCGGCGATGGCTGTCGCGCGTGCTGGTGTCCAACCTGCTCGCGCTGCGCAGCGTCGCCGTGGAGTTCGGCCCCGCAGAGCTGATCGACAGCGTCGCTGTCAGGCCCGTGGCGTTCTACGTCGGTCCGCAGATCTTCGACAACACGATCGCCGGCTGGATCTTCGGCAAGCTCGTCTCGGACCTCGCGTTCTATCTCTGCGCGATCTCGAGCTATGAGCGATTCAAGAGCCTCCTGGTGCGGGCTGAACCGCGCGCCTGAGGAGGTGGCTGATGAATCCGTCGCTGCGATCGAAGCTGCGTGAGGATCTGCGGGCGGATGCCGCGAGGCTCACCGCACTCGCCGATCGCCACGGCACACCGTTGCTCGTGCTGCGGCCGCAGCTGGTCGCCCGCCGCTACCGAGAGCTGGCGGAACGGCTGCCGGGATTCCGGCTGCACTATGCGGTCAAGGCGTCGCCGCATCCGATAGTGCTGTCGACGATCGCGATCTGCGGCGGCGGGTTCGACGTCGCCTCCAGTGCCGAGGTCGCCCTTCTGCACGAGCTCGGTCTGCCGATGGATCGCTGCATCCACACGCATCCGATCAAGAAGCCCGTGGACATCGATGTGGCCTATGCGGCGGGCATCCGCACATTTGTGGTCGAGAACCTCTGCGAGGTAGGGAAATTCGCGGGCCGGCCGGCCGACATCGAACTGCTTGTGCGACTGGCCTTCCGCAATCCGGCCGCGAAATCCGACCTGTCTACGAAATTCGGCGTTGAGCCGGCCGACGCCGAACTGCTCGTCAAGCACGTTATCGGCGCGGGTGTGCAGTTCGCAGGGTTCAGCTTCCACGTCGGCAGCCAAAGCGCGTCGGCGCGGCCCTATGGCACGGCGCTGAGCGGCACGCTCGACGTGATCTCGCACATCGCCGAGAGCCTCGGCGTGCACACCCGCGTGATCGACATCGGCGGCGGGTTCCCCGTCGCATACCGCGAACCGATGCCCACCATCGATGCCATCGGCGACGTCATCGACGCGGCGTTGGGCTCCGCGCGCGACGACTTCGCGTTGCTCGCCGAGCCGGGGCGCTATCTGGCCGCGGACTGTATGACGTTGCTCACCAGCGTCGTCGGCACCGCGGAGCGCGACGGCCAGGTCTGGCACTACCTCGACGACGGGGTCTACGGCAGCTACTCCAATGTGATGACCGAAGACGTGCACCCGCCGATCCTCGCGCTGCGTGAGCTAACTGAAGACGGCGCAAGCGATTTCGAGCAGACGACACTCGCCGGGCCGACATGTGACAGCGCAGACGTCGTCGCACGCGACTACCCGATGCCCGCTCTGGAGGTCGGAGACCTTCTGGTCAGTCCCATGATGGGCGCCTACACCGCCGTCACGTCATCGCGGTTCAACGGCATCCCGGCCACGCCAGTCGTCATGGCCTAACCGATCGCTATTCGGTAGAGCCGAGTTTCCCAACGTGGTATCCGAGCCGTGTCTCGACGTCGCCCGGTTCGTGGAAGCCCCGCTCGAAAAGCATCCGAATACGTTCCTGCGCCGCGGGGCGTCCGAGTGCGGCGAGAAACGCCTCCCATTCGGGCACGATCTCCGCGTTGGGAGGCAGGCTGTTCACGTCGACGAGACGTTTCGTTTCTGCGATCGCCTGTTTGTCGAACGACGCGATCCTGGTGGCGAGCGCGTCGACGAACGCGTCGAGCTCCGCATCCGGCAATGCGCGGTTGACATAGCCGTAGCGCTCGGCGAGTTCGCCATCGATGTCGTCGGCCCCGAGCAGGACTTCGAGGGCGCGGCCGCGCCCGATCAACCGCGGCAGCCGTGCCATCGGACCGCCGCCCGGTACCAGTCCCGCGCCCACCTCCCACTGCGACAGGACTGCCTTTTCCCGGCTGGCGAAGCGCATATCACTCGCGAGCGCGAGCTCGCTGCCGACGCCCGTCGCGCGGCCCCGAATTGCGGCGATAGATACGACCGGAGCGCGGCTGACCCGGGCCAGCATGTCGGGAAGCGCCTGCAGACCGGTCGGCCCCGGCGGAATTCGCGTCGTGTCCTCCAGCTTCGCTGTGAAGTCGTAGTGCGTGAGGAAGAATCCGTCGACTGCACTGTCGAATACGACGACGCGGACCTCTTCGTCGGTCTCGAGCGCGGTGACGATCTCGTCGAGCTGAGGAATCGCCGCTGGCCCAAAGATGTTCAGCGGCGGCAGATCGAAGGTCACGCGCCAATACGTCGGCGATCGTCGCGTCAGCAGAATTCGTCCGGTGCCCACGGTCATTGGGCGATGTTATTCGGGTCTCTGGGTGGCTGACTTTCTTTCACCGCGAGGTTTACCCGCGACGGCCCGCCACCTGTGTTGGTGGGATGGCACAACATGACGACTGAACGCATCGCAGACCACGTCAAGTTCGCCTATTGGGTACCCAATGTCAGCGGCGGCCTGGTCACCAGCGACATCGAGCAGCGCACCGACTGGAACTACGACTACAACGCCAAGCTCGCGCAGACCGCGGAGAACAGCGGGTTCGAATACGCGCTGTCGCAGGTGCGCTACGAGGCCAGCTACGGGGCCGAATACCAGCACGAGTCGACCAGCTTCTCGCTCGCTCTGCTGCTGGCCACGCAGAAGCTCAAGGTGATCGCCGCCGTCCACCCGGGGCTGTGGCAGCCCGCCGTGCTGGCCAAACTGGGCGCCACCGCTGATCACCTCTCCAACGGCCGGTTCGCGGTCAACGTCGTGTCCGGCTGGTTCAAGGACGAGTTCACCCACCTGGGCGAGCCGTGGCTGGAGCACGACGAGCGCTACCGCCGCAGCGCGGAGTTCCTGCAGGTGCTGCGCACGATTTGGACCGAGGACAACGTCGACTTCCGCGGCGACTTCTACCGCATCCACGACTTCACGCTGAAGCCCAAACCGCTGAACACCGCCGAGCGGCCCAACCCCGAACTGTTCCAGGGCGGCAATTCCACCGCCGCGCGCCGCAACGGCGGCTACTACGCCGACTGGTACTTCTCCAACGGCAAGGATTTCGACGGCGTGACCGAACAGGTCGTCGAGGTGCGTGACCACGCCCGTGATGCCGGCCGCGAGGTCCGCTTCGGGCTCAACGGGTTCATCATCGCCCGCGACACGGAGAAGGAAGCGAAGGAAGTCCTAAGAGAGATCATCGAGAAGGCCAATCGTCCCGCAGTCGAGGGATTCCGCTCCGCCGTGCAACAGGCTGGCAACTCCTCCTCCGACAAACGCGGCATGTGGGCGGACTCGACGTTCGAGGACTTGGTGCAGTACAACGACGGATTCCGCACCCAATTGATCGGAACGCCCGAGCAGATCGCGGAACGGATTGCGGCGTACCGCAAACGCGGCGTCGACCTGATACTGGGTGGCTTCCTTCACTTCCAGGAGGAGATCGAGTATTTCGGCTCTCGAGTGCTGCCTCTGGTGCGGGAAATCGAAGACTCCGAACAGGATTCGATCGATTCGGCAGTGCTGGTGTCCGCCTGACGGTGGCAGATGGTCGCCGCCCCCACATCAGGGTGCGCTAGCGTGGATGACTGAATCGCTCAGGCCAGTACAGGAGAGGTCATGACCTACCCGCCCGGCAGTCCCGGATATCCGCCCGCGCAGCAACCCACAACGCAGTTCGCAGCCCCCACTCAGCAATTCGGCAGGTTGCCGGAACCCGCCACCCCTGCCGCGGAGGGCCCGAGCAAATTGCCGGTGTATCTGTTGGCCGCGGTGGCGGCGCTCGGCCTCGCCGTATACGGGTCGAGCTACGGCCCGCTGTTCCAAGCCGGTGCGGACTTCTTCACGCCCACGCTGCTCGACCTCGGCGTGGTGGCGTCGCTGCTGGCAGGGCTGATCGCCGGTGTCGGCCTGGTGCCCAAGCAGAAGGCGGCGCCCGCCCTGGTGGCCGTGCTGTCGGTGCTGGGCTTCCTGCTGTCGGTCGCGATCGTGCTCACCGCGCCGCAGGGTGTGAGTATCGAATGGGGCCTCTACCTGATCATCGCGTTCAGCGTGGTGCAGGCGATCGTCGCGGTCGCGGTGCTGCTGTTCGACGCGGGTGTCATCGCTCCGCCCGCGCCGCGACCCCGCTACGAGCAGCAGCAGCAGCAGTACGGCCAGTACGGCGGTCCCGGACCGTACTACGGGCAGCACCATCAGCCCGGGCCGCCCCACCAGCAGCAACAGCAGCGTCCTGGCTATCCCTCGCAGTACGGCGGCGGCTACCCAGGTGGTCCGTCCGGCGGGTTCCCCGGGGGCCAGCACAGCGGCCCTCCGACGCCGCCCACGGGTTTCCCGACCTACGGCCAGCCGCCGTCGAGCAGTTCGGGCAGTTCGGGGAGTTCGGGCAACGCGAGCAGTTCGAGCAGTGCTCCGACGACACAGGTGCCCGTGCAGGGGTCGTCTTCCACACAGTCCGGCCCGCCGCCGTCGTAGTCTGGGCCGCGCGTGCGTCAACTTCGCGCGCGTGAGCTAACGCGAGGAGCGGCCCGACCAGTGGAACAACGGCCAGCTGGCACACGCCAGGCGCGTGAGCTGCTTCGGGTCGCGTTCGGGCCGTCGGTCGTGGCGCTGGTCATCATCGCAGCGGTGACGCTTTTGCAGCTGCTCATCGCCAACAGCGACATGACCGGCGCCTTGGGCGCGACTGCCAGCATGTGGCTGGGTGTGCACCAAGTGCCGGTGTCGATCGGCGGCAGCGAGCTGGGCGTGTTGCCACTGTTGCCGGTGCTTGCGATGGTGTGGGGCACCGCGCGCACCACAGCGGCGGCGACGTCAGACACCGCGTCGTGGTTCGTCACGCGCTGGGTCGTGGCGTCGGCGCTCGGCGGTCCCTTGCTGATCGCCGCGATCGCGCTGGCGGTCATCCACGATGCGTCGTCGGTGGTGACCGAACTGCAGACGCCGAACGCACTGCGGGCGTTCGGTGGTGTGCTGGCCGTGCACGCGATCGGCGCGGTGATCGGCGTCGGTTCGCGCATCGGCGGCCGCACGCTGGCGGCGTCGCCGCTGCCGAATTGGCTGCCCGACGCGGTCCGCGCCGCAGTAGCCGGGGTGCTGGCCCTGGTCGGCCTCTCCGGCGTCGTGATGGTCGGCTCGCTCATCGTGCACTGGTCGACGATGCACGACCTATACGCGATCACCGATTCGATGTTCGGGCAGTTCAGCCTGACGGTGTTGTCGGTGCTGTACGCGCCGAACGTGATGGTCGGCACGGCCGCGGTCGCAGTCGGGTCGAGCGCACATGTCGGCCTTGCCACGTTCAGTTCGTTCACGGTGTTCGGCGGCGATGTCCCGGCGTTGCCGGTGCTGGCGGCGGTGCCGACGCCGCCGCTCGGCCCGGTGTGGGTGGCACTGTTGATCGTCGCGGCCGCATCCGGTGTTGCGGTCGGGCAGCAGTGCGCGCGCCGGCCGCTGCCGCTGCTGCCTGCGTTGGGCAAGCTGATCATCGCCGCCGCCATCGCTGCGCTGGTCATGGCCCTGCTGGGTTTCGCAGGCGGCGGTCGGCTCGGCAACTTCGGTGACGTCGGCGTCGACCAGGTCACGTTCGGGCCCGCCGTCTTCCTCTGGTTCGTCGGCATCGGTGCGCTGACGGTGGCGATGTCCGGCGGCATTGCGCGACGGCCCAAACGGGCCAAGCCGGTGCCGGAACCCGAACCCGAACCGGAGTTGGTCGAGGACGAGCCGGAGATGGCTGAGCCCGAGCCGGAATTGGCCGAGGACGAGCCGGAATTCGCCGAGGACGAGCCCGAGGACGACGTCGTCGAAGTGCCCGTCGCTCGCCGGCCGCGAGTTGAGGATGTGTATCCGGAGGACCCGGAGGACCATTTCGTTGCTGACGACGACGTCAGGACGACCCGCGACGACAAGAGTGAAGCCGGCGGCTAGGCACCCACTATTGTCGGAGGCGTGCAGCAACCGCTCCGTGTGCCCCCGAGTGCACCGGCGCGGCTCGTAGTTCTGGCGTCCGGAACCGGTTCGTTGCTGGCCTCTCTGCTCGAAGCCGCTGTCGGCGACTACCCCGCGCAAGTAGTGGCGGTCGGTGCTGACCGAGACTGCCGCGCTCTTCAGATAGCCGCCGAGGCGTCGGTGCCGACGTACACCGTGCGGCTGGGCGATTACGCCGAACGCGACGCATGGGACGCCGCGATGACCGAGGCCACCGCCGCGCACGAGCCGGATCTGGTGGTATCGGCCGGTTTCATGAAAATCCTTGGACAGCAGTTTCTTTCCCGGTTTCCCGGTCGCATCGTGAACACCCACCCGGCGTTGCTGCCCGCCTTCCCCGGCGCGCGCGCCGTCGCTGAGGCCCTGGCGTATGGCGTCAAGGTGACGGGTTGCACCGTGCATCTTGTCGACGCGGGCACCGACACCGGGCCGATCCTGGCCCAGCAGCCGGTTCCGGTCCTCGACGACGACGACGCAGCCACCCTGCACGAGCGGATCAAGGTCGTCGAACGACGGCTGCTGGTGGATGTTTTGGAAGCGGTGGCCACCCGCGGCGTGACCTGGACCGGCGGAAAGGCGACCATAGGATGACCTCAAACGACGGGCGCAGGCCGATCCGGCGCGCATTGATCAGCGTCTACGACAAGACCGGACTCGCCGAGTTGGCACACGGCCTGCACGATGCCGGGGTGACCATCGTGTCCACCGGCTCAACGGCCAAAACGATTGCGGGCGCGGGAGTTCCGGTCACCTCGGTCGAAGAGGTCACCGGCTTCCCCGAGGTGCTCGACGGCCGGGTAAAGACCCTGCACCCGCATGTGCATGCCGGTCTGCTCGCCGATCTTCGTAAACCAGAGCATGTTTCGGCGCTGGCCGAACTCGGCGTCGAAGCATTCGAACTCGTGGTCGTCAACCTGTACCCGTTCACCGAGACCGTCGACTCCGGCGCCAGCATCGACGAGTGCGTCGAGCAGATCGACATCGGCGGCCCGTCGATGGTGCGCGCCGCCGCGAAGAACCACCCCAGCGTCGCGGTAGTCGTCGACCCGTTCGGATACGACGGTGTGCTGGCCGCGGTGCGGGCAGGCGGGTTCACGCTCGACGAGCGGAAGAAGCTGGCGTCGTTGGCCTTCCGGCACACCGCCGAGTACGACGTGGCGGTGGCGTCGTGGATGGGCTCGGTGCTGGCCCCTCAGGAAGATGAAGCACCACAGCCGTTACCACTGTGGCTGGGCGCGACGTGGCGGCGTGCCGAGGTGCTGCGCTACGGCGAGAACCCGCATCAGCAGGCCGCGCTGTACCGCAACGACGCCGCGTGGCCGGGCCTGGCTCAGGCCGAGCAGCTGCACGGAAAAGCGATGTCCTACAACAACTACACCGACGCCGACGCCGCATGGCGGGCCGCGTTCGACCACGAAGAGATCTGCGTGGCGATCATCAAGCACGCCAACCCGTGCGGCATCGCGATCTCCTCCGTCTCGGTGGCTGATGCGCATCGCAAGGCCCACGAATGCGATCCGCTGTCGGCTTTCGGCGGTGTGATCGCCGCGAACACCACCGTCAGCGTGGAGATGGCCGAAACCGTCGCCGACATCTTCACCGAAGTCATCATCGCGCCCGCATACGAGCCCGGCGCGGTGGAAGTGCTTGCGCGCAAAAAGAATATCCGTTTACTCGTTGCCTCCGAGCCGCAACTCGGCGGCACCGAGTTCCGGCAGATCAGCGGTGGCCTCCTGCTGCAGCGGCGCGATGCGCTCGACGCACCGGGCGACGACCCGGTCAACTGGACGCTGGCCACCGGTTCGCCCGCCGACCCGGAGACGCTGGCGGACCTGAAGTTCGCATGGCGGACGTGCCGTGCGGTGAAGTCCAACGCGATCGTCGTCGCCAAGGCCGGCGCGACCGTAGGCGTGGGCATGGGTCAGGTGAACCGCGTCGACGCGGCCAGGTTGGCGGTCGAGCGTGGCGGAGACCGTGTGCGCGGCGCCGTCGCGGCCTCCGATGCGTTCTTCCCGTTCCCCGACGGACTCGAGACGCTGACCGATGCCGGTGTGAAGGCGATCGTGCATCCAGGCGGGTCGATGCGCGACGACGTTGTTACCGAGGCCGCCGCGAAGGCCGGGATCACGCTATACCTCACGGGCGCCCGGCACTTCGCGCACTGAGACGAGCTAGGCGGCCTCGGCGAGACGGAGTTCGATCACGGTCTGCGGGGTGCCGGTCTTGTGCACGGCGGTGCGTCTCAAGCCGGCAGCGTCGAACAACGCGTCGAACTCCTCGATCGTGCGCTCCTTGCCCGTGCACGCCATGAGCATGACCATATCCGTCAGTGCGGCATGTGGATTCGCCTTGTCGACGACCATGTCGATAATGGCGATTCGGCCTCCATGAGCGATCGCGTCCCGGCATTTCTGAAGGATCTTGACGCACTCCTCGTCCGACCAGTCGTGCAGGATGAACTTGAGCAGCAGCAGATCCCCTGTCGGGACGGACTCGAAGAAGCTCCCGCCGACAGTGCGGGTGCGGTCCGCGAAGCCGTTGCGCGCGATTTCGGCTTCGGCGTGTTCGACGACATTGGGCCGGTCGAAAACGATTCCGCTCAGCGCGGGGTTCTTGTGCTGAAGTAGCTGCAGCAGAGAGCCTTTCGCGCCCCCGACGTCGACCGCACACTGCACGCCTGTGGTGTCGATGGCGTCCGCGATGGCAGGCCCCCACACAGCGGTCATGCCTGACATGCCTGCCGAGAATCGTTCGGCTTCATCGGGATGCTGTGCCAGATAGTCGAATATGGTCTTGCCCCCGAATGCCTTTGTGGATCGGGTGCTGCCTTCGCGGATTCCGATCGCGAGTTGGTCCCAGGGCAGCCAACTGCCCATCTGGCTGAGCACGAGCGGCCGCAGGGATCGCGGATCGTCGGTACGCAACGTATCCAGCAGCGGTGTCGAGCCGAATCGGCCGTCGGCTTGTTCGGTCAGCAGGCCGATGGCGACACCGGCGCGCATCAACCGGAGGGTGGTTTCAGGTGCGCTGCCCGCACGGGCGGCCACCTCCGCCGCCGTGAGACTTTCCCCGGCCAGGTGATCAGCGATCGACAGATCCGCGATCGCGCATGTCGTCCAGCACGCCCAGTAGTCATAGAGCGTGCCCACCATTTGGTGGTAGGCGTCGCCGCCGGTCTTCCACGGTGCAATGGGTGAAGCCACGTAATCCTCCAATCGAACGGATCCGGCGGTGATACCGCCTTCATTGGCAACCAACGGTGCCGCACCCCATTTGCGTTCAATTGCAAACCTCGTTCACTTTCGGACACCCGTGCCTGCTATCCGATTGCGTCATGTTCGACGGCCGTAAGGTGCTGGCAATTGCGGGAATCGTGGCGGCCGGTTCAGCGTGTTCGGGTTCGAGTGCGTCGACGGCGTCGTCGCTTGCCACGAAGGTCGATCACCCGCTGACGCTCACACCCGCGCAGCTGCTGGCCGCCACCGGTGGTGCGAGCCGGTGGCGTTCGGCGCCCCGGCGAACGGCAAGCTGACGTGCGGTCCGGCCGGAACCATGGTGTACACCCCGAACAAGTGGTTCTCCGGCACCGACCAGTTCAGGTGACGACGACCGACGCGGTCAAGCTGTACGCCGTCGACACCCCGCCGCTCGCGACCGTCGATGGTGTGGACATCCAGAGCAGTGCCAACGGTTCGGCCATCGCGGCGGTGCCTGGGAAGACGGACGAGATCTACGGGATGACCGATCGCGGCCCCGACGTCGACGGCCGCACGGACACGGAAAAGGTATTGCCAATCCCGGACTTTCACCCGCAGATCGCCGGGTTCCAGCTCACCGACGGCACAGCGACGCCCGGCAAGACCATCATCCTCAAGGGGCCTGACGGCGAACAGTTGGTCGGTCTGGTCGATCCCCAGGCCAACACCGGCGAAAGCCTGGTCGCCATGTCCGACGGCACCTTCTGGGTATCCGACGAATACGGGCCGTTCCTCGTCCACTTCGACGCGAATGGCAAAGAGATCGAACGGCTTTCGCCGTTCAACGGGTCCTTGCCGCGTGAGTTGTCGTTGCGCAGCCCGAATCAGGGGATGGAGGGCCTCACCATCACGCCGGACGGCTCGACGGTCGTCGGCATCATGCAATCCGCACTCAAGACGCCGGGTCTCGAGGGTTCGGCGAAACCGGTTCCCCTGGCACGCATCGTGACGGTGAACCTGGCGACGAAGGCAGTGAAGGAATACCTGTATCCGCTCGCCAATCCTGCGGAGACGAAGGTCGCGGTGTCCGAGATCACGGCGCTGAGCAACACCCTATTTCTCGTCGACGAGCGCGATGGCGAGCTGCAACCCCGTGGCAACAAGAAGGTCTACATCGCTGACATCGCCGATGCCACCGATGTGGGACCCGGCGCCAACGGGCCCGGCGGTGTGTACCGCGCCGACGCGGGCGGATTGCAGCTGGACGGCAAGCCCGTCGAGACGCTGGTCGGCGTCAGCAGCGACGCGGCCGCCGTCGACAAACTCAGGTCCCTTGGCGTCACCGTCGCATCCAAGCCGCTGAAGCTGGACCTCGGGGCGTTGTTGACCGAACTGAACGACAGGGGCGAGTTCTTCGGACACGACAAGATCGAAGGCCTCGCCCGGACGGCGGCAAGACGCTCGTCGTCGCCAACGACAGCGACTTCGGGCTGGCCGGCATCGAGTCGCAGACACCGCCGTTCAAGCTCAAGCCGAAGGTGCTGGCCAGTGGGCGCCCGGATACGGGCGAGTTCCTGGTTGTCGACACCACCAAACTGCCGCCGCAGACCCGGCAGCAGACGGTATCCGTCAAGGTCGGCTGACGTCCCCGCGGGTGTGCGGAAAGTGCCGACTTTCCGCGGGGTGTCGGGTACAGACACGCACTCTCGCGGAGGGCGTCGTAGCGTGGAGTGGTGACACAACCTCATGATCTGCCCCGGACCGTTGGCGAGCTCAGGGCCTCCGGTCATCGCGAGCGGGGCGTCAAGGCCGAAATCCGGGAGAACTTGCTGGCCGCACTGGCCGAGGGCCGCGACGCGTGGCCCGGCATTCTCGGCTTCGAGGACACCGTGATACCGCAGCTGGAGCGGGCCCTGATCGCCGGGCACGACGTGGTGCTGCTCGGTGAGCGCGGGCAGGGCAAGACGCGGCTGTTGCGGGCGCTGACCGGGCTGCTCGATGAGTGGACGCCGGTGATCGACGGCGCCGAGCTGGGCGAGCATCCGTACACGCCGATCACACCCGAGTCGATCCGCCGCGCCGCCGAACTGGGCGACGACCTGCCTATCGGTTGGAAGCACCGCAGCGAGCGGTACACCGAGAAGCTGGCCACCCCCGACACCAGCGTGGCCGACCTCGTCGGCGACATCGATCCGATCAAGGTGGCCGAAGGCCGCAGCCTCGGCGATCCGGAGACCATCGCTTACGGCCTGATCCCGCGGGCACACCGCGGCGTCGTCGCCATCAACGAGCTGCCCGACCTGGCCGAGCGCATCCAGGTGTCGATGCTGAACGTGATGGAGGAGCGCGACATTCAGGTGCGCGGCTACACGCTGCGGCTGCCGCTCGACGTGCTCGTAGTCGCCAGCGCCAACCCCGAGGACTACACCAACCGCGGCCGCATCATCACCCCGCTCAAGGACCGGTTCGGCGCCGAGATCCGCACGCACTACCCGCTGCAACTCGAGGCGGAGGTGGGCGTCATCAAGCAAGAGGCACATCTGGCCGCCGAAGTGCCCGAGTATCTGCTGCAGGTGCTCGCCCGGTTCGCCCGCCACCTGCGTGAGTCGCATTCGGTCGATCAGCGGTCGGGTGTCTCGGCGCGGTTCGCCATCGCCGCCGCGGAGACCGTCGCCGCCGCGGCCCGGCACCGTTCCGCCGTGCTTGGCGAGTCGCATCCGGTGGCCCGGGTATGCGATCTCGGCACCGTCATCGACGTGCTGCGCGGCAAGCTCGAATTCGAATCCGGCGAGGAGGGGCGCGAGCAGGCGGTGCTCGAGCACCTGCTGCGGCGGGCCACCGCGGACACCGCGCAGCGGCTGCTCGGCGGCATCGACGTCGGACCGCTGGTGACCGCGATCGAGAACGGCTCGGCCGTCACCACCGGCGAGCGGGTATCGGCGAGGGCCGTGTTGGACGCGGTGCCCGAAGTGCCTGCAATCGCCCAGGTTCAGCAACGCCTCGGCGCGCACTCCGACGGCGAGCGCGCGGCCGCAGTCGAATTGGCGCTCGAGGCCCTGTATCTGGCCAAACGCATCGACAAGGTGTCGGGAGAAGGCGAAACGGTCTATGGCTAGACGGGGCCACGGGCGCTCGTCCCGGTATTCGAGCTACACCGGCGGGCCGGACCCGCTGGCGCCGCCTGTCGACCTGCGCGAGGCGCTGGAGCAGATCGGCCAGGACGTGATGGAGGGCAGCTCGCCGCGGCGGGCGCTCTCGGAGCTGATGCGGCGCGGCACCCGAAACATGCGCGGTGCGGACAGGCTGGCCGCGGAGGCGAACCGTCGGCGCCGGGAGCTGTTGCAGCGCAACAACCTTGACGGCACATTGCAGGAGATCAAGAAGCTGCTCGACGAGGCCGTGCTGGCCGAGCGCAAAGAGTTGGCTCGGGCCCTCGACGACGACGCGCGGTTCAACGAGATGCGGATCGAATCGCTGCCACCGTCGCCCGCGAAGGCCGTGCAGGAGTTGTCCGACTATGACTGGCGCAGCCAGGAGGCGCGCGAAAAGTACGAGCAGATCAAGGATCTGCTCGGCCGGGAGATGCTCGATCAGCGGTTCGCCGGGATGAAGCAGGCGCTGGAGAACGCCACCGACGAGGACCGTCAGCGGGTCAACGAGATGCTCGATGACCTGAACGACTTGCTGGACAAGCATTCTCGCGGCGAGGACACGCGGCAGGACTTCGACGACTTCATGGCCAAGCACGGCGAGTTCTTCCCGGAGAATCCGCAGAACGTTGAGGAACTTCTCGACTCGCTGGCCCAGCGGGCGGCCGCCGCACAGCGGTTCCGCAACAGCCTCTCGGCCGACCAGCGCGCCGAGTTGGATGCGTTGGCGCAGCAGGCATTTGGCTCACCATCGCTGATGAACGCGCTCAACCGGCTCGACGCGCACCTGCAGGCGGCGCGGCCGGGGGAGGACTGGACCGGCTCGTCACGATTCTCAGGCGACAACCCGATGGGAATGGGCGAAGGCACCCAGGCGCTAGCCGACGTCGCCGAGCTGGAGCAGCTCGCCGAGGCGCTTTCGCAGAGCTACGCAGGCGCGACGATGGACGACGTCGACCTCGACATGCTGGCTCGCCAACTGGGCGAGGACGCGGCCGTCGACGCCAAGACACTCGCCGAACTGGAGCGGGCGCTGGTCAACCAGGGCTTCCTCGACCGCGGCTCCGACGGGCAGTGGCGGCTCTCCCCGAAGGCGATGCGTCAGCTGGGCCAGACGGCGTTGCATGATGTGGCACAACAGCTTTCGGGCCGCCATGGTGAGCGGGACACCCGCCGCGCGGGTGCGGCAGGAGAGTTGACCGGCGCGACGCGGCCATGGCAATTCGGTGACACCGAGCCGTGGAACGTCACCCGGACGTTGACAAATGCGGTGCTGCGGCAGGCCGGCACGGGGGTGGCGGAGCCGCCACTTCGGATCACCGTCGAAGACGTGGAGATCTCCGAGACCGAGACCCGCACGCAGGCCGCGGTGGCGCTACTGGTCGACACATCGTTCTCGATGGTGATGGAGAACCGCTGGCTGCCGATGAAGCGGACGGCGTTGGCGCTCAACCATCTGGTCAGCACCCGGTTCCGCTCGGACGCGCTACAGATCATCGCCTTCGGCCGCTATGCCCGCACCGTGACCGCCGCCGAGCTGACCGGGCTGGAGGGCGTCTACGAGCAGGGCACCAACCTGCATCACGCACTGGCGCTGGCGGGACGCCACCTGCGCCGTCACCCCAACGCGCAGCCGGTCGTTCTCGTCGTCACCGACGGTGAGCCGACGGCACACCTCGAGGACGTCGACGGCGAGGGCACATCGGTCTTCTTTGACTACCCGCCGCACCCTCGGACGATCGCCCACACGGTCAAGGGCTTCGACGATATGGCCCGGCTGGGAGCGCAGGTGACGATCTTCCGGCTCGGCAGCGATCCGGGCCTGGCCCGGTTCATCGATCAGGTCGCCCGCCGCGTCGAGGGCAGAGTGGTGATGCCCGATCTGGACGGGCTGGGGGCCGCGGTCGTCGGCGACTATCTCCGTTCGAGGCGCAGGCGCTAGCCGCAGCCCGGCGAACCGGCGCGCTGCGTCGCTGCGTCGCTGCGCGGATCGGCTGACCAGCACCGGTAGAAGCATCCGGCGAACTCTGAACGCAATAAGCCTGCTGACATCCCTTCAGCAAAGCAATGCCCAGCGGCGTGCTCGCGGTTCGAGGCAGGCCGTGTGGCACTTCGCGAGGTGGCTGGATGCGGCGAACATGTGTGCCATGGGACGGACGTCAACACAATAGTTCTTCTGTGCAGACGTTAACTGGCCAGCCGTTAGCGCCTGACCGATGTAATGCGGGTCCACTAGTTGACATGCCTGTCACAACCATTCGACGACACAAGAGTGACTGATGTGGCCTATGTGGCTGATGTTACTGTTTGCTCTCCGCCAATGGTCCGGGCGGTCCGTGAACCGAGTCGTCTGAGTTATTTACGTTTGTGTATTTCCACCGTGCGCGGCACAGTGAGTTACGATATTTTTCCCGAGGCCGGGATTGATCCTCGGCGACTGGCGAAGCATGTCGACGCGCGGCGGGTCGGCCTTAGAGAGGAAACCTGATGGCGAATCAAATGGCAATGTCTCGACAGGCGCGACGTGTTGGCCCGGTTCTCGCGACCGGCATATCACTTGCTACAACTGGCATCCTCGTGGCTACACCGGCGATAGCGCCGTTTGTGGCAGCTCGGGAGGCCCAGGTTGCCGCGGCGGCCCCTAAGGCGTTGTCGGCGGCTCAAGTCAATCTCGCTGCTGCGGCAGACGTTATCGCGGCCGCTCTCTTGGCTTTCCAGGGTGGTGGGCCGGTAGGGGTGGTTCTCGGCGGGCTTGGCCAAGCGCTCGGGGGGAACCCCCCTGAGACCGATCCGCCCACTCCGCCCACTCCGTTGGGAGCCGCTGTCTTGGCGTTCCAGGATGGTGGGCCGGTAGGGGCGGTTCTGACCGGGGTTGGCACAGCGCTCGGGCCGGACACCCCGTTGGGAGCCGGTGTCTTGGCGTTCCAGGATGGTGGGCCGGTAGGGGTGGTTG
>Ga0105247_10000368_pt1 | contig 38323 bp, 46 predicted proteins | sample KBSS24metaG_FD_81519 | JGI IMG/M metagenome (GOLD analysis project Ga0105247, IMG submission 81519) | Switchgrass rhizosphere microbial communities from Kellogg Biological Station, Michigan, USA - KBS S2-4 metaG | ecosystem: Host-associated > Plants > Roots > Rhizosphere > Soil | place... | reverse complement strand
CCCTTGACCGGCTGGCGCTGGAGCTCGGGCTTTTCAGCCGCCAGCTTGAGGAACGCTTCGATAAATCGGTTCATGCCGCTGATTTCCTCGATGGTGGCGCCGTTATCTACAACGGACGCCTGGGCATACGTCAGCGACGTTAGAAGCCAGCCGCGTTGCGACTCCGCGCGAAGCTTTTCCGCATCGTCTTTGCGGAATTTAAGAAATTGTTCTTGGGGGCTCATTTGTAAATATCGCCTCCGGCGCAATCGCCGCCACAGGTAATGTTTTCTTGAACGACGATATTTTTTGTCGCCTTCACGGGATACAAAATGCGGTCAACAATCGCAGCCAATTCGTGAAGCTGTGTGGAATTGATGGCGCTACGCTCAAACGCCGTGGTCAGAACATGCTTGGCGATGATATTGATTTGGCGCCGGAAAAGATCCACTGCAAGCCGGGTCAGGAATGACTGCTTATCAATCCAAAGATAATCGTACTTGATGCGGGCCGATGTTTGATGCTTTGAGCTCATTTTTTCTTGCGTCTGTTTTCGTTTCGATTGGTGACGTACATGGAAATTGCAAGGTTGGCGATTTTTGCAACCGATATGCCAAGCCGTGAATGCTCAGGTTCTTTGGCAATCTCTTTCAAAGATTTTTCGTTATGCGCCCACAGCTTGACTTGCATGGAATCGTTTATCCACCTTTTGCCCCAACTTGTCAACACCCAACTGTACAGGGCTCAAGACCCATCTTCTTGCGCGTAATCGGATCGCCATGATGCCGGAGGGTGAAATTCTCGCAAATATAGCGCACTTCGCGCGGGGCGAGCTTCTTTTTGAGGACGTTTCTGGCCTGCTTCACAATCTCGTTGCAATCAATGTGCTGCCAGTGACGGGACAGGACGAATTTTACGGTTTCATCGGAGTATGTCATGGGTTTATGGTGGGTTTTCCGGTCGGGGGAAAGTTAAGGTGAAAAACGCTGCATGACAAGTCGGCGCCGCTCGGGTTGTAAGAGTCCACGTCAACAAATATGGTCGTGTACCCGAATCCATCCATTGTTTCCAAGAGGAATTCCATCGCCTGCTGATAGTCCTTCATCTCGGGATTGAACGCGCCGGACAAGTAGATTTTCTTCTCCGGTATCAACACCCCGTTGGTGATTCCAGTTGTGGCAATTTTGTCCGGCGTGAACGTGACTTTGCCGCGCCGCTGAAGCTCCTTGATGCTGGCCGGCGAAAGGCCGGAGCGCGTGACAAGGAAATTTTCCTCGTCCACGACGAGCAGCGAGCAGTCCAGGTGATACACCTTCGGGTTAATCTCCTGAATCGGAATTATGATGGCGCCCGTTTTCTGTGAAATCCAATCGAATGCCTTCTTTGAAGAAAAAAGCCCCCAGCCGCCGAAATAGATGTTGTCTTTCCAGTGTTTCAAATCGGCCTCGCCCTCAAAAAAGTCCGGCGGCTGGATACACTGGTATCCTAGGCTTTCAAAAAACTTCTTGGCCGGCGGTATTTCACATGCGCGGCCATCGGCCTTGTATTGCGCCAGTACAATGTATGGCTCGATGGCAATCCCGACGTTGGCGACATAAACCTGATCCTGACAGCCAGGCACGGCAGGGATTTGAAATACTTCAACCCCAAGCGCCTCCATGATATGCACGGACCTGTCCCATTGATTCATCGCGCGCGGAACGTCAGCCGGCTCGTTCGCCTTCCCCTCCATGTACACATTGTTTGGGATTTTGGTCGAAAGGTATTCCGGCTTGCACATGACGAACTTGCTGCCACCCGTGGTTCCTTGTAGCTGGTCAAAGATGTTCCCTTGCGCGGACGATACGCGCGGGTCGTCAAAAATGGTTTTACTGGAATCCATGTTGATTTGCGAGTTGCAGCGCCTTGGCCTTGTCGTTCCCGGCGAGCTTCATAAAATGCTTCGCCAGGACCACATGCGCGGGATTGTTCACATCCATCGTAACCGCCCCGTTTTGGGGGTTTCCGCTTTCCCCGCCTTCCGGCTGGCTCAAAAGTTGCATGAGCTTTTCCACCGCCGTATGCGCGAGCATCTGCCGGTGTTCTTCCTCGGTCCTCGACAGGTTTCCAGCCGCCTCGGTGTTCTTCCGAATCTGCTCCATCTGGAACGCGATTTCGGTGTGCCTTGATTTCTGCTGAAACTTGGCGTCCGTGATTTGCAACTGCTGCTGCGCCTTGAGCATCTTCGGATCAGGCACGGGCATCTGTGAAGGCTTCAACCCAACCGCTGCCTCCATCTGCCGTTTCACGTCATCCGGCACATCCTTGTAGGAGATGGACTCAAGCACTTTGGGATGCTGGTTTGATGCTCCCGCCTGCTGTATCCGCTGGCCGAAAGCCTTGATAAGATTTGTCATCTTGCCCAACGCATCTCCGAACTCCTTGACGTTTTGCTTTTGCTGCTTGTCGGCGGCAAGAATCTGGATGTTCTGCTCGACGTTTTGAGCGACGATTCCAAGCCCAATGACTTCCTCCATCGTTCCCATGTTGTCAGTTTGCGTGATGCGCTGAATAACTTCGGCCATCATCTTCAAAAGCTGCGCGACATAGCCCTGGATGTCGATGCCCTGGCGCGGGGTGACCGCAACGCCCTGCATCATCGTTCCGAACAGGGCTTCGGCCATTTCCGAGCCTGGCGAAGATTGCGGCGGCGTCGCCGGCACATACATCAGCGCCTTGGCTGGGTCCTCCAGCATCGCCGAAACCGATTCCCGCAATGCAATCTGCTGCTGGGCCGGCCCAAGTGCCGTTCTGATACCCAAAAGCCAGTTTGATTGTTGTTGCGCCTTGGTTGTGTCGCCGCCGCCCAACACGCGCTCGACTGTGATTTTCCACTTCGAGGCAATCAATAATTCTTCCGGTATCCCCTCCTTGATGCAGTTCTCGCGGAACTGCTTTACAAGCTGGTCAACGGAATCAGCCATGCAGAACCGGCGTTTCAATTCCTCGTAATAGAAACCCTCCTGCAAGTACATGGTGGCGAGCATCGATGAAACCAGCACGGATGCCTGGTTTGCGCGAATGGTCGCCTCCTTGGCCGTCATCGTCCGTTCGCTTCCAGTTTCGCCGGGGATATACGACGAGGCGCTTCCCTGCATAATCTCACCCATCTGCTCCATTGCATTTTCGACAAGGTTGGCGTCAATCTCATGCCGTTCGGTCCTGGGAACGATGGAAAGGCCGTCCTGGATGAAACCGTACTGCTGCAAAATCTGAGCCTTCAGCCGGTCCCGGTCGGCTGGGTCTTTGATGCGAAAATACATCTTCATGTGCTCGAACACCGATTGCACAAATTCACACCGGAGCCGGTTGTCCGTCTCGACCGGGGCGTAAAGGTCAACCCCCATGCCGCGCACGTTATGATACTTCATCGGCGGAACCAGGTTTCCGTCACCGTACTGGACGTTCAAAATATGCCCGATGTCGTCGGCAAACGGCTTGGTTGTCCCGTCAAAAAGAAACTTCTTGTCGATGTCCTTCACCTTGTCGCCCGGATTCTCCTTCAGATAGATGACGCGATACCACCGCTTTGGATCATCCATCTCCTGATAGAAAAACGCCACGCAACGGACCTTCGGCGTCGCGTCCGAATAGTAATAGCCGCGATTCTGAAAAAATACCTGCTCCATCGCCTCCGGCTGGTCGCGCCACGTTGATGGAGTCGATTCATTGTAGATGCCCTGCTGCGAATCCAGGACTTCACCTATCATCTGCTTGTTCCAGCCGCCAAGCACATCATCTTTGGTGACCAGCTCGATCAGTTCGCCGATGGAAAGATTCAAGTTCGCCGCGAAATAACGCATGTTCGAGAAATCAACCAGCGTCTCGGTCGGTATCAACAAATCTTCTAGGCTTACAAAACGCGGAAGGGCGGTGTGGGGTGAGGACCACATCAGAATACCCGTGCCGTGCATACACACGGACGCATTTCGATTTTTGATGAGAAAGAAATTGCGCTTGCCGCTCGTCCCCTCCTGCAACGGCTTGTGCAGGTTCTTTGTGAAAATCTGACTCCACTCCTGGCGCTTTTCAACCGGACCCTCCTGGAGCGAACAGGTGAAAAGGTTTCCGGGATGAATCAAGGCATTGTTCAACTGCGTGTTGGCCTCGCGCATGATGCGCTTGCCCAAACCCCAATTCACATTGACCTGGATGTTGAACTTTTTTACCTCGGAATCTGAGTAGGGGCGCTGGCCGTTGAAAAGGGCGTCTATCAAAGCCCGGTCCTCCGCGCGCAGACGCTCGATGTCCTGCATACGCTTGACCACGTTGATGACCTTGGCCGGTGTGCTAAACTCGACCTTGATCGCGCTCTTTTTATTTGCTTTATCGGCCATAAATCACTTTTTCTTGTTCGCCGCCGTCTCGAATTTGTCGCGCAAGGCCGTGGTCAGGATGCCCTGCTTGTCGGAATGGGCGATGAACGTCGTTGGCAACACCTTCGCGCTTTCGTCGGTAATTGCAATCTCCTGTATCACATTTGTCTTGGTGGACTTCGGCGCGACGACGGGGCCGGCGACGATGTTGAACGGCGTTTGCGCGGCGAGCGGTGCTGCCAGTTCGCGCAAGGCATCCGGCGGATAGACCGCAATCCGGTTCAAGAATATGGTTCCGTCCGTCATCACCTTCTTCCACGGACCAGAATAGCGCCTGGGCTGCTCGTAGTGTGAATCGGCCACAGCTTCAAGCCAACCGTGCTTCATGGGTACGCAATCAGGCTCCAGCCATAGCCAGGGTGTCCGATACGTTGAAATGACATGATCCGCCGCCATTTTGAACATCCTGTTCACATGCACGTTTTTATTCGGGTCAACAATTTTCGGGCAGTTGATGAGCTCGACGCCGGCAAATGCAACCTTGGCGGCAACTTCGACTTTTGCCCGCATTTCGTCATGGACGTCGCCAGCACACACAAGGAGGCAATACCCCTCCGGCTGGCGTTTATTGACGAGATAGATGAAATCGCAAAGGTGTTCGGCCAATACGCCGTCGTTTGCGCTGAAGGGAAGAACTACGAGGATTCGAGTATTCATGGTTTTGATTCAGTTCGGAGCCAGCATCCGGTATTCAAGTACAGTTTTATCGCCTTTGACGCAATTACAATGCTCACAGGCGCAGCACAGATTTTCAAGGGTATGTTCGCCACCGCGACTCAATGGAATTTTATGGTCAATGTGGCGCTTTCTCTTTGGAACAGGCCAGACACAATAAAAACAATGAATAACGGGCGCGTTTCTGACTGTTTTCACATATTCAGAAATCCCAGCAGGATCAACTGTCGCCTTCTTTTTTGAAGCCCTGTACGCATGGTGTTTTGCCAAAAACACATGCGGATTTTTGAGGGCGTATTTCCTGACAGCATCGCGTCGTTTTTGGGGATGAGCCAGTCCCCAGCGTTTTGATTGGGTAATCAGCTTCGACCTATATGCGGGGTCCGTCCGGTAGCGTGACGCATGGTAAGCCTTTTGCCTGAGTTTAATCTTGAGAAGATTTTTGCGGCGATAAGCGGCGCCCTTTTTAAGAATTTTAACCCTGTTTTTACTATAATACTCCCGCTTTTCCGACTTCCTTTTAGCTAAATGTAAGCGATAAGAACGGCGAGATGCGGATCGCGTGGCTTCTGAATGATTGCGCCGGTATTCCCGCCAGTACAATGCGCGAATCTTGCGGTTGGATGACCGCCGCGCATTTGGTGGAAGTTTGACGGTCATTTTTTAAGATTTTTGAATTCCGATTGCATCCAGCAAAAATCAGGGAACTTTTTCAGTTCTTCATCGTCTAGCCCAAGCCTCTCAGTTGGGAGCCAAACTTTCAATCTCAAAACGCATCCGCACCCTGAACAGATTTTCAAATTCTTTTCGCCGCCCACGCGCAACTGGAGGTGATTTTTAATCTCAACCTGCTTGCGGACGGCGGCGGCGATGGCCTCGGCGGTAAATGATTCGTTCGCGTTCATCGGGCATTTCAAGCAGATGTCCGCGCGCCGTTGCGCTGTTGCGGGGTCCACCGTGATTGCGCCGCTTCCGAGCCAGTCCGTCAGGATTCTGGCGCCTTCAGCGAATTGCGCGACTCGTTCGGTGAGGTGGTTCATTTGGGGAATTCTTTTTTGCATGATGGACATTCGTAGGCGATGAGTCGTTTGCCTGAACAGGTCGGGCAATACTTCGGGACTATTTCAACATTGCAATCAGGGCAAATGCGGGGCGCCTGGACCACAACCGGGGCGGATTTCAGAGATTTTTCTTCAAGGCAATAAGCCGGGTTGTTTCCCCAGCGCAGGCAGTTGAAATCAATGATCTGCTGACGCACGAAAGCCGCTTGCGTCCATTCTGGCTCGGGATAGATGTTCGGGTTTGCCGAACGGAAGCGGATGACCTCCGCCGTTCGGTCGTCAAGAAAGGTATGGTCGTCAACCCACTTGGCCGACTGGGTGCGAGGATCTTCATATATCACCCCTCCAGGTGGCATTCCGATATTCGTTCTGATAGTCATGCTCATTGCGGTAATTGTGTTGATTTCTTCTCGGGCACATTTTTGCGAAGTCCTGGGATTCCGGTTTCAATATGCTGCCAAGCCGTCTGTGGTGAACGCGGATTGGTGTTCCCACTCTGGTCTTTGTCCGTCTGGTTTGCAAGCCATTGAATCAACTGCGGAACGAAAACCGATTTGGCCAGTTCACCCAAAAATGAGCCCTGCTCGCGCGGATTGAACATCTTCGGTATCTCCCCGAACATCTCGCGCACGAACGGAACTTCGTCGGTCAATCCCAGGGCGCCGGCCATGATTCCGCTCGGTAGCCCCTGCGTTTCGCCCTTGATTTTTGAGTCCTCGACGCGCCGGATAGTGGCGCCAAGCTGGAACACTTCCAAAAGCGGGTTGTGGACGAGAAAGGAGGGTATCTCATGGCCGAACAGCTTCACGTTCCCAAACTTCACGTCGTTTTTGTCGCGCTTCTGGCCTGGCTGATAATAGCCGCCGAAATTGTTCGCGTTGAAATATCCCAAAAGCATTGCGACGGCGCCAAGACTACCCTTCTTGAGCTCGCGCATTATCAAATCCGCCTCGTTCGGCTTCAGGTTCTCAAACCCCTTCGCAAACGCATTGGCGAGCCGCACCGAGCCTGTCATTGATCCAAAGGCGTAGGTGAATGTTTCGGCAACGATGTTGGTCGGAACGCGCACGATGGGAAGCGCCAGCCGGCCAGCGGTAGCGCCCAACTTGCCGCTCACGGTGGGCTTTCCTGTTTCCTTGTTTTTCTGCTCGAGTCCGGCCAGGAACATCTTGTATGCCGTCACCAGTCGGTTGTCTTGCAGGAAAATCGAACGGTTCGCATCCTTGTACGAATCCACGGCAATCCGGGTCTGAACCATCGGGTCCGAGACGTCAACTCCATCATGGATCGCGGCGGCAACCCGTTTCTCGAAGGCGCGGGCGAATTCCGCCCGTTTCACGGGGGCTTTTAAAGCGGCGTGTATGTTACCGAAGAAGTCGATGACCGAGCGCGGGAGGCTCATGCTTTCGCGCACATATCCCTCGCGTCCCTGGCCGTAAAGAACATCCAGCGGGCTTGTGCCGGTTCGGAGCGTATCCGCCGCGTCTTTCATGCCGGTCGTGAATGCCTCGGTGATGGCCTTGGCTTCGGCGGCAGAATTGAATCCCCCCTCGCGCTGCGCTTTCCCAGCCACTTGCGGGACGACCGCACTGATGGCTCCGCCGATGGCTTCTTCTGCCGGCGTGATGGTCAAACGCTGGATGGCCGCGCTGGTCAGCTTCGCCAGCGTGATGGGCGATGAAAGCAGGAATCCGCGACGCCATTTTACCAGCGTGTCGGACACTTTTTCGAGCGTGTTCCGGTTCTTCAGGCGATATTCCTGCAACGCCCGTTCAAATTCCAGCTTCGCCCGCTCGTATTCGGCCTTGATACGCAGGGCTTCTCGATCGAGCTTCAATGGTTCGCGCTGGGGGCGGGGCAGGAAATCCTGGTCGGCAATCTTCTGGCGCAATTCATCAATCCGCGTCTGCATCCGGGTCTTGAGCGTGTCCAGGGCGGATTTCAACTGCGTGTTCGTGTCGGTTATCGGAATCTGGAACTCACGCTTTGCCTCGTTGACCAGCTTGATAAGACGGCTTTCCTCCTTGGACGGTATGCGGCGCTCCAGTCCTGTTTTCAGCGGCGGCTGTCCGGCCTGCATGTCCTCCAGCTTGGCGATCTGCTGCATCTGACCCTTCAAGTCGCGCAACTGCTTCGAGATTTCATCCTTGGAAAGCTGTTTGAAGTCGCCGTAGCCGGAAATGGCATCCATCGTCTGCCGCCGGGTGATGGAGGGGTCGAATTCCTTCAGTTTTTCATGGATGGTGTCAATCAGCCTGTCCCGGTCGGTGACACCGCTTTCGATAAGTATGCGGGCGAACTTTCTGACATAGGCGCTGATTTCATCCAGCTTTCCTTCTTCGATGCGCTGCTTCAGCTTCGTCTCGACATTCTTTTGACGGTCCTGGACCGTCTTTGGCGTACGCGCAGCCCGCTTCACTTTGGGCTCGTTCTGCGGAGCGACAGATTTTGAGATATGGTCGTCCAGCGCCTTGTTTGATTTGTCCCAAAGTGTTTTGAGGTGCGGTTCTATGCTTTTGTCCAGCTTCTCCAGCATCCGCGACGACCAGATTGTGAAATCCGCCGCGCCCGAAAGGATGGTCGATACCCCGAGGTCGATCAGGTCCGGCAGCGCGGCCTCGAAGGAGAATGTTTTTCCAGCCAGGCGCTTTTGCGCCTGCGACGCGCGGCTGTCAAAATAGGTTTTGATCTTGTCCGCGATGATTCGGATGTGGGGCTCAACCGGCGGCTCGGGCTTCGCCTTCAATTCCTTCAGAGCCTTTTCGGCCTCAAGCTGGGAAATTCGATCCTGCGATTGCGCCGAATAGGAATCAAATTCCTTCCTCAGCCTGTCGATGCGCTCGTACAGTTCGCGCACCTTTTCGTGCTCCGATTCGGTCAGCGGCTTTCCGCCGTTGGCGGCGCGGGCATCCAGTTCCATCCTGGCGAGCGTGTAATCCTCATAGGCCATCATCTTCCGCGCGTTCAATCCGCGTCCAGTTTCGGTTCCCACCTTCTTGTTGACCTCGTACAGTTCAAAAAGACGGTCGGTGACGTTGGCGACACGGGGTTTCAATTCCTCGACATCGGCCATGCGGTTCGGAAATTCCTTTGAATCATCGTAAGCCTGGGCCATCTCCTGAGTCAGCTTGCCGTATTCATTTTGGAGCTCTATCTGGCGATGCAGCAGCAGCGCGTTTTCAGCATCCGTCACCGCCCTCGGTGTCTTTGAAAGCTCGCCAATCAGCGCATCCTGAATCCCAGGGTCACGGTCGATCATCGCCATCGCATTGTCCCAAACTTGGCCAAAGCTGCGCCGTGCCGGCTCTATGGCCGGCGGCAATCCACGCGCCGCCCGCTCGCGCTCGATGGTTTCATTTTTGGTCGCCGTTGGCGAATTCTGGCTGCGCTGAAATTCTTCTGGAATGGCTGCGCCCATGCCGACAATCTTGCCGCCGGAACCAGGCGGCGCCGGCTGATTGGGTTGATTTTCAACCTGCTTTTGAATCCAATCACGATCTGCTTTTGAGGTTCCGCTGTATTTGATGCTGACCGGCTCGCCGGATGTGGTTTTTATCTTCTTTGCCCGCTCCAGAACGCTGGTCAATGCCTGCTTTGTGTTGTAAATGGTGAAATCGCCGTCGCCGGGTATGTTGATTTCGATTTTTGGAGCGTGTTTTGCCAGCGCCATCTCGATCTGTTTCTGATGGATTCTTACGCCACTGGCGTTTAGCCTGTTTTTGGCTTCTGACAGTGGCACGTCCTCCATCATCGCAGCGGCATTGACCCGGGTTCCCACGTTTACCTTCACCGTTTCCAGTTTCAGGTATTCATCCTCATCGGCGGCTTCACCAATCGCCTTCTCAAGCCTTGAAACCAGTTCGGATTTGATTTCCTTTGCCGGTCGGACGCCTTCGGACTGCTTTACTTCAGCGACATGCCCGGCAACCTTGGCGGTGGCCTGCGCCGGAGTTTCTATTTTTTTTGCTGGTCCTGGCGCTTCAAATTCCGGTCCCATAGTTCCAGTGACCTCGGGGTGCTCGGATTTGATGCGTACCATCTCGGCGGATGCCTTTCGCCGGAACGGCTCGGCGATCAGGCTGTTGCTGGCGACGTGCTGGGCGATCTTGTACTGGATGTCGGGTGTGGCTCCGCGCTGGATGTCGTTCAAGGTCCAGTTCTCATTATTGAACTTGGTTACGGGCTCTTTCCTGATTGGCTCTCCAATCTCGGCAACAGGTGGCGACACCTGGCTCTTGATGCGCTCAACTGCGGCCTTGGCCTCGTCGGACAAGACGACGGAATAAGCCTGGTTCTCTTTGGTCAGGCGCTCGCGGTCGGCCTTGGTCAGCTTTTTTCCGTTCGGCCATTTACCGCTCTCAAAAATTTGAGCGTTCGTTTTGGAAACGACCTTCGCCTGTAAAATCTTTGCGCCGGACGGTGCTTCAGCCGGTGACGGGTTCGATTCGGCAACGGCTTGTTTGAAATTTTCGACAACCTGCGGCTGACGCGCGACGAGCTCGGCGATGTGTTTCTTTGGAACCTTGGCGCCATCGGGGCCGATGCCGGTTTCGATGATTTTTTGGTTTGTCTCCCATTCGTGGATGGCGCCCACGGCTGACATGGAAAGATTTTCGTATGCCGCCTTCGCCTCTTTGACGGTGGGAACCGGACGCGATTCCTGGGATTGGATGTTTTCTTCAGCCGCCGCCGGAACGGCAGGTTGCGCCTCCGGCTCGGCTGGCGGAGTGGCGGGCGCCTCAATTTTTGGTTGCTCCGGCGGCGGTGAAGATTTTTGGGCCTGATAGGCGTCGAAATTAGGACCCTTGCGCTGGGCGCCTTCGATGACGCCACCGAGAAACGAATTCTTTCCCATGAGCGCCTGAAATGCCTCGTTATCGCCTTTTTGGGCGGCGGCAGTCATTTCGCCAACGGATTGCTTTTGTAATGCCTGGATCGCCGGAACGTCCTCCGGGGATAGTTTCAATCCGGCCTCGACACCGACCAGGTGCGGCTTCTGGATTTTGGCGAAGTCGATTCCATCCCCCAAAGACGCGACAGCCGGATTTTTTTCCGGCGCAAAAGTGGTCGGCACCACGGCGGCATCCGGCTGTACAATCGTCTCGGCGGGAGGTGCGGCTGTTTCAGAAGCGGCAGGCTTCGTTTCACCTTCGTCCGCTTTCGTTCCAGGTTCCTTGAAATCGTCCCACGGATTTTTATTCACCGTTTCGACGACCGGAGCAGGCTGACCACCAGCGGATGCCGCCGCCTTCGTGGGCTCGGTACGGTTTAATTCTCGGGCCAGCATCGCCGCCGGATTAAACCGTGTATCGACGGCATCCGCCACCTTTCCCCCGGCGACATGGGCCATCGCCGCCGCCATGACCGTTTGGCCGGCCAGTTCGGTGACCGTGGACGCCTTTTCGGCATCGGTCATTTGATCCCAATCCTTGCCCGCCTCCTTCGACTGGTTGACCACATTCTTTGCCGTGTCGCCAAGGAACAAGGCTGCCACGACTTTTGGTATGACGCTGGCCGTACCGGCGGAAGCAATACCCAGCGGCGATTCTATAAATTCAGGCACCGAAATGATTAAATTGGCGGCAGATTTTGCGACTGCATCAACTTTGCTGTCTTTTGGGTCGATGGTGAATTTAGGCAATGCCACGGCGGGACGCGAAACATCCTGATACACCTCCATGACATCGTTTTTGTCGGGAAGGTCGGCCTTCGTGAATGGCGTGAGATTTAATCCTCCGCCCTTTGTGCCACCGGCTGTCGTTGATTCCAGATTGGGGTCTTTTTTGAGGCTGACGGGGGCGCTCAATGCGGCATTCTGAAAATCTTCCCACGGCGCCGCCTCCGGCGATGGCGCGTCAGCCGTCGCCGCGCCTTGCTGAAAATCTTCCCAAGGTTCGCTCATTGTTCAACGGATTCCCAACTGGTCTTTTGGGCGGGATTGCCGCCCTTGAAACGGTAACCTTTTCTGACCTCGCCGACTTCGGGCATCGTGATGGCGCCCTTCAGTTTTCCCTGAACACCAAGGCGCACTTGGTCTGGTGTCCAGTTCGGATGCTGCTGTTGCACCAAGTCGGCATCGGTCAACTCCGGCGGCGGCTGCGGGACATAACGACCACTCTGCCCGAGCGGCGGCACTCTTTCAACCCTGGGCGCCGTTTCAGACGGAGCGTTCGTAAGCTGCTGCTCGATCTCGCCCATGCGCTGACCAAAATACTGCTGGATCGGAGCATCTTGGTCAAACCGCTTCTTGCCCGCTGCGAGTGAGAAAAGCTGCTTGGTCAGTTCTTCTGGTGTCGGCTGGGTTTCGGCTGCGGTTTGGTCGTCGTTTATTTTTTTTGCCGCCTTGAGCCGTTCTCTTTCGGCTTCATGGGCGGCGGTTTCAAAACGCGCCTCAAACTTCGGGTCGGCGAAGATTTTGGCGGGATGACTCTGGATGACGGACTGCGGATTGGCGCCGTCCTGAACCTCGCCCAAGGCGCCTATTTTGTCGGCAACCAGCGGGTCGTTTTCCTTGGCGAAAGCGGACGCGCCCTGCCATTTTTCAAGTTTTGGTATCAGGTATAGCTTGGCTGAATCCTCCGGCTTGTATCCCGCCTGGATGCCTTGCAAGAAAGAGATGTGGGCATCGTCAAGCTGACGCGAAGCGATTTGCTTCATCGAGTCAGGGACGGATTTAAGGACGTTCCACTTCTCGCGCACGGGCGCGATATACATCTGTTCAGCATCGGCATCAGAATATCCGGCGTTGACTCCGGCCTGATAACGCTGTTGCGCCTGGTCCCATTCAGCTTGGTATTGTGCGGATTCGTCCATTTTAAATCCATCCTGGCTTTGTTGGCGTGAATGTCACGGTCGAGGGGGCTTTAAATGGAGCGTTGGGGATTCCGCTGTATCCAGAACTGCCGGTGGCGCCTGGCAACGGTTTCAAATAATTTTGCATCTGGAACCATAGAGCACTTCCCGGCGTGACAGTGTTTTGAGTCTGATACCGCTCGTTGAACTGCTGGGCCTGCTGGGCGAGCGCGTTCGCCTGATCCTGAATCTGCTTTTGCAGAGAGATGTTTGAATTGAATTCAGTTCCTTGTTGACCAAGCTGGGCCTGGGCGAGCGCGTTCGCTTCCTCCTGTGCCTTCTGTTGAGCGGCAAGGCTGGCGTCGAACTGCGTTCCGCGCTGGTTCACAAGCTGCTGCTGGAGCCCGAGATTTTTGTTGAACTCGTCGCCGGCAAGCGACTGCTTTCCGGTCAGCAGTTGCGCCAAATATCCGAGCATGTTTGAAAAGTCCATATGCGTTAATTGAGGTTAATGTTTCCAGGCAAATTGCCAACGATGTTATTACCTAGTCCGATTCCCTGCAACATGGCAAGGAACTGCTGAAGTTGATAATTCTGCTGGAACTGCTTGTCCTGCTGCTGCTGGCTCTGTGTGAATTCATTGCCCTGTTGGGCAAGATTGGCGCCGAACTGCGAGTTTTGAAGCTGTTGGCCTTGATTGGCTAGGATCGGTGACGAATAGGAGCCAATAGCCTGGAAAAGATTCGCCAGGCCAGACTGGCGGTTTGCCTGCGCCTGCTGTCCGTACAGGTCGGCGCCCCGGTTCGCTGTAAAAGTTCCAACGCCACCTGTGTCCGGCTGTCCGGCGCCGACGCCGAAATAAGCGTTGTTGGTCCTGGTGGCGGAAGTGGATGGAAGTCCGTTCAAAAGACTTTGAATCACGCCGGTCGCGCTTGTTGTGAGATTTCCTATGCCTGGCAAAACTGATTCTAGAAACTGTTGGCCGCTCAGTGCGGGATTTTGTGGAGCGCCAGAGGCGCCCTCACCTTTCGTCGCCATGATTGCGGCGGGTGGCGCTCCTACACCCATTGTCGAGGTGTAAGGTTTTGCTATTCCTGTTGCTAGTGGGTCCATATCAGTAAGGGTTTTTGATTCCGCATCCCATCACAGCATCCACAAAAACAGGTGTCTGACCGTCCAGGTTTTTGTTACGCAATCCGAAATTAAGTTCACGGACGGCCTGCATGATGTTGGTTTCGGACGATTGATAATCCCGAGCCTCCTCGGCGTTGATCGCCTGAAACATGAATTTCAGGGCGTCGAAATCGTCAATCATCAGGTAATCACGAAGATTTACAACCGGGACGTATTCCACCTTCACCAGCGCGTCAACATTCGTCCAGCAAATGCCGTTTGCGTCCGGCTGATTCGTGTTTCTCGGCTTGTTTAAAATTCTTGAGCGACGAAAGCGGGGATTTGTTTCGTTCGGCTGAAAAACAGCCAGGTCGCGCAGCGTGTTCGTCGCCGGATCATATTCATACAGGTATGCCAGCCCCGTGGTTGCCTGCCGGGTGATGCTGTCTATGCGAGTCACCAGGGCCGAAGTCGAGGCGTAAGGAGCCGCGGCGGTGAGCGTGATTCCGTTCAGGTGATTGTTGCTCGCATCCAACTCCTGCAATGGCTGACCACCATACTGAGTCCCGTTTATGGTGATGGTCTTGCCGATGTCCTCAAAATTGACCACATAATAGCGAATCAGCTTGCCGGTCGTGCCGGTGACGTCATTGAAAGTCGGGGCCATGCCGGCATCTTGAATCACGGCGTATTCTCCCCCGTGATTTCCGGGATAGCTTCCGCCAAATCCGAGGTTACCCCAATATCCCGACATCGGGTTTATGAACGAATACCATTGGTTGAAAATGCTGGCCGACTGGTTGAAGCATCCGGCGAATTTCAAAGCACGGATGGCGCCGACAAATGAAGGCCACGCGATTGTGCAACCCGAAACACAGAGGCGTAGCGTAAATTCTGTGTCGAACCAGTCACCGCGCTTGAGCAGCCGGCGCTGCGCCTGATTCACCAGGCTGATGAACTGCGGGGAAGAAGCACAAGACCCAGCGACAGCCTTCAACTCTGGCGCGTTCATCGCATTTTGCAAGGTGACTTTATACATGACGACAATCTCTTTATCGCTCTAAATCAGGTTTTTCGCAATCGTTTTCACGCCGGAACTATGGTGATGCTCGTCGGTGCTCCGTCGATTCCTCCGGTCAGCGGGTAAACGCCCGCCGGTGAACTGCCTTTCAATTTTGTGCCACCCCACCACAGGGCATTACAGGTATTTCCAAAATTTTGATAGATTTCAACGACCCATGTGTTCGACCCGCTGAAAAAGATGCGGGCGCAAACACGCTTGCCGTTGATGAGGATGTGGCCGGAAGAAAAAGATCCGCCACCGGCCCAATTGCAACCCCCAGTGTAGGTAAAGCTGCCATCCCATGTGACATCTCCTGCCTGACCGACATCGCCATCTGCCGTGATATATCCGTCAAAATATCCAAATATTTTGAATTTTCCACCCGTGGACGGATTGCAGCTTGGATTCGCGCATTGCACGTTTGCAAGCGCGATGGCCTGGTTGTTTGCATCAGCCTGGGAAACGGTCGAGAAAAACACGCCCGCCGGAACCGTTTGGGTGCTCGAATCAGAACAGGTGACGACTTGCTGTGTGTTGTAAAACCCGCATTGGATGTTGAGCGATGGGGCGATTGCGGTCAGTCCTGCTATCGCCGCCGCGTCGGCATCAGCCTGCGTGCCCCCACGGAAATTACCTGCGGCGCCGATGAGCCGGTTGTTGGCAGAATCAACCGTTATCCACGGCGGAAGATTGGTTCCAAAAAAATAGGGCAGGCCGCTGGCGCAATAATTTGTGATATAAACGACGTTGTTTACAAACTGTTGCACTGGCGGCTGCGGGGTTGGGTTTACTTGCGGCGGAATTCCTTGAAGCGAATAGAGCGCGTAGGGATCGGGCAAATCACAGCCAATCAACTGGCAGCTTTCGGTGTCACAAATAATCGGCGCAAATTCGGGCTGTGGAATGGTCACGGCTTTGACTCGAATCCCCTTCCAGGTGCAGGAGCCGGTGATGACGACGCGCAACTGGAAAAAGTAACCAAGCCGGAGCGGTCGGTTGTTGGATATTTCGCAATCATCCACGCTCGGCTGTCCGAGCCCGATACGCATCCGGTATCCGGGCTTTGAATTGGCTGCATCGCTCGACTCGCAAACGTCAAATCCGTTCCATTTTGTCCAACATGGGTAAAAATCAGGGCGGTAGTAAACGTCAACGTGTACGTTTCCTTGTATGTCGCTCAAATAAACTTCGCCGTCGCGCAACTGGATCAGTTCGTTGAGAGATTTTATGTCTGAATTGAAAACCACCGGGGTTTCAAAAGCCCAAACAATCGGATTGCTGTCGTTGTCGGCAAAAGAGTCCGTGCTTTCCGGCAAAAACTCATAAAGCTCGAGCGCACTGGTCAGAAAATTGTAACTGAACGCGAAAGCCCTCAAGCTTCCGTTCACGCGGCCTGAAATTGCCTGCAAAATGTTCAACCCGGTGTTCAATCCCTCCCAGGCCGGCGGTAGCTGCTGGCGCAATGTGCTGATGAGGTCGAAATTCAATGAAACCTGCCCGCGATGCACGATGCCATTTGGAGAAGAAATCGGATTTGTGGTCGTCTGAAAACGATTCCCGAAAGAAATCGAGCTTCCATACTGCAAAAGCGTCTGGTCGTCCAAATCAAGGATATTTCCGATTTCATTGCTGATAGGCTTGTTCCCCCAACCCTGAAACGCGCGACGCGCCAGAACCAATGAGCCAACCCCGATGCTGGACCTGAAAAAAGTGTCGCTGTTTACTGAAATGGTGGAATTTTGTCCGAGGGCCCCGTTATCTTTCAGGCTTTCCGTCTGGATCGGTGTCGTCAGTGTCGGCCAGTTCGCCGGGTCCGTGCCTGGAACCACGTTGGTAAAAAACGAAAATCCGGTTCCGATTTGCAATGGCCCCTGACCAAGTGAGGTGTCCAGGTTCGGCGGGAATATCACTGCCGAAATTGAATCTCCCGTGCCCGGAATGTGGAAGGAGCCGCCGCCAAACAGAAAATCGTTTTGCGTCACCTTTAACACGGCGTCGCGGTAATTATTCGCCTGCGTGCCGGCGCCAGAGCCGACCACATCGCCAATGATATAGCTGATACCATCGGTCAGCGCACAGCAGTTGCAGCCCATTCCGTATGCGCCCTGGCGTCCGGCTGGAATCTCGGGGACGGATTTAATGGTTAGCGACGAAGCATAGTTAGCCGTTGCATTGTCGGTCAGGTTGATGAGCGCGAGCTTAAATGGATCGCCAGGATGGCTTACGGCTGACAATAAATACTGAGCCCCGTTGATGGAGACAATCTGATTGTCCGAACCTGTGTAAAGCCGGTCGAGATTGATGGATACGCTGCCATTCAAAGCGGGTACGACAAAGCTGGCTGCGGTTAGTCCGACGATGACGTTGGGGTTGGTTGATGGAACTGAAATGATTGCGCCTGCCTGCCAGCTTACAGTCTGCCCTCCCGAGTTTGAAAATTGGATGCTGAACGTGGGTGGGTTTTGGGTGATGCCCCTGTTGATTAACCATTGTATTCCGGATTCATCATTTCCATTCACTTTTAATCCAGAAATGAAAACACCCGTGATTCCATTGTCGGGCGCGTACGGAGGGAAAAATTCATTTGTCCCAGATTGCAAACCGGCCACCGATGTCACTTTGAAAACACTTGTCGCCGATAGCGAACCTGAAAACCCCTCGGTTGTGACAGCCACGGTTTTTGATTCAATGACGACCGCGCTCCCCTGGGCCACTGTGTTTCCTGGCGTATCATTCAGATTCGTCAGTATCACCTGGTAGCCCGCTGGATTTTGTATCGGTTGGTAAAATTCACCGTTGAAAATAACCGGCACATTGTACGGGCCGGTGTAAGGCGCCACCAACGTTACTGTCTCGACCGAGCCGATGGCCGGCGGCGCGGCTGGACTGTAAGATGCCGCCGTCCCCAGCAGGATGCTCGGGCCATAGCTTCGACGGGAAATAGTTCCGTCGAAGAATATCGGGAGCGCCCCGCTGCCGTCCTGGATTATCAGCCATTTTTCGGACTGCCACATCCATACCTGTGAAACGGTCGGGTCATTCAGGTCGCCGGGGATGCTGATTTCAGAAACCTGCCACGAAGCCCCCGATTCTGTGAATTTGAAAAGTCGGCCCTGGATTTGGGCAATGAGCGATTCGGTTCCGAAATCAGGACGGTAGTATCCGCCGCCCTGAAATTTTCCGGTCAGCACGGCATTTTGAAGCGCCAGGTCACCACCAAAATTCAGCGTCTTTTTTTGATACGGTGGACGGGTGTTTAAAAATCCGCCGCGCAGGGAAATATTCTGACCGAAGGCGACTTGATTTTTTGACACCAGCAACGGGGCGACGCCGCTGTTCATTCCGCCCGATGCCTCGGACAGAAAATCTATCAATTCGCGGGCTTTGAATTCGGTGGCCACATCAGGTTAGCTCGATGGCGGTGATGGATGCTTCGACGACGTTCAACTGTCCGGCTGAAGGAACCACGTCGATTGAAATAAAAGGCTGAAGCGTGTCCGATACACCGGCGGTTGTGTACGGCGCCATGATGGTTATCTCGCCCATGCCATAGGTGACGGTCGTGACAATCGGGGTGCCAATGGATGTGCTGCCATTGTTCGCCGCCGTGTTGTTCGTCCGGCGCAGGGTCAGCGTGACATTCCGTTGCGCCGCGAAGGTTGCGCCCACCATGTCCAGACGGACACGCGCAAAAAGCATGTACGTCTTGCCAGCGGAACCGGCGAGCGTAAGCGTCGCGGCCAATGCTTGAGCGGGAGTGGCTGAAACCGCTTGAGAACCTCCGGTAGCCGCACTGTTGGTTCCCAGCACGGTGAATCCGTTTGATCCCTGTACGCCACCCGGGGAAACGCTGGCGCCCGAGTTGATGACCGTCGTTGCCGCCGAATCGCCGTTGTTTCCGAGCGCCTTGATGGTGACCACCGGAGGGGATACCTGTATCGCAGTGACCTGAAAATGAGCGAGATTGGTCCCATCGCTGATGAAAAGAAATTGACCCACCGCCATCCATGAAACATTCGCCACCGCTATCGTCGTCGTTGAATTTGTGGCCGGAATGGTGAGATTCGCCGTCGTCACCGTGTAGGCATTGACACCGTTTGTCCCTGCTGCTCCGGGTGTTCCTGGCTGGCCTTGTACGCCGGGTACTTGTACAACCTCGTTGGGGGGGCAAGGGCAGGGATTTCCGGTCGTGTTCATTACGTTTCACTTTTCGCATGGAATCCGTATTTATACAAGTCTGAAATTTTTAATGGATTTAATCACTTGAATAAACCACACGGTAATGTATTATGATTTTATGGCTAGACCAATGAAGGCGTGGGCAAGACGGGTGTTGTGCGGCGATGGTGATTATCGAAAGCTAATGCCACCAAAAACAATCCCAGAACTAAAGTCCGCACTTTTGATTAGAAGCAGGGATGAGGACAGGGGATTTAAAACCGCCTGTCGGATTTGGGTCGGCTGCAAAGATGGGTGCGGGTATGGTGTTTTAAGATTTCTTGGCCGGAACCGAAGAACGCACAGATTGTCTTGGCTGGTTTTGAATGGTGAGATTCCTGACGGATTTGAAGCCTGCCACAAATGCGATCAGCCGGATTGCCTGAATACAAGGCACTTATTTTTAGGAACGCATCACGAAAATATGCGGGATGCCAAGAACAAGGGGCGGATGATAACTGCATGTGGAACGGCTCACTATTGTTGTTCGTTTTCAGAATCACAGGTGATTGATTTGAGGAAAAAGTTTTCCAATGGGCTGTTAGTTACAAAATCGCTTGCGTTAAAATATAGGGTCAGCGTTGCCGCGCTGAACAAAATTAAAAAATTCAAAAGCTGGAAGCACATCAAATGAAATTTGAAAAATACGGAAAACAGTGGGCAGAAAATACCGACCCTCTTGAGATTGATTTTTGGATGATGAGGCAGAGTGATTCCGAGCTTAAGCGGTCAGGCGTCAAAAGGTCGGAAATATACAAAAGCGCGGCTTCGATGGTGTGGCCCTTTCTGGACTGGCACCGCTGGGTTGAAATATGCAACAACGAGATACGCCGGGACGGAGCAAAGGTCACCGTCATAATGGGGGCCGGTTCGACCGGAAAAACCTGCGTGTCCGGTTGGCAATATCTTTTGGAATACTACGCTTCGCCGGATGACACTTTGGTTTTAATTTCTTCCACAGATTTGAGCAGCCTTGAAGGCCGCGTCTGGGGTGAAATAAAAATGCTGCACGAAAAGGCGAAAGAAAAATATCAGTGGCTTCCGGGCTATCTTTTGGATTCAAAGCATTGCATCACGACAGACAGGCTTGAGCGGGATGAGTATGAGGAGCAATCAACATCCCGAGACTTGAGAAAGGGCGTGATGTGCATACCCACAGTCCAGGGAAATAAAAACATCGGCCTTGGGAAATGGATTGGCCGCAAACAAAAACACGTCCGGCTCATAGCAGACGACTGCACGGCGATGTCGCCAACCTTTTTGTCCGCATTTGCAAACCTGAATAACAATGTTGATTTTCAGGGAATTGTTTTGGGGAATCCCAGCGATATTCTTGATCCGTTGGGCGTGGCCAGCGAGCCGGTTGATGGCTGGTCTGGACATATGGAGCCGACCAAGACCTCCGTTTGGGACACGAAATTTTACAACGGAAGGTGTATAAACCTTGTCGGGTTGGATTCTCCGAACTTTGATTTCCCAGACGAGGACGGCGAGCGATTCCCATATCTTGTCAGCCGTAAAAAAATAAAAGAAACCCTGTCCGCTTTCGCCAAGGATAGTTACGAGTATTACAGCCAGTGCATCGGGGTGATGAAAATTTCACAGCTTGCAAGGCGTGTGATAACAAAAGACCTATGCCAACAATTTCACGCGCTTGATTCCTGCATCTGGTCTGGGGACCCAAGAATCCCCGTCGCCGCCCTCGATGCCAGCTATGGTGGCGACAGGTGCGTGGGTGGTCATGCTGAATTCGGAAAATGCCAGGATGGCGTCGTCAGGCTGCAATTTTATCAGCCCCACATAGTCCCGGTTGTCGCCTCAACTTCCGAGCCGATGGCCGCAGAGGATTCAATCTCAATCCATCAAAAAAAATACTGCGAATCAAACTTGGTTGTGGCGGCAAATTATTTTCACGACAGCACGGGCAGGGGTTCACTTGGAACATCGCTTGCAAGAATTTGGTCATCCGCCTGCAACCCGGTTGAATTTGGCGGCGCGGCAACCAAACGTCCGGTGACGGCAGACACCTACATAGTGGATAGGGAAACAGGGCAGACCCGACTCAAAAGATGCGACGAGGCATATTCAAAGTTTGTGACCGAACTGTATTGGAGCTTCCGGCTGGCGATTGAATCCGACCAAATCAGGGGGCTTCCAAGGGAGGCGATGGATGAAATGTGTATGCGTGAGTGGGACCGTGTTTCGGGCGACAGGATTGAAGTTGAATCGAAATTGCTGATGAAATCCAGGACAAGAAAAAGCCCGGACTTCGCGGATTGGGCGGTGATAATTCTAGAAGGCGCCCGAAGGCTCGGTTTCAGAATTATCAGGCTCGGCCAGGAGATAGAGCAGAAAAGAAAACCCGATGCCCTTGATGGTTTAATCAAAGAGCACCGGGAGATGACGCACAAACGTCAGTTGCAGAGATCGTGATTATTCTTCGCGGTCAGCCTGCTCGGTTTTGACAAGCTCGACGTGGTTTTTGAAACCCTTTGCAGCTTCACGGCCAAGCTGTTCTTCAACCCAAATCAGAAACCGGCCAAGGCTGCGCTCGATTTGAACACTGCGCTTCTTCGAGCACGTTTGTTCGCTGTCAAGACGTTCCTCGATTTTGCGCTGTCCGATAGTCACACGGAGCGCGGAATACCATTTTCCGTTCAAACGCCCGACCGCAAGCACACCGCTGTCGTTTCCAGCAGCCGGAAAAATGACGATTTCTTTGAACAGGTCGAACTTGCTTTCGGCCTCGACAAGCTCCTTTTGGAAGTCCTCGGTGGTCATTGCCTCGACGATGGCCGCTTTTTCTTCCGGCCAGTCCAGCGGATCAGGCGAAGCCTCATTGAGTTTCGCGGCAACCGATTCCAGGAAGAAAAGCTTCTTGGAAGCCTTTGCGTTCAGCACGACAACGCACTTCTCGTCGCGGTGTTCAAATCCTGCCTGAAGGGTCGCGTTGAGGGTTTCCATCACGGATTCGGCTTCGGTCGTCTTGGCCTTGTAGGACGCCTTCACCTTGTCGAATTCAGCTTCGACGGCTTTGAGGTTTGCGAAGGCTTGCCGAAAGTCCGTGTTCAGGACCGCGACTTCTTCGACTGTGAACGTGTGTTTTACGCTTCGTATTGTGGTTTTCATCGTTTTTGGTTATTTCTCCGGCGACATGCCGGAAAGCTTTAAAATTTTTGGTGCCGTCGAATTTTATCCCACAGGAATTTTGGATTGATGGTGAAAATCCTGTCCGTTCCTCCAGCGCCGGGATAATCAGCGTAATCGAAAGACTTGAACAGTGACCAGTATTGCCAATAATATCTAACATTTTTCAGTTTCATAATTCAAAAAGGTATGCGTTCAGCAGGCACTCCGGCGGTGTTTGTTTTTTGAAATCTGACACCGTTGTGAAGCCGTATCTTTCGGTTGCAGGCTCCGCACAGCAGACGGATTTTATTTTGTTCGACTTCCTGTTTGTAAATGTTCATGCGTTGCAGGTACGAAAGTTTGTTCAATACCCAATCGCTTCCCTCGCGGTGATCGAATTGAAGATCATCGCGCCTTGGGCAAAGCTCGCATTTTGAACCCAGCTTTTCGATAAGCTGGGATTTGATTTCCTGTGCTCGCCTGGTGTTCCTGTGGGCCATATCACGCGCAACGCTTCCGGGGTTTTTTCTTTGGTGCGCTCATCGCCTATTCCTCGCCGTTTGTGAGCAGCATTTTCATGCCGCCATCCTGGACGCGCTTGTAAACGCTTTCGCCGGTTGACGTGATGACATAGGGCAGGAACACCTGGAGCACATCGGCCTGCTTCAATTGGATCATCGACATCTGGACCTCGACCCAATCTCTCGTTATCTTCCATGCCGTCCGCTCTGCTTGGTCTGTGAAATCAGACTTGTTCTTTTTCTTTTTACTGCCCATGCCCCACTGTACGCTTTGGCCATCCTGCGTCATCCTGTCGTCGCCAACATAATCTTTCCAAAGGGCGTCCAAGGCATGTTCCACATTTACCGGAAGCCGGATCGAAATCTTTCCGGTGGCGGTTTCAATCTGGAATGTCAGGGCGTCGATGGCCCCCTTGTTACCGGCGAATTCTTTTGTGATTCCAGCCGCGCCACATTTTATCAGCACTTGCTCTATGCGATAAACCGTCTGGCTGACCGGCACGTTCGAGGTATAATTTTTAAGGAACATAATCAGGGTATTTTGATGGCGACTCGGATTTGCTCCAGTTCGGAATTTGAGGCGACGTAGGACATCGCAAGGGCATGATAAAGCGCCCGGCGCCACCGGGCATCATCGTATCCAGGTGCGCTTCTGATTCGCTTGAGACTGAGCGCGATGTTGTGGGTTTCTACCAGTTCGGTTAACTGGGTTGTCTTTTCCTGTTTTGGTGTGAGCATATTTTTGTTTCATTTTGATTTACCGTCATCGAAATCATTCCCAACTCGGGCAATGGACTTTTATGCCTCGCCTCCTTTTGGGGCTTTCGGTTTCTATATCCCGAACGTCAGGTTTTCAAATCCGCGACAGTCGTTGGAATCGACCGACTTGAACCGCCCATCCTGCAACCGGACGAGAAAAATCGGGTTATGGTCAATCCCGTAATCAGTCATCAGAATCGCCTGCCCTTCGCCAAGCGGCGTCTGCACCCAAAGGGGCACTTGAAATTCGTGGATGATGGTCATGGCTCGTTGTGCTGGCTGCGTACTTCAGGAACATCCTCATCCGGTATTCTGGCGCGTTCGGTTATCAGCATCCGTGCGCCGTCAAAATTGCACTTCACGAACACACCCGCGCCGCCCTTGGTGCTTTTCAAAACACGGATGTTCATGGTTCCCGGCTCCTTAAAATCCTGCCATGCTCCCAGCATCAATCCGCACGACGCCTCGATTGAGCCGCTCTCTTTGGCGCTGTGCAACGAGGGTTCCCATGTCTCATCAACATCCTTGGGGCGCGAAATCTGGCTGGTGACGATGATGATGGTGCGCGTTGTCATGGCCATCACCTTCAACTGCTCCGCGATGTCCGACACGCGCTCGCGGCGGCTGATGCCTTCGCCGCGTATCAACTGGATGTAGTCGATCAGCACGACGCGCGGACGTTCCCCCAGCTTCAATTCCGAGCGCATGATGATGTTTTCCATCTCCTGCAACGACAGCCTGGCGACGGGGCAGACCATCAGATTTTTGTAATGCGCCTCAAGCTGGTCGGAAAGCGAGTCGTCGCACGATTGGTAGGCTTTTTCGATTTCCGAGCCGGTGAACTTGCTGGACATGGTGGCGAATCGCTCGAACATCAGTTCCTTTGGAAGTTCAAGCTCGAAGAAGATTGTCGGCAGCGGCAGCGCGGCCTTGGCTATCTGTTGCAGGATTCCGGTCTTGCCCGTGCCCGTGTCGCCGATGATGAAGGCCAGTTCGCCGGGGACCAGTGCCCGCATGTTCATCCCTAGCGTCGGCAACCAGCGCCCCAGTGAAAACGAGTTTTCCCCCATCGAGCGGACAAACCGGCGATAATCATCCTCCATTTCGCTGATGGTGAACAACGGTAGCTTGTGGCCTTTGAAATGGGGATGCGCCGCGCCGCACAGGGCATCCAGCGCCGCCCGCGCCTCCGCGTCGGATGAAAATGTCGCAATGTAGTCCGATGCATCCTTGACAGCTTCTGGCAGCTTTACGATGCGAACCGTCTTGGCGGATTCTGAAATGGATTCAAACACCAGTTCGACGTGCTTGCGCCCCGGCTCGTCATTATCCCCACAGATGATGACCTCCTTGCCAGCCAGTGTGTCCGAATAGGAATCCAGCCACTTCCCAGCCCCACCCACATTGCAGGTCGCGGCATACCCCAGCTTCACCAGGTTCTCCGCGTCCTTCTCACCCTCGACGATCCAGACGGTCTTTGCCGGCAACAGTTCGGGGAGCCGGTACAGGACGCGCTCCACCCCGTCCATCGTCCAAATCCATTCTGGCTCATCATCTTCAAGCCCCGGGGGTGCTTCTCCGAATTTTGGGTTGCGATGGCGCTGTCGGAAAGATTTGGGCTTCATCCGAAGCGCCTGATAAACCTCTTTGCCATTGGCATCGCGGTACGAATAAACCGTTTCAATCACCGGCCTGGCGGTCGGGCCTGTGTGCTTACCGTTCGTCACCGGCGGCGGGGTGAACGCAACCGCCCTTTCGCCAGCAAACAGGTCTTTCATCTTCAGCCCAAGCGATCCGACAATCTGCTCCGCCGTACAGCCAGCAAAACATTTAATCAAAACGCCGCCATCGTTGGATGGGCTGGCCGACAAAGAGGGTGATTTGGGGGAATCATCATGCGCCGGACAGACCAGCATGAAGCCGCGCTGGGTTCTGGTGCGCTTCTCGAACTTGGAAATGAAATCCTCAAATTTCATGGCTTTTGAGATTGATTCCGAAGCCGCTTTTGCTGCTCCGCCTTTTCCTGGGGCGTCCGGCTGTCGTAGTTGGAATCTGGAATCCAACCCCTGACCTTTGGCTTTTGCTGTACTCCGTTTGCCCTTGCCCGATCCAAAACTTCACCCCAGCCGGACGCCAGTTTGTAAAGCGATTGCGGAAAAAATGAGTCCGGCTTGGCTTTGAATCTTTCCAATTCTTCCAGTTCAGAAAACACGGATGGCCGACGGGCAACTTCCGCTAGAGAGCTTTCCTCTGCGTAGCTCATCGGCTGGCCCTCTTTTCTCCCATACATGGCGCTGATTTTTTTTGCCAATTTTTGAAAATTAGACAGCCCTACGCCTGCGTCTTCGAATACGCCTTCGCCTACGACTACCCTACACATTTGCTTAACATTTGATTCACATTTGATAAGCAACTCATCTTTAGTAGGTTCTGGGAATTTTGATGGGCTTCTTGTCTGTTGCTTAAATTTCGCCACGACGAGGTACTTGCCTTTTCCGTAGATGCACACCAGGCCGACCTTAACGCACTCGTTTAGGAACCCCAAAACCTCCGCCTCAGTGACTTCGGGCCGGAGCGGATAACACGCCCCAAGCAGTGAAATCGGGTTTGCAAAAAAGCGTCCGTAATCGTCCACCACTGACATCAATTTCCGGTAAAACAACTCCGCCCTCTCGCTCAAAGAGTTGACCTGTTCGCTTGAAATAATTCCCTCGCGCAAGATTCTAGTTGGCATCTTCCACCTCGATTTCAAGCATCGCCTCAGCGCACAGTTTTTGAACGGCTGCAATCAGCCGCTTGGTGGGAGTCTTTCCGATGGCAATCCGAACTGCATCCACCGCCTTGTCCGTTAGTTCACCACGCAATTCATGGCACTCGAAGCACAGGGTTTGATAAAGATGATTCGGGTAATCCCACGGATCGCGTTTTTTGTAAAGCAGATGGTGAACTTGAAGTTCTTTGTCGTCCGAGCCGCAATGCACACAGCGAAAGTTGTCGCGCTGCATTATTTCCAGACGTTTTTTTTGCCAGCGAGGGTCACGAAGCTTTTCAGAGTAGGTCATAATGCGTAAAAAAAGTAACGCAGAAGTTCTACCACCGATGACCTGCGGTGTTCAAGAGAAAAATGAAACCATTTTCAGGCGTCGTGGAAATTCAGGGCAAGCCAAGCAAATCGAAGTATTCCACCTTGAGCATCCAACCTGTGAAAAACTGACTGGTGATGTGGATGGCATCAACCGTCTCATCGTCGATGATGCCAGGTCCTTCATCCTGAAATTCAATCAATAATCCAATCATAAAATTGGAACGGGCGAACGGAATTGAACCGTTGTACTCGGTTTGGAAAACCGATGTTCTGGCCACTGAACTACGTCCGCTTTGGTCCAAGGGGCGGCCATTCCACCCGCATCTCCGGATTGCTGGTCGGTTGCCCGACTGTCATTGCCGGTGTCCTGTGACATTGAACGACCCCAGGATAATGCCAGCCGCTACCATCGCTCATCTCTAGAAAGCAAGCACTCTCACGGTCCAGCAAGCCAATCCTGCCACAGCCGCCGGCATTTGACAAGTCACTAAAAACATGCGAACAATCCAGCGATGATAGTTGCTAATTCAATTTCGACACGATGCGCCCTTTCGGGCAAAGCGCCGCAACAGCTTCATCAGCATCGTGTCGGATTCATTTCATCCTCCGTTGTAGAGCCCGGCTGAAGCAACCGGGCGCAAGCCCCAGCCTCCGCGTCCTGGCGGATCAATACGGCCAACGTAAAAAAACACAAGGACGCTCCGCGCCGTTTCACAGAGTAACCCTTCCGGCCAGGTCAAACCCCTGTTGGAGCGACGAAGGACTACCAGCTACTCGCCCCGGCTGGGGGAATTCTATCCACGCATCAGTTTCTTCACGACCACCTTGAAAAATATCCGTTTCAGACAAACGCACCGGACGGTTCCGAAAAGCAAAAAGAATGCTTCTCCAAAACAGGGTTTCCTTCAAAGCAGAGTTTCAAAACACGGTTCTTTATGAAAGCGGGGAGTCACGCAAAATCGACCGGCCTGCCGGTTTCGGGGGTGGGGGTGGACGGTGTGGGGACGGTCAGCCGGACAAAAAAGAATGCTTACCACTGCCGGTCCTGGCTGTGCCTGGTTCTGAGACACACCACAAGACGCGAGTGAATTAATGATGCACAATCGCTCTTGTATTCAATACGAAACATGCGGAAACGCCAGTGTTTGCTATGCGATTGCGGTTTTTTGGCTTCGGATTCTTCAAAAGCGTCTTACCACTCGACCACAATCCACAACCTGTTGGGGTGTTCGGCAAGGTCGATGATCCGGGCACTTGTGGCCTCACGTCGGCTGTACCGAAGGCCGGACAGCAGCGCCAGCGCCGCGTTTGCCGGGTCGAAGGACACCAGCGGTCGGGCTAACCAGCTTCCAAAGACGCTCTTTTGCGGCGGAAAGCTTGAGAAACTTGTCCGCATCCTTGGCAGCGAGCGCGTCATCAATCAATCCGTCGAGCAAGTCGAGCTGCTTCAGTGTCCGGTTTTTCCTCGCGTCATCTGCGATGGGTGCAGCTTCACGCGCGGCGCGTTGTGCCTCCTCTTTTTCGCGCTTGATTCGTTCCAACCGTGAAATTGTGGCTCGCCGTGCCATATCGGCAGCGTTCTCATGCGTGAAATTGGGTGCCTTCATGCGTGGGAACATGCGCGGGAATGGTGATTTTGTCAAACTGTCCCAGTTCTGGGCAGATGTCTCGCCCTGGGACAGTGGGTGTCCTGTTGGTGGACGTGTCCAAGTGGACATGCCTGGTTGTGGGACAATGCTCGATGTCTCAAACGTGGAAACGCCAGCAAAAGCGCGGGTTGATTGGTTGGCATGGCAGTTGCGATGAGAAAGGAGGTCGCTGGCTTAATGGGTAGAAACCCGCCGGTAAAATGGTGCCAGTGGCCGCTTTAACAAAAGCGAATCAAAACTATGAAAACTTCAAACATCATGTTGGGCGATGCGTTCCAATACTTCATCAATCTGGACGAGCGCGGTAGCTTTCGGGCTGATGTTCGTGATTGCACTGGCAAAACGGTTTTCGAGATTTCGGCTGGCGATGAGCTCGCTGAAGGCGAAAGCTCAATCTTCGAAGATGGCTTAATGCGTCACAAAGACGACTTGGAGGGGTTGCGGGAGCATCTGGTGGAGATCGGCATCATGGACATCGACCAAAACCTTGTGAAAGGAAATTGACCTATGGCATCGCGCAATAATGACGAACGTAACCGGACCTTGGACACCTGTGAAGCTTGCGGCTGCGAGTTTAACCTGCGTGGCGAAGGCTTCCGGTATCACAGCATCGACGCTGCCACCGAGCCGACCAGCATCGCCTTGTGCGGTGATTGCTGCGACGAGGCCTTCGAGTGGGACGCGGTGATTGACATGCCCGACTCGGACATGCTGACCAGCACTGATTTCAAAACGCTTTCCGACTGGGCAAAGGAGCAACTGGCGGTTGTCGCCGAACAGAAGAAGGGGGGGAGCATGAAAACGTGGATCACCAAGTTGAACGGCAGCGAATTCAAAGTGATGCGCCTTAATGACGCTCCGGCGGCAGACGTCGCGCTCGACACGCCGGAAGTGGTCGAAAACTACCTGCGCCCAAAGCTGGCAGATTCCATCATCTACCGCCCTGACGTGGAAAACTTCATCGTCATCTTTCTGAATGCCCGCAAGAAACCCATTGGCTTTCAGATTATCAGCACCGGAACGCTCGACACGTTGCTGGTACATCCCCGCGAAGTGTTCAAGCCTGCGATTGTGATGAACGCTCACAGCATCCTGCTTGCTCACAACCATCCCAGCGGCGACTGGACACCCAGCGAGGCCGACATCAAGGTGACGCGGGAATTGGTGAAGGCGGGGAACATGATGAAGATCGAAGTCGTTGACCATATCATTCTGGGCGAGGCCAAGGCGGGAGGATTGAAAACCTATGCCAGCTTGCGCTAGCTCGGACACTTTTACTATTGAACTTATGAAACGAACCATCATCACCATCCCGCCGGAAACCCAGCGTCTTAACGACCTGCTGTGGGCTTTCGACTTCGCAACCCAGTTCAAGCACGACCGCGAAACCGACCTTGCCAAGATTGCCGAACTGGCACGGGCGAGCCGTCTTTACCAACTGTCCGAAAACATCGCGGCATACATCAAAATATGAAACCGATCATCATGGACGACGTTGACGCTGTGCGGGCCGACCACGCCAAGCTGGAGGCAGCGCGACTGCCTTACACCATCGCCGCGCACTTCTCGCGCGTGTTGCGGGAATGGCTGACCCCGCTGGAGATGTCCAAGCTCATCACCCGAAACCGCCGCGAGCGCATCAAGGGCGTTTGCCACAGCCACGATTTTTGCGACGCGAACATGGCGATGGACGAGGCATTCAAGCGCGTCCTCGGGCGCGGGATGTATCTTATCGACGAGGGCGCCACCGATGAACAGAAGGAGGCGGACACCGCTCTCTGGAACGCGGCATGGAACATCGCCAAACAGGCTCAATTCGTGGCCGATGACTGCCATGCACCAAACCAGGCAACCCCCAGGACCACATGAATGCCGACGACTTATCCCAGCGGGCTCGCAATGTTGGCGGGCGAATCTTTGCCATCCACAATCCGGGCATGGCCGGCATGGGTTGGCACATGCCATCCCCGAAACTGGTCAGGCAGGTTATCAAAGACGGCTCAATCCGCCACGTCATCGGCGCCGGACGCATGACCATCAACGAGCTCCGCCAATACGCGGGGATTAAACCCGAAACCATAAAACGCTGCCCCACTTGCGGCAGCATCATCAAATGAATCCAATCGCCACCCTGTTGTTTGTGCTAATCCTGTCTTTCGAGGGCATCTTGTTCCTCACCCGGCTGATTCTCGCACTGGAAGGAAAATTATGAACATTGAAGACTGTGACGGATACAAAAAGCTGCTCGCTGCCGTAGAAAAGGATGAGCGCGAACAGGGGGGGTTTCCATGACTACCGTGCAAAATTCAACTGGGTAATCAAGCGGGTTAAGCACTACGCCGAGAAGACCGGCGTGGATGCCGCAGCCCTGCTAGATGCTTGGGAGGACCAACGGACGTACTGGTATATGAGTTACTACCAGGACTGCAAACAGCCCGAGATCAAATCGGATAAGGTGTGGGTGTTTGATACCATTGAAGAATTGCAGGCTGCGATTGGGAATGCCGGATTTCGTTGCCCGTGCTGCGCTGGAGTATCCAAAAGCCCATACACCTGCGATTCTGGTCAGCCAATGGATAAGAAGGGCAGCATTTGCGACTGGAAGGCATACGGCCTGCTGGGAACGCTGGGCAAGGGTGCGTCTGTCTTCATTAAATCCAAACTGATGGGCGAAACCATATTCATGCCGGTAGCTTGGGAAACTAAACCCGTCGCCACACCAGTCGAGCAACTCGCCAAGCTCAAGGAGGAATTGAAATGAACACCTACGACGAGGCGACGATCAAGGCGATGCGCGATTGGGTTGCCGATTGCGTTTGGAGCGACCTAGACCCCGAGGATGTCGCCTCGCTGACCGATGCGGAAATTGTGGCCGGAGTCCGAAAGCATTATGTTGGGGGCGTGGATGCCTTCCTGCGTACGATGGAGATTTCGGCATGAAAATTCTCATTGGATTTGAATCCTCCGGCATGGTGCGCGAAGCGTTCCGGCGGCGCGGCCACGATGCCTGGTCCTGTGACCTCCAGCCCGCCGATGATGGCTCGCCCTTTCATTTTCAGTGCGATATTTGGGACGTCGTGGACCGAGACTGGGATATGGCGGGCTTTCACCCCACCTGCACTTACCTGACTATTTCCGCCGCCTGGGCCTTTGGTGATGGACCTTACCACCAGAAAGTGAAGCCCGGAACGCTCGTAGGTGCCGCGCGGCGCGATGCGCGGGACAAAGCCTTGGCGGATGTACGCCGTCTCTTGGCGTTGCCCTACCCGAAATTCATTGAGAATCCCACCGGCTTTATCAATACCCAGATCGCCAAGCCCACCCAGATCATTCAGCCCTACCAGTTCGGCGCGGACGCCAGCAAGGGCACCTGCCTCTGGCTCGACCGACTCCCGCCGCTCAAGCCTACGCAGTACGTCAAGCCCCGCTTGGTGTGTGTGTGTGGCGCAGTTTACACTTATGGCACCGACTGTTGCCCTGGTTGCGGCGAAACGAATGCCTGCGCCAAACCGCGCTGGGCCAATCAGACCAACTCCGGCCAGAACAATCTCACGCCGGGTGACAAGCGGTGGAAAACCCGTTCCAAAACTTACTCAGGCATCGCTGACGCAATGGCCACGCAATGGGGAGGCTTGACCTTTGTCTAATAACCCATTAACCTATGGGGTATGCCAAGAAAGCCAAAAGCAATCCCAAACAGAAATTGTGAACAATGCGGGCACAAGCTGGAAAGAAAGCGATTCGGTAAAAGCAGGCTGGAGGACTTCGGGGTTTTTATGCGCCGGAAGTTTTGTAATCAAATCTGCATGGCTCTCAATTTCAACGGCAGGGATAAAGGCGGAAAATCCGACCATCAATCAAGGTCTTAAGCGGCCAAGCTGGTTCCACCGGGGCCTTGTAGGAAATGTGGAAATCCGGGAACGCATGTTCATCACATTGACCAAAATCCTCAAAATAACATGCTCTCGAATCTGGAAAGGCTTTGCCCTCGTTGCCACAAAAATTTGCACTTGGAATTAAGGCGTCAAATCATCCCCTGATTCTTCCGACGCATCTTCGGCTTGTGGCTCTGTGAACACATATTTCGGCGCAAAAAGCCGTCTCTGCTCAGTCCAGACATCTGGTTGAACCAGTGTCCACCCGTCCGCGCTCGCCTCGTCCGTATCGTCGAAGCCAGGCCATTTGTCGGTCTTGAGACACTGGCAATAATCGGCCAGAATGGCGCGATACTGGCGCCGTCCCGATGCGATCGAGCCCGCGTCCATGCCTGGCTGGTCGATGTCCTGCGACATAAACCGCCGGCCAATCTCCCAAGGCGCGAAGTTTTCCGAGAGGACAAAGCAGAAGTTGATGATCTCCCGATTTGTGGCGGCAACAAACATATCGGTGTTCCAAGCAGCTTGAATGTCATACCCGGCGAAGCTCGCCCATTTCGCCCAGGCGATAGGGTGTGCATTCCGCGTGGATTTCAAATCGCCGATGGATTTCGGAAAATCCGAGTCCTCGCGCGATACCAAGTCGATGAGGCACTTGACCGGAATCACCAAGCCCGTCGCCTCGTCGTGCCATTCGGCCACAACCCACACTTGTTTTACGCAGGCATCCAGGAACCGTTTGATAGGCGCGTCGGCCAGCAGGCGCTTCTTGGCGGCGGTGGCGTCGTTGTAGTCCTGGGGACTGATGGTTTCGATGCCCTTGGATTTCTGGTCCTGGACCCACGCGCGGCAGGTATCCGAGTTGTTGTTCCAATCCTTCTCGACCAGCGTTTCCTCGCGCTCAACCTTGCATTCCCGGCATTTTGCAGAATCGCTCACCGAACCGCACTTCGGGCAGCGCATCATCTTGGACTGGTATTTTTCCGGCTGGATGGCATATCGCTTTGAGAACTGGTCAGGTGTCAGAACCAGCATGTCAAAAAGCGATCCGTATTCGAGCGAGGCCGAGGCGGGAAGCTCGTAGCCAGCCCGCCATTTGGACGGGAATTGAGCGAACAGCCGGGTCGAGGATGACGACATCACATGGCTTTGCGAGCCGCGCGGCTTGTCCTGCTTGTGATATTCTACAGCATCAGCGTTTACGCTGATGATTTTGGCATTTTTGAACATAGGTCTTTAAATTGACTTGATCTTGGTTTCCATTGAGGAAGTGTCGATAGGGGTATAATTCGCAAGCAGGGACCTTGCTTTTATATGCAGGCATTGGTTGGTGCCTTCGCGGTAAATCCAAACTCGCTCAAACCCGGGCGAACCCTTGGGCGCGTCACGCAGATAATACCGTTGCCCGTTGCAGTTACGACGCCACCAAGTATTTGCAAGCGGTAGCCCGTTCAGTATCACGTTTGTTGGCATAAATTCACGGTTTGTAAGTTCCATCCCCTTCGTTCAGGGCTTGGGACAACCATTCTGGCACCCCGCGTTTCTTTTCCTCAAGCTGCTTCAATCGCCGCCAGTCCTGAACCAACCAGTCCACATCTATGCCACCTTCCCCGGTAGCGTTGCACATCTGGCAACCCACCAATCCGATGGCGGATGGAAACCATTTTTTCCCGCCGCAATTCGAGCATTTTTTCCGCTTTGGTTGTGGAAGCCCCATAGGTCAAATTACATTTCGCTGATGATGATTTGCGCCTTGTCGATGATCTCCTGCACATCCGCAGCAGGCAGCGCCTCGACTTTGGTTTCCAGCTTCGTGATTATCTTGGCGCCGCGCAGCCAGGCATTGTGACCGTCCCATACCTTTGGATTCCAATTCTTGTCCTGGCTGACGAGCGGTTTCAGAAGCTCCCAAAGCTGCTTACGGAGCGCTTTTACATCGCCAGGTTCAGGTTGCTCGGCCTTTGCCGGTTGCGAGGGGCCGGCAGGACGCGGGCGAGTTCCGCCATCGTTGTCGTCATCGCCAGTCATAATCCCGAGCGCATTGCAGAACGCATACCGTTTTGCGAAGGTCATTGCACCGCCGTAGCGTTGCTGCTCGTTCATCATCGGGTTGCGCCCGTCCACCGGCACTTTGAATTCCGACTTCTCCGCGTGTCCGGCGTCGTGCTTCAATTCAAGGATTGCCTTAACCCAGCCATCTTCCACCGAGCTCGACAAGGTGAACGAGAAGCGATGTTTGAGCAGGAGCGGCTGAACTTGGGGAATCATTTCGTCCAAGGGACAGTACTTGTAAGCCTTCTTCGCCCCGAACTTACCTTTTTTGATGACAGGGCATTCCGACTGGAAAGCGGCAAGCGCCCGGTCGAATTCGCGCTTTGCCGCGCGTTGCTGGTCCTCCAGCGCCATCGTGCGAAGCTCTTTGATGATCTCCACCGCCGACTTGGAATCAATCGCCTTGGTGAGCAGGGCGTTGATGTCCAAGCCCACAAGGGACATGGCCGGCGATTGCGCCGGCGCGACGCTGGTATCTGCCGGGCGCATCACTTCTAGGTTTGGTTGCTGTGTTTGTGCTGATTTCATAATGGTTTCTTAAGTTCGGCGAGTTGCGCCTCCAATTCGGCAATTCTTTTTGCTTTCCGCGCGCCGAAATCGGTAACCAAGTTTCTCATTTCAGAAAGAGAGTTTGTCATAATCCCTGTACCGCCAACAGGGAAGGCAAAGAATTGATTCAACACCGCCGTTCCGTTGCAGATATTAAGCTGAACCTGCAAGGTTCTGAAATCTCCAGTTGGGACAAGCTCGTCCAACAGCGGTTTAAGAGCGTCGATCAGTTGTTGTTCGGTTGTCATAGTGAAATGGGTTTATTTTGAAATCTCGTTGTTCGCTGCCCAAATATAAAACCCGGATTGGGCGAGTATCAGGACGATGCAGAACACCCAATAGCTCCATGCCGGAGGTTCAACGCTGATGTAGTCGAAAGCCTTCCAGTCCTTGATGGTGTATCCCCGCACGATCTCCTGCTCTATGATGGGCAGGATTTTGGTCGTTGGCGCGTTCTGGAGCAGGATGGATTCAAGATTGCGCTTGCAGATTTCCGAATCCGACCAACCGAAAACCTTGCTCCACGACGGCTTTCCATCGCGCAATCCGCCGTAGCAAAGAACCAGGTCGTTCTTCTTCCCGCCAATCCACTTCGCCCGCTGCCACTCGGCGTAAGAGATGTCGCGCTGCCCGAACCCGATCATTATGACGTTGACCCGCTTTCTTGGACCGACCCGTGAATTGAAGCGGTCGAATTCCAGGGCGTCGATGGTGACCCGTGCCGTGCCCATCAGCCGGTCGGAATGCTGCCAGTCAGGATTGTTCGGCCATGCGTAAACCGCCACGTTCGTAGGAACCTTCGAGAATGAAAAAAGCGTCGGCGCGGCCTTGATGCGATTCTCGAAATGGCGCTCCACGGTGACGGGATAAACATAGCCCGTCTGATTGTGTGCGGAATACCGGCTCTGGTCACCAGAGATGCAGAATCCGCCGTGACTGGTGGGCTGACTGCCATCCACGACGATGCTGCCGCCGAATCTGGCAGTCGCCTCGTCGAAAAACGAAAGGCTGATGCCTTCCTCGTTCTGGTAGGTTCCAAAGTTGTTCGAGGCGTCCCAATGCTCTGGATGATGGTCATACTCGGTGGTCGTGTAGGTGTGGGACTTGCCATCGCTGTCGGTGGTCGTATGCGTCTCCGTGTATTGCTCCGTCCAGGCCGGACAGTGGGTGACTTTCACGATTTCGCCCGACCAGGTTTCCACGTCGCGCGTCATGCTCCAGATGGAAATGAACTGGAATATGCCGGCCAGCAGGAAACCGATGACGCTGCCGCCGATCCATTCGCCGATTGTGATTTCCCGGTCACGCAGCCACAAGATGCCGCCAATCAGCAGGGGGATGATGGCGAGCAGGTAGAATATCCAGATGCCCATAACTTATTTCAGTTTGATGTCGTTGTCCTCGCCGGATTGGAAAGCATCCTTGGCGCGGCCAGATGTGACGATGGTTACCTGAATCTTGCCCCGCCCGCCCACGATCATCGAGGATGGCCAGGTATCAATCAGGTTGTCGTGCTCGCGGTTCAGGTCCAGGAGTTCCTTCTGGCGCATCGTGAAGGCGTCGCGCGAGCCCGCGATGATGTTCTGGAGGTTTTGGAACGTGGACGTATCCAGATTCGGGACAGCCTCGGTTACGAACGTGGCGAGCGTACCGCTGCCGCCCTTCCTCGCCTGCGCGTTGCCAACAATGATGTCCATCAGCATTTGCTTCTGGAGGTCGGTGACCTGAACTGCCTGGCTGATCTTCTTCTGGACATTATCAAGCTCGCTCTGGTTGTCACGCTGCTTGGCGACAATTTGGTTTCGCAGCCGAACCTCCTTGTTGCTGTAGGAAATGAACATGATGCCGATGACGAGTAACACAGCGAAGATGACTGCGCCGATAAGTATGAGTGTATTTTTCATTTTTGTTTGGTTTTTACTGCGGTAAAAAGTTTTTCAGCGAACAGGCAGATTGCTTCTTGGAGCGTGTCCGCTACCACCAGCCCAAATACATCAGCCTTGTCACCGCATGAAGGTTTTCCGCTTTCGGTTCCGAGCACAACGGCTGTTACTTCCATGCACTTCTTTAAGACCTCCATTGCTGGGGCTGATTCGGATGAGTATTTAGGAACTGTATCGCCAGTTTCATCTTCAAGATATTGACCTTCCCCTTGAGGTTGATGAATTCCACCCCATTTAAGCTGTCGATACCAATTTTCGTTTGGTGGGACAAGTTGCTGCCATCGGTCATATCCACGCCCAGCATTTTGTGCTGTTGCTTTTTTGTGCATCCTGAATCGCCACCATTGCCATCCGAATAGATTGATTGCAATCCATCGGTCTAATTGGCGCAACTTGCGGATTCTTGCATCCTCCGCCTCGCGCTCGCGGTCAACTGCCTGGTCGCGCCAACGGTCAGGGTCCTCGTTCGATCCAAGTCCTGTTAATTTCAAGCTCATAACCATTTGTTAGGAAGCAACTGCGACGGCGCGACAGTCATCGCCCGCGCGATTTTGAAAACCGTCACAAGCTCGATGTTTCCCGATCCGTTCTCAATCTTCGAGAGGTTGCCCTTGGAAACCTGCGATTTAACCGCCAGTTCGCCCAAAGACAGCCGGTTTGCCTGGCGATGAACCCGCACCAAACGGCTGACCTCCTTCAATCCTGCTTGAAGCTCGGGACTGTGTTTGTGTCTCATGTTGCCCAATAGAAACAGAAAGGTTTCTTTGAGTCAACGATTTTTCTTGATTATTTCGGTCGAGGGGCGCAAAGTCGCACCATGTTTACGCCTTTGACGTTCTATGTTTCCGGTCATCCAGCTGGCCAGCCACGCACCAAGGCGTCTCGTCGCGGTGGATTCATTCGCATCTATACCCCGCTCACGGTCAAAAACGCCAAGACCGGCGAGAGCAAAAGACATCCCTGTGTGATCTGGAAAGAGCAAATCGCCGGAGCTTGGCTCGCCGCCGCGCGTGGCTGGGTTGCGGTTCGCGTTCCGGTCATGCTGACGCTCACATTCAACATGCCGCGCCCGAAATCTCATTTTAAGTCGCAGAGTTCGGCAGCGTCCGCTGCTGGAGCCCCGCCAATTCTTAAACCAAATGCTCCAGCTTTCTGCTCAAGCAAGCCGGACATCGACAATCTCGCCAAGGCAGTAATGGATGCTCTGACCATGTGCGGAGCGTGGCAGGACGATAATCAAGTGGTAATCCTGAAGGTGATGAAGCAATACGTCCAAGGAGGCGAGCCCGGATGTTCGATCAACATTAGAGATGCAGCATTATGAGCACACCCACCCAACAACAGATTGAGGAGATTGCGATTCGTTACGAAGGAGCCACAAATCGTGACCGCAAGTTCTTCATTGAAGCAATGACCGAAGCCACCCAACCATTGCTGGAGACGGT
>Ga0105247_10000364_pt1 | contig 38644 bp, 37 predicted proteins | sample KBSS24metaG_FD_81519 | JGI IMG/M metagenome (GOLD analysis project Ga0105247, IMG submission 81519) | Switchgrass rhizosphere microbial communities from Kellogg Biological Station, Michigan, USA - KBS S2-4 metaG | ecosystem: Host-associated > Plants > Roots > Rhizosphere > Soil | place... | reverse complement strand
CAGCCCGAGCTCCACACGACGGGGTGCCCGTTCCAGACCTCGGTGGGCTTCGGCGGCGCCCAGGCCGGTGGCTCCTCGCCTTGGACGGGCGCCGGTGGCGGCGGAGGCGGGTCGGCGCTCGCCAGCGCTGCGCCGCCCAGGCCCACTATTGCTGCGGTGAGGCCGCTCGCGACTGCGATGGCAGCCAAAGCGGTTTTGATCAACGTCATGCGCGCAACTCCAGCGATTTGAAACCGACCCGGATCCTTAGCTTACATAATCACCTTACGTCATGGCCCTGGGGCCGCATCCCCTGGCAGCTGGGTGCCCGACCGCTAACCCCATCTCTGACGAGGGACGTTGTGTATCCTGGTGGGCTTTTCACCCAAACCGAAAGGGGGTGCCTCATGCCTTTCTAGTTGCCTAGCGAGGAGGGTTGTGTGGCCCGCACAGACAGAGACTATGAGCGCGTCTACTGGCGCCGTCATCGTCGGGAATGCGTTGGCTGGTGGAACGGCTGCGAAGTTTGCGACCGGGGTCCACTGCCGTGGGTTGCGTTCGGTCCGATCGAAGACAGCGAGTGGCGTCGCGGCTGCCGACGCGAAGAGCGTGCGAGAGCCCGCAATGCGTTGCAGCGCGCCCGCAACGGCCACCTTGGGATGACCTGACTATCGGTTACCGCCGTCCCTACTATTGGTGATCGCCTCAGGACGAGATCGGGTGGCGTTCACCCAGCAGTTCTGACCAATTCGACGACGGGGATTATGCGCGTCGTCATGCGTTGGTATTCGCCGAACTGTGGCTCGACGGCACTTTGCTTCGCGTAGATCTCATCGCGTTCCTCCCCCACCAGAGTCCGCGCGGTGGCTGGGAACGTTTGGGTGCCGAGTTCGACGGTGACATTCGGATTTGCCACGAGGTTGCCGTACCAATCGGGATTCGAATCGGAGCCGCCCTTGCTGGCGAAGACGAAGATCCGACCGTCCTCCAGCAAGGGCACCAGCGGTGATACCCGCGCCTTGCCGGATTTCGCGCCGATGTGGTGTACCAGCACCAGTGGCTTACCCGTGAATACGCCGCCGGCTGTGCCTCCACTGCTGCGGAACTCGTCGATCACCGTGCGGTTCATCTCGTCAAATTCGTGTTTGTCCATGATTCGTCCTAACGGCTTCGGTGTTCGATCGGTTCCTTACCCACGCCTATGGCGCCAGCAGCAGCTTGCCGGTGGTCCTGCGACTCTCCATGTCGGCGTGGGCCTTTCCCGCGTCTGCCAAGCGGTACTCCGCTCCGATCCGGAGTTTGAGCTTCCGATCCGCGATCCACTCGAACAGCTGAGCGGAACGGGCGCGAAGCAGCGCAGAAGTGTGTATGTGGTCGAGGAACACCGGATATCCGATCTTGATGCTCTTCGGGAGGCTCATGATGTCGATCGGCCCCGGTCCGCCGAGGACGGGGCCGTACCAGGCGAAGGTCCCTGACCGGCGCAGCACGTCGAGTGACCCTTGGAACGTCGCAGGCCCCGACCCGTCATAGACAACGTGCACGCCATTGCCATGGGTCAGCGACAGTGCCTCTTCGGCGAATTGGCCTTCGGGATCGACAATCAGGTGGTCTGCACCCGCCTCCTTAGCCGCGGCGACCTTGTCCTCCGACGAGACGCGTCCAATCACCGAACCGCCCCTCAGCTTGATGATCTGGGTCAGCAGCAGACCTAGGCCACCGGCCGCAGCGTGGACGAAGGCGATGTCGCCGGGCTGCACCGGATAGAAGTCGGTGGCGAAATGGCTGGCGGTCAAGCCTTGCATCATGACGGATGCGGCCACACGGTCGTCGATCGTGTCGGGAATCGACACCAGCGATGTGGCTGGGATTGCGATCTGCTCGGCGTAGCTTCCGGGCGCATACACCCATGCGACACGGTCACCGGGTGCGATGCCTTCGACGTGGTCCCCCACGGCGAGGACACGGCCGGCGCCCTCGACGCCAAGAATCTTCGGGTCCGGAAACTCGGTCCAGACCGTGCCCTGTCGCGCACCGATGTCCATGAAGTTGACACCCGCGAAGGCGATCTCAATCAGTGCTTCGCCTGGACCGGCCACTGGGTCGGGGCGCTCGACATACTCCAGCGTTTCGCGGCCACCCGCGCTGTTCATGACAACAGCCCTCATTGACGTGCTCCTAATCTGAAATTTCAGCCGCGGCCCGGATTCGGTGATGGGGTTCGAGGCTGGGCTCAACAGTCGCAGCCGGTGAATTCGCGCGAACCCGTAGTAATCCCGGGGCCTCACCAGGCCTCCCGGGTGATCCTGCACGTGCCGCCGAGATCCTGGTGCGCATGTCGGTGCACCATATCCCGTCGAATTCCCACCTGACACAGCGCACTGATTGGAGCAGCCGAGTGCTCGACCGGCGCCCGGGAATTCCCCGGGTACGGAGGACACGTGTTTCTGCTGCACTTACGTCCGGCAGCACCATCCCCGGCGAAGGTTCGAAATCCGCACACATGGAGGGGTCCAATGACCGCAACTACCGACGACAACGCCGCCCCCACGATCCGTGGCGAGGTAGGCGCCACCGTCCTCGGTCCTGACAACGTGCCGATCGGGGCGCAGAACCCGGGCGCCCCCGACACCGACGCCGGCAGTCTGCCGAACCTAAAGTTCCCCTTCGCCGCTGCGCACAATCGCCTCCTGACCGGTGGGTGGGCCCGCGAAGTCACCGTGCGCGAACTGCCGGTTGCCACCACCCTGGCCGGTGTCGACATGCGACTGAAAGCCGGCGCCTACCGCGAACTGCACTGGCACCGCGAAGCCGAATGGGCCTTCATGCTTGCCGGCAGCGCTCGCATCGCAGCCATCGACCCGCAGGGCCGCAACTTCATCGACGACATCGGCCGTGGTGATCTGTGGAACTTCCGCGCCGGCTTCCCCACTCGATCCAAGCGCTAGAGGACTGCGAATTCCTCCTGGTGTTCGATGACGGGCACTTCTCCGAGAACGAAACCTTCCTGGTCACTGACTGGTTCGCGCACACGCCCAAGCACATCCTCGCCAAGAACTTCAGTGTGCCCGAGTCGTCCTTCGACAACATCCCGAAGGCCGGCGACATCGACCACACCCGCTACATCTTCCCCGGCGACGTGCCGGGCGCACTCGTCGACGACATCCAGGCCGTGCAGTCGCCCCGCGGCACTGCCGAGCCGATGAGCCACCGGTTTTTGGCGCAGGATCCCATCGAAGTACCGGGCGGCAGCGTCCGCATCGCCGACTCGAAGAACTCCCCGGCGGCCTCGACGATCGCAGCCGCCTGGGTGGAGCTGGCACCGGGCGCCGTGCGTGAAATGCATTGGCATCCCGACAACGACGAGTGGCAGTACTGGGTTTCAGGACATGCCCGCATAACGGTGTTCGGATCCAGCGGCAAGGCCAGAACCTTCGACTACTACGCCGGCGACGTCGGTTACGTCCCCAGCGCCATGGGCCACTACTTCGAGAACGTCGGCGACGAGCCGGTGCAGATGCTCGAACTGTTTCGCAGCGACCATTTCGCAGATGTGTCGGCCAACCAATGGCTCGGGCTGACGCCGCCTGAAGTCGTCGGTGCCACCCTGAACCTGAGTGAGTCCACCATCGCCGCCTTGCGCAAGGACAAGCCGCTCATCATGCCGCCAAATTAGTCACGCCAACGACTCCTGCGACTTGTGTTTCCTGACAGTGTGATTCGTGTGGGTCATAGGTTGTGGCATCGACTGTCGGGATGCTGCCGCAGGTGAATCAGCAGTCGCACAACCGGTGAGCGCGGTCAACAATCGTAGGAGTGGTTGCGCTACGGCGTCTTTCGGAGATCGGCGAGCGAGTTCTTCAGACCACCGTCGATGGCGATCTGTATCGCGGCGACCGCGATCATCACCGCGGCGGTCACCAGGTGGACCACCGCGTCCGTGGTGTTGTTCGGAAAGGCGAAAAAGTAAGCGACCTGGTGCGAGAAAAAGGCCCAGATGCCTGGCAGCGCCCCGACTACCGCTGCGGCGAGAAGGTACAGCACCGACCACGACTTGCGTAGCACGCACACCAGACCGGGCCCGAACAGCGCGAGACCGGCGACGGCGTGCCAGCCGTTGTAGTCCATCCCGAGCACCCGGACCGTCGGCGCGTCGGGGCCTGTCGCAAAGCTTGGTTAATGATCAGCAGGCCGGCCTGGGCAAAGCTCCACTTCACGGTGCACCTCCGTCGGCATTCGGTAGGGCCTGTCGCGAATACTACGCTGCGTAGTAGCCGTTGCCAACAGTCGTCCCCGGACTGTCGGAAAATGGCAGTTACGTTGCGACGTAACGCGGTTCGGGCTCAGCGCCGCAGAGCGGTCTCACGCTGCACATACGACAACTTCTGCGGGTTGCGCACGATGTACAGCCCGGTGATCAGGCCGTCATCGACGCGCACCGCCACCACACTGTCAATCTGGCCGTCGAGCCGGACGATCAGCGCCGGGCAGCCATTGATGTGCACAGGCTCGATCGACATCGCGTCGGCGATCCTGGGTATGCCGACACCCAGCAAGCGGGCCACCCGCTTGGCGCCCGCGATAGGCCGCAGCAGGGCTTGTTTGACTCCCCCGCCATCGCTCAGCAGGACAACGTCCGGCGCAAGGACGTCGACAAGACCCTGTAGATCACCGGTTTCGATCGCCCGTTGGAACGCGCCGAGCGCGTCTCGGGTCTCGGCCGCAGAAACGAGCCCTCGTGGACGGCGCGCAGCGACATGTGACCGCGCCCGGTGCGCGATCTGCCGCACCGCGGCCGCACTCTTGTCGAGGGCTTCTGCGATCTCGTCGTATTCCAGCTCGAACACCTCGCGCAGTAGGAACACCGCACGCTCGGTCGGCGTGAGGGTCTCCAGGACGAGCAACATTGCCATTGAGACGCTCTCGGCCAATTCGACGTCCTCGGCCACGTCGGGCGTGGTGAGCAGCGGCTCCGGCAGCCACGGCCCGACATATAACTCCTTGCGGCGCCCGAGCGCACGCAACCGGCCCAGCGCCTGGCGCGTGGTGATCCGGACCAGGTATGCGCGCGGATCGCGCACGCTGTCGAGGTCGACGTCCACCCACCGCAGCCACGTCTCCTGCACGACGTCCTCCGCGTCGACGGCCGAGCCGAGAAGCTCATACGCGGCCGTGAAGAGCAGGTTGCGGTGGGCGAGGAACGCCTCGGTGGCAGCCTGGGGCGTGTCGGGCATGGGCGAGTCCTGTCTCTTCGCTCTCGACGTCTCATACAACAGACACCGGACCACGCTGTTTTGTGACATGTGGCGCACGCCACGTCTTGACGCTGTCACACGGATCGGGTTGTCGGCATCTCATGTGCGTTCAGTTCAACAACACGAATGAGGGGAAGTCATGGACGCCCGATTCAACATGTTCGACAACGAGATCGCCGCCAAGTTCGGCAAGCGGTTCGCCAACACCAGCATGGTGCTCGGCGAATCTTCGCTGCCGAAGGCCACCCAGGAGTTGGTCAGCCTCCGGGCCAGTCAGATCAACGGCTGCGGGTTCTGCGTCGATATGCACACCAAGGAGGCCGCTGCCGCGGGTGAAACCGCGGTACGCCTCAACTTGGTCGCGGCGTGGCGCGAGGCGATCGTCTTCACCGAGGCCGAGCGCGCTGCGCTGGCACTCGCCGAGGAAGGAACCCGCCTCGCAGACTCCCACCTCGGCGTGTCTGATGACACCTGGGCCCAAGTGCGCAAGCACTACGACGACGACCAGATCGCTGCACTGGTCTGCCTGGTCGCCCTCGTGAACGCTGCCAACCGGATGAACGTGATCGTGCGCAATCCGGCGGGTTCATATGAGCCCGGCATGTTTCGCGAGCATGTCCAACTGATCGGCGAATCCTGTTCCGGTCCAAAGGGTTAGATCCTTCGCAAGTCCGGTCAGGATCGGTGTGATCCGAACGCGACGGCCCAGAGCCACGCGTTGAGCGCCTGCATTCCGCGAATGGCAGTACGATCATCGGTTCGGTCAGTTCAGACTGGCGACCGGGGCCGCCCCGCCGCCGTGGCAAGGCGGACCCATCCCGGGCGGCTGGAACGGTGGCTGACAACCCAACGGCGGGGTCTGCGTGTTCAACCTGTGCATCTAGTACAGGGGCGACCAGGCCGAGGTCCGCAGTAATCGGCTCTCCCACTGGTCGCGGTACCTGAGCGCCTCGAACATGTAGGTGCCTGGCCCGCGGTGCTCCGGTGGGATGTCGGTGGTGAGCAGGTGGACGAGCGTGGCGTAGTCGTTCGCTGGCGAGATCTTCTGCCACAGCATGGCTTCTCGCCTTCGGTAGCTTCCGTGTGCGACCTGGAAGCACGCCTGGATGTCGAGTATCTGCGACGTCTTGGAGAGTGGCCGGTAGTAGATCTCGTCCCACGACCGGATGTAGTCGTCCAGTGGAGCATCGGGCCAGCCGGTGTCCTCCATGAAGAGACTCGGCGGATGCGTTGCCCCGTCGGTGGGCACCGCAGCGAGGTCGACCTCCTGGAGGGGCGACCAGTCCACCGGCAGCAAGAGCTTGCCCGTCACGTCGTGACGCAGGCTGTCCAGCTCGCGCGTCCACGGCTGCAGATCCCCGGATTGGACTCGGTGGGCCAGGCGCTCCCAAGCCGCGCCGTCGGTGATCCCGGTGATCGTGACGACGTTGTAGGACAAACCCGAACCGTGAGCGTGGTTGGTGTACCAGAGAAGTCGCGCGTCGTCCCCTTCTGCCAGCGTGGGCATCCAGCCGTCGCGGTAGGCGGCCTCGAAGTCGTCCTCCCGCGCACCGACCACCTTGTGGGTCTCGTGAAGGAACAGCACGGAAACTCCTCTCGCTGGCCTAGGTGCCGTCCGCGATCAGCGCGGCGAGCTGGCGACGGTTGACCTTGCCGGTGTCGTTGTACGGGATGCCATCGACGACCTTCAGCCGCTCCGGCAGCTTGAAATAGGCGATCAGGTCGCGGCAGTGCGAACGCAGCTCCTCGAGCGTCAGCGGAGAGCGGGCGACCACAGCGGCCCCCACCCGTTGGCCCATCTCCTCGTCCGCGATTCCTGCGACGGCCACGTCGGTCACCGCCGGATGGGTCCGGATGGCGTCCTCGACCTCGATCGGGCCGAACTTCTCTCCCCCGCGGTTGATGGTGTCCTTGAGCCGGCCGCTCGGATAGATGTAGCCGCCGGAGTCTTGGCTCGCGAGATCCCCTGTGCGCAGCCAACCTTCGCCGACATGCTGGTCCGTCTTGACCCACAGCTCGCCAACCCATCCGGCCTCGACATCGAACCCGGTGTCCGGGTCGACCACTCGAACCTGCACGCCCGGCAGAGGTCTGCCCACGGATCCCACACGGTTGGGGTCGCGGTGATCGTTCGGCAACAGAGTCGTGTAGGCGCCCAAGGTCTCGGTTTGACCAAACACGTTGGCGAACCCCACATGCGGCAGCGCGGCCATCGCCCTGTGCACCAATGCGACGGGCGCCCCCGCAGCACCGTAGGCGATGGCGCTGAGAGATGACAGGTCTGCGCTGTCGAAGTCGGGATGATCCAGGATGCGCTGCAGCATCGTGGGCACCATGAAGGTGGACGTCACGCGGTTCTCCTGCACAATGCGCAACCACTCTCCGGCGTCGAAACGCGTCTGCACCACGTAGGTATTGCCCGCGTAGAGATTGCCCAGTACACCGATGGCGCCGCCGACGTGGAAGAACGGGACGCTCATCATGCTGATCGTGGGTGGTTTGTCCACGCTGAAAGGTGTTGCGACTCCAGTGATTCGCGCGCTCAGCTGTCCCTGGGTGATGCCGATGGCCTTCGGCAGTCCGGTGGTGCCGCTGGTGAACAGGACCAGCGCGTCGCGGTCGTCGATGTTCTCGGCGACCGGCGGTGTGTTCGTCTTTTCGTCGGTCAAGAGGTTCGCGGCCGTGAACACCTCGGACAAACCCGCATCAACGAGCCGGCCAACATACGACTCCCCCGCAACACCGACCGAGGCGCACCCGGCGTTCTTGACCAGTCCCCGCAACTCCGGTGGCGTCAGGGCTGGGTTCATCAGTGCCGCCGCAGCGCCGATCCGCGCGGCGCCGAGCATCGTCGCGATCGCCGGCACGCTTCCGACGTCGACGACAGCGACGCGCTTGCCCGCCAGTCCACTATCGGCCAGGCGCCCGCTGCACTGCTCGACCGCCGCGGCCAGTTCGCCGTATCTGACGATGTGCCCATCGATGATGAGCGCGGCACGGCCGGGGTCCCCCGCCGCGGCGGCATCGACGATCGTTCCGATGTTCATGTGCGGCTCAATACAGTGGTGACCACGAGGATGTCCGCAGCAGCCGGCTGGTCCACTGGTCGCGCAAGTCGAGAGCGTCGTGCATCCACGTTCCGGGTCCGCGGTGTTCGGGCGGAATCTCGGTCTGAAGGAGTCTGAGCAGTGCCTGTGAGTCATGGATGCGCTGCATCAGTGCCACTTCGCGCCGCACGTGGCTGCCGAGCGCCGGCTGAAAGGCGGCTTCGATGGTCAGCAGCGGATTGGGATGGTCCAGGCTCTTGGAGTACACCTCGCCGCACCGGTCGATGTACTCACCGAACTTGTCCGCGTACGGCCACATGGTGTCTTCCATGTAGAGAGTGAGCTCGTGTTCTCGGGCGTCGGTCGGCACATCGTCGAGGTCCACGTCCTTGAGCGGAGACCACGGAAGCGGGACAAGCAATTTGGCGTCGACGTCGTGACGGAGCTCGTCGAGGTCACGCATCCAGGCCCGCAGATCACCCTTCTGGATTCGCTGGGCCAGCCGCTCCCACGCGGTTCCGTCGCGAACCGCGGTCACCGTCACGACGGTGTATGCGGGGCCGCTGCCATGTGCGTGGTTGGCGTACCAAAGCAAGCGCGCATCGTCGCCGTCGCCGAGCATCGGCAGCCAGCCGCCTCGGAACGCAGCCTCGAACTCGTCTTCGGCGCGCCCGCGCACCTTGTGCACCTCATGCATGAACAGCATGCCGAGACCTCCCAAGCGCGGGCGTTGCATCTGGACAGCGACGCCGAGAATCTGGTTTCCTCAAAAGGGTAACGGTCTTCACGCGGAGGAAGTTCGCACATGGCAAGGCTCGACGTGCCAGATGGCCCCGGTGGCGAAGCCGCCATGATCTGGACCTTGCGGCCTCAGCTCGGCGGGATGGTCGAGCGGATGATTCGCGGCGCCTATCAGCAAAGCATCCTCCCCGCCGAGGAGCGGGAGCTGGCCAGGATGCGCATCGCCCAAATCAACGACTGCGTTGCCTGCTCGGACTTCCGGGCACCGTCGGTGCTCGACGCGGGCATCGCGCCGGAGCTCTATGAAAACGTCGCGGCGTACGCCACCTACCCCGGCTACACGCCGAGGCAGCGCTTGGCGATCGAATACGCCGAGCGGTTCGCCAACGACCACGCGTCCATCGATGACGCCTTTTTTGGACGGTTGCGCAACGTGTTCGGCGACGAGGAGATCCTCGACCTGACGCTGTGCGTGGCCGTTTTCCTGGGTCTGGGACGGTCGTTGACCGTACTCGGCGTCGATCAGTCCTGCGCGATCGACGTCTGACCCGTGGACATCTCCTCGGTCGATGAACTGCTCACCACCACGCGGTCGGTGCGTAAGCGCCTTGACCTGACGCGACCGGTCGAACGCGACGTCATTCTGGAGTGCGTGCGACTTGCTATGCAGGCGCCCACCGCGAGCAACGCACAGGACTGGCGGTGGGTGGTGGTCACCGACGCCGACAAGCGTGCCGCGATCGCTGACATCTACCGCAGCGTCGGTGAGCAATACCTGGCCCACGTCGCCTCGACCGAATCCGATCCCCAGACCCGGCGGGTGTACGAGAGCGCCCTCGGCCTCACCGAGACTCTTGCCAACGTCCCGGTACACGTAATCCCGTGTCTGGACAGCCGTTTCGACGGAACCGACCAGCTTGCCGCGGCGTCGGCGTGGGCATCGATCATCCCAGCCGGCTGGAGTTTCCTGCTCGCCCTGCGATCGCGCGGTCTCGGGTCGGTCTGGACGACGATGCATCTGGCCAAGGAGCGTGAGGTCGGAGAGTTGCTGGGAATCCCCGGCACCGCCACGCAGGCAGCGCTCTTCCCGGTCGCCTACACGATCGGCACCGACTTCCGGCCGGCTGTGAGGCCGCCCGCGGAGAGCGTCACATTCTGGAACACCTGGGGAGAGTCGTAATGCGGTCCTACACAGTGCGATTCCACATCGATGCACCGCCGCGAAAGGTGTGGCGGGTGCTGCATCCCCCGGTGCCGCCGAATTCCCCCAAACCGCGAGTCCTGAAGTGGCCGACGGGCAGCATGGAGATCCTCAACGAGGGCGACGACGCCGGGGAGGGTTTGGTGCGCACCTGCGTCTTCGAGGTGCCCAAGTACCTGCTGTCCGGCGGCAAGGGACGGTCGTGGGAGACGGTGACCGAGGCGAAGCTGAACAAGCTGTCGCGTTACGTCGCGGTGGGCAAGCCGTTGTGGTCTCGTGCCGAGGGCTATCACGAACTCGAGGAACAGCCCGACGGCTCAACGATTCTCACGTTCCACGAGACGTACTACGCCTACAACCCGGTGCTGCGGCTCCTACTGGAGCGTCCCGTGCACGCGAAGATCTCTCGCGACAACCTCGAGACGTACGAGCACGCGCTGGCGTTCGCCGGCCGCGTCACGCGACTGGCCTAGCCACACCCCAGTTTCGTTCAGTATCCGCCCATATAACCCGGCGATCTCTGCATCGTGCTTGGGGGCGTGGTCGTGCTCGTGGTCGCCGTCGAGTGCGACAGCGACGGTCCTGGCTCACTCGACGTCCGCGCAACCACGGTGGCGCCGGCAATGATCAGGACGGCCGAACAGATTGCGGCAAGAATCTTCCAGTTCATCGATGGACTCCGTCCCGGGTCCGTGGCCCTGACGGACCCTGGACTATGCACGATCTGGGGCGTGGTGGAGTTCAGCGGTGCTGGACTACTTCGCCCACGCCCCGTGGCGGCGGGCACGTCGTGTGGTCCTGCAGTTCCTCTCCGGCGCCAAGGTTGCCCGTCGCCGGATCGGCGTGACCGGCGAGCAGAACGAATCCAGGTTGTCCGTCGCTGAGGTAGGCGCCGACCGCCACGAGCGTCTCGAGGCCCATGTCGTCGACTCGGCTCGCAAGAAGCTTGACCGGATCGGCGGCTCCGAGGTCTTCGCCTGCGACGGTCATGGCCTGATACGGGTGTCCCCTCAGCGGTTCGGGGAATGGCGCCCAGTCCGGCCCGACATGGGTGATGTTTCGGCTCACCGATTCCCTGACATCGGCGCGGACACAGTCGATGTGGATGTGGAATTGGTTCTGGCTTCGCGCCACGGCGGAGTTGATTGCGAGACTCATCCAGTCGCGCGGGATGTCCGTCCGGGCCCGCGCGTCGACGAAACTGCCTGCGTGCCAAGCTGCCGCGAAGTAATTCGTGGCATCCGGCTCGAGAAGGGCCCGACTCTCGATGCCGGAGATCCGTTCGCTCGGGATGAGTAGGAACTGCGTGGCCCCGACGAGGTCTTTGAGCACGGCGTATCCGCGTCTCTCCCCGCCGCCGAGGTCCACAAGTGCGCATGGGGCAGGCTCACCGCTCGACTCCTGATCGGGCACGCACTGGTCGTGCACGATGGTCCACAGGGCGTTCGGGTCGGCATTCGCAGGCACCGCCGTCACCCCGCCTGCGGCGACAATCAGCGCCAGCGCGAACGGGAACCAGTTGAGTCCTCTGAGCACGCGTCGATACTCATGCACGCACCCGGTCGGCGACTACCCTGGGTCCGCTCTAGACGACAGGCGGCCCGAGGATCTCACAGCCGAATCGCGCAGTGAGGTCGTGAATCTTGTCAGCAGGGGTGGTGCTCACCGCATAGGCGATCTGCTCGAACCCGCCGGGTGTGATGATCGCGAGCAGTCGACTCTCCGTCGCAGCGATGTTCCTCCAACTGTGTGGCGAATTGCGTGGCGCGATGATGTGCGCGCCCGCACTACCCTCAAAGAGTTTGTCTCCGACCGCGATTCGGTATCGCCCGGAGATCACGAGGAAGTGTTCGTCTTCATTGCGATGAACGTGGGTCGGGACGGCGCAGCCAGGCTCCGCCGCGGACTCGATGACCGAGTACGCACCGCCAGTCCTCCGGCTGTCCACGCGAATCAGTTGCCGCTCACCTGCCGCAGCGTCAAGCCACTGGTCTTCAAGGGCTGGCGTGGGTTCTTCGGTCGTCGACACTTCCACTCCGATCTCCGGCAGATTGCGGCCCCTTACCGTCTAAGCCCCATCGGACGCGAAGTATTCGCATGCCGAGGACAGTGATTCTTGCGGTGTTGAGGCCGTGTTCACCCCTACAGTCAGGGCGTGGCACGCACGAGCCCGGCCGGCGACGAGGTCCAGCTGGCCGCTGACCATGTCGGGACCACCGTGGCGCATCTTGAGCGCCGTATCTTCGCGCGCTTCGGTGAGCGAGGGTTGACCAAGGCCGCGCGCGATCTCGGTCAGTTGGTTGTGCTGGTCCAGAGTCAGGCAGAGCAGTCTCACGACCGTCTTCGGCGTCGGACACTCGTAGCGCGCGCCGCAAGCATCGCGATCGTTGGTGCGACGGTGGTCGCCCTCGTCTTCGGCCTGCGCTCGGCCGTCCTCGAAGGGCTGGCCCGGACCACGGACTGGGTGCCCCTCGTCGAAAGCGTCGTCAACGACCTTGTGTTCGCCGCGATCGCGGTGGTGTTTCTGTGGGCCTTTCCCGAACGCTTGGAGCGGCGCACGCTACTGGGACTGCTCCACAGGATGCGCTCGCTGGCCCACGTGATCGATATGCACCAGCTCTCCAAGGATCCGGAGCAGCTGAGCCCCAGCTACGAGGCGACCCCGCAGAGCATCCTGCACGGCCTCGACGCGGACCAGCTGTATCACTACCTCACCTACTGCTCGGAGATGTTGAGCCTGACGGCGAAGACATCGGCGCTCTGTGGCGAGCACAGCGCCGACGGCGTCGTCCTCGAGACCATCTCCTACATCGAGACCTTGACAACCGAACTCTCCAACAAGATCTGGCAGAAAATTTCGCTTCTCCCCCGCCCTTAGGCTTGGCGGGTACGCGCGTGCCGCGTCGACGTCGAGCATGGAGAGGGCAACCAGATGCCGGTGCTGACTCCTCAGCACGAGGACTTCCCACGGTGGTACCAAGATGTCCTGACCAAGGCGAAGCTGGCCGAGAACGGTCCGGCCCGCGGGACCATGGTGATCCGGCCGACCGGCTACGCGATCTGGGAGCGAATGCAGGCCGAGGTCGACGGGCGCATCAAGGCCGCCGGTGCGCAGAATGCGTACTTCCCACTGCTGATCCCGATGAACTTCTTCGAACGCGAGGCCGAGCATGTCGAGGGATTCAGCCCCGAACTCGCCGTCGTGACGCACGGCGGCGGCAAGGAGTTGACCGAGTCGCTTGCCATCCGTCCGACAAGTGAAGCGGTCATCGGCGAATACATGGCGAAATGGGTCGATAGCTACCGCGATCTCCCGCTGCTTCTCAATCAGTGGGCCAATGTCGTGCGGTGGGAGCTGCGACCGCGAATCTTCCTGCGCACCACGGAGTTTCTCTGGCAGGAGGGCCACACCGCGCACGCCACCCAGGCCGACGCCCGGCAGTATGCCCGCCGCATCCTGAGCGACGTCTACCAGGATTTCCTGTGCAACGTGCTGGCCATGCCGGTGATCGTTGGCCGCAAGACAGCAAAGGAGCGGTTCGCAGGCGCGGAGAACACCATGACTTGCGAGGGCATCATGCGCGACGGCAAGGCGTTGCAGATGGCGACGTCACATGAGCTTGGCCAGAGGTTCAGTCGTGCCTTCAACATCAGCTACTCCAGCGCCGAAGGCGCCACCGAGCTCTGTTGGACCACGTCATGGGGCGCGTCCACTCGAATGCTGGGTGGACTGATCATGTGCCACGGAGATGACTTCGGACTCGTGCTGCCCCCGGCGTTGGCGCCGGTGCAAGTCGTCGTCGTGGTGGTCAAGGACACCGATGGCGCGGTCACCCGCTGCGCCAACGCCCTGGCCGACGAGCTCAAGGTTCGTGGCGTGCGGGTACGACTGGACGCCAACGTCGATCAGGCCTTCGGCTGGCGAGCCACCGACTGGGACCTGCAGGGAGTGCCGATCCGGGTGGAGGTCGGGCCGCGCGATCTCGCCGAAAACGCGGCGCTGCTCTACCGGCGCGACACCCGCGACAAGACCAGGGTCGGCATCGCCGAGGTCGCGGACGAGGTGCAGCAGCTGTCTGGCCGGATTCAATTGGACATGTTCGATGCCGCGACGGCGCGCCGCGACGCTACGATTTCCGACTGCGCGACGCTCGACGAGGCACGCGATGCAGCGCAGACGGGTGTCGCCCGCGTGCCGTGGGAGTTGGTCGGCACCGTCGGCGAACAAGACCTCGCCACCAGCGGACTGACGGTACGGTGCCTACGACGCGGCGACGGATCGCTGCCCGAAACCGATCACGATGCAGGCGCGCTCGCATACGTTGCCCGCGCGTACTGACCGGGCCGGCCATTCCCCCGGGTGTTTTGAGCGAAACGGCTGTGATCGAATGTTGACGACCTCGGACCGAGGCCAGGTGCATCACACCCTCCGCCCGTCGTTGTGCGGGGACGCCCGGTAGTACTGCGGACGAACGTAGGGAGCGGCCGATGGCTCAACCGACTGACCAGACGCATGCCTCCGGCGACTTCGACGATGCGATCGACCGGCTGCGCGCCGACTACGACACGACTCCGTACACCTCGAATTCGTTTCCACAGTCCGCCCCTGGGCACCTGGCTGCAATCGCTCATCTCTTCGGGCTGGAAACTCCCGAAGTGTCCACCGCTCGTGTGCTCGAGATCGGCTGTGCCGCAGGGGGTAACCTCATCCCATTCGCCGCCGCGCACCCGCAGGCGCATGTCGTGGGCATCGACTTATCGCAGGTTCAGGTCGATCAAGGAAGTACTCGCGCGCAGGCGTTGGGCCTCAACAACTTACAGCTGCTCGCGGGCGATATCGCCCGGACGGATCTCGAGGCGTTGGGGCAATTCGATTTCATCATCGCCCATGGCGTGTTCAGCTGGGTGCCAGCGGAGGTGCAGGAAGCGCTCCTGTCGACGTTCCGCAGGTTGTTGGCTCCGGAGGGCGTGGCCTACATGAGCTACAACGTGTATCCGGGCTGGAAGGCCAAGGAAATCGTTCGCGATGCGATGCTACTGGCCAGCGGCGACAGCGTAACGCCGGAAGAGAAGGTCCGCGAGGCCCGCCGCATGGCCGATTTCCTCGAGGAGGTCGCGCCCGTCGACGGTGTGCTGGCCAGAGTGCTGGCCATGTCCAGGGCGCACGCCCTGGGTTTCGGGGATTCCTACCTCTTGCACGACGAACTCGAGGCGTTCAACGCACCGTGCTATTTCTACGAGATGCTGGGACGTGCGAGCGCGCACGGTCTCGCCTTCCTGGCAGAGGCCCATCTCGAGACGATGATCCCCGGCAACTTCGGTCCCAAGGTTGCAGAGTATTTGGGCGACAAGTGTGGCGGCGTGCAGGTGCTGGTCGAGCAGTACCTGGATTTTGTGCTCAACCGCGCGTTCCGCGAATCGCTGTTGATTCATGCCGAGCGCGCACCGCATATCAAATACAGCCCGGATAGCAGCCGTTACCGCCGTATGCATTTCGCGGCGTGGTTGCCACCCGTCGACGGGGAGACTCGTCTCGACAATTCGCGCCAGGAGTACCAGGAACCCGATGACGCGACGCTGTTCACGAATGATCCGGGAATCAAGGCGGCACTGGACGCACTGAGCGCCCGTTGGCCTTGGACACTGTCGCGGCAAGAGCTGGTGGATGCGGTGCACGCACGGCTCGTCTCGGCTGGCCTCAATCCCAGCACCGACCTCGAGAACCACATCGACGATCTGATCGGTGTCCTGATCATGCAGGGGGCGGCGCATATCCGGCTTGATCCGGTGTCGCCGGAGCCGACGCCTGCACCACTGCTGCGGCTGGACGAGATCGCCAGGCGCATGGCGGAGCTGACGCGCACCGACAGTGATGCGTCGACCTTCAACCTCTGGCACGAGACGCTGATTCTGTCGCCCGCGGACCGCCATCTGCTACCACTCCTGGACGGCACCCGCGATCGCGATGCACTGCTGGATGCGCTCCTTGCCGTTCACCACGAGAACCCGATTCCGATCGAGCGCGATGGCACGCAGGTCGCCGGCGAGGCCGAGACGCGCGATGCGCTCGCCGAGCAGATCGACGCATTGCCGGAGCGCCTGGCGGAGATGAAACTACTGCGAGTCAGTTGACGCGATCATCCGACGGCAACGGGTGTCCGACACCGGGTTCGGGCAGGAGAGGTAGGACAACCATGCTGACCGCGGTGCCGATGAGCAGAACCGCCGCCGTCGTGAGCGATGCGGTGAGCCCGAAGCGGGAGGCGACTAGCCCCCACACCAGCGCTCCGAGCGCCTGGGCGCCGATCAACACCACCAGATACATCGCAAGGCCCCTGGCGTGCACCCACTGCGGCAGGGACAGCTGCGCGGCGACAGTGAGGGTGGTGAGCGTGGCGATCCACGCCACCCCGGACAGCAGCAGTACCACCACACCCGCGGCGAGCGGCAGGTACGCCGCCGCAAGCAGCCCCCCGGCGTCGACCAACGCCGCAATCGCGAGCAGTGTGTTGGCCGAACACGCCGCGCGGAGTCTGGACATCACAAGAACGCCGAGCACGGCCCCCACACCCACCGTTCCCAACACGGCACCGTAGCCGATCGCACGGAGATGCCAATGTTGCGACGCGGCGAGCGGTAGCAGCGCCCAGAGCGCCGACACGGGGAAGCCGAATAGGGCTGCCCGCAACAGGATTCGGCGAACGGGCTTGCTGTCGCGGACGTACCGAATGCCCGCGACAACTGACTGGCTGAAGGGCTCGCGGGTGGCGACCACCGTCGACGGGGGTCGCTTCCACGCCACGAGCGCGGCCACGACTGCCACGAAAGATACTGCGTTGATGGCGAACACGGCTTCTGGACCCGTGGCCGCCACCAGCACGCCCGCAATAGGAGGTCCGATCGCCCGGGCCGCATCGACCGTGAGGCCGCTGAGCGATGCCGCCGCCGGGAACTGCTCGCGCGGCACCAACTCAGGCTGGATCGCCTGCCACGCGGGCGTCGTCATGGCGGCGGCGCAGCCCATTGCGAACAAGAACGACAGCAGTGACAGCGGATTGAGAACACCAGCGACCGTTATCGCGGTCAACACCGCCGCCGCGGCTGCCGCATACACCTGCAGCGCAATCAGCAAACGCCGCCGGTCAACGCGATCGGCCAGGGCGCCGGCGAAGAGCGCGAGAATCAATGTCGGCGACAGGCTGGCAGTCTGGACGAGCGCGATCGTTGTCGCGCTCGCGTGCTGCTCCACCAGAAACCACTGCGCCCCAACCGTTTGCATCCATGTGCCGATGTTGGAGGTGAGGGCGGCGAGGAAAAGCCCGCGAAACACACCGACCTTCAGGGGCGCCCACGTCGACGATGGCGATGCTGCCGGGCCCACGTCACCAGATGCCATCGTCGCCCCCCGCGGATCGGTCTATGTCAGGGATGGTATTGGCTGACCTACCCGCAGATGGCTTTGTCAGCGGATGGCGAGACGGTCACGGGTCGGGTGCGGTTTTCGATTGAGGCGTTGCCGGGCACGTTCGCTCGGGGTCATCGCCCCCCAGACCCCGTGTTGCTCCGGCGTGCTCAATGCGTGTTCGCGGCACCGGGCGAGGACAGGGCAACTCCGGCAGATCCGTTTGGCGGCCTCCTCGTGACGGCGACGGTCGGACTTGAGAGTGTCCTCAGGGAAGAACACGTCGAGCGGATAGCCCAAGCAATTGCCCTGCAGCTGCCAGTTCCACGCGTCCTCAACCGGCGGAGGCAACCGAAGACAGTGTGTGCGGGCGAACGATGTGAGATAGCTACTCTGTCGACCCATGTCAGCCTCCGTCCCGCTAACACCACCAGACACAGGTGTCACAGATGAATCGACGGTAACTCGCTTGTCGTTACCGGGGTGCCGAATCACCTACATTTCTGCGGGCCGGATGCAGGCCAGGCCGCCGAAATCTGACGGTCGACACGGGCGAGATCCCGACCCAGCCCGGTGCGCGGCTGGTGATCGGTCACGTCGAACTCGAGGTGGTGCGCGTGGCAGCCCCGTGCCGATTGCTCGACGACGGCATCGGCCCTGGTGCCGCGGTGGCGTTGCGCAGGCGCGCGGGGTCGGTGTGTCGGGTACTCACCCCTGGCGCGATCCGGGTCGGAGACACCGTCGAGGTGATGTCGCCTCGCGCTGCTGACCGGACAAGCGGGTAGTCCAGTACGCGTTCGAAAGACCGGCCGGCCCACTACCGTGCGGATTAACCACTGGGAGGATGCGCATGGATTCAGCTGGGGCAGCGGTGATCATCACCGTCATCGCAGGCATCGCCGTGATCCTGGCGGTGGTGTTTCTTGCCGCCCGTCGCGAACAGCGGCGAAACGACGACCAGATCGCTGCGGTCCGCGGCGTGATTGGGCGAGTCTTGCCGGTCGACAGGTCCGTCAACGGCGATCAAGCGACACCCACACGGCGCGGCGGTCCGACGGGCCAAGGGTGGGGCGCCGACGAAACGGCGGACCAACGGCTCATGCAGGGTGTGGCGAACCGGACCGCGGCGAGATTCGAGATACAGCAGACCCACTACGCCAACGCGCTGCGCCAGAGCACCACATACTTCTACTTCTCGTTGGGCGTCGGAGTCGTCGGCTTCGCACTGCTCGCTACCGGGGTGGGCATCGCGATGGCGGACCGCCTCGAGGTCGGCACCGTCACGGCGCTGGGCGGTGTTCTCGCCGAGGCAGCTGCGGCGCTGGTCTTCAGCCAGGCGAATCGCGCCAAGTCCGACGCCCAGGCGAACCTGGCGGCGATCGCTCTTGCCGCCGAACGCGATGAGAACAACCTCATGGCCTACATCTATGCTTCACGGATTCAGGATGTCGCGACGCGCGACGCCACGCACGCAGCTCTCGCGCGTGAGATGGCGGGCGCCGCCGAGCCCTGACATCCTCAGCCTCGGGTAACCCCGTCAGGCCAGATGACATTTACCTCGCGGTCGAGGGCGCGCGCGTACGCGACGGTATCGGCGGTTCCGCCCCGGCCCCGCGCGGGCTGGCCATCCCAAACCGCAATGAGCAGTTCGCTTTCCGTGGCGATCCACCGCCCCGCCGCTTCATACGCATCCTCTCCCGGCGCACCAAAATGTAGCTGGGTCGTTTCGAAGGCGGACGCGAGTAGCTGGTTGTACAGAACGAGGTCCTCACCATCCAAGGTGGTGTCGTAGTCGGCGGACGGGATCACGACGTGGAGTCGGCCGCCCGCGGTGAGCACCTCTGTAGCGAAGATCTGGTCGGCACCGGCGGCCAGGCTGCTATATCCATCGATTCGATCGTGACGCTCAAAGATGCCACGGATGGCCTGCGTGACGAAGTCGATCGCTTCGCCCGGAAGGTTTTGGTGGCCTGTTACCCCGATTCGGGTCATATCCTTCCGGCCTTGACGAGGCTCCAATAGTGCTTGCCCAGCGGAGTCAACCGGCAGCCGGTGGAATTGATTGCGGCGTAGTACATGTGCTCCACGCCGATCGGGTCCACGAGCCGGCACGCGCGAAACTTCTGCAACCCGGCGAAAATCGTCTCATTGGGATGACGCTCCTTGTTCGCGGTTGGTTCGTAAGTCGGATCGAGGGGATAGTCGTACCCGGGTGTGGGAAACCACTCGGTGAGCCTGCGCAAGGTCTCCAATGGAACGAGCGGCTTACATGTTCGGATGTCGTGTAGCCGGTCGATGTTGGCCTTGAAGGTAGGTCGCTGCTCCCAGGCTCCGAAGGATTCCGACAGATAGGAGTAGAGACCGGAGACGTTGACACGACCGAGTACGTCAGCTGCACCGGCGTTCAGCGCGCCCTCCAGGTATGTGGAGAACTGGCCCCTGCCCTCCGCGGTCTCCATCGAGACTTGGTCGTCGCGGCTTGCCGTGAGCACGGACAATCCGTTGCGGAGGTTCGCGAGGCCGTTGTTGAGAGCCTCAATCGTGGTCGCGCCTCCGGAAAAGCAGCAGTCCAGGATGACGGTCACCTCGGCGACTGAGCTCTTGTTGATCGCGGCCAGTATTTCGGAGAACGTGACCCCCGGTGTGCCGTCCGTGCCGTCCGAGGTGACAAGTGCCACACCGCCATCCGTCGGCGCGCCGTGTCCGGCGAAATACAACAGCGCGAATTCGGCGCCGCCGGAAAGCAGTTCCCTGATCATCTCCTTGAGCCGGTCGCGACTCACGTGTGTGGCGGCGTCGTCGGCGCTGGCGAGGCGGCAGTCGAGGTTCGGACCGCCGTCCTCATTCCGCTGCAGCAAGGGATGAATGGCGGCGGCGTCGTTCGCGCAGCCGTAAAGCTGTTGGAAATTCTCGTAGTAGTCGATGCCGACCAGCAGCGCCCTCTTCATCGGAATTCTCCTCCCCAGGATCTCGGATCACGATTTGGCCGCGGCGGCGTGCGGGTCTCCGTAGAAGCAGTACGCGGCGTAGCTGTCTTCGCCGCCCTCGGCATAGGCTTTCGCCCTCAGTTCTCGCACGATGTTCGCGAACGGCGTTCCCGGCTTCTTCTTCACCGTGTCGTAGAACGTGACGGCCACCTGGTGCGCGACACCGTCGTCGACCGCCCACAGCGGTGCAATGATCGCCCCCGCGTCACAGGCGATGAACGAAGCCGCGAATCCGCCAACCGCGGCCAGCCCCGCTCCAGGCCTACCGACCTCGCATGCATTGAGAAAAATCAGCGGGCGCGATTTACGGCATGCCGTCCCGAGCCCCCCGGGCCGGACCTGGTTCGCCCACAGCACCTGGTTCTGCAACAGCTTGATCGCCTGCAGCGTCGCGTCACGACCATGGCAGACGAAGTGGAAGAGGCTCGCGGTGTGTGCGGCGTAGAACGCATTGAGTTCGTCGAACGTCGCGGGGACGCTCTGCCCCGGGAACAGCTCGAGAATCAGATCGCGCTCGGCGCTTGCCTGCGGCAACGGCGGGTTGTACGTGGGCGCGAGGACCAGGCTGTCCTGCAGCGGAACTACCTGCCCGGGGCAGACGTAGTCGTCGCCGTGCCACCGGCCGATCGCACACTGCACTCCCAGCGGCCGAAGCTGCTGATACTGGCCGTCTGCCGTGCGACGGCTCGGAATCATCAACTCCCAAGGCACGGAACGCTCCTCGGAGAACAGGAGCACCGTCGTCGGCGGAGTGCCTGCGTCGATCAGCCGCCAGAACAGTTCCTGGAACTTTTTCGGCGAGCTGTTGAAGAACTCCATGCCCGCACCTTCGAGTGCGAGCCGGCGGGCCAGTGAGGTCGCACTGTTCGCGGTGAACCCCGCCATCGTCTCCGCTACATAGGTGGCCGAGTCCCCACTGAGGTTCCACTCGTCTTCGACGGTGACACCGCCGAGAAGCCCGGTCTTGACGACAACCTTGTAGCTGTCGTCTGACCCGCCTAACCGCGCGATGCTGATTGTGAGATCGGGCGAACCCGCTGTGGAATCCAGGGCCAACCGGTCGGGCGCCGCCGGTTCCGGTTGGGGGTCGGCAAAGACGTTATCGCCAACGACGATTGGCACCTCGCGACGCACCGCCCCGCTCGCCCGCAGCCGGTAGTCGAATCGGGCGCGCAGCGCGGGCGGCCCCGCGTCCGCGGGGACGGGATTGCGAACAGTCACCGTGAATGATGCCCGCGTAGACGCATTCTCGTCGCGACGCAAGACGATCACGGCCGTCGCGGATCCCTCGATCGAGAAGTGCGGCGTCGACGTCAACCAGACGTCAACGGCGATCTCCTCGTCGTCAGGAGGATCCCGCAGTTCGAACGGTTCAGCGTTCTCATCGGGGCGTGACGGCGTCTTGTCCAGATACACGGCGACGGTGAACGATTGGCCCGGCTTCACCGGCACCTCGGTGTCGACGTCGATGTGCGGGATCCGCACGATCTGGGCGGTCGTCGCGTCCACTGCCGCGGCGGCCACGTCGATCGCGGCGACCAGGTCGTCAGGCGCCTGCGTCCCCGTTGGGGTTGCGAGATCGCCGCCCCTGGAGCGGTCAACCGTCGGGATGCCGCCCCGGGATCCGCCTGTGGTCGGGCCGCCCCTCGGGCGTCCGCGGGTGCTTGGTTCGTCGCTGTGGCTTGGAGTTGTCGCGAGCGAGAGATCGGACACGGCGTCGTTCAGCGCCGCCTCGTCTCCGACGTGGATGGCTCGCTGTATCCGCCGCACGATTTCCGCGATGGTGCGCCATTCGTGTGGCTTGAGATCCATCTCCCGCACCGCCGCGAGCGCGAACTGCGCTCGGTCCAGACTCTTCTTGCGGATCATGCCTGAACTCCCAACGGCTTCAATGTCGTTGCCCCCGCACGCGGCTACTATCCGGCATCGAATGCCTCCTGGAAGGCGAGTTCGTTGTTCTCGTCGATGTAGCGGACCTCCACGTGCGGCCCGTCGAAGTCGGCGACAGCGAAGCCGAAGAGCGCCCACCTCTCGATCAGTCCGTCGATGGCCCGCTGCTCGACCCATTCGATGCGTGGCTCGTCAACGCCGGAGTCGCCGACTGCGTACACCGGTACCCCTCCGTGACCGATGCAGCGGGCGTACTCGACACCGGCGTAGGGCTCGTGGATCACACACTTGTGTTCGTGGCCCCAGAGCCATGCGCGGATCCGGCCGTTGTCCAGCAGGGGCGCCAGCTTGTTGCGCAGTGAGGGTCCGGGGTGTTCGTATGCGCTGAACAATTGATGATGGCTGAGAAGCATGAACGGGCGATCGTCCTCGTTGGCCCAGCTCTGCAAGGTCGCTGCCTGGGGGTCCTGTAGGCCGCGTTCGGTACGCGGGTCGTGGATGCCCTCTTCATCCCATGCCGTGTCGAGACCCACGATCCGCCAATGTTGGTTCTCTATCGAGAACCAACTCGACCGCTGCTGGCAAGCGAACCGTGGATCGGCGAGCAGCGTCTTGAAGTAGCCGTGCCCACCTGAGTACATGTCGTGGTTGCCGTTGAGTGACCAGGAGTAGACGGTGTTGGCCTCGTCCTCGCGAACGGGCCAGTAGCGCAGGAAGCGATCCCTGTACTCGCGCGGGAAGCCGGAGTAGTAGACGTCCCCGAGATGAATGGCGTGCACTTGGCGACCGTCCGCGATTCCGTCGTCGATCGCGCCCCGCATGTGTTGGGCGACCTGTTGTGCGCGCGGCAGCCCGGATCCCCAGTCGCCGACGATCACCAGGCGCGCCCGGTTGGCGAGCTGGACCGGTGCAGCCGGACGGGGGTTGAACGGGTGGCGATCGCGGAACATCTGCAATGCTTTGGCCAGTCCGACCGAGGCCACCCAACCGACGTCGGTGATCTCGAAGGGGCCGAAAAGGCGCCGCTCAGAATCGAACTGGAGGTCATCGCCGATATCCAGCCGTCGACCGGTGACCGGGCTTACCGAGCCGCCTGCGTCGCGACGGTCCGCTGAGTCGTCCTCGACGATCAGCCCGGAATACTTGTCCTCGATCAGTTCTTCGACGGCTGACTGCAGAAGGCTCATCACCGGGTCGCGGCTGAAGAACGACTGCTCGTCAACGGCCGCCTCGTCGTCCCACCCCGAACGTCTGCCGCCCTCGGTGTCGTCAGGATGCGCCTGCACGCCGGACTTCTTGACCTGCTTGATGTCGTCGAGCGCCGCCGCATATTGACCTTGCGGGTCTCCTGAATCGGCGAGATCGGACAGTGACTCCTCGACCGCATCGAGCCATGTCAGAAGGAAGCTGCGGGAAAGGACTTGGGCGATCATGGAAGCCCTTCTGTGGTGGGATCCGCTTCGACCAAATGAGGGTAGGCATCTTTGCTCCGGTAAGGAGTGAGTAATGGACTACTTGTTTTTGCTGTGCGGACGGCGCCCGGCGACCGGTACGTTCCGGTACATGGATCTCGGCGGCAGGACGGCACTTCTCACCGGCGCGACCGGAGGCCTCGGGAGGGCGATTGCGGCGGCGCTCGCTGCGCGTGGCGCGAAGCTCATCCTGAGCTCCCGCAAGACGGAGGAGTTGGTGAAGCTCGCCAGATCGCTCCCGGGTGGCGGGCACACTGCACTCGTCGGCGACCTCGCCGAGGAAGGCGCGGCGCTCGCGTTATTGGAGCAGGCCGGCGACATCGATGTGCTCGTCGCCAATGCGGCGCTACCCGCCTCGGGCAGTCTGGAGGGCTTCAGCCAAGACGAGATCGGCCGTGCGCTTCGCGTCAACCTCGAGTCGCCTGTGCGAATGACCCGCGAGCTGCTGCCGCACTGGCTCCAGCGCGGGAGCGGTCACTTCGTCTTCATCTCGTCGATCTCGGGCTTCGCTTCAACGCCGCGGGCATCCCTTTACGCGGCCACGAAGTTCGGGCTGCGGGGCTTCGCGCTCAATCTTCGAGAGGACCTGCGCAGCAGCGGGGTTGGCGTTTCGGTGATCGCGCCGGGTCTGATTCGCGACGCGGGAATGTTCGCCGAGAGCGGCGCCGCGCCGCCGCCCGGGATTGGTACCGGAACACCGAAACAGGTGGGTACTGCTGTGGTGCGAGCCATCGAACGCGACAAATTGGAGATCTCCGTGGCACCCCTTCGTCAACGCGCGCTGGCCCGCTTCGCGATGATGACGCCGGAGTTCTCCGGTCGACTTGCAGGTTCTGCCGCGACGAAGGCCGCGGATGCGATCGCGTCGGGCCAGACCGACAAGCGCTAGAGCGACTCGTCGTCAGGCGATGATTCGCGCCAGGTACGGCGTCATGCCGTCGGTACGTACCGGTGACACCGCGACGCCAGAATCGGTGGTCTCGATCATCTGTCCGTTGCCGATGAATAGCGCGACACTCTGGCTGCCATCGGGGCCGTAGAAGATCAAGTCGCCGGGCAGCGCCTGCGACGGCAGTATCTTCTGCCCGACCTTGTACTGCTCATCCGAGGACCGCGGCATCTTGATCCCGACACCCGCGAACGCGTAGACGATCAGCCCGGAGGCATCGAATCCGACCCGGGTTACGCGGGGCTCGGCGACGGCAGCACCAACAGGGCTGAGGTTGAGGCCAGTGGCGCCGACGTTGGGTGCCAGCGGGTCCGCGCCCAGGACGGGCGCGGGCGGGGCGGCAGGTGCGGGGGTGTCAACTGCGACGGTGCCCAGGCTGGGGCCCGAAATGTTGCCGCCGCCGTACGCGAATGGCACGCCACGCTGTGAAAGCGCCCGCGCGATCACGACATTGATCGCTTGTTGGTGGGTCGAGTCAGCGGTCGCCAAACCGGGCGTGGCGACCAACACCGCCAGGCTGATCGCAACGGCGAAGATGCGTTTCATGGAACTCCCTATCTTTGGGCGTGCGGGTACGCGCACCCCTTAACCGCACGATCTCTTCAGTTAACAATTGTCACTGTAGTCACTTTTACAACAGACCGTCGGCTTCGCCCAACTCTCCCCTGGTCAGCGAAGGAATTTTTGTCATACCGTGACCGCGCTGCTGACGATCCGTAATCGACGCGCGAAATCCATACGGCTGGTTGTGGTTTGCGACACTACCGTGGTGTCTATGACCCGGTTCCACGATCAGGACCTCACCGGCGCGCGGTTCGAGCGCGTCAGTCTTCGGGATGCCCGGATGAACGGAGTCGACCTCAGCGGGGCGCAAATCCGCGGCGCATTGTTCAACGGCAGCCGGATGCGCGGTGTGGAGTTGGTCGACGTCGAAATCAGCGGCGAACTGCAAAACGTCATCGTGAACGGTGTCGACATCGCGCCGCTCGTCGACGCTGAACTGAACCGCCGGATGCCGAACCGGGCCAAGATGCGCCCTGACGACAGCGACGGCTTCCGCGGAGCATGGGCAATCCTGGAGCAACTGTGGAAGGGCACCATTGCGCGGGCGATGACGTTTCCCGCCGCGGCGCTTCATGTCAACGTCGACGACGAATGGTCGTTCATCCAGACCCTGCGGCATCTGAACTTCGCCAACGCCGCCTGGGTCGGCCGGATGGTGCTCGGCAACGCATCCCCGTGGCACCCGTTGGATCTGCCATGGGACGAAGCGCCCGGCTGGGACGACATCCCCTGGGACCGCGAGGTGCAACCCGAACTCGAAGAGGTGCTCACCGTCCGCCGGGAAAGGCACGCGATGGTGCGGCATTTCCTGGAATCACTGACCGACGACCAGCTCGCCACCGGAGTGTCTCGCTCTGAGCCGGGCTGGCCCCGAATGGAGCACTTCCCTCTCAAGGAATGTCTGCTCATCGTCCTCAACGAGGAATGGCAGCACCGGCTGTATGCCGAACGCGATCTGGATGCGCTTGAGGCGGATACCTGACGCGCTTACCTCGGTCCCGGCAGCCGCAGCACCAGTCGCGCCCCGCCCAACGGACTGGCCTCCAACTTGGCTGTGCCGCCGTGAAGTTCGGCTTGTTGAGCCACCAGCGCGAGCCCGAGGCCAGAGCCCGATCGCGCCGCCGTTGAGCCGCGTGAGAATCGTTCGAACACCGCGGCGCGTTCCTCTTCGGGCACACCGTCGCCGTTGTCGTCGACGGTGATCTCGACGCCATCACTGGAACTCTCTGCGCTGAGCCTGATTTCGGTGGCGTCGCCGTGTTTGACCGCGTTCTTGATGGCGTTGTCGATCACCAGCCGCAGGCCCGCGGGCAGCCCGACCATCAGCACCGTGGTTGAAGAAGCCAGGGACACATGGAGATTGGGGTAATTGCGCATCGCATCATGTGCGGCGCGGTCGAGCAGCTCGGTGATGTCGACCGGGACGAAGTCATCGACTGTGGTCAACTCGCCCTGGGCCAGGCGTTCGAGTGCGGTGAGCGTCGCTTCGATACGGCTCTGTGTGCGAATGACATCGCCGAGGACTTCCTTGCGTTGCTCGTCGCGGAGGTCGAGCGTGGCGAGCACCTCGAGGTTTGTCCGCATCGCCGTCAGGGGCGTCCGGAGTTCATGCGAGGCGACCGCGGCGAAGTCGCGGGCCGATTCGAGGGCGGCCCTGGTGCGCTGCTGTTCGTCGCCGATGCGGGCGAGCATTCCCTCGACGGCCTCGGCGATTTCCACGGCCTCTTGCACGCCGCGCACCTGCACCTCGTCGGGCTTGGACTGGGCGTTGATAGCGCGGGCCCGCTGGGCCAACAGCCGGAACGGGTTGATCATGATCAGCCACATCACCCAGCCCACCAGGATCGTGCCAACGATCACCCCGCCGCAGATCAACAAGACCCGTCGGTGAAGTTCGTCGATGCGATGCTGAGTTTCGGCCAGCGGCGCGCCGACGGCGATAGAGGCGACCCCCGCGGAGAAGGTCCGGACGCGGTACTCGACGCCGTTGATCGTGGTGGTGGCGTAGCCATTGTCGAACTGCGGCAACACGATGTCGCTGGGTACGGAGACGGTGGCGGGCCCGATTCGGGCGGTGCGCACCAGGCCGCCGTTGGGGACCGGCTGCTCGGCGGTCTCGTTCTCGGCGGTGCGCAACAGGGTGCTGATGTCCCCCAAACTGCTCACGGAGTCAAGCCGTCGGTCCAGCTGGCTGTACTGGTCGTTGGTCACGCCGATCCAGACCCACGCGCCGAGAGTGATGACCAGAGCAACCACCGAGAGCGCCGCGACGATCACGATGATGCGCAGCGAGAGGACGCGCGTCGGCAGCAGAATCAGCCGTTGGCCGCGGAGCACTACGACGCTCGCGGCGCAGGAACATACATGCCTGTCATCTTGCCCGACGTCCGACGACGGCGTGTGCAACGGCCTACCGGGAACATGTTAGCGCTTGCTGATTACCCCATCGCCGGTGATAGCCGCGCCGTATCGTCAAGTGATGTAGCGACCCAACGTTGGGCCGCCGTCACGAACATGGCTCGAAGAGGAGCATGACCCATGGCCATCATCGAATCGGACGCCCAGCCGCAGACACCGTTCGAGCGTGCGGTCGCTGACACTCAGCGATATTTCGACAGCCCGCGGTTCGACGGGATTACTCGCCTCTATTCGGCCCGCCAGGTCGTCGAGCAACGAGGGACGATCCCTTCCGACTACATCGTGGCGCGCGAGGCGGCGGACGCGTTCTACCCCCGCTTGCGCGAGTTGTTCGCCCAGCGCAAGAGCATCACCACCTTCGGCCCCTACTCGCCGGGTCAGGCGGTGGCCATGAAGCGGATGGGTATCGAGGGCATCTACCTCGGTGGTTGGGCGACCTCTGCCAAAGGCTCCATCAGTGAGGATCCAGGTCCCGATCTGGCCAGCTATCCCCTGAGCCAGGTGCCGGAGGAAGCCGCGGGCCTGGTGCGCGCATTGCTGACGGCCGACCGCAATCAGGAGTACGTGCGCCTGCAGATGACGGAGGAGCAGCGCGCTGCGACGCCTGCGACGGACTTCCGCCCCTTCATCATCGCCGACGCCGACACCGGTCACGGCGGAGATCCCCACGTGCGCAACCTGATCCGGCGCTTCGTTGAGGCCGGCGTGCCCGGATACCACATCGAAGACCAGCGCCCAGGCACCAAGAAGTGCGGCCATCAGGGCGGCAAGGTTCTGGTGCCGTCGGACGAACAGATCAAGCGCCTCAACACCGCTCGATTCCAGCTCGACGTGATGAGGGTGGCTGGCATCATCGTCGCGCGTACCGATGCCGAGGCTGCGAACCTGATCGACAGCCGCGCCGACGAGCGGGACCAGCCGTTCCTGCTGGGCGTCACAAATCTGAAGATTCCGTCGTACAAGACCTGCTTCCTGGCGATGATGCGGCGTTTCTACGACCAGGGCGTCACGGAGGTGAACGGTCATCTCCTCTACGCACTTCCCGACGGTGAATACGCCACTGCGGACGCCTGGCTGGAGCGCAACAGCATCGCGGCGGCGATCGCCGAGGCCGCGTCGGCATACCAGGACCGCGCCGATCAATCGGTCGATGCGCTCTTCGACAAGGTCGAGTCGAAGTTCGTCGATGCCTGGCAGCTGGATGCCGGGTTGATGACATACGGCGAGGCGGTGGCCGAGTTGCTCGAGTTCCGTGAGAGCGAGGGCGAACAGCTCGACATGACCGTCGCGGGGTGGCGGCAATTCGCCGAACGGGCTCCGTTGTACACCGCCCGCGAAAAGGCGAGGGAAGTCGGAGCCGCCGTCGGTTGGGACTGCGAGCTCGCCAAGACGCCGGAGGGCTACTACCAGGTGCGAGGTGGCATCCCGTATGCGATCGCCAAGTCGCTGGCCGCGGCGCCCTTCGCCGACATCCTGTGGATGGAGACGAAGACCGCCGATCTCGCCGACGCCCGGGAATTCGCCGAGGCGATCCATGCCGAATTCCCCGACCAGATGCTGGCGTACAACCTCTCTCCGTCGTTCAACTGGGACACCACTGGCATGACCGACGACGAGATGCGGGCCTTCCCCGAAGAGCTCGGCAAGATGGGCTTTGTCTTCAACTTCATCACCTATGGCGGGCACCAGGTCGACGGCGTCGCGTCCGAGGAGTTCGCCACGGCGCTCCGGCAGGACGGCATGCTCGCGTTGGCTCGCCTGCAACGCAAGATGCGCCTGGTCGAATCGCCATACCGGACACCACAAACCCTGGTCGGCGGCCCGCGCAGCGATGCCGCCCTGGCGGCGTCATCGGGCCGCACGGCGACCACGAAGGCGATGGGCAAGGGCTCCACCCAGCATCAGCATCTGGTCCAGACCGAGGTGCCGAAGAAGCTGCTGGAGGATTGGCTGGCGCTGTGGGGTGAGCACTATCAACTCGGCGAGAAGCTGCGTGTGCAGCTGAGGCCGCTGCGTGCGGGCGGCGAGCTGCTGGAGCTCGGCATCTTTGGCGAACGCGGCAATGGCGAGCAGGAGAAGCTGGCGAACGTGATCGTCGATCCCATCAAGGACCGGTACGGTCGCAGCATCCTCACGGTGCGCGATCAGAACACCTTTGCCGAGAAGCTGCGTCAGAAGCGGCTGATGACCCTGGTCCACCTCTGGCTGGTACATCGCTTCAAGGCCGAGGCGGTCTACTACGTCACTCCGACGGAGGACAACATCTATCAGACCGAGAAGATGAAGTCGCACGGCATCTTCAGCGATGTGCAGCAGGAAGTCGGTGAGATCATCGTCGCCGAGGTGAACCAGCCGCGCATCGAGGAGCTCCTCGCACCCGATCGCGCAGCGCTCGGCCGGTTGATCCGCAAGGAGGACTAGCGGCCGCGGCGGACTCGCTGCCAGATTCGGCGTGCCGCATCAACCGGTATCAGGGCGGCCTGCCACGCCTTCCCCTGCCAGGGCGCCCCGACCCCGACGAACGTGACGACGGCACCGTCCGTCTCGCCGCTCTTGCCCGCTGTCAAGTCGATGGTTGCGTGCGCAACGATGATCCGCCCGTCTTTGCACAGCGCAGGAACCTTGAACAGGTCTTTGGTCAATCGGCCGGACTTCATCGCCTGATCGAACCCCCACCAGTGCACGGGCCGTAACGCGGCGGGGATGACGATATTGAGACTGCGCCCGATCGCATCCTGCGCTGAATAGCCCACGACATCGGTGACCGCATCACCCCATTGATGAATGATGCCTTTGCGATCGACGGTCACGCTGGCGCGCAGATCGGTGTGGGTCGCTTCGGAAGCGTCCATATCTTTAGTACGGCCCGCAGCCGAGGCTGGTTCACCCTTGCGGAATCCTGGGTCCGGCAAAGTCGACACCACATCTCGGTGAACCATCCAAAGCTTTGTTCCGTGCTAGAGAGTATGACCGTTCGACGGTCGGGGGTGGGGACCGAATCCGATGTGATGTGGGTGCCCGCGCTGGCGCGCGGGCTCATCCGCGAGGATGTGCTGCGCTCGATGCGATATTGCGACGGCTACACCGACCTGCTCGGGTCCGGTGAGCCTGCGAGGCCCAGCCTCGCGCAGCGCGCGATGAACAGCCCGTCGGTGGCCGCGATCTACCAGCACATCTGGCGGCCGATCATGGTGGCCGTGATGAGTCTGCACGGCATCTCGCTCTCGGCGGAGCGCGAAAGAGCTGCTGCCGCACTGCATCTCGGTGGTCGTCAGCGCATACTCGACGTCGCTTGCGGCCCGGGTAACTTCACCAGCTTCTTCGCCGGTCGGCTTGACGGGGACGGGTTCGTCATCGGGTTGGACTGCTCGGCGCCGATGATGGAGCGCGCCGTCCGCGACAACAGTTGCGACCGTGCGGTCTACATGCGCGGCAACGCGCTCGACCTCCCCTTCAACAGCAGTGCGTTCGACGTGGTGAGCTGCTTTGCCGCGCTGCATCTCGTGCCAGAGCCGTTCGGCGTGCTGCACGAGATGGTCCGGGTGCTCTCGCCCGGTGGACGGATCGCCGTGATGACGACCTACGGACGCGAGTCGCTCCTGGTACGAAAGGGACTCGAGCTAGGCGCGACGATCTGCGGCGTCAGAGTCTTCGACCGCACCACCGTGCCAGCCTTCTTCGCGGCCGCCGGCCTGGTCGACATCGAGCAGGAGTTACGCGGAATCTCCCAGTTCGTGACGGCTCGCCGGCCGGAGCAGGTCACCGAGTCTCGACTGCGGCGGCCCAGATAGCCTGGACGCCGATGAGATCAGCCGTCAGACAAGGCATTTCGGCGGCGCGAACGCTCAGTAGGGATATGCGTGCAAGGTCATGCTGAAGAACAGGTACGCCATGCACATCAACGAGTTCAGTAGGAGCAGAACCAGGCCGGCGACGATCAGCCACCGCACGACTCGACGCTGATGGCGCTTCAGCTTCGCTAGACGCTGCTCTTCTTGCATCAGAGTCGCGGCGATAGCGAAGCTGACATCCGTCAATTCGTCATCGCGTGCAGATGCACCAGCCGCGATCTGCCGAAGCCGCGTCGCCGGGATGGCGACACCGACGTCTCCGAAGCGCCTGCTCAACCGACGCGCCTGCCCGCGCGTCAACGCCCGATCCTGCATCAAGAGGTGATGCGACGGGCTTGTCACGGACGTTAATTTTAGCCTGCTGGCACCACGCTGACCGCGTCTTGAGTCGATTGGTCGGTGCGTTTTGCCGCGCCCGCGATTGCCGGCCGGGCAGAGGGGGGCGGGCGGGAAGTCCATGGTGCCGCGATGCCCGGCACGCCGTACACCGTCCGTTAGATTGAGCAAACCATGTCAACCGAGGCTGGGCACGCCCCCTTTCTGCTGCTCTCGATCCGCGCCGAGGACGCGGCGGCTGACGACGAGTACGGGGCGGTGATGCGCTTCGCCGGGCTGAGCCCGAACGGGTTGCAGCGGATCCGGCTCACCCACGAGTCGTTGGGAGACATCGATCTCGCCGACTGGTCCGGGATCATCTTGGGCGGCGGACCCTACAACGTCAGCGACCCGGCCGACTCGAAATCGCAGACGCAGCTTCGAGTCGAATCCGAACTCTTGCCGTTGATCGGTCGCATCGTCGATCACGATTTTCCGTTTCTCGGATGCTGTTACGGCGTCGGCACGCTCGGTTCAGTTGTCGGCGCTACCGTCGACCGGACCTACCCCGAGCCTGTCGGGGCCTTGACCGTCACTCTCACAGAGCAGGGGCGCCGGGATCCCCTGTTCGCCGAACTCCCCGACGTTTTCGACGCGTATGGCGGCCACAAGGAAGGGGCCAGCGCGCTGCCCCAGGGCCTGGCCTGCCTCGCCTACTCGGCCGACTGTCCTATCCAGGCTTTCCGCGTCGGCGACAACGTCTATGCCATGCAGTTTCACCCCGAACTCGACGCCGACGGGATCTGCACGCGCATCGACGTGTACAAGGACTACGGCTACTTCGCGCCCGAAACTGCGCAGTCGCTGAAATCGGCGGCGCTTGATCGCAGCATCGACCATCCCCCGTCCATCTTGCGCAGGTTCCGCGAGCGCTACGCCCGAGCAGTGTGACGCACCGGGGGCGAGGCACTCGCCCGCGTCGTGACCACGACTGCCCTTGGCACTCAACGCCATTCAGGGGGTCGCCTGCGGTGACGTCGACGTCGTCGCGAGTGGCGTCACGAGAGCTATAAGCAGGCACAGCGCGAACTGCCTTTGTTGACAACGGAATTCGGCCTCGATTCGAGCGACGCTGGACGGTTAGGTTTCCGCGGTCAGTGCCTTGAGTTCGTCGAGCGAGTCGCCGATCACATTGCTGAGGTCGTCGTCCTCGCCGGCGCTGATCCATCGGTCGAAGGCGACCTTGAAGGTTGCGACCGCTGTTTCCGCCGAGAGTTTGGCGGCCGGTTGCGGGACACCGCGGCGGCCCAAAGCCTCTGCCATCGTCGCCGCGAGCGATGCCAGCTTGATCAACTCGCGCTCCTGCAGGCCGGGGTTGGCGGCGATGACCGCCTGGCGCCGTCGGGCGTGTTCGCGGCGGCCCTCGAAAATCTCGCCGACCGCCCGCAGTGCTTCGCCCACCGCCTCGAACGGCGATGCGGAGTCGGGAGCGCCGGCGATGTGCGCCGCCACCAGCGCCATGAGCGCGTCCTGCCCCCAGAACAGCACCTCGCGTTTGTCGGCGAAGTGCCGGAAGAACGTTCTCTCCGTCAGACCTGCCCGTCCTGCAATCTCCGCAACCGTCGTGTCGTCGAACCCGCACTCCGTGTAGAGGTCGAGGGCCGCCTGCTCCAGGCGGCCGCGCGCGTTGGGCTCCCACCGGCTCATGCCGTGATTTTAGGGGAATGACAGCGACATCAGCGTTACTGTGATGACAGCAGCTGACATCATGGGAGGTTCCAATGCGAGTGTTTGTCACCGGCGCGTCCGGTTTCATCGGATCAGCCGTCGTTTCGGAGCTCATCGCCGCAGGTCACGAGGTGCTCGGCCTTGCCAGGTCCGATCTCTCGGCGCACGCCGTAGAGGCTGCGGGAGCACAGGTCCACCGAGGCGATCTCGACAACCTGGAAAGTTTGCGCGCGGGCGCTGAGTCCGCCGACGGGGTCATCCATCTGGCCTTCAATCACGACTTCACGAACTACGCAGGCGCTGCCGAGACCGATCGGCGCGCCATCGACGGACTCGGCGAGGCGCTCGCCGGATCCGACCGGCCGTTCGTCGTCACGTCCGGGTTGGCCGGGTTCGCACTGGGCCGCACGATGACGGAGGACGACGCCGCCGATCCCTACTCTCCACGCGCCTCGGAGCAGGCGGCGCTGGCGTTCACCTCGCGCGGTGTGCGCGTCTCGGTGCTGCGGCTGCCACCGTCCGTACACGGTGAAGGCGATCACGGCTTCGTCCCACGCCTGATCGACATCGCTCGTGAGAAGGCCGTCTCGGGCTACCCCGGCAACGGGTCCAACCGCTGGCCCGCCGTGCACCGATTCGATGCGGCCCGACTGTTTCGGTTGGCGCTCGAGTCGGCGCCCGCGGGTGCGCGCCTGCACGCGATCGGCGACGAGGGCGTCCCGGTCCGTGAAATCGCCGGCGCCATCGGCCGCAACCTCGGACTGCCCGTGACCTCGATCGCGTCGGAGGCGGCTGCCGACCACTTCGGCTGGCTCGGCGTCTTCTTCTCGCTGGACCTGCCGGCCTCCAGTACCGTCACCCGCGAACTGCTGGGGTGGCGCCCGACCCGCCTCGGCCTCCTCGAGGATCTCGAGCAGGGCGGCTACTTCGACGACCGGGCCGCGTGACCATGGCGACAGGAGTGTTGATCGCACCCGATCGCGGCGCTGCCAACCTCGTCGACGACGCTCTCGACAAGGCGCGGGCCGCCAACGACGCAGGCGTGTCGCAGTTGTGGCTGGGCCAGCAAATGGACTATGACGCAATCGGTTTGGCCGCGTTGATCGGGACGGCGATCCCGAATATCGCAGTGGGCACCTCGGTGGTGCCAATCAATCCACGCCATCCGTTGATCGTCGTGGCCGCAGCGCAAACGGCCCAAGCGGCGACTCACGGCAGGTTCAGTCTCGGCCTGGGCCTTGGGGTGCCGTTCCTCGAAGAGGCTGTCTTCGGCCTCACGACGCGCGAAACGGTGCAACGACTGCGCGAATATCTGACGGTGTTGCGGGCGATTCGCGACGATCGCACGGTGAACTTCCGCGGCGCACAGCTGACTGTGGTGGATCCGTCGGTGTTGCCGGTCGCGTTGGCAGGTGCGACACCGTTTCCGCTCTATGTCGCGGCGATGGGCCCCGCGCGCTGCAGGTCACCGGCGAATTGGCCGACGGCACAATACCCGCCAACGCGGGTCCGCGCACCATCGGGGAATTCATCGCGCCAACGATCACGCGGGCGGCTGCCGACGCCGGACGGCCCACTCCGCGGATCATCGCGATGGTCAGTGTCGCGGTCACCGATGATGTCGACGCCGCGCGTGACACCGCGACTGCCACCATGGCCCTGTATGACTTACTTAATTCCGTCCTACCAGAAGGTGTTTGCACGCGAAGGGGTGTCTTCGGGCGTCGAACTCGCCGTGATCGGGTCTGCTGAATCGGTGACCCGCAGCCTCAACGCATACCTCGACGCCGGGGCGACGGATGTGGCGCTGCTGCCCTTGCAGACGGGGCCGGCCGAACTACAACGCGTATACGAGGTGGCCGCAGACCTGTGACCGACGTTCCTCAGTCGGGAAACGTTGGCCCGACAGCGGTTCGGGCGCCGAGTGCACGGCCGCTTCCCCACCCCAGTTCCCTGCGGTAGCCGCCTAGCAGCCCCGAGGCCGCTAGTTCGGCGGGGTCCCTGAAAGGCGAGTCCGCTGGCGCCCTTGTCGCCAGCGGCGCGACGAACAGCGCGTCGGTCGGGCAATACGCCTCGCATTGAAAGCAGGTCTGGCAGCTGTCGTGTCGCGCGATCACCGGAATCCCATCGGGCCCGCGGTCGAACACCCGCGTGGGGCACACGTCGACGCACCGATCGCACGCGATGCATCGGTCCCGGTCGACGACCTCGATCATGCGGCCAGCCGTGCGGACTCGGGGCGGGACCAAATCTCGTCGAGACCGCCAGTGAGGAGGCGATGGCCCTGGGTGGGATTCTGCATCGGGTAATCCAGCCGCTTGTGCATGCCGCGCGTCTCCGTGCGGGTCAGGGCCGAGTGGTACATCCACCGACCGTGGGCCACCATCGCGGCCGCTTCGCGGACCCTGAAGAGGTCCTCTCCGTCCGCGCCGAGCCCTGCCCGGACCTCAGACCAGGTGTCGTGCAACGACTTCAGGGCCGGTCCCAGTAGATCACCGTTCCTCAGGTAGTTCAGTTCGTAGGGCAACACTTGACGCTGAACCTCGGCGATCACGTCGCGGTGTCCGATTCTGACGCTGCCCGTCGGGCGGATACCGGCTTCGCCCACGGCGTGCAGCTCACTGTGCTGCCGGCCCCGGCGAAGTGCAAACCCGGCCGCGCCCTGCCCCGCCCAGCTGCCCGAGGACGCCGCCCACGCCGCGTTGTGGCTGCCGCCGCCGGTGAAGCCGCCACAGATCAGCTCGCGGGTCGCAGTGTCACCGGCGGCATATAGTCCCCGCACGTCGGTGGAGCAGTCGTAGTCGGCGATCCGCACACCACCGGTACCGCGAACGGTTCCTTCGGCCAGCAGCGTGATTTCGAAGTAATCGGTGAACGGGTTGATGCCCAGCCGGTCGAAGACGAGGAAGAAGTTGGGCTGCCCCTTGCGCATCGCGCGCTGTTCGTCGTCTGTGGCACGGTCAATCCGGGCGAAAACCGGTTCGCACAGTAAGGTTTTCGCGATGACCGATCGGCCCCTCGTGCTACCTGCACCCTCGATCACCGTCTTGTCGGCGCGGTAGAACGTGGCCCACGAAAAGTAGGCGGTCTTGGTCAGAGAGGTGCCCTTGACCGCTATCGCATATGCGTTGGAGAACTCCATGCCCGACAGGACGGCACCCGCCTCCACCGCCATCAGCGCGCCGTCACCGGTGTTGACGTCACATCCGAGCGTCTTGGACTGAAACGCGCAGCCACCGGCGGCCAGCACGACGGAAGAGGCCTCGACGCGCAGCGTCCGCCCCGATTCGCGCTCGAGCACGGTCGCCCCTGACACCACGCCGTCGTCATCGACCAGAAGTTCCACCGCCGGGGTGTGGTCGCGGATGCGAACCCCAAGGCGCTGCACCCGGTGTCGTTGCCTACGCATGTATTCGGGGCCCTGCAGGTCGTCCCGGATTGAGCGGCCTGCCCCGTCGACAGGAAACGGGTAACGCTGGACCGCGGCGAGTTCGTCCATCCTGGCGTGGGTTTCGTCAAGCACCCGAGTCATCCACTCGCGGTCGGCGAGGTGGCCGCCGAGGGCTTCACGGCTGGCCATCGCCGCTTCCCGCGTCTCGGGCACATCCTCGACGTACCAGATCCCGGTGCCGACCGATGCGGTCGCACCGCTGGCACCTGTGTAGCCTTTGTCGGCGAGGACCACGTCGACGCCGGCCTCCGCGGCCTTGATCGCGGCCCACGTCCCAGCGGGGCCACCGCCGATCACCAACACATCCGTCGAAAGCCGTTCGCCGACAGCCTTATTCGTCATCGCACCCCGCTCGTCTGGAATTGGTTGGCCGGTACCGCCAGGCCGTAGTGCTCACGCAGCGTCCTACCCGTGTAGTCATCTCGGAACAGTCCCTTGCGGCGCAGGATCGGCAGGACGTGGTCGACGAAGGTCTCCAGTCCCGACGGCAGCGCCGCAGCCATGATGTTGAACCCGTCGGCGGCGCCACCCTCGAACCAGGCGACGATCGTGTCGACGACCTGGTCCGGGGTTCCGATGAAGGTGAAGTGGCCACGGCCACCGCCCAGTCGTGACAGGATCTCGCGAACGGTCAGGTTTTCCCGCTGCGCCAACTCGACGATGAGGTCTGCGCGGCTCTGGGCGCCTTCGAGTTTCGGGCGTGCCGAAACGAAGTCCGGCAGCGGTCGGTCGAGTTCGAACGTCGACGTGTCGGACTCCAGAATGTTCCCCAGCTGCCAGAGCCCGTACTCCGGAACCCGAAGTTCGTCCAGTTGCCGCGCCAACTCCCGGGCTTCGCGCTCGGTCGAGCCGATGATCGGCACGATCCCCGGCAGCACGAGCACAGCGTTGGGATCGCGACCCGCGGCCTTCGTCCGCGCCTTGATGTCACCGTAGAAGTCGGCGGCACGCTCGTAGGTTTGGTGCGCGGTGAAGATGGCCTCCGCGTGGCGGGCGGCGAAGCGCTTCCCGTCCTCCGAGGATCCCGCCTGCACGAGCAACGGATGCCCCTGCGGCGGCCGCTCCACGTTCAGCGGGCCTGCGACCTTGAAGTGGTCTCCTCGGTGGCCGACGGCGTGCAGGCGGGACAGGTCGGCGTAGCGGCCCGACGACTTGTCACCGAGAACCGCCTCTGTTTCCCAGCTGTCCCACAATGCCTTTGCGACATCGAGGAACTCATCGGCGCGCGCATACCGCGACGAATGGTCGAGGCGGGTGTCGATGCCGAAGTTTGCGGCCTCTTCCGGGGTTGCCGAGGTGACGATGTTCCAGCCGGCCCGCCCACCGCTGACATGGTCGACCGACGCGAGGCGGCGCGCCAGGTTGTACGGCTCGTTGTACGTCGACGACACCGT
>Ga0105247_10000363_pt1 | contig 38715 bp, 33 predicted proteins | sample KBSS24metaG_FD_81519 | JGI IMG/M metagenome (GOLD analysis project Ga0105247, IMG submission 81519) | Switchgrass rhizosphere microbial communities from Kellogg Biological Station, Michigan, USA - KBS S2-4 metaG | ecosystem: Host-associated > Plants > Roots > Rhizosphere > Soil | place... | reverse complement strand
GTTACGGCGGCAACAGCGGCAGGGAAACGCCCGGACCCATCCCGAACCCGGAAGCTAAGCCTACCAGCGCCAATGATACTGACCCTCCGGTCGGAAAAGTAGGACACCGCCGAACACAAATTAGGAATCACCCCCCACGTTCGCGTGGGGGGTGATTCTCTTTTTGCATTTTCATTCAATTAAACAACGCAAATTGAATTAGGAATTAGGGGCGTCGTCGCCGGCACCCCTGCAGCCCCGTATCCTTTTGCTGTTAGGCGCGCAGAAAGCGAGAAGGACCACGTGGCAGAAGACAGGCAGGGCGGCAGCGACGATCGGCGCGGACGCCAGACGTCGAACACCGGCGGAGCACGTCGAGGTCCGCGTGACGGGCGCAAGCCGCCATGGTCGGGACCTGATCGCGCTCGCCGTCCACAATCCCAGGATGGCGGCGCCGGGGCTGCAGTCGGCCCGCAGATTCCCGCCGAGATCGAGGCCAAGCAGTTGGCGCCCGAAATACGTGGTGAGCTAACGACATTGGACCGTTCGACCGCTGACTTCGTGGCTCGTCACTTGGTCGCAGCCGGTGAGTTGCTGGAGGACGATCCCGAGGCGGCGTTGGAACATGCCAAGGCAGCCAGGAGTCGCTCTGGCAGGATCGCCGCAGTCCGCGAGGCCGTCGGCATCGCCGCGTACCACTGTGGCGACTGGGCCCAGGCGCTCGCGGAGTTGCGTGCGGCCCGCCGCATGGGCAGCAAGTCGCCGCTGTTGGCGCTCATCGCAGATTGTGAACGCGGCGTTGGCCGCCCGGAGAGGGCGATCGAATTGGCGCGCGGCCCGGAGGCCGCAGAACTCACCGGTGACGACGCCGACGAACTACGAATCGTCGTTGCGGGTGCGAGGAGTGACCTTGGCCAGCTGGATCAGGCACTAGCGCTGCTGTCGACGCCGCAGCTCGACCCCACGCGCACCGGTGAGACGGCGGCGCGATTGTTCTATGCCTACGCAGAGACGCTGCTTGCGGTCGGTCGCAACGAAGAGTCGATGCGTTGGTTTCTACATGCCGCCACAGCGGACGTGGACGGCGTGACCGACGCCGAAGAACGCGTCGCGGAATTGACCTGACATGTCGAGCTTGGCCGATCATCACGATTGTCTACTGCTCGATCTCGATGGCACGGTGTTCCGCGGACACGAGGCGACGCTGGGCTCAGTGGAGACCTTGGCCAGCCTCAAGGCGCGTGCCCTCTACGTCACGAACAATGCCTCCCGTGGGCCCGCCGAGGTCGCGGAGCATCTGAAGGCGCTTGGATTCGCGGCGTCGCCGGACGACGTCGTGACGAGCGCTCAGAGTGCGGCGCGGCTGCTCGCCGACCAATTGTCCACGGGCTCAAAGGTTCTCGTGGTCGGAACCGAGTCGCTTGCCGCAGAGATCCGCAACGTGAGCATGGAGCCCGTCCGGTTGTACGCCGACGAGCCGCGAGCAGTGGTACAGGGTCACTCGCCCGAGACCGGCTGGGCAGACCTCGCGGAGGCGGCGCTAGCGATCCGTTCTGGCGCGTTGTGGGTGGCCGCCAACGTCGACCGCACACTGCCGTCAGAGCGCGGACTGCTTCCTGGCAACGGCTCGATGGTCGCTGCCCTGCGCGCCGCAACCGATCAAGCGCCACTGGTCGCTGGAAAGCCTCAGCCGACATTGTTGAACGATGCGCTTGCGCGAGGCACGTTTGAACGGCCGCTACTGGTTGGCGACCGACTCGACACCGACATCGCCGGCGCCAATGCGGCCGAGTTGCCCAGCCTCCTGGTGCTGACGGGAGTGAGCACCGCGGCGGACATGGTGTACGCGATACCGGAGGAGCGGCCGACCTACGTGGCCCCGGACCTGCGGTCGCTGCACTCGAGTGCCGAGAGCATTCGCGTCGGGCCGCATCCCGCGTGGACGGTCGAGATCGGTTCGCGCACGGTGACCGTACGCTCGACTGGCGTCGACACCGAGGACCCGCTCGCGGTCGTTAGGGCGACTGCGGCCGCAGTGTGGCAAGCGGGCGCCGACGCGCATCCAGTCGCCGTCAACGCAGGGGATGACACGGCGCGAGCGGCACTGGAGCGCTGGTCACTGCTGCGTGCGCGCGATCAGCTAGCGTGAACGGTGCCATGACTACCGACCCAGATCAGATTCGGTCGACCATCGCGACGCTGCTCGCGGCGCTCCCAGAACCGGACGCGCCCGACGCCGACCTCGAGGCGATCGCGGCTCGCCTGGAAGAGGCGCACGACCACCTCGTCGAGGCGCTCGAATCGGTCGAGCGCAGAAGCGCCGAGACCCGCAACGTGGAGCCGACCAGTGAGCCGACGTGACGCGGCGCGCTCGTGTTGATGCCGAGCTGGTGCGACGGGGCCTCGCGCGTTCGCGTCAACAGGCCGCGGAGCTGATCGGCGCCGGCCGAGTTCGCATCGACGGCATGCCCGCCGCCAAGCCCGCAACGGCCATCGCCGTGGACGCCAGGTTGACCGTCGCCGAGGCCGACGAACGCACGTGGGTATCCCGTGGCGCCCACAAGCTCATCGGGGCACTCGACGCCTTCGGCGTATCCGTCGACGGTCGGCGATGCCTCGACGCGGGTGCCTCTACCGGCGGGTTCACCGAGGTGCTGCTGGACCGAGGCGCCCGCGAGGTGATCGCCGCCGACGTCGGATACGGCCAACTCGCGTGGTCTCTGCGCTCGGATTCCCGGGTCACGGTGTTGGAGCGGACGAACGTGCGCGGGTTGACGCCCGAGCAGATCGGCGGCCTCGTCGATCTCGTCGTGGCCGACCTGTCGTTCATCTCGTTGTCCACCGTGTTGCCAGCACTCGTGTCGTGCGCGTCGGTGGACGCCGATATCGTTCCCATGGTGAAGCCACAGTTCGAGGTGGGCAAGGATCGGGTTGGGCCGGGCGGCGTGGTCAGTGACCCCACGCAACGGGTCGACTCGGTGGTGTCGGTTGCGCGACGTGCCGCCGAACTCGGCTGGCACGCGGTGGATGTCACGGCAAGTCCGCTGCCAGGCCCGTCCGGGAACGTGGAGTACTTCCTTCGGCTGCGGACGCAGACCGACGACGCTCTACGGGGTGACGCGCTTGAGCAGCGAGTTCGTCAGGCCGTGGCAGAGGGGCCGCAGTGACCGAGCGCACGATATTGCTGGTAGTACACACCGGTCGCGACGAGGCGACCGAGACCGCACGCCGGGTGAAGAAGGTGCTCAGTGACAACGGCGTCGGCCTTCGCGTCCTCGCGGCCGAAGCCGTCGACTACCAGCCGTTGTATCTGGGACCCGACGAGATCACCGCGCTCGGAAACGAGATCGACGTCGTCGACGCCGACGAGCGCGCTGCCGAGGGCTGCGAGATGGTGCTGGTGCTCGGCGGCGACGGCACCTTCTTACGTGCCGCCGAGCTTGCACGCAATGTCGAAATCCCGGTCCTCGGAGTCAATCTGGGGCACATCGGCTTCCTCGCCGAGGCCGAGGCCGACGCGATCGACACCGTGCTCGACCACGTGATCAACCGCAACTATCGCGTCGAGGAACGCATGACGCTCGACATCGTCGTGCGCGTGGATGGCCGCGTCGCGCAACGCGGATGGGCACTCAACGAGGCCAGCCTGGAGAAGGGCCCCCGCCTCGGCGTACTCGCCGTGGTGTTGGAGGTCGACGGCCGCCCCGTCTCGTCGTTCGGGTGCGACGGCGTCCTCGTCTCGACGCCCACCGGTTCGACGGCCTACGCGTTCTCCGCAGGCGGTCCGATCCTTTGGCCCGACCTCGAGTCGATCCTGGTGGTCCCCAACAACGCTCACGCGCTGTTCGCCCGCCCCATGGTCACCAGCCCCAACTCGTGCATCGCCATCGAGGTCGAAGCGGGCGGGTACGACGCGATGGTGTTTTGCGACGGTCGTCGCGAGATGGTCGTGCCTGCGGGCGCGCGGCTGGAGGTGGCCCGCTGCGGCACCTCGCTGAAGTGGGTTCGCCTGGATAGTGCGCCGTTCACCGACCGGTTGGTGCGCAAGTTCCGATTGCCGGTCAAGGGATGGCGCGGACAGTAGTGCTAGAAGAAATCCGCATCGAGGCACTCGGGGCAATCAAAGCCGCAACCGCCGAGTTCGACCGTGGACTGACGGTGTTGACCGGCGAGACCGGTGCGGGCAAGACGATGGTCGTCACCGGTCTGCACCTTCTTGGGGGCGGCCGTGCCGATGCCACCAGGGTTCGATCGGGTTCTGAGCGCGCCATCGTCGAAGGCCGTTTCACCACAAACGAACTCGATGGCGGCGTCGGCGGCAGGATTGACGCCATCCTCGACTCGTCCGGCGCCGAGCGCGACGACGACGGCAGCGTGATCGCCGCGCGTTCGGTCAGCAAGGACGGCCCCTCGCGCGCGTATCTGGGCGGCCGCAGTGTCCCCGCGAAGTCGTTGAGCACCTTCACCACCGAGCTCCTTGCACTGCACGGTCAGAACGATCAGCTTCGGTTGATGCGACCCGACCAGCAGCGCGTCGCCCTTGACCGATTCGTCGACGTCGATGCGCTGTTGGTCCGCTACCGCGGCGTTCGCGACGACTGGCTGACCGCCCGCCGGGACCTCGCCGATCGCAGGCAGCGCGCCCGTGAGCTTGCGTTGGAAGCCGACCGGCTGCAGTTCGGCCTCGACGAGATCGACGCCGTCGCACCGCAACCGGGGGAGGACGACGCGCTGGTGTCCGAGATCCGCAGGTTGTCCGAGCTGGATGCCCTGCGCGACGCCGCGCAGGGCGCCCGCGATGCGCTTTCGGGCGCCCTCGACGAGACGCCCACCGATACGGCATCCGCTGCAGACGGTGTGGGTCAAGCCATGGCGGCATTGCAAGGCACCGACGACGGCGCGCTCCGCATCCTCGGCGACCGGCTCGCCGAGGCGTTGCTCACGATCGGTGACGTTTCGACAGAGCTGGGCGACTACTTGGCCGAATTACCCAGCGATGCAAGCACATTGGAGGCGAAGCTTGCGCGTCAGGGCGAACTTCGGACGCTGACCCGCAAGTACGCCGCCGACATCGATGGTGTTCTCGGCTGGGCGAACGACGCCCGCGGTCGGCTGGCCCAGCTAGACGTTTCGGAGGAGGCACTAGCGGGTTTGGCGAGGCGGGTCGAGCAGCTTGAGGGCTCACTCGTCGAGGCGGCGTCAGCTCTCACCAAGGCGCGGACCAAGGCCGCGAAGTCGTTGGCGAAGGCCGTCACCGAGGAGTTGGCGGGCCTTGCGATGTCGGGTGCGGGGTTCAGCATCGCCGTCGTCCCCTTGGCGGCACGTGTCGACGACTCGGCGCCGCTCGTCCTCCCCGGCGGTGTGACCGTGCATGCGGGCCACGACGGGGTCGACGCCGTCGAGTTTGGCTTCACTCCGCATTCGGGTTCTGACGTGTTGCCGTTGGCGAAGAGCGCATCGGGTGGCGAGTTGTCGCGGGTGATGCTCGCGTTGGAGGTCGTCCTTGCGGCATCGGCGGAGGGCACCACGATGGTCTTCGACGAGGTCGACGCGGGCGTGGGCGGTCGCGCCGCCGTCCAGATCGGCCGACGCCTGGCGCGGTTGGCGCGCACGCACCAGGTCATCGTCGTCACCCATCTACCTCAAGTGGCGGCATACGCCGACGTTCACCTGGTCGTCGACAGTGGCGCCAGCAAGGGAAAGTCGAGTGAGGTACGTCGTCTCGACGACGACGACAGGGTCGCCGAGTTGGCCAGGATGCTGGCCGGTCTTGGCGAATCAGACAGTGGGCGGGCCCACGCGCGTGAGCTGCTGGACGCCGCTCAACAGGACGCCGCAGCGGGCCGCGTGGGGTGATTTCGTGGGGTTGGTGTGACAAAAGGTAACTTCTGAGGCTGGTGTTACGGCGCGCCTACACCTCAACTTGAGGGTTGGCCGACAGAATCGGTCTCCATGAAGATGTCAGCGCTGCTCTCGCGTAATGCCGGCCCACGACCTGGTGTCACAGGTATCGCCCGCGTCGACCGCGACATCGATCGTCTGCTGCGCCGCGTTCGCCCCGGCGACATCGTCGTGCTCGACGCGCTGGACCTCGATCGAATCACCGCCGACGTGCTCGTCGAGGCAGGCGTCGCCGCGGTCATCAACGCGTCGCCGTCGATCTCGGGACGCTATCCGAACCTGGGACCCGAGGTGCTGGTCGGCAACGGGGTGACGCTCATCGACGAGACCGGCCCGGAAGTGTTCAAGAAGGTGAAGGACGGCTCCCGGGTCAGGCTCAACAACGGTGGTGTCTACTCCGGCGACCGTCGCATCGCTGTCGGCAAGGAGCGCACCGAGGAAGAAATCCACGAGCTGATGGTCGAGGCGAAGACCGGCCTGGTGGCGCACCTCGAGGCGTTCGCGGGCAACACGATCGAGTTCATTCGCAGCGAGAGCCCGCTGTTGATCGACGGCATGGGCATCCCGGACATCGACGTCGACGTCCACCGCAGACACGTGGTGATCGTGGCCGAGGAGCCCGACGCGATCGAGGACCTCAAGGCGCTCAAGCCGTTCATCAAGGAATATCAGCCCGTACTGGTCGGTGTGGGAACTGGTGCCGACACCCTGCGTCGGGCGGGATATCGGCCGCAGCTGCTCGTCGGCGACCCGGACACGATGAGCGTCGAGGTGCTGCGGTCGGGCGCTCAGGTGGTGTTGCCCGCCGATGCGGATGGACACGCGAAAGGCCTTGAGCGCATTCAGGATCTGGGCATCGGCGCGATGACCTTCCCAGCAGCGGGATCGGCGGCCGACCTCGCGCTGCTGCTATGTGATCATCACGGTGCATCGCTCATCGTCACCGCCGGACACACCGCGAGCATCGAAGAGTTCTTCGACAGGACCCGCCAGCAGAGCAACCCGTCGACCTTCCTGACGAGGCTGCGGGTCGGCGAGAAGCTGGTCGATGCGAAAGCCGTTGCCACCCTGTACCACAGCCGCGTTTCGGGTGGGGCGATCGCGTTGCTCGTCATGGCCATGCTGACGGCCGTGATCGTGGCGCTCTGGGTATCGCGCACCGACGCCACCGTCCTTCAGTGGATTCAGGACTACTGGAACCAGTTCATGGTGTGGGTCCAGGGCTGGGTCACCTAGGGAGGCGAGAGATGATATCGCTTCGCTCGCATGCGATTTCGCTAGCGGCGGTGTTTCTCGCGCTGGCCGTCGGGGTGATGCTTGGCTCGGGCTTGCTGTCCAACACCCTTCTCTCTGGTCTGCGCGACGACAAGCACGAGTTGCAGAACCAGATCAATTCCTTGACCGACGACAAGAACGCTCTCAACGAGAAGCTCAATGCCGCAGGCGAATTCGATGCCCAGATGTCTTCGCGGATCCTGCGCGATGCGCTCGCCGGCAAGTCGGTGGTGGTGTTCCGCACCCCCGATGCCGCAGTGGACGACGTCGAAGCGCTGACGCGGCTGGTCGGAGAGGCGGGCGGAGCGATCACCGGAACGATCGACCTGACCCAACAGTTCGTCGACGCCAATGCTGCGGAGAAACTCCTCTCGGTCGTCAACTCGCCCATCGTGCCTGCGGGACACATGCTGAGCACCAAACTGGTGGATCAGGGCTCACAGGCCGGTGATCTGTTGGGCATCGCGCTACTGACGAGCCGAGTACCCGCACCTCCCGTCGACGACGCTCAGCGCAGCACCGTGCTGGAAACGCTGCGCGATACGGGCTTCCTGACCTACGGCACCCAGCGGATCGGCGCCGCTGACACTGCACTGATCGTGACGGGTGCGTCACTCGATGACGGAGCGGGCAACCAAGGTGCCACCGTCGCACGACTCGCCGCCGGTCTGGCGACCCACGGAATGGGGGTCGTCCTCGCGGGGCGCGACGGCTCCGCATCTGGCACGGCGGCCGTTGCCGTGACCAGGTCGGACGCTGGCATCAAGAACGCGGTGAGCACCGTCGACGACGTCGGCAGCCAGTCTGGCCGCATCACCGCGCTGCTCTCATTGCGCGAAATGATCGACGGCGGGCGTCCCGGTCAATACGGCATCGGGCAGGGCGCGACCTCGGTGACGGTTCCGCAGTAGGGCCGGTGACCGGCGCGCCAAACGCGACTTGTCGGAGTCGGTGTTAGGGTGAGATTCCGTGGGTCGGCAGGCCACAAACGAGTGACAGGATCAATCCTGTGTCATCCTGCCCCTTTGCCACGGAGGTTGTTCTTGCCATCACTACGCAGGCACCCACAGTCCGCGACCAAGCACCTCTTCGTCAGCGGCGGCGTGGCTTCGTCACTCGGCAAGGGTCTTACCGCAAGCAGCCTCGGGCAGTTGCTGACGGCGCGCGGTCTGCAGGTCACGATGCAGAAGCTCGATCCATACCTCAACGTCGATCCCGGCACCATGAATCCGTTTCAGCACGGTGAGGTCTTCGTCACCGAGGACGGCGCCGAGACCGACCTAGACGTCGGGCACTACGAGCGCTTCCTCGACCGAAACCTGTCCGGAATCGCGAATGTGACGACGGGACAGGTGTATTCGGCCGTCATCGCCAAGGAGCGCCGCGGCGAGTACCTCGGGGACACGGTCCAGGTCATTCCGCACATCACCGACGAGATCAAACGCCGAATCCTGGCGATGGCCGACCCTGACGACGAGGGCAATCGTCCCGACGTAGTGATCACCGAGATCGGCGGCACCGTCGGCGACATCGAGTCCCTGCCGTTCCTCGAGGCCGCCCGCCAAGTCCGGCACGAAGTGGGCCGGGAGAACGTGTTCTTCCTGCACGTGTCGTTGGTGCCCTACCTCAAGCCGTCGGGCGAGCTCAAGACCAAGCCGACGCAGCACTCCGTCGCAGCGCTGCGGAGCATCGGCATCAGCCCCGACGCGCTGATCCTGCGGTGTGACCGTGACGTGCCCGAACCGTTGAAGAACAAGATCGCGCTCATGTGCGACGTCGACATCGACGGTGTGATCTCGACCCCGGATGCGCCGTCGATCTACGACATTCCCAAGGTGCTGCACCGCGAGGAACTCGACGCCTACGTCGTGAGACGACTCAACCTGCCGTTCCGCGACGTCGACTGGACCGAATGGGACGATCTGTTGCGGCGCGTGCACGAACCCCAGGAGACCGTGCGGATTGCTTTGGTGGGCAAGTACATCGACTTATCCGACGCCTACCTGTCCGTTGCCGAGGCGCTACGGGCAGGTGGATTCAAGCACCGCGCGAAGGTCGAGATCCGCTGGGTCGAGTCCGATGCATGCGAGACCGAGTCGGGCGCCGCCGCGGTTCTCGACGACGTTCACGGCATCTTGATCCCCGGCGGCTTCGGCATCCGCGGCATCGAGGGCAAGATCGGCGCCATCAGGTTCGCCCGCAAGCAACGCCTGCCCGTGCTCGGTCTGTGTCTTGGGTTGCAGTGCATCGTGATCGAAGCCGCGCGGTCGGTCGGCATCACCGAGGCCAATTCAGCGGAGTTCGACCCGTCCACGCCGGATCCGGTGATCTCGACGATGGCCGACCAACGAGAGATCGTCGCTGGCGAGGCGGACCTCGGCGGAACGATGCGCCTTGGCGCCTACCCCGCAGTGTTGGAGCCGGGATCGATTGTGGCGCAGGCTTATCAGACGACCGAAGTCTCCGAACGACACCGCCACAGGTACGAGGTCAACAACGACTACCGAGAGCGAATCGCAGAGAGCGGGTTGAGGTTCACCGGCACGTCGCCAGATGGTCACCTCGTCGAGTTCGTCGAGTACGACTCCGACGTGCACCCCTACCTCGTCGGCACACAGGCCCACCCGGAACTGAAGAGCAGGCCGACCCGTCCACACCCGTTGTTCGCCACCTTCATCGGCGCCGCACTGGACTACAAGATCGCCGAACGTCTGCCGGTAGAGATCGCGACGCAGCGGTCCAACGGGGCCGAGCACGCGGAGCTGCAAGAGCCCGTGCGCCGTGGCTGAACACGACTTCGAGACCGTCGCCAGCGAGACGATCTACGTCGGCAAGATCTTCGCGCTGCGCGGCGACGAGGTGCTCATGCCCGGCGGCGCCACGGCGCGGCGTGAAGTCGTCGAACACTACGGCGCGGTCGCGATCGTCGCGCTCGACGACGACGGCAACGTCGTGCTCGTGTACCAGTACCGCCACCCCCTCGGCAGACGGCTGTGGGAGCTTCCCGCCGGGCTGCTCGACATGGGCGACGAGGCGCCGCACCTCACCGCCGCGAGGGAACTCGAGGAAGAGGTCGGCTTGGCCGCCGGACACTGGGGGGTACTGGTCGACGTCGACACCTCGCCAGGGTTCAGCGACGAGAGCGTTCGCGTGTTCTTGGCGACGGGGCTTACCGACATCGGCAGACCCGAGGCGCACGACGAGGAAGCCGATCTAACCGTGAAGCGTGTTCCGCTAGCCAAGGCTGTCGAGATGGTGTTCAACGGTGAGATCGCGAATTCCATTGCGGTGAGCGGGATTCTGGCTGCGAGCCAGCTCCGAGACTACGATGCGTTGCGACCCGTCGATGCACCGTGGCCCGATCGTCCGACCGCGTTCAGGACTCGTAAGTCGTGACCACGTTGCAGGAGCCCGTTCGGGGCAGCACCCGAAATCTTCTCGACGATCAGGTCCAGGGCTACCTCGACCACCTCAGCATCGAACGCGGCGCGGCAACGAATACGCTCGTGTCCTACCGCCGGGACCTTCGCCGCTACGTCGAGCACCTCGGTGCCCGCGGAATCGACGAGTTGGGCAAGGTCGCAGAGTCGGACGTCAGTGACTTCCTCGTGGCGTTGCGGCGTGGCGACGAGGATTCGGGCTCGATCCCGCTGTCTGCAGTCTCTGCCGCGCGTGCGCTGATAGCGGTCCGTGGCCTGCATCGCTTCGCCGCGGCCGAGGGTCTCACGGATCTCGACGTCGCACGCGCGATCAAGCCGCCCACCCCGACACGCAGGCTGCCCAAGAGCCTCTCGGTCGACGACGTCGTCGCGTTGTTGAACGGGGCTGGTGGCGACAGCGATGCCGACGGACCGCTCACCCTGCGCAACCGAGCGCTCCTCGAGGTGCTGTATTCGACGGGAGCCCGGATATCCGAGGCCGTCGGGCTAGACGTCGACGACATCGATGCGCACTCGCGTTCGGTGCTGCTGCATGGCAAGGGTGGCAAGGAACGATTGGTCCCCATCGGCAGGCCCGCCGTCGCCGCGTTGGATGCCTACCTGGTGCGTGGCCGACCCGAGCTAGCTCGTCGCGGCAAGGGCACCCCAGCGACGTTCCTGAACGTCCGTGGGGGACGGCTGTCCCGGCAGAGTGCCTGGCAGGTGCTGCAGGATGCCGCGGAGCGGGCGGGCATATCGTCGGCGGTGTCGCCGCACACCCTGCGCCACTCCTTTGCGACCCATCTGATCGAGGGTGGGGCCGACGTCCGCGTCGTCCAGGAGTTGCTTGGCCACGCCTCGGTGACGACGACGCAGATCTACACGCTCGTCACGGTCAACGCCTTGCGCGAAGTGTGGGCTGGGGCCCACCCCCGGGCGCGATGACGCCAGTCGCCGTGCGGGTGGCGGCACTGGTGATGATCGCCGGAGTTGTGGTCGGGTGTTCGTCCGACGCAACCCCGTCGTCGGAATCGTCGACGTCGGCAGCGCCGCCGAGGCGCAGTCTCGACGGGGTCTACGCGCTCGCCGTCGGGCCGTATCAGGCGTACGTCGGCGACAAGTCACAACCGGTCGACACGTACACGGCAGCGTTTCGATCGGCGTGCACCGGGAAGGGCTGCGTCGCCACCCAATCAGCGGTGGGCGACGACAACAAGCCTCTCGAAGGAGCGCCAGCGCGGATACTCGACTTCGTCGACGGGAGTTGGCGCTGGGCGGGAGAAGTTGACGGCACGTGCGGTCAGGACGATTCCGAGGAGATGCTCGCAGGCACCTTCTTCAAGGCCATGTCGCTGACACCTCAGCCCGACGGCACGCTCACCGGCACGCTGGTCACCCTTGGCGGAATGGAGCCCTGCCAGGTGGCCAACTACGCGCCCGTGACCGCGACGCGCCTGGCTGACGTCGAGACCGGCGTCGCACTGCCCGACCCCGCCGCGGTGCCTGCGCCGACCGCGTCCCTTGCTCAGGCCCTGCACGGGACATACGACTACCACTACACCGACCGCAAGTTCGCACAGGACATGCCGGTCACTCGTGCCACCGTGACCACGTACTGCCTACGTACCGGCACGAAGTGCGCGTCGCTGCTGCTGCGCCTTGACGATCAGGGCATGCCGGCGAACTCGCAAGTCCTCACCTACGCCGACGAGCACTGGAGGCAGACGACCGAAGGGGGCGAAGAGGCTTGCGAACCTCCGCTGGAGGGGGTCGACACGCGCACGGTGATAACCGACTTCCCGCTGCCAAAGCCACCGACGGATCCGATCACGACCCTGATCGGCGTGGAGACGACCGCGTGGGTGGGCCCCTGTCCCGAGGAACATCCGAACGACGTCGTCCTCACTCGCATCGGAGACTGAGCCGTGAGACCTTGCCCTATGCCGCGGGTATGCCCTACCGGTTGTTCGTATCCCGTTAAGCTTTCCCCGATGTTCGCCAAGTCAGTGGAGTGCCCGACCAGCGACCGCCTCGCATGAGCGAGGATGGTGGCCCGGACGTCGGCAACCTGACCGGACGTTCGCCGCGGATGATTCCGGACCCGAAGCCCAAGAGCGTGCACGGCCCGGCCAAGGTCATCGCGATGTGCAATCAGAAGGGTGGCGTCGGCAAGACGACGTCGACGATCAATCTCGGTGCGAGCCTGGCGGAGTTCGGCCGCAGAGTCCTCCTGGTGGACCTCGACCCGCAGGGGGCGCTGTCCGCGGGGCTGGGGGTGCCGCACTACGACCTCAACCACACGGTGCACAACGTCTTGGTCGAACCGCGCGTGTCGATCGACGACGTCATCGTCTCGACCCGGGTGAAGGGCATGGACCTGGCACCCAGCAACATCGACCTGTCCGCGGCCGAGATCCAGCTCGTCAACGAGGTGGGCCGTGAGCAGTCGTTGGCGCGCGCGTTGCACCCGGTCCTCGATCGCTACGACTACGTACTGATCGACTGCCAACCCTCACTGGGGTTGCTGACCGTGAATGGGCTGGCCTGTTCGGATGGCGTCATCATCCCAACCGAGTGCGAGTACTTCTCGTTGCGCGGCCTCGCGTTGCTGACGGACACCGTGGCGAAGGTGCACGACCGACTGAACCCGAGGCTGAGCATCAGCGGCATCCTCATCACTCGCTTCGACCCGCGCACGGTTAATGCTCGCGAGGTCATGGCCCGGGTGCTGGAGCGATTCGGCGATCTGGTGTTCGACACCGTCATTACCAGGACCGTCCGCTTCCCGGAGACCAGCGTCGCCGGCGAACCGATCACGACGTGGGCCCCGAAATCCGCAGGTGCCGAACAGTATCGGGCATTGGCACGCGAGGTCATCGACCGGTTCGGCGCGTGACCGCAGAGCAGTCCGAGGCACAGAGCGGGTTCCAGGTCCGGCTCACGAACTTCGAGGGACCGTTCGACCTGTTGCTTCAGCTGATCTTCGCGCACCGGCTCGACGTCACCGAGGTGGCGTTGCATCAGGTGACCGACGACTTCATCTCTTACACGAAGGAGGTCGGCAGGCAGCTGGAGCTGGACGAGACGACGGCGTTTCTCGTGGTCGCCGCCACGCTTCTCGACCTGAAGGCCGCTCGGCTGCTGCCCGCAGGTGACGTGCACGACGAAGAGGACCTCGCGCTGCTCGAGGTGCGAGACCTGTTGTTCGCACGGCTGTTGCAGTACCGGGCGTACAAGCACGTCGCCGAGATGTTCGCCGAACTGGAGGCGGCGGCGCTGCGCAGCTACCCGAGGGCAGTGTCCCTAGAGCCCCAGTACGAGGCGCTTCTGCCGGAGGTGATGCTCGGTGTCGACGCGGAGAGCTTCGCCCAGATCGCGGCGGCCGCCTTCACGCCGCGTCCGGTGCCGACCGTGGCGCTCGAACATCTGCACGCGTCGTCGGTGTCGGTGCCGGAGCAGGCGCAGAGGGTGTTGAACTTCCTCGAATCGCGCGGTATAGGGCAGTGGGCGACGTTCTCGGAGTTGGTGGCCGACTGCGATGGATCGCTCGAGATCGTCGGACGATTCCTGGCGCTGTTAGAACTGTTCCGCAACCGCGCGGTAGCATTCGACCAGGTTGAACCGCTTGGAGTGCTGCAAGTTTCGTGGACTGGCGACCGGCCAAAGAACGAACATCTGGTAGCGGCGGTGGAAGAAGACTCATGACAGACGACTACACCGCGGAGAATCCCGCGGAAAGCACGGTGGATGCCGCCGTCGACGACGTGGTCGACACAATCGATCGCGCCGTAGCCGAGTTCGACGACGCCGTCGTCGTCGATCTCGGCATCGACGTCGCCGAGACACCACAGCTGGAGGACTCCGAACTCGGCGCGATCCTCGAGGCGCTGCTGCTGGTGGTGGACAGCCCCGTGACCGTCGACGCGTTGGCGACGGCAATCGACCAGCCCGCCTACCGCATCGCCGCGAAACTCCAACTGATGTCGCAGGACTACACCGCACGTGAGAGCGGCATCGATCTGCGCGAGACGGGCGGCGGGTGGCGGATGTACACCAGGGCACGGTTCGCGCCGTACGTGGAGAGGTTGCTGCTGGACGGCGCCAGGTCGAAGCTGACGCGTGCGGCGTTGGAGACGTTGGCCGTTGTCGCGTATCGGCAACCGGTGACGAGGGCGAGGGTCAGCGCGGTACGTGGGGTCAACGTCGACGCGGTGATCCGGACTCTGCTGGCACGTGGCCTGATCACCGAAGCTGGGAACGATCCCGATTCCGGCGCAGTGACTTTCGCCACCACCGAACTCTTCCTGGAAAGGCTGGGTCTCTCGGAGCTTGGCGACCTCCCCGACATCGCACCGCTCTTGCCCGACGTCGACGTGATCGACGACATCACCGCCTCACTCGGCGACGAGCCGCGGTTCATCAAACTCGGTGGCATGCCTGCTGCCGAGCAGCCGTTGGCATTCGACGTGGATCGAGACTGATATGAGTGAGGCAGAGGACGGCGTCCGGCTGCAGAAGGTGTTGTCCCAGGCTGGGATTGCATCGCGGCGCGTTGCCGAGAAGATGATCCGCGACGGCCGTGTCGAGGTCGACGGCCACGTCGTCACCGAGCTGGGTACGCGGGTCGATCCGCACGCCTCGGAGATCCGGGTGGACGGTGCCAGGGTGCAAGTCGACGACACCCTGGTCTACCTGGCGATCAACAAGGAACGCGGCATGCACTCGACGATGTCCGACGATCAAGGCAGGCCGTGCGTCGGCGACCTCGTCGAACATCGAGTTCGGGGCAACAAGAAGCTGTTTCACGTCGGGCGCCTCGACGCCGATACCGAGGGGCTGCTCATCCTGACCAATGACGGCGAGCTGGCGCACCGACTGATGCACCCGTCCTACGAGGTGCCCAAGACGTACCTGGCGACGGTGGCGGGCACGGTGCCGCGTGGGCTTGGCCGCAAGTTGAAGGATGGAATCGAATTGGACGACGGACCGGTACGGGTAGACGACTTTGCCGTCGTGGATGCGGTACCCGGCAAGTCGTTGGTGAAGGTCGTTCTGCACGAGGGTCGTAAGCGCATCGTGCGGCGCCTCCTGGCCAAGGTGGGATTCCCTGTACAGGAGTTGGTGCGCACCGACATCGGTGCGGTGACGTTGGGGGAGCAGCGGCCTGGCAGCATTCGGGTGTTGAACCGCAAGGAGATCGGCGAACTGTACAAGGCGGTGGGAATGTGAGCGGCTCCGTGACGATCGCCATCGACGGACCGGCGGGGACTGGAAAGTCTTCGGTATCAACGAGTTTGGCGCGTGAACTTGGTGCGCGCTACCTCAACACCGGATCGATGTACCGGATCGTGACGCTCGCGGTGCTGCGTGCCGGCGTCGATGTCGCCGATGCGGCGGCGATCGAGCGCATCGCTTCGGCGGCCGACTTCACGGTGGGATTCGATCCCGATCGTGATCTGTCCTTCCTTGACGGAGAGGATGTTTCGGCCGAGATCCGCGGCGATGCCGTCACCGCCGCGGTGTCGGCGGTATCCGCCGTGCCTGCGGTGCGGACGCTGCTCGTCGCGCGCCAACGCGAACTCGCAAATGGATCGGGCAGCGTGGTAGTGGAAGGCCGAGACATCGGCACTGTGGTTCTGCCCGATGCGGACGTCAAGATCTTCCTCACCGCAACAGCGGAGGAACGCGCGCGTCGGCGCAACGACCAGAACGTCGCGAACGGCTTGGGCGACGACTACGACGGTGTCCTCGCCGACGTGCGCCGCCGCGATCACTTGGACTCGACGCGTGCGGTGTCACCACTGCGGGCCGCCGAGGACGCCATTGTCGTCGACTCGAGTGACATGACCGAGACCGAGGTCGTCGCAAGGCTTTTGGACTTGGTCGAACAGCGTGCAGGAGCATCTCGATGAGTGAGTCCGATTCGGATGGAACGTGGGTCGACGAGGCCGATTGGAACCTCGGCGACGACGACGTCGCAGCCGAGCTCGCCGAGGAGTTCGCGCCGCCTCCGGTGGTGGCCGTGGTGGGGCGACCCAACGTCGGCAAGTCGACGTTGGTCAACCGCATCCTCGGCCGTCGCGAGGCGGTGGTGCAGGACATTCCGGGAGTGACGCGCGACAGGGTTTCCTACGACGCGAATTGGCTTGGCCGTCGGTTCGTCGTACAGGACACCGGCGGCTGGGAGCCCGACGCAAAGGGCTTGCAGCAGTTGGTGGCCGAACAGGCGAGCGTCGCCATGCGCACCGCGGACGCCATCATCCTGGTGGTCGATGCGGTGGTGGGCGCGACGAGCGCCGACGAGGCCGCGGCGAAACGCTTACAACGCGCGGGCAAGCCAGTGTTCCTGGCCGCCAACAAGGTTGACAACGAACGTGGCGAAGCCGAAGCAGCCTCGCTGTGGTCGCTCGGGCTTGGCCAGCCCTACTCGGTGAGCGCCATGCACGGCCGTGGAGTCGCCGACCTTCTCGACACCGTCATGGAAGCGCTGCCAGAGGCGTCTGCCGTGACGTCGTCGGGCGGTGGCCCGCGTCGCGTCGCGTTGGTCGGCAAGCCGAACGTCGGCAAGAGTTCGCTTCTCAACCGGTTGTCCGGTGACGAACGCTCGGTGGTGCACGACGTTGCGGGGACGACGGTCGATCCGGTCGATTCGCTGATCGAACTAGACGGCAAGACATGGCGTTTCATCGATACCGCAGGGCTGCGCCGCAAGGTCGGTCAGGCGAGCGGGCACGAGTTCTACGCCTCGGTGCGCACGCGCGGAGCCATCGATGCCGCCGAGGTCGTGATCGTCCTGGTGGACGCGTCGCAGCCGCTGACCGAGCAAGACCTGCGAGTGCTGTCGATGGTGATCGAGGCGGGTCGCGCTCTGGTACTGGCGTTCAACAAGTGGGACCTCGTCGACGAGGACCGGCGCTACATGCTCGATCGCGAGATCGACCGCGAGCTCGTGCAAGTGCAGTGGGCGCAGCGCGTGAACATCTCGGCGATGACCGGCAGGGCGGTGCAGAAGTTGGTGCCCGCGCTGGAAACTGCGCTCGCGTCGTGGGACGGCCGCATCGCGACCGGAAGGCTCAACACGTTCATCAAGGAGCTCGTTGCCGCGACGCCCCCGCCGGTGCGAGGCGGCAAGCAGCCCAAGATCCTGTTCGCGACCCAAGCGACGACGCGCCCGCCGACGTTCGTCCTGTTCACGTCCGGCTTCCTGGAGGCGGGTTATCGGCGGTTCATCGAGCGTCGTCTGCGCGAAACGTTCGGGTTCGAAGGCAGTCCTATCCGAATCAACGTGCGGGTGCGGGAGAAGCGGGGCGCGAAGCGGTAGTGCGCTTGTCCGCCTTCGCGCGAATTCACGGTGCCAGTAGGGACACAGACTCGGGTCGATAAGGTCGCTGGGTGTCGGTCGCCCACATGATCCTGATCGCGGTGGCGGGCGTCGGAGCCGGAGCCATCAACGCGATCGTCGGGTCGGGCACGCTGATCACGTTCCCGACGCTCGTCGCCCTCGGCTATCCGCCGGTGACCTCGACGATGTCGAATGCGGTAGGCCTGGTGGCGGGCGGCGTCTCTGGAACCTGGGGCTACCGCGAGGAGCTGAGGGGCCAGTGGAACCGGCTGCGCTGGCAGCTTCCCGCGTCGCTGTTCGGCGCGATGCTCGGCGCCTGGCTGCTGCTTCACCTTCCCGAGAAGGTGTTCACCGCGGTCGTGCCAGTGCTGTTGATCGGCGCCCTGATTTTGGTCGTGCTGGGACCGCGCATTCAGGCATACGCGCGTCAGCGGGCCGAGGATGCCGGCCGGTCCGCCGAGCACGTGTCGCCGGGTCGGATGGCCGCGTTGGTGGCAGGCACGTTCGCGGTCGGCGTGTACGGCGGCTACTTCACGGCGGCGCAGGGCATTCTGCTGATCGGCGTGATGGGGGCGCTGCTGCCCGAGTCGATGCAGCGGATGAACGGGGCGAAGAATCTGCTGTCGTTGGTCGTCAACGTGGTCGCGGCCGTCGCGTACACGTTGGTGGCGTTCGACCGGATCAGCTGGGAGGCGGCGGGACTCATTGCGGTGGGTTCGCTCATCGGGGGGTGGCTCGGTGCGCGCTACGGTCGACGGCTCTCGCCGAATGCGCTGCGCATCGTGATCGTGATCGTGGGGCTGATCGGGTTGTATCGGCTGCTGACCGTCTAGAACGTCGTCCGGTGCTTCTCTCGTTCGAGGACGGCCTCGAGGTCGGAGAGGCGATCCATCGTCGACACCGAGCGTCGAGTTCGGTTGTTGCGCTCGAGCCGGTCGCGATGGCGGTGCACGAAGTTCCAATAGCCCGCGGTGAAGGGGCAGGCGTCGTCGCCGATGCGCTTCTTCGGGTCGTAGGCGCAGTCGCCGCAGTGATTGCTCATCTTGTTGATGTACGCGCCGCCGGATGCATACGGCTTGGTGGCCAACCGGCCTCCGTCGGCGTGCTGGCTCATGCCAACGACGTTGATGGGCATCACCCAGCGGAACCCGTCCACGTATGCGGTGGCGAACCACTCGGTGAGTTCGTCGGGGCGGTAGCCGCGCTGCAGCGCATGGTTGCCGAGCACCATGAGCCGCTGGATGTGATGGGTCCAGCCGCGATCGCGGACACCTTGGAGGGCTTCGCGAAGGCACGCGGCGGTCACCGCGTCGGCGTCCAGGTCGGTCCACCAGTCGGGCAATCGGGTCCGGGCTCGTAGTTCGTTCTCCTCGACGTAGTCTTCGCCAAAGTGCCAGTAGAGATGCCACATGTATTCGCGCCAGCCGAGGATCTGCCGAATGAAGCCCTCGACGGCGGAGATCGGCGCCTGGTCCGTGCGGTAGGCCTGCTCGGCGGCGTGCACCGCGTCGAGCGGGTGAAGGACGCCGAGGTTGAGCGGCACGGACAACAGTGAGTGCGACATGGCCCAGTCGCCGCCCATGATCGCGTCCTCGAAACGGCCGAACGTGGGCAAGCGGTGTTCGATGAATCGCGTGAGTGCGCGCTTTGCCTCGGTGGGCGTGACGGCGAACAGGCGAGGGCCGTCGGCGCCGACCGTCGGGTAGTTCGCGCGGTCGAGCTCGCGGCGGACCTCGTCGTCAATCTCGTCCTCGCGGGGCTTGTAGGGGGCGGGGACGTCGAGCGAAGTCTGGTTCTTCGGCGGTGGTTCGCGGTTCTCCTCGTCGTAGTTCCAGCGATTCCCGACCGGGTCGGAGCCCGTCATGAGGACACCGAACCTACGTCGCTGATCGCGGTAGAAGTCCTCCATGCGGAAACGGGTGCGCGCTCCGGCCCACTGTTGAAAGTCCTTGCGGGACAGCGCAAACGTGGGCGTAGGCAGGATGTCTGCAACGAGACCACGCTCGCGCAGCCGGTGCACGAACTTCTCGGCGGCGAAGGACGTGGGTTCGTGGACCAGTACCGGACGGCCATAGTCCTCCAAGGCCTTCGTGTACGTCTCGGCCCGCAGAAGAGTCGATCGCTCGCCGAGTTCCCGGTCGGCATGCCGCAGCGCCGACAACACCAGGTGCAGCTTTTGCCGGTGGTAGCGGCGTTTGCGCAGTGCCGAGGTCGCCTCGACCAGCAGTACGTCGCGCTGCGCGTGCTCGCCGCCGTACGCCGATGGCCCCAACTGGTCGGCGAACAGCCAGAGGGGAGTGTCGTCGCGCACTGTCCGGGCCATGCGACCGTGTTCCCCGCATCGAGGCTCCCGACGCACTAGCGGCGGTTGGGATTGCACGTGGGCCCTGCTGTAGCATTTCGACCGCTGCCGGGCGATCCTCGGCAGTGCGCGGGCTGTGGCGCAGTTTGGTAGCGCACTTGACTGGGGGTCAAGTGGTCGCAGGTTCAAATCCTGTCAGCCCGACAACGAAAAGGTCGATTGACCTGGTTTGATGCAGACCCGGCTACTCGTACGCAGGTTCGAGTTGAAGCCGAATCGTCACGGATTGTCACAAGACGCGGGTAAGTGTCACCGAACGCGTGATCGAGCTCAGTCCTAAGTGTGGCCGGCGCCGCGGACCTCGGCGGCGCTAGGGAACCGGTCGACCGACAGGCCCCATGCTCGCCACCAACCGTCGGGAACAGGACCATCGTCAAGATTCCGCCATTCGAATCGGCATTTCGCCGAAGGCACGCATCGGGCGGTTCACGTCCCCCATGAACTTCACGTAAGCGATGTTGTCGTCCTCGAGGCAGTTTCGACGAACTGCATCACGCCCGGCGCCGGCCAACAGCTGCGCGGCCTCTTCAAAGTCACCCCAGGCTGGCGGGTGCAGGGTGAGTGCATGCAGAGCGTTGATTACCTCCGACTTCGCAAGTAGCGCAGAGAACCAGAGGAAGGCCGCTCCCAGGGGATCGAACGGGTCTGGGTCGTGGTCGGGGAAGAATGCTTGTTGGATCTCCTCGGCGGAGACAACTTTCAGCGGAGCCGGTGCGTCGGTTGTGAGGCCAGGCTGTGGGTGGCCAGTTACCGCTCAGCCTGCGCCGGATTGGGCATGAACATCACAGTGCGCTCACATTCCTCGAAAATACGCCTCCGAACCCTGAGGCCCCATGATCCGGAAAGCCGCGCCGGTTATCCCGCCGCAACCGTGATGATCGCTCAGGTGAAGAGCCGCTGCGCCATGCCACGCAACGCAACGCAGAAACCTACGACGGGTCGCTCCAGCTACCTATGAGTTAGAGCCGAAGCCCGTCGCCTGTCGAATGAACCCGGCGTTGTCAACACTCGCAAACCGGCAGCGCTGATCGCGAGGTCTGACGCCAGCATTCATAAACAAGTGACATCAAGGTCGCACAACAACGCAAGCTGCACCTTCTCAAGTTTGATTGCACCACAGCTGCACCTGTGCAGCGGGCGGCGGCGGACACTACGCCGTCGCAGCTTTGGAGGAGAGGCGACGATGCCGTCGCGCCCCCGTTTACCCACCATTCGGACTCCGACATGATTCTCCATCCGTTCGAATCCGGCCGCCGCGATGGGCTAGGTGATGCGATGTGACGCGTGAATGGCGCCGACAACGAGCTTGCCTTCGTGGACGAACGCGATGGTCCGACGGTCAATCCGGAACGTTTGCGCCCACGACTGGCTGCTTGTCTGCGATCGAGTGACGCGTGAAACGGCCGCGGGTGTTGACGGCATGCCCTCTATCGACGGCACTGCGGTCATGGTGATTTCACGTCCCTTCAGCTGCGCAATCCCCGTAATTCGTCCGCCTTGGGTGAGTGTGAAGGACGAGTCCAGTGGACTGAACGACGCAACCTCCTGCCAATGGAGATGTTCGACGCTGAGTGGTTTGATCCACGCCTGCGTTAATCGCAGTGCGGGAATACGCATTTCGCGCTGGGTGCGAATCCCGACCACCTCGTCGGCGCGGGTGACGATCGGTAACGCGGCTGCGGCGGTGTCGTCGAGGGTGCCGATGCGCTTCTCGGTTCCTTCTGGGCCGATGACGTAGAAGTCGAGGAGATTGACATCGGGCCGGTCGAGGATGCCGATTTGCCACAGGCGCAGCGGCGCAATGCCGTTCACGAGATCGGGGTCGGGATCATGCAGCGGGTCGACTTTCCAGTCGACGTGGGTCAGCTTGTCCGCTGCTCTGCGTAGGACTTTAGCCACAGAGCGACAAAAGTCCTCGGCGTCCGACTGCAGCTGCTCCCGGTCGATTGTGTCGGCGGGAATGACTCCGAGGTGAACCCAGCGCACACCCCGGTCGGTGCACAGCACCACCGACGTCTGTTGACCGCCAGGTAGCCTGCCGCCGGGCGGATCGCCGAATGTGATAACGAGGTCGTTAAGCGTGTCGTACTGACTCATCGACCAGGCTTGGGTGGGCGTCATCCTTGTTAGTTGACCGAAAAGCGTTGGCGGCTCAACTGCGTTGACCGCCGTCAGCGTCACGGCCGGAGGATTCCATTGCACCTCCACATGCGTTGGTCTGCAGGAGATTTCGCTGGACCAGAATGGTTGTCGAACGCTGCCCTCCAGGGTGATGGCCGGCAATCGTTCGAGATCTCCGCTGAGAGTCAAGCCAAAGAAGTCGAATTCGGAGTGCGTGAGGACGAAATTTCGGTCAGGCAGTGGAATCTGTCGAACCTGTTGGAGGGTGATTGAGACGTCGTCATGGGCAGTTTCCACGAACCCTGGTTGCTGTTGCGCTTGGACCTGGTCTCTGACCCTTTTGTTCGTCGCAGTATCCACAACGGGGTCGGCGACGAATCCGACCCCCACGCTGGTTGCCGGCACCAGCCCGGTCGCACCAGCCGCCGCCGTCAGGGGGCCAAGTACGTAGCCCGCTAACGTGGCGAAACTCAGGCCGGCGACGATGTCGCACCACGTCGTATCCGGTTCCCAGCTCAGTACCACCTGGGTGGTGAGCTGGGAACCGGTAATCACGAAATGAGCGTCCAGGATGAGCTCAATCGGGATATTGGCGAACAAGCAACCGTTGATCTTGGAAATTTCGCCCCATGCGGTCGCGTGACCTTGTGTGAACATGTCCCAGTTACCACGAGCCGCCCGGGTCACCTCCACATCTGACCGCTGGGCGGCGTACAACGAAGCGTTGAGTCGCTGGATGAGCGACTCAACGAAAACCCCACTGGAAACATGAATGGTCCAGTCCGTTCCGCCCAGCTGACTGACTGGCACTGAACGCACCGGGTCTGTACCCCGTGTGCCCAGGCGAATTGCGACTACGTCTGCGCTCGCATCGATGGCGGCAGCAGCGATCGGACTGTCCGTCGGTGCGGGAAACGTAATCGTCTCGCTAATCGAATATGCGTCTGCCTGCCACGTGAGGTTGACGTCGCGACCATCGGTCGTACAGGTCAAAGTGACAGTCGTCACTGTAGGCGGCGACACCGTGGCCGGCGGCGGCGCAAGAGATCCAGCTAGATGAATGTCATCCAACGTCGAGTGGTATTGAACCTCGACGGTGACGTCGACGACGAGTTGACCTGTCGCGTTGGATGGGCGCACGCTGCAGCTGGTGCAGATGATCCGCTCCAAGATGACGCCCCCCAACGGGGTGTTGGCGATGCTTTCCGGCGCCGGCAATGGTTTCCGGTTGATCATTTCGGTCAGATATTGGCAAAACTTCTCTGCGGCGATTTGCACCTCGATGATGGCCATGCCCCGTCCTCCCACGGCAAGTCATGATCTTCGAGCATCGCGGCACCCAGCAATTGATCGCGAACATAGACCGCCGCGCGCACCGTTGCTGGCGGGTGGGCTCGACTGTGTTCGCGCCGCGTTGTCAGGGCTCCCGATCCTCGGTTGATCCTCAGGCTTCAACAATTCCGCCGAACTTCACGAATGGCAGCAGTAGTGCACTACTGCAGCCGGGATACCAGCGCGGCTATGGGTACTGACGCCTCTACTCCCCGCGGATGGCAGCGATTGCGCCTCTACGCGTCAATGGCGGTTACCTTGTAGATGGCCTCGGCCCGCTGATCATTGTCACGATCGCGGAAGCCCACTCTTACCTCCGCTCCTGCCGGGATGACGGCAAACGGAAAATGCTCGTAGTGGCCCCCCAGGTCGTCGTCTCCACTAAGGTCATCATCTTCCCAGAGGTGGCCGCCGATCCACAGCTCTTGACGGTCCGTGACCGTCATGGTGGTCGACTTACCGATGTGAAGAGTTGCGAATTCGGTAATGCTCACTTGCAGACCGTCGGGTAAATTCATGAACAGCTTCTCTTGGTCTGGCGGAGTCTCGATACTTGATCCGGCACGCTTCACCCACGCCCCGAGATTGCCGTAGATCTCGAGATCCCTCCCCGGATCACTACCGGTCCGGGTGTTTTTAATCCCCACTGCTTCAACCGTCACCTCTTTTTTCATGGTGCACTCCCCCTGTCGGATTGAGTCTCGGAACTGCTGTTCCTGGTCCGTGCCAATGATTGCAACGCAAAGGGCACCTGGCGTGAGTAGTTCACTACTTGTGTTCACCGCGGCCGTTCAGGATCGTGTCAACCGCGCTTTCGGTGACGGTTGGTTCGACAACGCGCTGAGTAGCTCGGGGCGAGCGTGTTCGACGGGGCGTACTGCCGTTCGTCAAAGGGCCGAACAAGGCCCTGCCACAGCCATGGCTGACAGGCCGTTGTGCATTGCGCTCGCGTCTTTCCACCTGTTATCTAGAACGGTTTTGTAGGTGTGTAGCACTGTTACCGACGTGGATCGAATTGGTCGTTTTCGTCGTCGCTGACAGTGTTATCTGTAGCGGTGTCACTCACGTTGACGGGCTTTGATGTGGTCGGGCGGGGGCTTGTTTACGGTGGTCTGATGCGTCGGCATGCCTACGTGGAATCTCATGTGCCCTTTGGTGACGCGTTGGCTCTTGCCTTGCCGTGGGCCGGTGCGGATGCAGTGCTCCCGAGTGCTTTCGCTGCTGTGGAGACCTTCATGACCAGACGGCGCTCGCGGTTCTTGACGGGAACGAAGTGGTAGTGCTCGTAGAAGGACTGTGCCTCGTCGTCTATGGCATCAACGACGATGAGCCGGCCGCCTCCGATTTCCGATGCGGCGACGGCTTTGCGTAGTGCGTCGAGGAGTAGCTGCTCGCCATATCCCTGACCCCGCAGCGATGTATCGATCGCTAGGCGGCCAATCAAGTATCCGGGTATGCGGGAATAGCCGCCGGCCATGGCCCCTGAGACGCCGTCATCGGTGCGTGCTACTTCGGTGGGGCAGATGGCGAAATAGGCGCTGACTTTCTGTTCGCCGAGCGGGGTCCACACGTAGACGTGCGCGACTCCGCTGCTGTCCGCGCGACGGGCATTGGCGATGAGCCAGCTGTTCAGCGACTCCTTACCGCAGTCGAATCCTTCCAGCGCGTGGGCCTCGGTGAGTCGCGCGGACTCGAACATAGGTCAACGCCTTGTGAAGACCGCGGGTTTGCGTGCGGCTGCCGCCAGCCGTGGCGCGTCGTCAGCAGCGTCGAGCGAGGACATCAGTTTGTCGAACTGTTCGGGCTCCATTGCCGTCACCCGCTCCTGACGCAGGATGTCTTCCGCCCGTTGCATCGCAGCTTTCCGCACGAACTCCGATGTCTGCTCGTGCACAATGTTGGCGGCGCGCTGAATGCGGTCCAAGGTCGCTGGCTCCGCGCGAAGCTCGATGCGCTTCGTTTTGGCTGCCACAGCGACACCTCCTTCTTTTCTTAGTCATCTCTACTCGTAGCTAGCAATCACTTCATTGTACGGCGAATGTACGTACACGGCGAGTAAGGGTTGCGGCCAGCACGCTTCTGACACCTGGTCTCAGGAGTCGCCAGGAGGCGGCGACACCTGTTTCATCGTCGGCGAACACGGAGAAAGCCGACCCCGGTTGCCGCCACTAGGGCCAGGGCACCGATGCCACCGGCGACGTACCACCACGTGTGGTCGGAACTTTCGACGGCGGAAGGGCTGGCCTGGATCTTGGGAGCGGCCACGATCACCGGCGCCCGGTCCGGGGGAGCGATGACGGCCACACCGTCCATCCGGGACCACCGCCGGCTGTCCGCGTTGAGCCAGGCGAGGAGGCCGTCGAGTTGGTCGGGGATTCCCGTGGAGGTGGCCACCAACAGCGAGCGATTGCCATCAACCACGGTCTGTAGCGAGCCGAAGCGATAACCCGGTGTCAGCGTGAGCGTCGCCCTAGTGCCGTTGTCGAACGCATCGATGGTCTGCACGTGGCCGCTACCGCCTGAAACCGGCAGCTTGATCTCGGGGTGTTTCCACCCGTCAGCCGAGATGACTATCGCGGGAGTGTTGCTGGCAAGCGCGTCGGACACCGAAACCACCGTCGTATCGATCGGCGTCGCGCTGACGCGCTGCAACCCGGTCATGATGGCGATCGCTCGCCCGGTGTCGGCGAACCCGTCGTCGCCGATGCCGACCTGCACGTGCGGCATGAGGGTCTGCGGTAGGGACTGGAAGCCATGCGGCACAGGCGAATTGGCGGGGTCGCTCTGAACGCCGGTGGTGTCGTCGATGGTCAGGGTGAGCGGCTGGAACTCGCCGCAGCGGCCGGTGTTGCCAGCGAGGTCGATCGCGACCGTGACGGTGGTGTAGCGCTGCAGCACATCGTCGGGGATGTCGACCCAGCGGTCGATGACCCCAGCGGCGTCGGGGGCCCACTTGGCGATGGTCGTGTTGCCGATCATCACGACGACCTGGCCGCCCCCAGTCGTCGGCAACGACGTGTAGGAGCCCTCGAGGTGCAGACGGACGTTGTGTATCGGACGGCCGAATCGGGTCTGGTCGACACCGATGTCGACCCGCGGCGCCAACGACACCGAGTTGGCACCGCGCACGCCGATCTCGCGAAGTGTCGTGACATGGGCGGGGATCACCGGCGTGGACTTCAGTGGCCCAACCGCAGCGTCCGACGCCAGCGCCAATTGGGATAGATCGCTGGACAGCAATCGAGCCTGGTCGCCCAACTCGGCGCCAGAACCCGATATCAACAGCGACGGCATACCGTCTCCGGGCTGCACTGACAGTCCCTTGGCCAGACCCTCCTTGACGACGATCTGGCGCTCCATCGGCGCGGGCGGGCCAGGTGGGGTGGTTTGACCGGCCGGCAGCGCTACGAGGCTGACGTCCGGGTACTGCTTGCCGTAGTGGGCGACGACGGCGTCGGTCAGCTTGACGGCGGCATCCGATTCTGGCCGCGTCGGTGCTTGCGGGAGGAAGAGAGTGAGTTTGCGCAGGACGGGCGGGAGGAAGTCTGCGACGGTCACCGGCGGGCGTTCGATGCCGTCGAACCGAATCGCCGTATCGGTCAGCCGAAGCGGGTTGGTCGGGGCAACGCAATAGCCCTCTAGCGGCAGGATGTCGACGGTCAGCGTCAACGCGATGGCATCGTCGACGATCTCGGCGCCGCCCAGCGGAGCGCTGACCGGGGCAGGCGGACCGATGGGCAACTGGATGGGCAACTCGACCCTAGAGATGACATGGTCCTCCTGGGTGACGGTCAGTGACGCGCTGAGCACGCCCGTAGGCATCCAGACCATCGCCGTTAGGGCAGCGGGCGTCAGCCCCTGCTGTACCGGCAACGTGACCGACTGTTGGGCTTGCAGCCCGTAGAAGCTCAGGTTCGAGTTCGATCCGAGCGCCGACAGGCTCAGCACCGGTGCTTGGGCGAGTGCGCCTGGACCCGGTGGCGCTGAACGGCCGGTGGGCATCGAGATTGCGAGCAGCACAGCGCATATCGTGGCGAGCCGGATCGAACGGGTAAACAGACGTGTCATGTGGCGCCCACGGTACACATGGCTCGGCGGAATCGCCGGGAGCTCGGCGCGCCCCCCGTGAGCGGACTCTACGTTCCGGCGAAGGAGCTAGCCGAAAACGCCAGCGCGGCATCACCTTTCGGTTAGATGGGCGGCAGTCGTTCGTCCGCCCGATCAACTCCCGGGGTTACTGGGACCAGCCGCTGGCTTGGCCGAGGTTGTCAGTAGCGCTTCGACGACGATGCTGACGAGGTGATCGACACGTGGGGCCATGGACGGTTGATCGCCCAGCCACGCGAGCGAACCGGCTAGCGCAAACAAGTCGGTGCCATCGATGTCCGTCCGGACTGCACCCGCAGACTGAGCTCGGGTGAGCAGTCGCGTGCCAGCCGCGCGCATCGTGACGCAAGACGCATGGAGTGCAGACTGCGGATCTTGGATGGCGGCCATCATCGAAGCCACGACGCCGTGGTAGCTGTGCGTATACGACAGGAACTCGTGTAGCCACGACACCAGCGCATCGGCTGGCGAGCTCGAAGCTTCGAGTTCGTCCGCCCTAGCTGCCATCTCGTCGAAGCGCGCGTGGAGCAAGCACTCCAGCAGCGCTTCTCGGGTCGGAAAGTGACGGAACAGCGTTGCGAGCCCCACGTCGGCCCTGCGGGCAATGTCGCGCAACGATGCGTCAACGCCCTGTTCAGTGATCACGGCGCCCGCGACTGCCAACAAGTGCTCTCGGTTCTTCGTGGCATCAGCCCGCACGCGACACCCCCTTGACTAAACGGATCGGCGATCCATATTGTCGGATCAGTGATCCACTTAAACTGGATCACTGATCCGTTGAGTGTATACCGCGACGAAACAGGAGAAGCCATGGCAACGACAGGCAACATGAGGGCGATCCGGTTGCACTCTTTCGGCGGCCCAGAGGTGCTGAGTTACGACGAGGTGCCGATACCCGAGCCGGGGCCGGGCGAGGTGCTCGTTCGGGTTCACGCCGCTGGTGTCAATCCTCCCGACTGGTACCTGCGCGAGGGTTTTGCCAACTTGCCTCCAGAGTGGAGACCGCAGTTGACTCTGCCGCTGATTCCCGGCACGGACGTGTCGGGTGTCGTGATTGCCGTCGCCGCGGACGTGGACGAACTATCCGTCGGCGACGAGGTCTATGGCCTTCTTCGCTTCCCGGCGATCGGACTCAACGGCTACGCCGAGTATGTCGCCGCGCCGGCCTCCGACTTCGCACCGAAACCAAGAAACATCGATCACCTGCACGCCGCAGCCGTGCCAATGGCCGGACTGACCGCCTGGCAGTTCCTCATCGAACAAGGACACGATCAACCATCGCCCTTCCAAGCGACGCAGCATCACCCCATGACCCTCGATACGAATACCGAGGTGCTCGTGAACGGAGCTGCGGGCGGAGTCGGACACTTCGCGATACAGCTTGCAAAGTGGAAGGGTGCACGCGTCGTCGCCGTGGCATCGGGCCCGCATGAATCGTTTCTTCGCACTCTCGGCGCCGACCAATTCGTCGACTACACCAAGAACCGTCCAGAGGACGTCGTGCACGACGTCGACCTCGTGGTGGATACGGTCGGCGGCCCGGAAAGCAGGCGCCTTCTGCCCACGCTGAAACGGGGCGGCGCGCTCTACCCGGTTTTCCTTAGCCAGTTCGACGACGTCGAGCTTGCAGCGATGGGCGTCACGGTATCGAGCACCCAAGTTCAGTCGAACGGCGCTCAGCTCGCTGAACTCGGAAGCCTCCTCGACGCCGGCACGGTTCGCGTCGAGATCGATAGCGCGTTCCCGCTTGCCGAAGCCCGACGGGCACACGAGCGCGCCGCGCGAGGACACATCCGGGGCAAGATCGTCCTCTCGGTGGTTTGAGCACAGGAATCAATGGGTCAAACTCACACACGGAGCGGTGCAGGCAGCTGCTCTCGGTCTCTTGCGCCGTGTCACGACCCAGGTTTCGGCGTTTCAGAAGTCAGCTTCTCGCGCATCGGGGGGTCCTTCTACGCGTGCTGCAATCCGACTTGACGGCCTGTGACGGGCCTATTGATCGTTCGGCATCACCGTTCACAAAAAATCATGTGCGCTGGCGTTGACTAGTTTCCGATCGTCGGGAGTGTCCGCGAGAAGGGTCTACGAAAGGAGCAGCAATGCCTACCATCACGACATCGGATGGCGTCGAGATTTTCTACAAGGACTGGGGAGCCGGCCAGCCGATCGTCTTCAGCCACGGCTGGCCGCTGACGGCCGACGACTGGGACGCCCAGATGACGTTCTTCCTCCAGCATGGCTATCGGGTGATCGCCCACGACCGGCGTGGACACGGTCGCTCCGACCAGGTCAGCACTGGCCACGACATGGATCACTGGGTAGCCGACCTCGCCGCGCTGACCGAGCATCTCGAGCTGCGCGACGCCGTTCACATCGGGCATTCGACCGGGGGTGGCGAGGTAGCCCGCTACGTTGCGCGCTACCAGGACCGGGTCGCCAAGGCGGTGCTGGTGGCTTCGCTAACTCCGAACATGGTGCGGACCGAGCAAAATCCGGGTGGTCAGCCGCAGGAGTGGTTCGACGCAGTTCAGGCGGGCGTATTGGGGAATCGGGCGCAGTTCTTCCGAGAGGTGCCCGAGGGGCCGTTCTACGGATTCAACCGCCCGGATGCGGAGCCGTCCGAAGCGGTCATCACCAACTGGTGGCGCCAGGCCATGTCTGGCAGCGCCCAGGCCCACTACGAGACGGTGTTCTCCTGGCTGGAGGACTACACCGAGGATCTGCGGAAGATCACCGTTCCCGTCCTGGTGATGCACGGCGACGACGACCAGATCGTTCCGTTCCCCAGCTCGGTGCCCCGCGCGGTCGACCAACTGACCAACGGTGTGTTGAAGACCTACCCCGGCTACCCACACGGCATGCTGACCACGCACGCCGACGTCCTCAACCCAGATTTGCTCGCGTTCATCGAGTCCTGATTGGGGCACAGTCCGATGGACGCGCAGGTCAGTCGGAGGCCGAGGATGACGTGGGCCCGCAAGTCAACTGAACCGGGGCCAATTCCGTTGCCGCACAGTCATCTAACTAGTTACCCCAAGGTCGGCCGGGTCGATGATGAACCTACACCGCCTTCGAACTCAACCAGCCAGAGACATTGGCAAGTCGCAAAAACACTGGTGAGTCGTCTCATGGGATGCGCTTGCCATCCACAACGCAGTCGAGGAGTGACATGAGCAACGACTTCATGCCCCTGTGGGAGCGGGCCCTTGCCATCCCGCTAGTCAAGTTGCACGACACGATCTACCGTAAGACCGGTGGCCGGATCGGTCACAGAATCCTCCCCGGCGCGCCGCCGAGCCTGCTTCTGCATACTCTCGGCGCCAAATCGGGTCTGCCGCGCACCACCTCGCTGAGCTACGCGGAGGACGGGGACTCCTATCTGGTAGTCGGGTCCAAGGGTGGTGGCCCCAAGGCGCCCGGTTGGTACTTCAACCTGAAGGCAAGTCCGAATGTCGAGATCAACATCGGTCCCAACCGGATGCCCGCCATCGCGCGGATCATTGGCGAAGAACACCCTGACTACAAGCGGTTATGGAAGTTGGTGAACGACAACAGCTCTCACCGCTATGACAGGTATCAGACGCGCACCAAGCGAACCATTCCAATCATCGCGCTGACACCATGACCGTTGTTCTCAAACTGAACCCGGAGTCTTCCGAGCCGCCGGCCGGCAAGTACAGCCACTTGAGTATTACCTCGGAGAGCGCGCGCATCGCGAACTTCGCTGGACAAATAGCGACGACCAACGGGCACGAAATGCCCGAAACCGCAGCAGATCAGACCCGTCTGGTGTTTGCCGCCATAGAGACGTTGCTCGCCTCACAGGGCGCCGCGCCTGCGGATCTGATCAGACTCCTGACCCTGGTAGTGGGTCGCGGCAGCCTCAAAGAATTCAATACCGTTCGCGACGAGGTATACGCCGCTTGGTTTCCCGACGGCGCCTACCCGGTGAACACGGTGGCCATCGTCGCAGGCTTGGCGGCCGAGTCCATCCTCGTTGAAATCGAAGGTGGCTTCGTGTGCCCACCAGCTTTACCGGGAACCGCGTAGCCGGCCCTCTCCTGTGGTGGTGCTCGTCGAAGTGGCGAGCCGATCTTGATGGCCTTGCCGTCGAGTGGGTGCGAACGTCAATCGACGGTCGAGGAGCTGATGCGGACCATCAGCTCCTCGGCCCGCTGGGCGATGACGTGGGTGCCGCGTTCGATTGAGACTGAGCGAGCACAGGACGCTGCCGCCAGGACTACGTCGACTGGCGCCCCACTGGCGTGCAGTACGTGAGCCCGCATCAGCAGACGTAAGCATTCAGCGAACGGCTCGTCATGCAGATGAGCGAGCCGGTCGGCGTGGTCTAGGGCGGCACCTGCCTCGTTTGGCATGCCCGCGGCGATGAACATCTGGGCCACCAGGGCATAGTCCCGAGTCACGCCGAAGCGCGGCGGGTCGAGCATCGTCGTCACCACGATCTGTTCGGCCTCGACCGCAGCAGCCGCGGCGACGGCGACGTCGTCGCTGGTCAGAGCCCGGGTCCAGCACTGGAAGACTCGCATCGGGGGGGCGATGCTGACGAAGACGTGATGTGGGTCTGCCTCGCGCCAACGTGCAGCGATGGCCAGTCCCCACGCCGGGTCGCCAACCCATTCGCAAGTGACCGCCGCCGAGTATGTCCAGAAGGAGATCGCGTACGGATCGCCGCCTGCGGATTCCTCTGCCGCCCTCAGCAATTTCTGAGCTGTGGGAACGTCGCCGTGCATCGCGGTCAGTAGCGCCTGAAACTGGGGGACCTGCTGATCGCCCATCAGATTGGGTCGCAATGGGGGGTTGTGGAGCGCGGTCCAGTCATCCTCGGTCATGTGCCGCAGGGCGGCGGCCGTGTCGCCCCTTTCGTAGTCGTACCGCGCTTGCAGATACCGGGCGTATGCACGTGAGGTCGGGTCGGCCGAGGCTTCGCCGTAGTCGATCAGCTGTTGCATCAACAGCCTGGTGTCCGGATCGTGGTGGGTGAAGGCAACGACCACCCGCATGTACAGGAAGTCTGCGGCCCTCGCGTCCTGCCCGAGTCCGTTGGCGAGACTCTCGGCGCGGGCCAGCAGATCCGTATACGACCCGAACAACCTGCCCTGCTTCCAGAAAACGTCTACCAGCGGTGCCACGGCCGCGAGTTCCAGCTCGGCCGAGCCCGCGGTGCGTGCTAGTTGGACGGCTGACTGCAAGTTCCGCTCGGCGGCCTCGAAGGCGGATTTGCGTGCCGCACGGTCACCGGCGCGGATCAGCGCGATCGCCGTTCGAGACGGATCGGCGACTGGGCCCGCCGACGACAGGTGGAAGGCAAGACGCTCTGTGACTGACTCCTCGCCGGCCGCGCCAGCTTCGAGCGCGTCCGCGATCCGCAGGTGTAGCTCGGTGGCCTGTCTCGCGGGGATGATCTCGGCCACCGCCTCGCGCACCAGGTCGTGCGGGAAGCGAAACGTGAACGGGTCCACCGGCGTCGATTCGATCAGTCCGAGCGCCGCCAGCGGCTCGAGTCGGTCCAGGCAAGTCGCGACGTCGGTATCGGTGGCGTCGGCGAGCAGCGCGACGCTGGTGTCTCGCCCGACGAGGGCGGTCAGTTGCAACAGCCGTCGCGCCTCGTGTTCGAGGGTTGCGGTCCGGCTCCGGACGACGTCACGCACAGTGGACGGAACCTCGGGCCCGTGGACCGACGCGAGCGCGCCCCTGCCGACAAGCAGCCGGGACAGTTCACGGACGAAGAACGGGTTGCCAGCCGTCCGGGCGTAGATGCCGCGGACGGTGTCGGCACCGGGATCGGCGCCGACCTCTCTGCGCACCAGCTCGGCCACCTCGGCCCGGCCGAGCGAGTTGAGATGGATGCGCCGATAGCCGAGCACCCGGCTCGCTGCGGCGAGCTGTTGTGACAGCTCGGCGCCCGGCGTCGGCGCACGGTCGCGCAGTGCACCGACCATGACCGCGCCCTTGGGCAACTGGACGGCCACGTGACCAAAGAGTTGGAGAGAAGCAATGTCCGCCCACTGAAGATCATCGATCACCAGGAGCACGGGCTGTCGAGATGCCGCACTTTCTACTAGGCCGACGACCTGCTCGAACAAGCGGAAACGAGTGCCGCTGTCGGCTGGCACGAGCAGCACCTTCTCGTCGCTCGACGGCTCGAGGAGCCGCCTGAGTTCGGATCCCTGCCACTTGTCCCGTTGGTCAGACGGCTGGGCATCCAGCAACGCGCCAACCAGCTTCATCCACGGCCACAAAGATGGTGTCCCGTAACCCTCCAGGCATCCACCCCAGACTGCAAGAGCTCCCGCGCGTTCGGCGCGAGCGGTCAACTCCTTCAGCAGGCGCGTCTTACCGACTCCAGGCTCGCCGTCGACCACCACGACTGCCGGTTCCCCGGCGAAGGCAGAGCGCACGGCGTGGTACAGCTCCTCCAGTTCCGTCACCCGGCCCACCAAGCCTGGGTTGAAGGCGTTCGCGGCTGGCAGGTCGGGGACACCCGGTGAGAGAGCGCTGCTCAGTAGCTGTTGCTGCGCGGCACGCAACTCCGGGCCTGGATCGATACCCAGCTGGTCAGCTAGGCGGGTGCGCACGACCTGCAACATCGCGAGGGCCTCGGCGCGTCGTCCGGCCGCGCCGAGAGTGTTTATCAAGGCGCCGTGGACCACTTCATCCAGCGGAGCCATGGACGAAGCCAGCTGCAATGCCGGCAGGACACGCTCTGGTTGCCGTAGCCGTACGGCAAGCCCGGATGCCACCACGCAAGCCTCGAAGAATTGTCCATTCAGTGCGACGAACGCCGGCGCAGCCAGCCATCCGACATCCAACCCATCGCCTGCCGCGCCATGCCAGAGCGCCAACGCATCGACGAACCGGTCCAGAGCCGACTGCTCTCGTTGCTCGCTGATGGCCCGTCGCGCTGCGTCGGCATGTCGTCGGAACGCGATCAGATCAAGTCTGCTGTGGTCGAACTCGAATAGGTAGCCGTCGCCTCGCCGCCGTATATACGAACCCGGCTCCCGGGGAGCAAGATCGGGCTCCAACAACCTGCGCAACGCGCCGACATACTTGTGGATCACGTTCACCGCACTCGGTGGGGCTTCGTCGCCCCACATCAGCTCGATCACGTCGGTGCGGCTGATCGGCTGGCCGACACGCGCCAGCAGCACACCCAGCAGTAGCGCCTGTTGCCTGGGACCCGGATCTAGTTCGACGTCACCGCGCCACAGGCGCAACGGTCCCAGAATCTGGAGGCGCAAATCACGCTTCTCGAACGGGAGTTTCACAGCACAGTTGGAAGACGCAGTCATGCTGACCAAATCTTTTACGGTCGACACGACCGAGCAGCGGCAACGGTATGCGACATTTGCACCGTGAGTGCCTTTCTGAAGCTGGCCGATTTTTCCATGAGGAACGCGACCGTCCCAGCTCAAAGGGTAGATGCTTCTATCTCATCCACGTTCTCATCCACGTTCTCGTCCTCATCCACTTCATCGGTGGTTTCGCGTCACCTCATTCGTGGATTTCAATAATCAACTGGGACAACGGCTTCCGATAGCCAACCGCTGTCGGGGCGGGTCCTGGATGGCCGTCCGACGACTTCCTCCATGCCGACCGAGCCCAGATGCCAGCCCTGCCAGCGGTAGCACCCACGGTCCAGACGGTGAACTCGGTGCAGTTGGGACGTGATCTGCGGCCGGCCAACTCGTCGAGGTGAGCACTCCCTGACTCAGGGACGGTGAGTAGCGCAGGTCGCCTGCTGGGCGATCCAGATTTGGGTGGGTGTGGTGTTGACGACGGACGAAATCAGCTTTTTACGCGGCAGATCCGCGCGAGCAACATGAAACTTATTCACTTTGTGTGCGAGTCGTTGCCCCCACGAGTTCCCTCGCACAACCGGATCGGTCAGCCTCGGAACTGACTCCATTCGATGCGCGCAGTGCTGCGTGCTGCTCGGAATACCCCCTGCAAGCGCCAGGTGACAGCGCGTGTCGATACCTCAGGAGATACTCATGACAACTTCATTGGAAACCGTCGACGCCCCAGTCGACGTCGGCGAAGGTGAGCAGGGGCTCGCCAAGGGCAGCATTTCGCTGTCCGGCGTCCTGTTCGTCTCGATCGCGACGATGGCGCCCGGCGCTGGTTTGGCCTACGCGATCATGACCGGGTCCTTGTTCGCCGGTGGCGCACTACCGCTGGCCGTGGTTGGCGCGACGATCGGCTGTGTGCTCGTGGCGGTCGGAATCGCTCAGATGGCCAAGCACATATCCACGGCAGGCGGTCTCGGCTCGTTCGTCGGCCGTGCATTTCACCCTGCTCTGGGCTTTGTCGTCGCCTTCTGTGCGCCGATGTTCTATCTGGCCGCGCTGCCGTATCTGATGCTGGTCTTCGGGAACCTGGTCGCCGCCGCGATCTTCCCCGAAGGCGGAGGCGCCTACAAGGCGACGTGGATCGTCGCCGGACTGGCTTGTCTGGTGTTCTCGGGTGCGCTCAACTACTTCGGCGCCGCGTTCAGCACCAAGGCTGGCGTGATCCTCGGCTCCCTGGAAATCCTCGTGCTCCTCGTCATGAGTGTGCACATGATCGTCGCTTCGGGGAGCAACAACTCCGTATCGGTCTTCACCACTGAACACGCGAACGCCGAAGGTTTCGTTGGCACGTCCGGTGTCATAGCCGCTTCGGTCTATGGGTTCTTGGCCTTCATCGGCTTCGAGGCCGGTGCGCCACTGGCAGCCGAAACGAAGAACCCCAAGCGCAACGTCCCCCGGGCCATCGTCTGGTCGGCGATCATCGTGGGCGTCTTCTACATCATCGGCAGCTACGCGGCATCCACCTACTTCGGTGCCGACCAGCTGTATGACTTCATGAACTTCAACCAAGGCGACGGCTGGATCGGGATGGCGAAGAAGCTTTGGGGCGCCGGATGGATCGTCCTGCTCCTCGCGCTGCTCAACAGCTCGATTGCCTGCGCCAACGGCGCATCCATGGGCGGCACCCGACACATCTGGGCCATGGCCCGCGCGGGGACCATCCCGAAGATCTTCGCCAAGACTCATCACAAGTGGAAGTCGCCGGTGACTGCGATCTACTTCATGTTCGGCATCGGTTCCATCGCTGCCGTGATCGGGGGACTGCTCTGGGGTCCGATCGCCTCCCTGGGGCTATTCGGGACGATCATCGCCGTCATCGCGCTGCCGGTGCACATGCTGGCGGCACTGTCGTGCCCGGTGTACTACTGGCGATACCGGCGCAGCGAATTCAACGTTCTCGTGCATTTGATCATCCCGGTGTTGGGCGTGCTGTTCCTCATCCCGGGCTTCTTCGTCGGCGCCGGCATTACGGTCTTCGATTTCGTGGCGCCGTTGAGCTGGCCCATCAGCCTGGCCGCGCCGATCTCGTTGGCGGTCTATCTCCTCGCGTTCGCGACAATGGGGTACTTGCTCGTCAAGAAGCCCGAAGCGCTCAAGGCACTCTCCGATCACGGCCACACGGGGGAGGACGCGATCGCTAGGGAGGACCTGGTGCACGCCCACCCGCACCCCCACCCATCCGCACCTTCGGTGGCACCAAAAGCCGCGTTGGAAGCCAGCTGAACGACCCAACGTCGTCCGACCCAACTGCGGCGCGGAGCAGCGCACCGGCACGCATCAGGCACTGGCTTGATGCGTGCCGGTGTCTACGCGAGGAACGTCTCGAGGTACGCCAGCGCGGCGCGGCGCAACTCGCCAAGCGCCGCCTTGTCTCCGTTGGGATCAGTGCGGAACGCGATGTCGAATCCCTTGTCGAGCACCCCGATGAACGTTTGTGCCATCAGGTAGAGAGGGATGTCCGGGGCGTCCGGGCGCAGCGCTGTGACACCGTCACAGAGGTATGCCGCGAGCGCGTCATCGTGCGCCCGGTTCACCTGGACCATCCGGCCGGAGAATTCGGACGAGAACCACAGCACACGAAACCCAGCTATCCCGGTCCCGTTGAGAAGAAAGTCGATGAGCGCGTCGATGCCCGCGGCCGCAGTCGTCCGCCAGTCCGGCCCAGCGAGGCTGAACCCGGCTTCATCAAACCGTTCGTCGAGATCGATGAGTCCCTGGATTAGTACTTCTTCGAGAAGCGACTCACGGTCGGTGAAGAAGTTGTAGAGCCAGCCGACGGAAATCCCTGCGCGAGCCGCGACGGCGGTAGTGGTAACCGCACTAGAACCCGCGGCGACCAGCAAATCGTTGGTGGCCGCAACGACTCGATTCATCTTCTCCTGGCTGCGAGCCTGGGTTGCCTTGCGGGATGCGCCGGCGTCCTGCGCGATCGGCACCATCAAGTCGCGCAGGCCCGCTGACTCGCGAGGATGTGTGAGGAGCGCAGTGTCGCCACCGCCGCTTCCGGTGCTCAGCCGCCGGACAGCTCCAACCATGGTGCTCCCCACGCCCCCTTGCGCTTGAAATTTCGCCTGGCGTTCTTTCCGCGCCGACGACGAACTTTACCGACTGGCAGCCTTGCGCGCAGCGGGATGCCGCCAAGGGGCCCACGCGCGTGCGGTGGGCCCATCGGCGGAACGTGCCGTCAGTATTGGCGACTACACCGAGACTCCCTCCGGGGTTTTGGCCGTGAGCGTGTCGAAGTGCACCGAGTCGCGCAGCTGCGGGTTGACGTGATTCTCATTGGTGCTGAGCGCTTCGAAGTCGTACTGCTGACGGCCCAGTTCCGGGTGAACCACCGACAGCGGGTCGAGGAAGTCGCTGACGTAGCCGACGGCCGCGCCGCCCATTTGGTAGCCCATGACTTTGAGGATGTCGTCGTCGAGGGTTTTGGCGATTTCTAGTGGGGTGGAGAGGTATTGGTTTTCTTCTTGGCGGACCCAGCCCACGGCGTAGGTGATGTTG
>Ga0105247_10000359_pt1 | contig 39147 bp, 30 predicted proteins | sample KBSS24metaG_FD_81519 | JGI IMG/M metagenome (GOLD analysis project Ga0105247, IMG submission 81519) | Switchgrass rhizosphere microbial communities from Kellogg Biological Station, Michigan, USA - KBS S2-4 metaG | ecosystem: Host-associated > Plants > Roots > Rhizosphere > Soil | place... | reverse complement strand
TACTGACCCTGAACAAGGATCCCCGTGCTTTTGCTCGTGATCGTATTGCGCGTCAGTGTGGGGTTCGTTGCACCCGTGATATACACCCCGGTGCCCACGAAGCTCACGGTGTTACCCGTCAGCGTCCCAGTCCCGCCCCCGTTGAGGTATATCCCGATCCCCGTGGTTCCACTCACATTGGTGATCAGGTTCCCCGTGATCGCCGCATTACCGCCGCCGCGCACCTGGATGCCGTAGTTGGAGAAGTTGCGGATCGTGCTGTTGGCCACCGTCACCCCGGTCGCCGCATTGATATCCACCCCGATCGAGGCCCACTCAATCAGCGCATTGCTGATCGAGCTGCCGCTCGCCCCGCTGCCGTTCAATACAATACCGTTCCAGGAACCTCTGGTCGGCGATCCCGAGCTGGATGTCAGTACGACGTTCGAAGTGGCCGTACCACTGACCGTGAGTACACCGTTCACCGTAAGTGAACGACCACTCCCAAACTGGACTTGCGTGCCCGGCTGCAGAATCAGTTGCGCGCCCGCGGCCACCACGAGATCGGCAGCAGTCACGGTGTAAGGTTGCGCGGGACTTCCTGGAGTCCAGACTACCGTTCCGGTAATGGTTCCACTCTGGTTTCGGGGGACGCTATTAATGTATTGAATGGTAACCGCATTGGAAGGATCGCTCTCAACGGTGCCATTTGCAGAAGTGGCGTAAAAAGTGTTGGCGCCATCCAGCAATATTGCATTGAAGGAAAATGCACCACCGCTCGAGGCCGTTGTCGTGGCCTGAAGCTTCCCATTCACATAGAGCCGAACGGTCTGATTGGCGCCGGCAGTGCCGGTCACGGGCTGAGGGTTGTTCGAGCTGGGAGAGGCAACGCTGTTGAGAGTTGGCGATGTGGGGCCTCCCGCTGGAGCCAGTCCGCGAGTGTTCCGCTCACCTTCCGTGGCCGATGCCTCGTACATCGCAAAGACCGGGCTCGAACTGATGAAATACCAGCCCGCCGGGATGTTGGCGCCCGAGGCCGCCGAGCCGAAATATGCCTTCCCGGGCGCTGTGCTACTGCCCGAGCACGTCTGGGTTTCGGGCGCAGAGACACCCTTGTATAGAGTTATGCTGACGCTCGGCTGATTACAAGCGATTGCGACATATTGCGCGCTGATCGGCAGGCCGAAGCGCCTGCCGAAGTCTGCCGATGGCCAGAAACTCGTCGCATCGTTACCGTCGCCATCTCCGTATTGAAGTGCCGCTATCGGTGCGTTCGCAGTAGCGTACAGCGCACTTCCCTGTCCCTGCGCCGCCCCCGAACCAACTGCGACCGCGACCTGACCGCCCGCACTGAGGGAGTACGTGGCGCTGGTCCCGTCGCTTGCGTAGACGGTGACTGATGTCCCGTCCTGCAATGCGCCGATCACCGCGTGTTGAGATAGGATTCCCCAGATATCCGTGCCGGCCGGGGCGACCGGAAACGCATCCCGAGCAACGCCGCTCAGATAGGCCGTGTGCGCAACGAGTATGGGCACGTCGGACGTAATCAGCGCAGATACCGTGTTGTCACTCCCCGCGTCAAATTCATTCACAACGCCGGGCTGCGCGGTGGCCGTGTAGGTGCTCGAGCCCACATGAAACGTAACGGTCGCTGTCCCACTTGGGCTCAGAAAAAAATAGGAATGATTGCCGGCTATCTGCGGGATGACGAATGCTGTTCCGGCGAAATCTGCTGGCACCGGCAGGTCAGCTGCGGCCTGATTACTTCCCAATGTGAAAGCACCCGAACCCGCTATCACGGAACCTGACGTAAATGCGCCAGCCGGAATCGTAACGGTGTCAAACGTGTTGAGCGTTGACAGGGGCACCCCGTCAACCGTGATCGAATTGCTCGCCTCCAGGCTCATTGCCGACAACGGGGCCGCCAGTGGCTCGGGGCTCAGGATGTAGTATTTGCTCGGAGTTCCTGCGTGTGCCACCCCACACAGCACCAGGCACGCGATGAGGAGAGTCAGCTTCGCGAAGCCATCGCTCACCAACTGATACGTCCATGTATACATTGATCACCAGCCTCACGACAATGTCATGAATTCATGCCGCGCAGTGAACCGCGCGTCCTCACGGACGCGTCACTCACATTCGCCAACGGGCGGCGCAGACGCGCCGCTTCGCTGGCGTATGTCTTTGAGCGCTTTAGCGCGCGTTGATTAGACGAGGTATGTGAAGAGAAAAGGAAATAGGGTCAGCAGACCATTGCGGCGCAGCCGCGAGACACTCGACTCTCATGATTCCAACCTCCCTGAAACACAGTCAAATTTGCTTTGTCTTCTCGTCACCGCAATCGAGACCAAAGTCGGCGACTCACCCGCAAGCAATAGCCCCTGTGCAACCACCCGCGCGCCGTGCTGCTGGTATCTTTGTTCCAGCACCGCCGCGAATGGAAAACCTGACCTTCACCGACTCTACGGAACTGGCGTTGCCGTTTCAAGACAAAGCGCGTTACAGCGCTCCGGGGGTGGCATCAACAACATTCGTTTGCCTCTTGATTTACACTCCTGGAGTGCAAACTGGAGGTCCCATGGCTGGCAATCCCTATAAGCTCTACGGTCGGGCGAATGCGGGTTCATTGGCACCACAGATCGTGCTCGAGGAAATCGGCGCGCCTTACGAGATGATCTGGGTCAGCAAGTCCCCCGCGGACGTGGCAATCCTGCGGAAGGTCAATCCCGCCGGGAAAGTCCCCGCTCTCGTGCTTCCCGATGGCACACCCGTCTTCGAGTCAGCCGCCATTCTCATCCACCTGACTCACGCGTACCCGGCGGCGAATCTCGCGCCACCTGCGGGCAGCACAGCACACGCGCGCTTCCTGCAGTGGATGTTGTTCCTATCGTCGAGCGTATACGAGTCCTGTCTCAGGAGTTACTATGCCGAGCGCTACTCCACGAGTGGACCGGACGCCGCCGCCGCGATCGAGCAGCAAGCCGTGGCCGACTACGCGCGCCACCTCGAACTGATTCACGGTGCCCTTTCGCCGTATGTGCTGGGCGAGAGCTTCTCGGCAGCGGACCCGTACCTTTATATGCTGGCCGGATGGTACCCCGGTGGCGCTGCGGCCCTGCAAACTCGACTGCCCAAGTTCGCTCAACATGCGCAGTTGGTGCGTCAGAGGACCGCGACGCTGAAAGTCGAACAGGCTCAGCCCAAGACCTGAATTTACTCGAGCCCTACGGCCGCCATAAAATTCCCACAGGAATGTGCTCTGTGGCATATACCATGCTCAATAGGCGAATCACACCCACGGGCACACGGCAGACAAATGGCACTGAGTAACATCTTCAACAGACTGCGTCCATATATCGCGAGTGCGTTGGCGGTTGCATTCACTGCATGCCCGGCTATCCCTGCTTTCGCCACCCCAGACGCAGCAGCTTCACTGCGGCAGGTTCTCGATGGGGAGTGGGAGTGGCGGCTGGCGCAATTCCCGGAGCGAGCGACCGGCGACGGCGACCACCGCTTTGACGATCGTCTCACCGACCGGTCAGCTCCAGCGATCGCCTTACGCCGAGAACACCACAAGCAATTCCTCGCTGCCGTTCGCGCCATCGACCGCACCGCCCTGCAAGGCGAGGACCGTCTGTCGTGGGATATCTTCTCGTATTTTGCCGCGCAGGCAGTGCGACAGGACGAGTTGCTGCTCTCCATGTCGCCGCATTCACTGGCCCCCTGGTCGGCGGATGACTCCCCGTTCCAGGTGAATCCGATGCAGGGGCCGCAGTTCGAGCTCCCCGAGCTCGTGCGCTCGACCCGCTTCCGTGTCGACGACGACTACCGGCACTACCTGTCACGCTTGCGTGCCATCCCGGGCAGCCTGAAGCAACTCCAGGCGCTGCTCGAGGCCGGGCGCGCAGCCCGCCTGACACCCGCGCACGATGCATTGGCGCGTCTTCCTGACCAATTTGCATCCCTGGCGGATGCAACTCTGGCCGGCAATCCACTATTCGCGCCCTTCGCGAGCTTTCCTGCCGAGATTCCCGCGGACCAGCGTGCGCAGCTCACGCAGGCAGCGACACAAATTCTGCGCGACGCAGTGGTTCCGGCGGTGCGCGAATTTCAGAACTATCTGGCTAAAGTCTGGATTCCGGCGGCAAGACGCACTCTGGCGGCGAGCGATCTGCCGCATGGACAGGAGTATTACGCCCTATCGATCGAGCGGTTCACAACGTCGCCCAACACTCCCCGCGAGCTGCATGAGCTGGGATTGAAGGAGGTCGCGCGGATCGATGCGCAGATGCAAGCCGTCATGCAGCAGGCAGGTTTCACGGGAACGCTGGCGCAATTTCGCACGTTTCTGCGCACCGACAAGCAATTCCAGTTCGCCAGCGCCCAGGACGAGTTACTCGCATTGCGGGACCTCGCGAAGCGAGTTGACGCGCAGCTTCCCAATCTGTTTGCCGTCCTGCCGCGCCTGCCATACGGGATCCGCAGCATGCCCCCCGAGGAAGGCAACAATGCGCCCCACTACCTCGCCGGGGCCGTCGATGGCACTCGCGCCGGTTATTTCGAAGCCAACACCAACAACCTGGCTGCGTGGCCGCGCTGGACAATCGAGGCGCTCTTTCTGCATGAGGCGGTCCCGGGCCATCATCTGCAGATCGCACGCGGTCAGGAGATTGCGGGGCTGCCGGCGCTCCGGCGCCGTAACGGCAACTCCGCATTCAACGAAGGCTGGGCGTTGTACGCAGAAGGACTTGGCGACGAGTTAGGTGTCTATGCGGACCCTTACACGCGATTCGGGCGATTGTCCCTGGACTCGCTGCGCTCGTGCCGTCTGGTGGTTGATACCGGACTACATAGTTTTGGCTGGCCGCGCGAGCGCGCGATTCAGTACCTGATCGAGCACGCGCAACTGGACCGTGGTTTCGCCGAGGCTGAAGTTGACCGCTACATCGTCTGGCCAGGTCAGGCCGTCTCATACAAGGTCGGCGAGCAGGAAATCCTGGCCTTGCGCGAGCGCGCGAACGCTGCACTCGGCAGCCACTTTGACATCCGCAGATTCCACAATGCCGTAATCGATCACGGCTCATTGCCACTCCCTGTCCTGCGGGAAGTGATCGGAGCTTGGATCGATGCGGAGCGTGCCCCGTCAGCGAGCTAATGACACGGCGAGGCGGGAGAGCGCTTACCTAGCTGCCTGTGTCGCCTTCAGTCTGCTCGAGCCTCTGACCTTTCGGATAGCCCACCGAAAAATGTTGCTTCACGATCACGCGCTCGCGCGGCACCAGGTTGAGCTTCCACAGGAGAATGCCGGTTTTTCCGTCGAGATCGCGCGTGGTGGCGGGTGTAGCATCCTTCAGGTACTCAACCTTGATGGCCGCATTTTGGCTCACCGGAACGCGATCGATCAGCTCGAGGACTATGGGCGCGCCGTGGAAGCTGGTGACATCGAAGTTGCGACGGTGTTCTTCCACCATTTGTCCGCCTAAGAGGCCTCTCTTACCGGACTGTGCAGGTTCGTCGTGCGACTCAATACGGATTCGATCATCCGCTCCGAAGGGCAAACGGACGGCGGCACCCGGTAGCAGATCCGGCGTGTCGGCAGATCCCACAAATGCTCCATCGCGATACAACTGCAGCTGGCCCGCGCCCCAGGGAACTTCGCGCTCAAACTTGAAAGTGGCTTCGAGGAATGCCGATCGGCTGAGGCTTGGAACTGCCCGAGCCACCAGCTCCACGGCGAAATCATCTTCGCCGATGGCATACACGTGCGGCTCGCGATCAGCAAGCAAGGATACGTGCCCCGGAATTGCATACTCCGCGGCGTACTCGGTGGCCGCGATCGAAACCGCTCTGCGGCTGCCGGTAACAATCGTTTCCTGCAGTTCTGCGTCAGGCGCGCTTGCCGCCGCCGCCCGTACGCCTCCAACTGGCTCGGGCGCGGCCAAGTCCAGAAACACTGAGGTTAGATCCGGCGTTGCTACCTTGGCCTCAGGTTGAGCGGTAGTCAGCGTCAAGGCGATGTTGCTCCAGTCTTCACCACTGCCCTGCTCCACAGAAGCCTGGCGTGTTAGCGCGACATGCTTGGTCGTTGTGTCCAGCCGAGCGTCGTACAGGAAGTGCCAATCAGCATCCCCGATCCGGTAACTCACCGTGACGGTTGTACTAACCGCGGCCGACGCCTCAAGCACCGCGTGCAGCTCGTAACTATCCTTACGCTGCGTGGCAATCTTCTTGATATCCGCCTTTGTGGCCGCAATCTGCGCGTCCAGTGCGCGCAGCCGCACAGAAGCATCGCGGATTCGCGCACGCGCACTCGCACCACCCGTACCGACTGCGCTGAGAACAGTCGGCAGACTCGTTGCATCCACGGCCGGCCGCGCCGCAGAACCGGTGGGCACAGTCGCGAGCGAGTCGAGAATCTTGAGCTGAGTTTGCGCCGTTGCAACCTCATCCTCGATGGCCTGGTGCTGGTCGGTGAGTGTCTCCAGCTTCTTCTGTAACTGCCGCTCACCTTCAACTACGAAATCGGCCTGCGTAATCTTCCTCAGTCCGACATCGGCCAGTTTGACATCTTTCGAACCCACCGCTACGTGCAGTGCATTCTCATCGAGCGATGAGGGCAGCCCCCGCACGATCAGACGATGTTCTCCGGCAGGGATCGCCAGCGTCCCATGCCGGGTAATTGCCGCCCCCTCCGGATAGACAGTAACCTGGTCTATCCGCAGCTCGGCAACCAGATCGGTAGCGAAGACAGTCCCCGGAAGCGGCGCGAAGGTCAGTCCTGCGATGACCGCGATCGTGAACCCTTTGATCTGCATCGCACGCTCCCTGATCCCTTATTATCGAGTCCCGTACAGCCGGTCACCGGCATCGCCCAAGCCCGGTAGAATATAGCCGTGCTCGTTCAATTGCTGATCGATTGACGCCGTCCACACACGCACTTCCGGGTGGTGACGCTGCAGGTTGGCGAGCCCCACGGGTGTTGCCAGCAGGCACACGAAACGCACCTCGATAGCGCCATGCTCTTTCAGGCGATCCACCGCGGCAACGGCGGTGTTGCCGGTCGCGAGCATGGGATCGACCACGACCACGAGCCGCTCTGACAGATCGGAAGGCGCTTTGAAATAGTATTCCACCGCCGTCAGGGAATCCGGATCGCGATACAGCCCGATATGGGCAACGCGTGCCGAAGGCACCAGGTCCAGCATGCCTTCGATGAATCCCATCCCGGCGCGCAGGATCGGCGCGAACACGAGCTTCTTGCCTGCCAGCATCTGAGCCTGCATCGGCATAAGGGGAGTCTCAATCTGCACCGCGTCGAGCGACAGGTCACGAGTTACCTCGTAGCACAGCAACGTCGCGATCTCACGCAGCAACTGCCGAAAGCCTTTCGTTGAGGTGGTCTTGTCACGCATGAGTGTGAGCTTGTGCTGCACGAGTGGGTGAGCCACTGTTGTCACGTTCTCCATCAGAACACCGTCCCGTCGCTCAAGACATTGAATGGAGGACCACCATCAGCGCGCGTTTTGCGCGCAATGAGACGGCCGGCTGCCCAGGTCCCACCTTCGAGCACGCACGCCAGTGGAAACGAGTCGGTCGTGAGGCCCAGCCGCGTGGCCACAAGGGGCGCGAGCCGGTCGAGCAGCGCCACCGTCAGCGCGCGCCATCCGACTACGAAGGGATCCATAACCGCGTGCGTCTTCGCCAGGGCCGCGCTTTCGCGGGGATTGAGTACTCCCATGTCCACGAACAGGCCACCGTTTCGATACTCGGCCAATCCGGTCAGCTCGTGCACGTTGGACACGGAAACTCCCGCTTTCTCGAGCGGCTCGAGCAGCGAGTATGTCAACCACTGTGACAGCTTGTGCAGTGGGGCATAGCTGTCTTCGGGGCTATGGCCGGCCAATGCCGGATGGGTCCAACAGTCGCCCAGCGGCACGCCTCCCAGGCTCGGTCTGCCCTGCCATATCGGGCCCAAAGCCTCGAGCAAGGTCGCGAGAATCGTGGCGGCCGGCAATCGCCCGTTGGACGAGCGCGCGCGCAGCGCATCGAACAGCCCTCCCGGGCGCGGCGAGTCCGTCATCGCAAACAGATCAGGGCGCGACTCCATGACTGCGCCGAGCCGGTTCAACAGCGCCGCACGCCCTTCCAGACCGAGCAGTGGGTTGGCTTCGTCGGCCTGAAAGGCGCGCCGGATCGATTGGCTGTCAACACTCCGCAGAGCGGCCGCGTCCGCTCTGAAGGGATCGCCAGGATGGCTCGCAAGGCCACCGCTTGCAAACCAGCGCAGACTCGCCAGCGCGAGACCCTCTGAGCGCGCAGCAACCAGCCCGGTGACACGATCACGGTAGCACCAGCCCGCGCCGGCGCCTGCATCGAGCAGGACAGAAGTAATGACCAGATCGAAAGCGGAGCGAGCCGCAACGTCGGTACTTTCCCAACCTGCCGCGGCAACGACCTCGTCCCACAGATCGCGGCCTCCAAATACAAAATGCCGCCACCGCGAGTGCACGGGGACATCGAGTCGTGGGTAACGCTCCCGGACCACTTCCGCCACGAAGTCCGCCGTTGCAGCCAACCGATCGAGATCGACTGTCCAGTCTTCCAATCTACCCTCGAGCGCCAGCATCAACAGGTGCTGCGCGCGTTTGCGTACTGCAGCAGCGCTCAGCAGCGTCCGTGCGCTCTCGGCCAAGGCACGTTGAGATGACTGGTTAGTAGTCCTTGATGTCACGTCCAACTACCCGTGGCGGGCTCTCGCCCAGGGCGGGCATTTCTGACTCCGGCGTAAAATAGCCGGCCGCCTTCTTGGCTGCTATCTCGACCAGGGCGTCCTGCGGCACCAGACCAGGCGGTAGGGGAACCCGCTCGCCAATCTCGATCCCCGCCGCAATCAGGGCGTCATATTTGAGATTCGACATCGACACGAGCCGATCGATTTTCGTAATTCCCAGCCAATGGATGATGTCGGGCATGAGCTGTTGAAATCGTGCGTCCTGGACGCCCGCGACACACTCCGTGCGCGCGAAGTAGGTAGCGGCCTGATCTCCACCCGGCTGACGCTTACGCGCGTTATATACTAGAAATTTCGTAACTTCCCCGAGCGCCCGCCCCTCCTTGCGGTTATAGACGATGAGTCCGACGCCGCCCGCCTGGGCGGTCCGAATGCACTCCTCGACGCCATGAGTCAGATACGGACGGCATGTACAGATATCGGAGCCGAAAACATCCGAGCCATTGCATTCATCGTGGATCCTGCAGGTCAATGGGCGCACCGGGTCACAGATCGCGGCAGGGTCGCCAAAAATATAGAGCGTTGTGCCGCCGATCGGCGGCAGAAAAACGTGCAGGTCGCGGCGTGTGACCAGCTCGGGATACATACCGGCAGTCTGCTCGAACAGGGTTCGGCGCAACAATGTCTCCGTCACGCCAAAACGCGCGGCAACTCCAGGCAGATACCAAACAGGGTCGATCGCAGCCTTGGTTACGCCCACTTCACCACCTGCGTGGACGACCACACCATCCTCCGAAAGTCGACCGAGCTCGATAGCTTCGCGAACCTCGGGGAGCATCAGGCGTGCCTTGGTAATCGCGATCGTAGGGCGGAGGTCCAGGCCATCCTCGATTTCAGCACGGAAGTCTGCTGCCACCCGATGCCCCCAGGGATCGAGCGACACGATTTTCTGTTGCCCTACCCACTGGCCATGAGGACCCATCTCGACCACGGGGCCGGTATCCTTCAGATCAGGCCGGGCGTTGGGGTCCAGTGCGCCGGATGAAACCGCGAGCGCGCGGTAAATGGAGTAGGCGCCGCCGTGCGCACCGATCACATTGCGATGACCGCGCGCGGTCGTCGAGCCGATCACGGGACCGCGAGCCGGCGCGGTCTGCGCACCCCATTCGATGGGAAACTTGTGCGGCTTGCCTCCCGAAGGGTGTGAAGTCAGGCGTATGTGACCTGGAGGGTTTTTAGTCATCTTGGGTATGAACTTAATCTACCCGGGCCGGGTTCGGAAGTGAGCCACCGCACAGCTGCTGTAGAATCATTCCTGGCCTGTTGATACCTTCTTATTAATCAGTTACTTGCGACAATGCTGGGGAGTGGCGAATGACCGTGGGTTGTGACTGGCAGGCCATGCTCGATGTAGCCGTGGAGGAAGCAAGGGCTGGCTTGGCCGAGGGAGGAATTCCGATCGGTGCCGCCCTCTTTCACCGCAACGGCGCGCTGCTTGGGCGAGGTCACAATCGCCGTGTCCAGGAAGGCGATCCGTCGGTTCACGGTGAGACCGACGCGTTCCGCAAGGCAGGCCGTCAACGTAGGTACCAGGACACGATCATGGTCACAACGTTGGCTCCGTGCTGGTATTGCAGCGGTTTGATCGTTCAGTTCCAGATCGGCAAGGTGATTGTCGGCGAGTCGCGTACCTTCCGCGGCGGAATCGACTGGCTGCGCGATCGAGGCGTGGAGGTCGTCGATCTTGACTCATCGCAATGCGTCGAGCTGCTGACAACTTTCATCCGCGTGCATCCCGATGTCTGGAATGAAGACATCGGCGAAGCCTGAAACCCGCTCGCGTCCCTATTCTTCCGTTCCTCGTATGGCCGCTGCACCTCGTGTCGTGTTAGACGACTAGGAGTTTGCATATGGGAATGGACGCAAATGAACGCAGGGAAACTCCCCAAGGGGGGAACAACATCTGTTGTTTTAGTCCTGACCAGAACGCTCGGCAAGCCTCGTCCGTCAGGGCGGGGAAGGATAGCGCGCACGCCGAAGGCGCCTTCTGTTAGAATCCGAGCTACTGAAAGGTCTACGGCAGGGCATGCCGGACGTAAAGCCTGTGGAGCGAACGTGAGACCGGAGGCGCATGGGTCGGAGACACCGTAAAGCGCCACAAGGATGAGGCCACGCTGGCGGAGGAACGGAGGAGAACGTCACGGCCTACACTGGTATGGGCGACCTGGCCTCGGATCGCTACAACGTCGCGCTCGGGGTCAACTTGATCACGTCACGCAAACTATGCCGCCTCCGCCAACAACTTCATTGGCGGCTACGACATCAGCTACAGCGATCCACGCGGCCGGTTCATTTACGCAAGTGTCGCTTACGCCACGCGGTGAACGCCGCGCCGTAGCTTCGATCGAGATCAAACTATGGCACGCACGGCCTGCAGCGCTGCGTCAACTTGGCCCTCATCGTTGACGAGACTTGGAGCAAGCCGCGCATGTGAGATCTTGTAGGGCGACGACGATGCAATCACCTTGTGCCTGAGGAGTCTTTGGACCGTCTCATCCGGGGTCTGCCCCTCTACGTCGAAACAGATGATTCCAGCCGAGAGCGCGGGATCGCGCGGTGTCAACAGTTTCAGCTTCGGAATTCGTGCGAGTCCGTCCTTGCACAGCGAGTTGAGGGCTGCGATGCGGCCGGCGATGCGCTTGCGTCCGATACGCCGATGAAAGTCGAACGCGTCCGCCATGGCCCACTGATGCTCGAAGGCCTTGAAGCCTCCCGGGGAGATCCAGGATGCGCGCGTCGGGGTCCTCGGTGGTTGCTCGCTCTCCCATGCCTTGAACGGCTCGTCAGAGTAAAAGCTCGGGATCGTCGGGCGCAGCAGCCCCCAGTTCTTCTCCGGCGCCCACATCACGCCGGTGCCGCGCGGGGCAAATATCCACTTATGCGTCCCGGCGGCGACGAAGTCGCAGCCGAGTTGGGCAACCGCCTCGTCCTGATTGCCGAAACCGTGCACAGCATCCAGAACCAACAACACCCGATCCTGCTCGGTGCGATTACGATTTGCAGCCGCAACAACCTCCGCCAGCATGCGAATCGGCAGTTTGACGCCGGTACTGGAATGAACCCACGTCAGCCCCACGACCCGCGTCCGCGGGCCTATTGCGCGCCGCAGCCGCTCCTCCATCTGGTGCGCCGAGGCCGCGGCAGGCTCATCGTAGAGCGAAATCCGGCGCGCGCTCGCACCGTTGCGCTCAGCGGCGAGGCGGATCGACTCGTGGTGCACGTAATGATCGTGGGTCGTGGTAAGAATTTCGTCGCCCGGCTTGAGCGTCAGGCCGTTATAGATGAGAGCCAGCCCCTGTGTGGTGCTGTCCGTGAGTGCAACCTCGTCCGCGTGGCCGCCCAGGTACTCGGCCGCGGCCCGCTGCACCCGTGACGGCTGACTCTCCTCGAGCGACTGCCCGCCCAGGAATGCCTCGAAGCCCATTCCGTGCTCGACGGTGGTAAACGGATTTGCATCCAACATGCGCCGGTAACGCTCGATGGATTGCCGCACCGGCCGAGGGTGCGACACCAGGTAGAACTGTGAGAAGTGCAGCAGGTCCGGCGCGAGGTCGAATTGGGCGCGCACCTGTGACCAATCCGAGTAACTTTCGGCACCCGGCTCCGCGGCCTGCGGTGCAGCGGAGTGCGCCGTAGCGCCGCCGAGAAGTGACATGCCGACGGTTGCAACAAAATCCCTGCGGCTCACTGTCATCGCTGTGCTCCTCAGCCGGATGGTTACCTGTGGACGCGAATGCTACGCAACCGTACAGCAACACTTGTTAAGTGTCGCATGGATAACGGCCGGCGGGCCATGCGCGCCTTGCCTGCGGCCACCACGAGGGCGCGGTAGCGGCGGCCTATAACGCGCGGTTTGCCGATGAATCCGGCCTTTGGTCCAGCCACATTTTCACTTCCGGCCCAGCCACTGTTGGCGTTCGGTCAGGCCAGATCTTGCCAAACCGGCCTGGCCACTATAAGTTAGCGGCCGTCAAGAGGCGAAGAAATTCAAATCGAGGGGGAGGGAGTCCTATGACGTTCGTGCCTCGCGCAGTTCTGTGTGGAGCGGGTGCGCTCCTCGGTTGCCTGGATGGCTCGCGTCCCGCGGCCGCCCAGGAGACGCAACTCGAAGAGGTCGTGGTCTCCGCGCAGAAGCGGGTAGAAAACGTCCAGAACGTCCCGATCGCCGTGACCGTCGTCAGCGGCGACGCCTTGAGCAAGGCGAACGTCTCAGGATTTACCGATGTGGCGAAGTTTGCCCCATCGCTGACGGTAACTACGGGCGACCACCCTGCCAACAGCTCCATAGTCATCCGTGGTATCGGGACCTTTGCATTCAGCATAGCCGCGGAGCCCAGCGTCCTCGCAGTCGTCGATGACGTCGCCGTGGGTTACCAGGCGCAGGCTTTCACAGACCTCGTCGATCTCGACCGGGTGGAGGTGCTGAATGGGCCACAGAGCACATTGTTCGGCAAATCCGCTTCCGCAGGCGTGGTCAACGTCACGACCAAGGCGCCGACCAACACGTTGACCTTCTTCGCCGACGCCAAGGCCACCAATGACCATGAGCAACGCTACACACTGAGTGTCTCGGGGCCAATTACCGATACCCTCACCTATCGGGTAAGTGGCGCCGTCCGCAGCTACGGTGGCAATGTGGACAATCTCACCAGCGGCCACAAGCTCAACGACGATCACGCGACCAACATACGCGCCAAGCTTCGCTGGCAACCCGATGACAAGCTGGATCTGACGTTGACCGGGCACTACACGGTGGATCACGCGCATTCTTACGGAGTTCCGCTCACACGCCTGGACCCGGGTTCGCACCTCTTTGGCGTACCCGCCCTGACGCAGTCCGTGACCGCGCCCGGCATCACTCCTGGCGCGGACAATACGGCAGTCCGGGTCGAGCAGGTACCGCTGGCGAACACTTCCGACGCGGGTCTGTCATCCCACCTGGCCTACGATTTCGGGCCGGCCACCTTTCTCTCAATAACCTCGGCCGATCAGTACAAGCTGCGTGATTTCACCGACTACGACACCACCGATGTCGATACCCTGCAGTACCTGACACCGTTCAACCCTAACCAGCCGGCCGGCTCCATCCCCGCACCTTCCACTATGCAGGAGCATGGCGGCCTGCTGCAGGGTGGCAGGTTCGACGTGCGCGCCTTCAGTCAGGAATTTCGCGTGTCCTCCAATGGCCATCATAATTTCGACTACCTGTTCGGCGCCTATTACTCCAGCGCCGATCTCTCGCGCAGTTTCCGCCGCGGCTTCGACGCAAACAAAGCGGCTATCTCCAACTACCGCGGCGAGACGCGCTACTACAACTATGCATTGTTCGGCCAGACGGACTGGCTGATTCTGCCCCGCACCACGCTCATCACGGGTCTGCGTGTCAACCGCGAAGAGAGTAGCTACGGCTACGACAACTACCTCAAGGTGTTCCATCTGCCGGTATTTGGCGCACCGACCACACATGTAGACAGCGTCACCACGGGCAAGCTCGGCTTGCAGTACCAGCTCACGGACAATCTCATGGCTTTCGCGTTCTACGCGAAGGGTTATAAGGGTGTCGCATATGACCTGGTCACGGCGACGACCCCGCAGGAAGCAGCGACTTTCCCGGTCAAGTCCGAGAAGTCAGATGATTACGAGGCCGGCCTGCGCAGCGAATGGTTTGACCGGCGCCTGGTGCTGAATACGACTGTGTATGACACGGAGTACAAGAATTTCCAGGTCCAGACGACCGTCCCCAACCTGCTGAATCAGTTCATTCTCACCAACATTCCGAAGGTGCGCAGTCGCGGCCTGGAGCTCGAGGCCATCGCCCGGATTACCGAGAGTCTGCACGCCAACGCCGGTTATGCCTACACCGACGCCCACGCGGTTACTTACCCGATCGGGCAGTGCTACTCGGGCCAGACCGTGCCCTCCACCTGCATCACGGGTACGCCCGCGTCGCAGGACCTGGCGGGTGCCACGCTACCCAACGCGCCCAAAAACAAGGTCAATGTCGGGCTGGACTATGTTCACGGCCTCCCGGTCGTGCCGCTCGATGCGGATCTGAATCTCACCTCGGTCTGGCAGAGCGCCGAGAATTTCGCGGTGACGCGGGATCCTGGCACGCTGCAGCCGGCTTATAACATCACGAATCTGAGCCTGACACTCACGCCACAGCACGACAGGCGGCTCACCGTGACCTTGTTCTGCAATAACCTGCTGGACAAGCACTATGCGGCGAACCTGAGCAACGTACGTGGCAACTACACCTTTCCGCCGGGAGGAACCGCTTACACCCACGAGTTGCCACGCGATTTCGACCGGTTCTACGGAATCCGCGTTGGATTCTCCGGGCCGTAGGCGCGCGGCGTGCCTTCTTCTCTAGACCGACAGCCGCCGCGTGTACTCGTTGCGCTTGCTTACGGCTTTCTTGCGGGCGCGATCGGCCGCATCGGTCTCGGTCGCCGCCAGGATCGCGTCAATAACGCGGCGCAGATGATCACGCATCGCGCGGCGTGCGGCCTTCGGGTTGCGCTGGCGTAAGGCGGTGAAAATCCGCCGATGCTCACCGACGCGCGGCCGCAGACCCGCCCGGCGGGCCCGCTCCAGCATGTCGGCGCAAAGCGTTGATTTGTACCGCATATCCCACAGGATCTCGACCACCGTCGTAATCGCCGTATTTCGAGTGGCGCGCGCAATAGCGAGGTGGAAGCTGCGGTCCGCCATTTCCTCGTACTGTTTGCGCGCATTCTCGTTGGCCATGTCACCGAGAATGACCTCGATCTCCTGCAACTGCTCATCGGTGATCAGAGCGGCCGCCAGTGCGGCGGCCTCGCCTTCGAACAGGCGCCGCGCCTCGATCAGCTCGAAGGCGCCGATATCCAGATCCTCCGCGCCGGCCTGCGGCGGAGGATGATCGCTCACGTAGATCCCCGAGCCGGGGCGCGCTTCCACCAGGCCGCGGATCTCCAGAGCGATCATCGCCTCGCGGATCGTGGTCCGGCTCACTTTGAATGCAACCGCGAGCTCGCGCTCGGAGGACAATCGAGCCCCCGACGGGTATTCGCCTGATTTGATCGAAGCGGTAATCGAGTCCGCGACCTGGACGTAGAGCTTGCGAGTGTCGATCTGGTTGATCATGCCAGCGAATTTTGAGCCTTTCACAGGCGGATGGCAATGTGGCTGGACCAGCCGCTCAAGCTGTCGGACCAATTCGCCCTGCGGGGCCGCTTGCCCCGGCCCTTCCGAATTGACAACGGACGGCAGTGATGGCAAGAGGGTCTGATGAGCAGGACCCATGACGATGATCACCAGGACGTTCCCTCCGACCCGGCCCTACGCGTCAAGGCACTCGAGTCGCTGCTGGTAGCCAAGGGCCTGGTCGATCGGGCGGCGCTCGATGTTTTGATTGATACCTACGAGCACAAGATCGGACCCCGCAACGGCGCCCGCGTAGTGGCGCGTGCCTGGGCTGACCCCGCTTACAAAAAACGTCTGCTGACGGATGCGGATGCGGCGATCGCTGAGTTGGGTTACGCGGGCATGCAGGGCGAGCACATGGTTGTGGTCGAGAACACGGCCACGATACATAACCTCGTCGTCTGCACCCTGTGCTCGTGCTACCCCTGGCCGGTCCTTGGCTTGCCACCGGTCTGGTACAAATCGGCGCCCTATCGGTCCCGCGCCGTGATCGATCCGCGTGGCGTGTTACGGGAATTCGGTCTGGCGCTGGCGGATACAGTCGAAGTCCGAGTATGGGACAGCACGGCGGAATTGCGCTATCTGGTGCTTCCAGAACGGCCCGCTGGCACGCAGCACATGCACGAAAGCGAGCTGGCGGCATTCGTCACGCGCGATGCAATGGTGGGAGTGGCCAAGGTTACGGCACCACACGGCGATCCAGCATGAACGGCATTCACGACTTGGGCGGTATGCACGGGATGGGGCCGATCGAAACAGAGCCGAACGAGCCTGTGTTCCATCATTCGTGGGAAAGCCGCGTGTTCGCGTTGCGGCGCGCGATGGGAGCGTGGCGCAGGTGGAATATTGATGTCAGCCGACATGAGGTGGAGTTGGTCCCCGCGGCTGATTACCTGCGTATGAGCTACTACGAACGGCAGTTGGCGGCGTTTGTGGTATTGCTCGAGAAACGGGGCTTCATCACGCGCGCGGAGCTCGGCAGCGGCACGCCGGTTCTACAAACGCCCGTTGCCGTTCCAGCACTCCGCGCGGAACAGGCCGTGGAGTTGATTTCGAAAGGCGTGCCAGCCAGCCGTGACGTACCGGTAGCCCCGCGATTCCAACCGGGGCAGCGGGTACGCGCGCGGAATATCAATCCGCCGGGCCATACCCGTGAGCCGCGCTACGTGCGCGGCAAAGTGGGCGTCATCCACTGCGATCACGGTGTGTTTGTTTTTCCGGATACAAATGCCCATTTTCTCGGCGAGAAGCCGCAGCATGTGTACTCGGTGCGTTTCGCCGCGCGCGAGTTGTGGGGACCGGAAGCCGCAGCGCAGGATGGCGTGTACGTTGATTTGTGGGACGACCACCTTGAGCCGGCCTGACTCTACTGCTCAGCCGGTGAGCCTGGACGGCCTGCCACATCTGCCGCGCGACGCGGACGGGCCGGTATTTGCCGAACCCTGGCAGGCCGAAGCTTTCGCGCTGGCCGTGCGCCTGTCCGCACAAGGTTGCTTCTCGTGGCAGGAATGGGCAACCACGCTTGCAGATGAACTCGCCGCCGCGGAGCAGCGCGCGGTACCCGCGCCGCAGCAGTCAACGCACGCGGCGGATCACCCACCGCATGCGCCACAGCACACCCAAGCTGATGCCGGCTCACTCTATTACCACTGTTGGCTAACAGCGCTGGAACGCCTCGTAGTAGCGAAAGGCCTGACCGACCCCGCGTCGCTCCTGGCACAAAAAGAAGCGTGGGCCGAAGCTTATCGCACCACCCCACACGGCTTGCCGGTCGCATTGCGCAACACGTCCGATCCGCCCGGGATCTGATCCCGCACACGAGTTTGATGCGAGGGCGCTGCCGACTGCTACTATCGCGCAGTGCTTACCGCCGTAACGCCATCATCACATCGCACTGCAAACTGGCTGACAGCCGACGGCGAATTATCCTCGGCGGCGCGCAAAGTCGGCGTGGGTTTTGCCTCAGCGCTCGCGTGTCTGGGCGTCGTGGGGGTGGTCTCCTACTTGAGTGTCGTCCGGCTGAGCGACAACGCGGCATGGGTCGCGCACACACACGAGGTTCTCAGCCGCCTGGAATCGCTCCTGGCGACCGCTACCGACTCCGAGACGGCCGAACGCGGGTACGTCATCACCGGCGATGACGCTTATCTGGAACCCTATCGACAGTCGGCCGCCCTCGTTATCGACCAGACGAGGCGCCTGCGCCAGTTGACCGCGGACAATCGAGCGCAGCAACAGCGTCTCGACGCCATGGTGCCGCTCGTGACCGAACGCCTTGGCCAGCTGCGTACAGTTATCGAATTGCGGAAAAGCCAAGGCTTCGCGGCCGCTCAGACTGAAATTCTCGCCGGTAAGGGCAAGCGGTTTCACGACCGTATCCGCCGCCTCGTTGACGAGATGAAGGCTGCCGAGATGAGCCTGCTCGAGCGGCGCGAACGGCGGGCCAACCGCAGCGCTACTGTTGCTCGGGCCGTCATCATCGGCGGCGGGCTGCTCGGCTGCGGGCTGGTCGGACTGGCGTTGTTGGCGATTCGCCGGGACTTTGCCGGCCGTGCCCGGGCCGAGGGCGCGCTGCGCGACGCGAAGAATGAACTCGAGCTTCGCGTCCAACAGCGTACGGTTCAACTGGCGAACGCGGCAGAAACGAATGCGCGACTGGCAGCCATCGTTGAGTTCTGCGACGATGCCATCATCAGCAAGGATCTGGATGGCATCATCACCAGTTGGAATCCTGGCGCACAGCAGCTGTTCGGATATTCGTCACTCGAGGCGCTGGGCAAGCCGATGGCCATGCTCATCCCAGCGGAGCGCTCGAACGAAGAGCCGACCATCCTGGCGCGAATCGCGCGTGGCGAGCTGACTGAGCATTTCGAGACGGTGCGCGTGCACAAGGACGGAACGAAGCTCGATGTTTCAATTACGATCTCTCCGATCCGCGACAGCCGGGGCCTGATCGTCGGCGCATCCAACATTGCGCGGGACATCACCGACCGCCGCCAGGCGCAAGCCCGGGTGCAGGCACAACTGGCGCGGCTCAACCTGTTGCAACACATCACTCGAGCGATGGGTGAGCGCCAGGATATCCAGAGCATCTTTCAGGTCGTCATCCGCACCCTGGAGGAGCAGCTGCCGGTGGATTTCTGCTGCATCTGTCTCTACGACCCGGCAGACAGCGCCTTGATCGTCACCAGTGTCGGCTTGCGCAGCGAAACGCTGGCGACGGAGCTTGCGATGACGCAGCAGGCCCGTGTCGACATCGATCGGAACGGGCTGTCGCACTGCGTGCGTGGCCAGTTGGTTTACGAGCCTGATATCAGTACCGTCCCTTTCCCGTTTGCGCAACGGCTGACGGGCGGAGCTCTGCGCGCGATGGTTGCGGCCCCGCTGCTGGTTGAAAGCAAGGTGTTCGGAGTCCTCATCGCGGCTCGCCGGCAAGCTCACAGCTTCAGCAGTGGCGAATGCGAATTCCTGCGGCAGGTGAGCGAGCATGTAGCACTGGCGGCCCACCAGGCTCAGCTGTACAACGCTCTGCAGAAGGCGTACGACGACCTGCGGCAGACCCAGCAGGCAGTAATGCAACAGGAGCGTCTGCACGCGCTTGGACAAATGGCGAGCGGCATCGCGCACGACATCAACAATGCAATCTCTCCGGTGGCGCTCTACACCGAATCGCTGTTGGAACGGGAACCCGGCCTGAGCCCGCGCGCCCGCGGTCACCTTGAAACCATCCAGCGTGCGATTGATGACGTCGCGCAAACAGTCACGCGCATGCGTGAATTCTATCGGCAACGTGAGCCTCAGGCGACGCTGCTCCCGGTTGATATGAATGCCCTGGTGCGGCAGATAGTGGATCTGACACGGGCCCGCTGGAGCGACATGGCACAACGGCGTGGTATCGCAATCGAGATGCGGACCGAGCTGGCCGCGGACCTGCCGACGATCATGGGCGCTGACAATGAAATTCGCGAAGCGCTCACGAACCTGATCTTCAATGCGGTGGACGCCATGCCGAACGGCGGCCCGCTGACATTACGAACCCGAGTCGTGCGGGACGAAGAAGCTCGCTCACAGGATCCGTCGGCGCGCGAGCTGGTCCAGCTCGAGGTTGTCGATGGAGGCGTCGGGATGGACGAGGACACGCGCCGCCGGTGTCTCGAGCCATTCTTTACCACCAAGGGCGAGCGCGGTACCGGTCTCGGACTTGCGATGGTTTATGGCGCGATACAACGTCACAGCGCGAACATCGAAATCGAGAGTGCAATTGGCAAAGGAACTACCATGCGCATCAGCTTCCCGATACCGACTGCGCCCACGGCAGGCGCACACGTTTCGGTCACGGCCGGCGCCGTGCCTCCCATGCGCGTCCTCATCGTGGACGATGATCCGTTCGTGCTCGAATCACTTCGCGAGACTTTGTCGGCCGACGGTCACAGTGTAACGACGGCGGATGGTGGTCAGGCTGGCATTGACACTTTCCTGGGCGCGCACGCGCAGGGCAACCCATTCCCTGTCGTGATTACGGATCTAGGGATGCCCTACGTCGACGGGCGCCGCGTGTCCGCGGCGATCAAGACAGCTTCTCCAGATACCATCGTCTTATTGTTGACCGGGTGGGGGCAGCGGCTGATTGCCGAGGGCGACATTCCGCCCCACGTGGATCATGTCTTGAGTAAGCCGCCCAAGCTGCGCGCGGTGCGGCAAGCCCTGGCGCAGTGCCTCGGCGCGCGGTAAACCTGCGTTCGAGGCGATCGCCGCCCTTTCAGTGCAGCGAGCTCGCCTGTTCGAACACGATGCCGGCCGCTTGAAAGTCGCCCTTGAGCTGCAGATCGAGGCCGTACGACATCCAGTAAGCGCCACTGGCTTCTGCCGGCGTTCCGGTCTGAACTTTGCCCACGATCGCGCGCAACCTGTAATGCGCCCCGGGATCGAGGCCGCGAAGTTGGATGCGCGGATATGCAGATCCAAGCGTGCTCGAATGCAGGAAGGCGAACAATACTGCCTGACGACTGTCGTCGGAAACGGATTCGGTCGCTGAATACCCGCTGCCATCGCGCGGTGCAATCAGTCTGTACAACCTGCCCCGTTGCACCGTCGCCCGGATCTTCTTGTATTCGCCGATGAGCCGGCTGGCGACCTCGAGATCGCTGTCATTCCAACGTGACAGATTGGCGCCGACACCCAACGACCCCTGCATCGAGGACAGAAATCGATATTCAAGCGAGGTGCTGCGCTGGTTGAGCCAATTCGCAGAGTCGGTCACCCAGGCCATCATCACCGCCGGCGTGTAGGCATAGGTGAAACCATCCTGGATGCTCAGGCGGTCGTAAGGATCAGTGTTGTCCGAAGGCCAGACCTCATCAGTCAGGCCGAGGATACCGAGGTCCACTCGTCCGCCACCGCCGGAGCACGACTCGATCTGCACGTTGGGATGGCGCGCGCGTATTTGCCGCAGGATCCAGTACAGATTGTCGACATAAGCAACATACACCTTCTGCTGATCCTCAGGCGCCTGGCCGGGCCAGCCGGGTTCCGACCAATTGCGGTTGTAGTCCCATTTGAGAAAGGCAATATCGTTCTGCGTCAGCAATTCGTCCAACACACGCAGGACATGGTCGCGCACGTCGGTGCGCGCCAGGTTGAGCACGAGTTGATTACGCGCCTGCGTGCGCGGGCGCCCCGGGAAATTCAGGACCCAATCCGGATGCCGTCGATACAGGTCGCTGTCCGGATTGACCATTTCGGGCTCGACCCACAGACCGAAGTCCATGCCCCGTGACTTCACCGCATCGATGAGCGGCTTCAGGCCACGCGGAAACTTGGTAGGGTTGACGGTCCAGTCACCCAGGCCCGCCTTGTCATTGTTGCGCGCGCCGAACCAACCGTCGTCCATCACAAAGCGCTCGACTCCGATCGCCGCAGCTTTGTCCGCGAGCTTGATCTGACCCGCTTCATCCACGTCGAATTGCGTCGCTTCCCAGGAGTTGTAGAGCACCGGACGCAAAGGCGAATGCGGGGCCTTCGGCACGATCCGGGCAAGCTGCAGATGATGCATCAGGCGCGAAGCCTCGCCGAGCCCACCCGCGGTGTAGCCGGCGTAGAACACTGGTGTTTCCAGTGCGCTGCCCGGTGCAAGGCGATACCCAAAGTCAAAAGGGTTGTAGCCGCCGGTGATACGCAGGCGGCGTGTCGAGTCCTGTTCAATGCTGATGCGCCAGGAGCCGCTCCACGCAAGCGCACCAAACCACACCGGGCCGGATTCTTCATTGCTGGGGTCGCGCGCGATCGCGAACCACGGATTGTTCTGGTGGCCCGTCGAGCCGCGGCGGCTTTCCAACACCGTCGTGCCTGGCGCGAGCGGCCGCTGATCGAGGCGCCACTCGCCGGCCCAACGGCCCGAGAGCGAATACAACCGATAGTCATCGGCGCCGGGCAGACTCCAGGCCGCGGCGGCCGCCTGTTGCACGACCAACGGCTTGCCGGTGTGATTGGCGATGCTGGCGGAACGCGCCAGGATTCCGGTTTCCGGATCGATCTCGTAACGCAACTCCACCCGCACGTCGCGCGAGATATCCTTGAGCTGCACCTGCAGGCGGGAACCCTCGATATGGTGCGCGGCATAGTGAAGCACCACATCGCGATTGCCGTCGGGGAAGGTCAGCTTCAAGGCAGGCTCGCCATAAAAGGCGGCGCCCCACCCGGGATATTCCTGCTGCACGGTGGAGGTGGACGGCTCGAAGGACGACCTGTCGCTGCCGGCCTGCGCTGCCGGCACGGCATCGTCATCCGCAAAGCGCCCGCCCCAATGCAGCGCCTGCAGCTCGCCTCGCTCGTTGATGCCGAAGACGTAGGAGGCCGTCGGCGAGCTCAACTCGAACACGCGAGCCGAGTCCAGGTAGCGAACGGCGGTGCCGGGTACCGGCTGCTGTGCTGCAGTGCTCGAGGCTGGTGTACTGGCCGGTGCGCTGACCGCTCCAGCACCCCCAGCCACCAGAATCAATCCCGCACAAGTGGCCGGCAATCTTCTGCGCCGCATGATGCCCCCTCCAAAGGGGCGCCATTATTCAGTCTGGTATGACCACTTGCAAGCAGCCTGGCTCGCCAAAAACAGCCGCCGCTCACAACCCCTCTGGGGCACGAGCCACTGGCGCCGGCATGGCCACACGTGACTCCCGTCACACTCGCTGTGCTGCATAGCACACAGTTTCGACACTCCCAGCTTCAGGAAAGACAACGACTACCGCTACCGTTGCGTCAATTGACTTTAACGGCCTTTCTCTGGAGTAAACATGCTCAAACAAAAGCTCACTGCACGGAAGCTGTTGGCGGCAGGGACAGCTGCACTTGCCATAGGTGCTGTTTCCAGCACGGATGCAGCGACGACGGCTACTTCAAACCTGGCGGTGACAGCGTCCGTCGCCGCGAACTGCACGATCGCCACCGCGCCCGTAGCATTCGGGGCGTACGACCCGGTTTCAGCGAACGCCACGACGGCGCTCAACGGCACTGGCACTGTCAGTGTCACTTGCACGAATGGTGCGACCACGACGGTGACACTGGGACAAGGAGCCAACGCGGCTGGTGGATCAACCGCAGCAGCTCCGGCACGCCGGCTCAAGGACGGCGGCACTGACTTTCTCACCTACTCCCTGTATTCGGACAACGGACGTACGACAGTGTGGGGTGACACGGCAGGTACGGGCGTTGCGCACACTGGCACGGGCACTCTCACAGCCCTCACGGTGTACGGCGCGGTCAATGCGGGGCAGAACGTCCCGGCAGGCAACTATAGCGACACGGTAGTCGCGACTATCACGTTCTAACTTACTGTCTGTCCCATGATATCAACGCAGAAAATCGGCCAGGCCCTGTGGGGCCTGGCCGCAGTCGCCGCTCCTCTGTCGGTGGGCCACGCGGGCTCTTTCAGTGTCAATCCGGTGCGAGTCACCCTGTCTGCAACCCAGGCGGTCGCCGCCGTAACGGTGCAGAACGTAGGAACCGAAGCGACCGTGGTGCAATTGGAGACTTCCAGCTGGACCCAACACGATGGGACAGATGTGCTCACACCCACCACCGAGGTATTGGCGACTCCGCCCATACTCACCATTCAGCCCGGAACGTCCCGCGTCGTCCGTGTGGGTCTGCGGCGCGCGCCTGATGCCAAACGGGAGTTGACCTATCGACTCTTCCTCAGGGAAGTGCCGCCCCCCGAGCCGATTTCGCAAGGGTTGCGGGTCGCTCTGCTGGTCAGCATGCCGATTTTCGTCGTGCCGCCCCGCACACCCACGCCGGAAGTGCACTGGCGTGCACTGCGGACACAGGACGGTAAGATTCGTGTGCGCGCGACCAATACCGGCGGGTCTCATATCCAACTCGGACAGCTCGACATCGCTCTGGCAGGTAATGGGACCCAACTGTCGAGCCGCAACATGTCGGAGTATGTACTACCCGACAACAGCCGCGAGTGGACAGTAGATGCGAAGTCTGTGCCTCCAACCGGCACGCCACTGACCATCTTCGATCAAGCCGACACAGGCAAGGTGCGGTCCGAAGTAAAACTCGAGGACGACGCGGGGGAATCGAAGCCCACGACGCCGGCCACGGCCTCACGCTAGCCCGCCGCGGCTAGGACGTGCCGTGTGGAAGGGCGGCAACGATGTGGACTCGCTTGGCCATTGTCGCACTGGTGTTCGCGACGATGAGTGCGGCCGCCCGGGGTGCCACCGCAACGCCCGACTCGATCGCGAGTCCCCATGCTACCGCGACTCCCGATGTCTTCGCCCGCGATGTGGCGGCCGATGCCAGTGCCGCGACGAGCCCCGGGGCCGCGGCGGCAACCTGGCTCGAGGTCTCGGTCAACGGCCAGAAGGCCGAGCAGGTTGCGTTGTTCCTGCGCGAGCCGGACGGGCGCCTGCTGGCCCCGGCTACGCAGTTGTCCAACTGGCGCCTGCGAGTGCCAACTCGAGCAGCGGTGGCCTACCAAGGCGAGCAGTACGTCCCGCTGGATGAGTTGGCGGGCCTGTCTTATCACCTGGACGACGAACGCCAGACCATTACGATCGACGCACAGGCATCCCTCTTCGACCAGGTGACACTGGCTGGAACGAAGTCGCAATACGTCCCCGCTCCCCTACCCCCCTGGGGCGGCTTCCTGAATTATGATCTCGTCGCCGCCAACGGAGGCGGCTCTACGGCCCTGAGCGGGCTGTTTGAGGCGAGCCTGTTCGGCCCTGCCGGTGCCGGGGTCATGACCTTCCTCGAGCGGCACCATCAGCGGCAAACCCAGAGCATCAGGCTCGACACGACCTGGACGGCCGATCATCCGCAGGACGCATCCAGTTTCAGGTTTGGTGACTCGATTACCGGCGCAAGCGCATCGTGGGGCAGCGCCGTACGCTTCGGTGGCATCCAATGGTCCACCAACTTCTCGACACGCCCGGGGCTGATCACGATGCCCCTTCCGAGTGTTGCGGGCGAAGCGGCTGTGCCCTCCACTCTGGATGTGTACGTCAACGATTCCCTCCGCCTTCGCAATGACGTACCGGGCGGCATCTTCCGCATCGATGACGTGCCTGTTATCACCGGCGAAGGTGACATACGCCTCGTCGTGCACGATCTGCTGGGCCGCGAGCGGGTTATCACCGAATCCTACTATGCGAGCCCGGCCCTCCTGCGAGCCGGGTTGCACGACTATTCCTTCGAGGCAGGCGTGGTCCGCGAAGATTACGGCGTCATCAGCAACCGCTATGGGCGCTCGCTGATCGTCGGTACCGATCGATGGGGCGTCACAAATTGGCTGACCGCGGAACTTCACGGCGAAATCCTGCGCGACCAACAGACTGCCGGAATAGCTGGCGCGCTGCGCTTGGCGAATTTCGGTGTAGTGACCGCATCTGCGGCGGGCAGCCGCAACGAGCAGGCTTACGGTCACCTCTACAATCTCGGTTTCGAGCGGTCCGCGCACTGGCTGAGTTTCGGGGCCAATATCGAGTATGCGAGCGCCGAGTTTACGCACCTCGGGCTGTTGCCCCGCGAAGCCGTTCCGCGCCTGAGGAGCCAAGTCTTTGCCATCGCGGGACTGCGCCGGCTGGGCTCAGTGAGCCTCAGCCGCACCCGGGAGGACTATCGCGATGGCCATGCGATCGAGCTTCTGAGCGCCCGCGACAGCATCAACATCGGCGGGCTGGGGTATCTCACTCTTTCGGTAGCCAGGACCATGACCAATAGAGGCGACACGCTGATCGCGCTCAGCCTCACACACTCGGTCAATGCGCGCACCATCGCCAGTGCAACCACGACTTCGGATGCAGGCGGAACCGGCACGGAGCTGGACTTGCAGCGCAGCTTGCCCGCCGGCCGTGGGATGGGGTATCGGCTCATTGCCGACACGGGCGAGATGCGCGCAGCCGATGCAACGTTGGACCTGCAAGGCGATGTGGGCAGCTACGAGATCGAAGCGCGCCGACAGTCCGGCGCAACATTCACCCAAGCAGCGGCGAGCGGCGGCTTTGCGATACTCGCCGGTCACGTTTTTCCCAGCCGGCGCATCGACAACAGCTTTGCGGTGGCTGAAGTCGGAACGGAACCTGACGTGCGCCTGTATCGCGAGAATCAACTGGTTGGCCAGACCAATGCTCATGGCTATATGCTCGTGCCGGGGCTACGCGCTTACGAAAACAATGTCATCCGCGTCGAACAGGCAGATCTACCGCTCGATGTCGTAGTCGATGCCATGCAAGTACAAGCAGTCCCTTACTTCCGCAGTGGAGTCATCCTCCGTTTCCCGGTAGCACGCCCACGCGGCGCCCTGCTTCTGATACAGACGGAAAATGGCGAGCCATTGCCCGCAGGCGCGCTTGTTCAAGTGAATGGGCAGGGCGAGGAGTTTCCCTCCGGCATGCGCGGTGAAGTCTATGTAACGGGACTCGCCGACATCAACCGCCTGCGTGCCAATTGGAATGGCAAGAGTTGCGAATTCGCGCTGCCCTATGCGCAAACTGAGGATCCGCTGCCGCGCCTCGGCCCGTTTGTCTGCCAGAGTGTCTCACCGTGACTGGCATTCACATCCGGCGCTGGCTGTTCGCAGCCCTGCTTGTCATCGCGGCACCCTGCGCCTATTCCGCGCGCTGCAGTGTCAGCACCGTGGGCCTCAATTTCGGCAACTACGACGTGTTCAGCACGCTCGATGACGACATCACCGGCACCATCAACGTCAGCTGCCAATCCTCAACGTCCTATTCCATTTCGCTGAGCAGCGGCAGCGGCACTTACTCTGCACGCACTTTGCTGAGCGCCGGCAATCGCCTGAATTACAACCTGTACCTCGATCCGACCCGGCTCACCATCTGGGGTGACGGATCCGCGATTACCAGGACTGTGAGCGGCTCGGGAATTACAGGCAGCTACCCCGTATACGGGCGCATTCCGGCGCGGCAGAACGCCGTAGTGGGTGTCTACGCCGACACTGTCACCGTAACAGTGACGTTCTGAGGGGGCGTCGCGGTGCCGTTCGCAAACCGCGCCTGGCGCGCAAGCTGATGGCGTCTATACAGCCACAAGAGAATCGCCAGCAAGGTGCCTCCGGGGAGCAACAGCTCGATAGCTGCATACGGGCCAAGCTGCCTCATTACTTGGATGGCCCGGCGCAGACCACCGCCGATCAGATTGAGCCACCGCTGCGTTGAGGCCCCGTTCCACACGGGATCGCCACTCGGGGCTGGGGCGATACTGGCTGCAGCGATCATTTCGGCTTCTCCGCGTCTCTCATTGGTGTCTAAACCGAGGACGTTTGAGGCCTCGTCACTTCGACACCACTGCGGGAAATTTCGGCGCGCCGGGAACGCCGTGGCGGGAATTTACGCCGATACTGACGCTATAAGCGTGGCGGTCTGCGAGGGCGTCGCGCCCACGCCTTGTGCCTGCAGCGGCTGCGTGTCCGCGAACCCGCTGCGGGCGTCCAACTCAGCGTGCATAGCGAGCAGGCGTTGCTGCAGCTCGAGACGCAATTCCTCAGCTTGGCTCTCACTTAACTGTGCCGGGATGTTCATCGGCTCACCGACGAGGATCCGGATTTCAGCGCCAAGTTTTGGAATGACCGTCCGGTCCCAGGATCGTTGATTCACCCAGCATGAGGCGGTGGATGCGGCGACCGGGAGCAGGATGCCGTTGGTCTTGCGAGCCAGTGTGAGTATGCCGAGCTGTGCAATACCGCGCGGGCCTCGTGAGCCATCAACGGCCAGACACGAGTGCAGCTGCCGATCTTCCCGCTGCGCCCTGATCATCTCCGCGAGCGCGCGCGCGCCGCCGGAGCCGGATGAGCCACGGGCAACCCGATAGCCGAGGCTTTCCTCCAGGCTGGTCATGACATCGCCATCGCTGCTGCGCGAACACATGAGCATCCAGCGCCCGCGAGCCGGCCGGCTGAAATAATATAGAAGTTGGAACGTCCTGGCGTGCAGGAAGGCACCTACAACTGGCCGGTCCCCCTTCAGCAAATCCGTGAGCTGTTGCTCGTTCTCCGTGACGTAATTCCATGAGCGGCCCAGAGAGCGATACACGCAGCGGGCCAGCGGTGGTGCCAGCCAGCGTACGAGGAATTTCCGTACCGGGCGGTTGCCCCGCGTCGCGCCGCTGGCGCTTCTCGGGATTCCCTCCGCTGCACTCTGGTTGCCCCGCGTCGCGCCGCTGGCGCTTCTCGGGATTCCCTCCGCTGCACTCTGGTTGCCCCGCGTCGCGCCGCTGGCGCTTCTCGGGACTCCCTCCGCTGCACTCCCGTTGCGCTTGGGCGCGGTGCCGGTACTCATGACTCTGCGGCACCGTTCGACAAGGCGCCCTTGCGGCCGCCCGACGCATGGGCGCTTGCGAACTGGCCGCTGGCCATGGCTCCAACCAAAGCGAGCTCGCCGGCGAGCACCACCACCGCGCAGACCTCCGCGAGCTTTTTCGCAAATCCCGCGCCGTTGCAACCGAGCATGGACAGACATTCACGCGCAGTCGGCAGATAGGTACCGCCGCCAACCGTACCAACAATCAGGTTGGGCAGCGTAATCGATGCATACAACTCGTTGGTCCGCGTCCGCTCGACGCGCGTCAGCGCCGTAGTCGCTTCCGCCACACAAGCAACATCCTGGCCGCAGGCAATGAACATTGCCGCAAGCGCATTGGCCACGTTGCCCTGCAGGCCGACGGCCCCGCTCTGAGCGGCGCCGTTCACGGCCTGGCGCCAGGCACGCTCCATTTTCTCGGCGTCGGTTCGCCAGTAGCGGCTGAGCTGCTTGGGCTGCAGAACCAGCTCCGCGCTCACATTGCGGCCGCGGGTCGCGCGAAAGGCCAGCGGAGTTGCCCGCTTATCGCCCGAAAGCATCGACTCCATCAGCCAAGACTGCGGCGCCTGGGGCATGTCGTGCAGTAATCGCTCACAGATCACCTGCGTCGCGAGCGTGACCATGTTCTGGCCCGCCGCATCGCCGGTAGTAAATTCGAACAGCACGTAAACAGTGTTTGCGACAACCGACGCCTGAAGGGTGCGCAGGCGGCAATAGCGCGAGGTGGTTTCCGTAATTTCCTGCAGATGCGCCAGGCGCGAGGGAAGCCAGCGGGCAAACGCATGCGCTTGCGCTAGGCTTGCAAACTCGAAGCACGGTGCACGGCCGACCTGCTCATCGCTGCAAACGGCCGACACCCCGCCGCAGCGGTTCATCGCATTGAAAGCATGCTGAAAGGAGGCCACCAGGGTTCCCTCGCTGGTCGCAAAGGGAACGAAGAATTCGCCCTGCGCCGCAGCGCCGTTGATGCGCACGGGACCGGCTACGCCCAGCGGCACCCGCGCGAATCCCAGGAATCCCTCGATGCTGCCCTCGAGCAGCAGGGGCTCGATCTCAGGTCCCGCGCCGCTGATCTGCTCGATCTGATACCCTGCCGCCCGCAGCCGTTGTCTACGCGCAACCAACGCTTCGCGCGAAGAATCTGTGATTGACGGCAAGCGTTGGCACGCCGTCACATCCGGTTCGGGAGTTGTGCGGGCAGGCTCCGCCAATGTCAGGACGCTCGCCCCGCGGCCGTTGTGATCTTTCAAAATCGTTACCTTCGCATTCGCCACCAGGATCGGCGAATAGGACCCCTTAGCGCCATCCTAGCGCGCCGCGCGGTCCGCGAAGGCACAATTTGCAAACGTGTGCGAGAAGCGGATCACAACTGGGATATTCAGTTGCCAATCCGCGACGCTGCCACCAGCAGCCCAACTGCGCAGTCAGGTGACCGGAGATGCCTGCATGTTCCAGATCGCTTGCGCATACTCCCGGATAGTGCGGTCGCTCGAGAACCAGCCCGAGCAGGCAACATTCATGATGGCCTTGCGGGACCAGGTCTGCGGATCCGCATAGCTTGCATCCAGCTCCAGGTGCGCGCGGCTATAGTCGGTCAGATCCGCCAGGTGCCGGTAGTGATCACCGCCATCCAGCAAGGCCTGGCGGACCGGGTCGAACAGCCCGGGCTCGTTGCGGTTGAAGTGATTGGAGAAGATCAGGTCCAGTGCCGCGCGGGTCTCAGCTTCGTTCGCGTAGTGCCAGTGAGGATTGTACCAACCGGTACTGTCCTCAACCTGTTGGGCCGTCAGTCCGAACAGGAAAAAGTTCTCCTCGCCGGCTTCCTTGGCCATCTCGATGGTCGCCCCATCGCGGGTGCCGATGGTGAGCGCCCCATTCATCATGAACTTCATGTTGCCCGTACCGCTGGCTTCGTAGCCCGCGGTAGAAATCTGCTCTGACACGTCGCTCGCCGGAATGAGACGCTCCGCAAGGCTGACATTGTACTCGGGAAGGAATAGCACTTTGAGCTTGCCGCGGGCGGCCGAGTCGCCGTCGACGGTGTCGGCGATACGGGTTATGAGCTTGATGATGAGCTTGGCGAAGTGATAAGCCGGCGCGGCTTTCCCCGCGAAGAAGAAGGTGTGCGGCGCCATTCGATAGTTCGGATTCTGCAGCAGGCGGTTGTACAGAACGACGACATGCAGAATGTTGAGCAGCTGGCGCTTGTACTCGTGAATGCGCTTGATCTGGCTGTCAAAGATCGAGTCCGGATCCACTGTTACCCCGGAGGTAGCCTTGAGCCAGTCGGCGAATGCGGTTTTGGCCTCCCGCTTGGCCGCGCGGAATTGGGCGCGGAAGCTCGCATCCTGCGCCAGCGGAGTCAGCTTACGAAGCTGCGCCAGGTCGGCGACCCACTCATCGCCGATTGCTTCGGTGATGAGACGCGACAGCGAAGGATTGGCTTGCTGCAGCCACCGCCGGGGAGTAACCCCGTTGGTCTTGTTGTTGAAGCGCTCCGGAAAGAGCTCGGCAAAGTCACGCAGGACGCGCGTTCGGAGCAGATCAGAGTGGATCGCCGCCACGCCATTCGTACTGTGAGAGCCTACGACCGCCAGGTGCGCCATCCGCACTCGGCGTGTGGCCCCCTCCTCGATCAAACTGACGCGTTGCGCCCGGGAGTCATCGCCAGGGTAGCGGCGGCGAACGTCGTCCAGGAAACGGCGGTTGATCTCGTAAATAATCTCCAGCTGCCTGGGAATGAGGGTCTCGAACAAGTCAACAGGCCATCTTTCCAAAGCTTCGGGGAGCAGTGTGTGATTGGTGTACGCCAGCGAGCGTTGGGTGATGTCCCATGCCTGGTCCCAGGGCAGATGAGCCTGATCGAGAAGAATGCGCATCAGCTCGGCGACACAGAGCGACGGATGCGTGTCATTCATCTGCACTGCCACGCGGTCGGGCAACCGCGACCAGTTCGTGTTTCCCTGGCGGCAGAAGCGGGCAACGATGTCCTGCAGCGAGCAACTGACCAGGAAGTACTGCTGCAGGAAGCGCAATCCCCTGCCCGCCTCGGTCGAGTCATCAGGATACAGAACGCGTGTCACTGACTCGGCCGCCACGTTCTGAATGACCGCGCCGGCGAAATCACCATGCGAAAATTCTGCGAAATCGAATGATTGCGGCGCGACCGCCGCCCACAGCCGCAGCGTGTTGATACATTTGGCGGCATAGCCCACGACGGGGCGGTCGTAAGCCACTCCCACCAGACTGGAAGGTTTGTTACGCGTGAATTTCAACGTGGAGCCGCTGAGCTCGAAGCTGGAGTTCAGCGGCACGACGTAGGCTCTCTGGGGCCGGACGATCTCCCACGGATCCGGATTGCGAAGCCAGTTGTCCGGCTGCTCGACCTGCGAGCCGTCACGAATCACCTGGCGGAAAATCCCGTACTCGTATCGCAGGCCATAGCCGATGGCCGGATACTGAAGCGTGGCCAGCGAGTCAATGAAGCAGGCCGCGAGCCGCCCCAGGCCGCCGTTGCCCAGTCCGGCATCCGGCTCCTCCTCGATCACGTTCTGGAGGTTCCAGCCCTGCTGCTGCATGGCGTGGCGCACGAGCGGCTCGGCCGCAAGGTTCATGATGTTATTCCGCAGGGTCCGCCCCAGCAGAAATTCCATGGACAGGTAGTGAATGCGCTTGGGCTCCGCCCGCTCGCGCTCGCGGCGCGTCTTCGCCCAACGATGGGCGACCAGGTCACGGATGAAGCGGCTGGTCGCCTCGAACTCCTGCCGTGGCTCCGCCACCGCCGGATCGACCAGCTTCTCGCAGAGTAGGTAGCGTTCGGTCCATTGGTCCGCATGACCGGTCAATCCGAGCCGCTCCAGGCGGCGCATCATGTCGGGGTCGAGTGCTTCAGGTGCCAACGACGGTACGGGTTTTGCAACGCTCATCGATAAACCTCCGGCACCCGATCTCGCGGTGCTTACGCACGAATCGTCCGCCACGATCGTTTCACTATGGTGATGGCTCCAGCTCAGCGCTGGGGATCTTACGCCCGGCGCAATCGAATGGTATTGCCCCTTTGGACGGCCCTATGGACGGCTCAGCATCTCGAGTACATAGCGTTTCGCATGTCTGCAGGCATCGGGCAGGGACATGCCGCGAGTGATACCCGCCGCGATGGCAGATGCCAATGCGCATCCCGTCCCGCGCTTCGTTGCCCGCAATCGCGCAGAAGCCATTCTCTGCAGGCCGTGCTGCCGCGAGACCAACAGATCGACGGCTTCTGCGCCGCTCATGTGACCACCCTTGAGCAGGACGGCCTGTGGTCCTAGCGCGAGCAGACCTTGCGCTTGCTCGAGCAACATCTGCTCGCTGTCCGCGATGCCTGATTCAAGTAACGCAGCCGCTTCGGGGACATTGGGTGTCACGAGCGTGGCACGCGGAATCAGGTGCTTCCGTAGCGCATCGCGCCCGCCCGTATCCAGAAGCACCCCGCCCGAGGATGACAACAACACTGGATCCAACACTATCGGAATCGACTCTGTGCGTGGCAGGCTGTCAACGACGGCGTCAACCGTAGCGCGTGTTCCAAGCATGCCTATTTTGACGGCACCCACCTGCCGCGTTTCAAAGGCGGCGGCAACTTGGACTCGGACGACCTCGGGCGGAAGATGATGGACGTTGATGACGCGCGAATCCGACTGAGCCGTCACGGCTGTGATCACGCATAGCGCGTCCACCGAAAAGTCGTTCAACACCTGCACATCCCGTGTAATCCCCGCGCCGCCGCTCGAATCCGTCGCGGCGATCACCAGGACGGCGGGTCGGCCGCCGCTCGTGGGCTTACTCCCCAAGCGCGACGAGCGCCACATTAAAGTGGCCTCGGTGTTGTAGAACGCGCGCCGCGCGCCATGCACGCACACCAGTCCGGCAACAGAGCACAACTCGCGGCTCTGAAGGAATGCGTGTTTCCGCTCGCTCCAGCGCCGCGACGTCCATCCGCAGCGCTGTGGCGAAGGGCGATACGGGCGCTTCGGCCAGGCTGCGCAAATCGATGACGAAGTCCGATTCGGCGACCTGGTCGGCCGAAATGAAAGGCAGCACCGCGCCACCGGGCTCGGGGGCGGCGGCGAACGAAAACCCGCCGAAGCGCAGAGTCTGAAAATCCACGGTGATGAGCTGTCCGAGAACGGATGGCTGCAGACCCAGCAGAACAGCGAGCGCGAAGTGGGCCTGCAACGTCCCCATGACCCCAACGGCGGTACCCAATACGCCCGATTGCGCACAGGACCCCGCCTGGCTCGGCACATCCGGGAAGACAGCGCGATAGCTAGGTGCCCCGCCGCAGAAGGCCCCGATGTAACCTGACAATCCGAGCACCGAGGCGCTGACCAGCACTTTGTGGGCGCGGTGGCATTCGTCACTCACGACGTACGTGACTGCAAAACTGTCTGCCGCATCGACTACGAGGTCGGCCGCCGCAACGAGCCGCGCCACATTGGAGGGCGTCAGGCGCTCACAGGCGGCCTCGATCTCAACTTGGGGATTCAGGCTCAGCAGGCCTTCACGCGCCACCTGTGCCTTGAGACGCCCGACATCCCCCATGCGATAGATCGGCTGACGGTGCAGATTCGATTCCTCGACACGATCAGGATCCACGATCAACAGGGAGCCCACGCCAGCGGCACACAGATACTGCAACACAGCGGACCCCAGTCCACCGGCTCCAACTACCAGGACACAGGCTTCACGAAGCCGCGCCTGCCCCGCTTCACCTACCTCAGGCAGAATCGTCTGGCGGGCATACCGATCGCTCATGCCTGACTGCTCCTACGATTGACCCGTGGCTGCGGCGAGCCACTCACGGGTTCGCTGTTCCGGATCGGAATTGCGAACAATGTCGGTCACCACAGCTGCGCTATCCGCGCCGGCAGCGAACACGCCCGGTAACCGCTCGACCGTCAGACCCCCGATGGCCACGAGCGGAATGTTTCCGACCCGCCGCTTCCACTCCGTAATGCGCTCGAGCCCCTGCGGCGGCCAGGGCATGACTTTGAGCGCCGTCGGATAGATTGGACCGAGTGCCACGTAGTCCGGTTGAAGCGCCAGGGCCCGCGCGAGCTCGGTATCGTCATGGGTGCTGATGCCAATTCTGATGCCAGCCTTGCGCAGTGCCGGCACATCGGTCCCATCAAGATCACCCTGGCCCAGGTGTACGAAATCGCACCCCTCGCCCATGGCCAGCGACCAGTGATCGTTGACGATCAGCTGCGCGCCGGCCCGTGAGCACATCGTCCTGGCCCTGCGCACCTCGCTGCGCACCTCGGCCTCAGTGAAGCGCACCTCGGCATCGGGGCCAGTTTTTATCCGCAGCTGAATGAGCCGTACACCAAGTGGCAGCAAGCGACCCACCCACTCCGCGCTGTCCACTACAGGATAGACGCGCGGGAATGTCATCGCAGGATCGCGGTGCCGATCACCGGCGTGGAGGGAACCGCCAAATCGCGTGGCTCGATAGGCCCTGCCTGTCGAGCAGCGACTCCGGCCTCTACCGCCTGAGCAAAAGCCTCTGCCATGCGTACGGGATCTGCCGCATTCGCAACAGCAGTATTGATCAGTACAGCATCGAAGCCGAGCTCCATCGCCTGTGTTGCGTGCGATGGAACACCGATGCCCGCGTCGATCACGAGCGGAACATCCGGGAAATGCGCCCGCAACGCCTTCAGGCCGAACAGATTGTTGAGGCCCCGTCCGGAGCCAATCGGCGCCCCCCAAGGCATCAAAACCCGGCAGCCCGCGGCCAACAGTTTGTCCGCCGCGACGAGATCCTCGGTCGTGTAGGGAAATACCTGGAATCCCTCGCCGCACAGTATCCGCGCAGCTTCCATGAGACCGAACACATCAGGGTGCAGCGTGTCGTCCTCCCCGATGACCTCCAGCTTGATCCAGGACGTACCGAAAACCTCCCGCGCCATCCGCGCCGTGGTCACAGCCTCCTTCACGGAGTGGCAACCCGCTGTGTTCGGCAACACGCGCACCCCCAGATCGCGAACGAGCGACCAGAACCCTTGTCCGGCCCGCTCACCACCCGATTCCCGCCGCAGGGAAACGGTCACAACCTCCGCGCGCGACGCCCTGACCGCTTCTGCCAACACCGCGGGCGATGGATAGCGGGACGTCCCCAACATCAACCGAGAGCGCAGCTCGGTGTCGTACACCTTCAACATTCAGCCCCCCTGCATCGGTGCCAGAACTTCGAGGCGATCATCCTCAGCGAGTGCAGCTGCTGCGCGCAGGTTCGCTGGAACAAACTCGCCGTTCAGAGCCGTCGCGACGGTCGAGCCTCCATATCCGAGTTCCTCCAAGGCCGCGGCCAGATCCGCCGCACCCGTTTCACGCCAGGCACCGTTTACGAGTATCTTCACCCATCACCTCCGGGAAATACTGTTCCTCCAGCACAACTTGCGCAGCCCTGCGTGCCAGCGCCGGCGCGAGCAGAAATCCATGCCGGTACAGGCCGTTGACGTAAAGAGCACCCCCATGCCAGCCGATCCGCGGCAGGTTGTCAGGAAACGCCGGACGCACGCCGGTCCCGATCTCAATGATCTCGGCTTCACCGAACGCTGGATGCACTGCATATGTGGCGCTCAGCAGCTCGAGCATCGAGCGAGCTGTAATCCGCGTCGGCGCATCGCTCTCGATCATGGTTGCCCCGACCATGAAAAGTCCGTCAGCGCGCGGGACGATGTACAACGGTAGACGTGGGTGCAACACCCGAATGGGCCGCGACAATGAAACATCGCGCAGACGCAGAAGCAGCATCTCTCCCCTGACACCGCGCAGATGCTTCAGAACGCCTCGGGCAGCAAGCCCCGTGCAGTCGAGCACGCAGGAGTCTCGAGTGCCATGCGAGCGCGCCACCAACTGCTCGACGCTCGTACTGACGCCAAAACGGATCGGGACTCCCAAGTCAGCAAGGCGCCGCGCCAGCTCGGCCAGTGCGTCACGAGGGTCCAGGTGAGCCTCCTCCCGGAAGTACAACGCCTGGTCGAAACGCCCCCCAAGGTCAGGTTCCAATGCGGCAATCGCTTCACCATCGAGCCATTCAAATCGCTCGGTACGCCGGCCAAACTGCGCCAAATCAGCCGCGTCGCGAGCATGAGCCACTACGAGGCTGCCGTTGCGCACCGTGCCGGGAAATTTACGCTGCCACCACGCCAAACTCTCACTGCCGAGTGTCGCAACGAGGGGCTCGGCACTCACGAGCTCACACCACGGCGCCAACATTCCGCCGGCGTACCAGGAGCAACTCGATGAGCCCAGGCCCCCGGCGCGGTCGAATACCTCGACCAGCGCTCCCCGCTCCGCAAGCTCCAGGGCGCACGTCAGCCCGGCAATGCCTGCGCCGATGACCGCCACGCGCATGGGCTAAGTGGCCGGAGTTGCCGGTACGTAAAGCTCGCTTCCCACCGAGCGAAACTTCTCGGCCATGGCGCGCATACCCTGCTCCTTGGCTTCGGCCGCGGCGTAAGCCTTGACTTCGTGGGAGATCTGCATGGAGCAGAACTTCGGGCCACACATCGAGCAGAAGTGCGCGGCTTTGTGGGCTTGCTTCGGGAGCGTCTGATCGTGGAATGCGCAGGCGGTATCCGGATCGAGCGACAGGTTGAATTGATCCTCCCACCTGAAATCGAAGCGCGCCCGCGAGACCGCATCGTCCCGGTCGCGGGCGCCCGGATGCCCCTTGGCAAGATCCGCGGCGTGCGCTGCTATCTTGTAGGTAATCACACCAACCTTGACATCGTTGCGGTCCGGCAAGCCAAGATGTTCCTTCGGTGTGACGTAGCACAGCATGGCCGTGCCAAACCAACCGATCATTGCCGCGCCGATCGCGGAAGTGATGTGGTCGTAGCCGGGAGCGATGTCGGTCGTCAACGGCCCCAGTGTGTAGAACGGCGCCTCGCCGCAGTGGGCGAGCTGCTTGTCCATGTTTTCCTTGATCTTGTGCATCGGCACGTGACCCGGACCTTCGATCATGACCTGGCAGTCCCGCTGCCAGGCAATCCGGGTCAGCTCGCCCAAAGTCTCGAGCTCCGCAAACTGCGCTGCATCGTTGGCATCGGCGATCGAGCCGGGGCGCAGTCCATCTCCCAGTGAGAAACTGACATCGTAGCTGCGGCAGATCTCGCAGATCGCCTCGAAATGCTCGTACAGAAAGCTCTCGCGATGATGCGCCAGGCACCACTTCGCCATGATGGATCCACCGCGCGAGACGATGCCGGTCACACGGTTGACCGTCAGCGGTATATAGGCGAGGCGCACTCCGGCGTGGATCGTAAAGTAGTCAACGCCCTGCTCGGCCTGCTCGATGAGCGTGTCCCTGAACACCTCCCAGGTGAGCTCTTCGGCAATGCCACCGACTTTTTCCAACGCCTGATAGATCGGGACAGTACCGATTGGAACCGGCGAATTGCGGATGATCCACTCGCGAATCGTGTGAATGTTGCGGCCGGTGGACAGGTCCATGACCGTGTCCGCGCCCCACCGGATTGCCCACACCATCTTGTCGACTTCTTCGGCCGTGGAGGAGGTCACGGCCGAGTTGCCGATATTCGCGTTGATCTTCACCAGGAAGTTGCGGCCGATGATCATCGGCTCGGATTCGGGGTGATTGATGTTCGCGGGAATGATGGCGCGGCCGGCGGCAACCTCGGCGCGCACGAACTCGGGCGCCACATTCTCGCGAATAGCGATGAACTCCATCTCGGGGGTGATTATTCCAGCGCGAGCGTAGGCGATCTGAGTGACCGCCTTGCCGCCGCGCGCCCGGTAGGGGCGCCACACGTTGGGGAATTCGGGGGCGGCGCCGGCCTGCGAGCCCACACTGAGACCATTGTCGATCAGCTGAACGGGACGGCCACCGTAGGCTTCTACATCACCGCGTGCCGTTACCCACGCTTCGCGTAACCGTGGCAATCCACGCTCGATGTCGATTTTGACTGACCGGTCCGTGAATGGTCCCGATGCGTCGTAAACAGTCAGTGGCGGCTCACCCGATGAGGGGCGAAGGGTGATTTCGCGCATGGGCACTCGAAGTCCCGTGTGGATTTCACCGGCTTTGTAGACTTTGCGGGAGGCTGGTAAGGGGTCCTGGGCGACTTGCAGCGGTACAGCGTTCATCCTGATCTCCTCGAGTAAGGGGAGATCCAGCGGCATTGCACGCGAGGGAGGCCGATTGGGAACGCGCCCGGAGCTTTGAGAGGTATGAACGCGACTTCGGCACGACACTTTCCTACGCCAGCATGAACTGGATCAGGTTCGAAGGGTCGCCATGCCGCAGCCGTGCTGCGTTTCGATGGCCTCTCAGCCCCCTGCCGGGGCTCCCCTAGT
>Ga0105247_10000358_pt1 | contig 39248 bp, 32 predicted proteins | sample KBSS24metaG_FD_81519 | JGI IMG/M metagenome (GOLD analysis project Ga0105247, IMG submission 81519) | Switchgrass rhizosphere microbial communities from Kellogg Biological Station, Michigan, USA - KBS S2-4 metaG | ecosystem: Host-associated > Plants > Roots > Rhizosphere > Soil | place... | reverse complement strand
GGAAGAGGGGCTTGCCCCCGCTGTTGCTTGGATTGGACGAGCGGGGGCAAGCCCCTCTTCCTGACTTGTTCTATTTTGACTTGCTCTACTCTTCTGATTTGTTCCTTTACTGGGTTGCTCAGTTGGCAAGCAACAGATTACTGCTGAAACGCTTTTGCGAGTCGAGCCAGGTGTGCGACAGGTCAAAGCCCGTTTGCGCGGCAAGCTCGCGAATTCCGCCCATGTCGTACTTGTAAGAGTTCTCCGTGTGAATCAACTCACCCGCCGCAAACTCGATCTCCAGATCGAGCTTCTCGATGCGCACGCGCTGATTAAACAAACTCTCGATGTAGATCTCGATTCTCCCGCCGGCTTCGTTATAAAACGCGCGGTGACGGAAAGCGCGCAAGTCGAACGTGCCTTTCAGCTCGCGATTGATCCTCGCCAGCACGTTCAGATTGAAAGCTGACGTGACGCCGAGCGCGTCGTTGTACGCAGCCTCGAGGATCGCCGGATCCTTTTTGAGATCGGCGCCGAGCAGAAGCGCATCACCTTTCTCGAGCACACTCCGCATCGCACGCAGGAACCGCAGCGCCTCGTCGAGATCGAAGTTGCTGATATTTGAACCGAGGAAGAGCGCGAGCGTCCGCGTGCGCGGTTTCTTCCCGAGCTCGGCGAGACCGGCGAAATAGTCTGCTGCGTAAGCCTCGATCCTGAGTTGCGGGTACGACTGAAGCAGGATGCGCGAGCTACTCTCGAGCGCCGACGCGGAAATATCAACCGGCATGAAACAAAGCTCCTTTTGACGTCGCAAAAGAGCTTCGATGATCAATCGTGTTTTTGACGCACTACCACTGCCCATCTCTACGAGGGTCTTGTTGCCCTCGACTGCCGAGACAATCTCGTCGGAATACTTTTGCAGGATCTCGTTTTCGGCGCGTGTTAAGTAGTATTCGGGCAGCAGGCAGATGGCTTCGAAGAGCTGCGAGCCGAGCTCGTCGTAGAAATACTTCGGCAAAAACCGCTTCGGCTGGGCTGTGAGGCCCTTGCGCACGTCTTCCGCAAGACCCGTCAGCGGATCACGCTTGACGAGGTTATGGATGTACAACCGGGGGTCTCGGCTGGGTTCCGACCTTGACACGACCGGGACATGATAGCGTATAAGCCACGGATTCACACGGAACTCGGCTTCCCTCCGTGAAATCCGTGGCAATCTGTGGCAAGATCCGTCGGCAATGATTAGAGCCTTAACAGTAATTCCAGTACTAATATTCCTCTGCTTTTCAGCATTCGCCCAGGGCTATAAAACGGAACTCGAAACGCCCGAGAAAGTGTCGCTCGTCGTCAAAAACCTCGACGGTCGCGTCAGTGTCGTTGCGTCTGAAGAACAACAGAAGAAAGTGACGATCGACGCGAAATCCACCGGCGCGGCGGTCGCTGCCGAAGACGTCAAAGTCGAAACCAAAGGCAGCGACATTCACATCGACGTGCGGGCGCGCGGCGAGAAGGATCGCATCGATCTCATCGTCACGATCCCGACGCGTTCAAAAGTCCAGGTGGAGGGACAGGCAGGCGCGGTTGACGTGATCGGCAGCGTTGAATCGGCCGTCGTCAAGACCGATACCGGAACGATTCACGCCGATGTACCGCTCGAAGCGGTCAAGTTTAACTTCGTTTGGGAAGCCAGCAAGCCGCGCTACATGAGCGACGTCGAGCTGCCCGAGATCAAGGAAAAGGCGGGCGGTGTTTACAAACTCTCGGGACGGCTCGGCGAGAAAGACGTCAAGAAAGAAGATGGTCTGGTCGCGCTCGACTTCCGCACGCAGCGCGGCGTCGTGCTCCTGAACATCGATCCCGAACGCGCGCCGGCTGATCTGCGTGAGCGTCCGCTGACGGAAGCTGCGCGCGCGATTGTTCGCAGCGGCGACAGTCAACTCGTCGAAGCGATCCGCAAAGTGGCGCCGAAGATGTTTGGAGACTATGCGAAGACGCTGCCACCAATTGAAAAGGAACCAGCGCTCGTCAGCCGCACGCCGCCCGGACGAATCGTCAGCCCGGTGGCGCCGCAGTTGATGCGCTTCAACGCGAGCGTGACTGATCGAAACGGGCGCGCGATCGGCGGCATGCGTGAGTCAGACTTTACGGTTTGGGAAAACGGTGTCGAGCGTCGTGTTACGAATGTGGCGCCCGCGAATGAGCCGTTCAATCTCGTGTTGCTGCTTGATGTGTCAGGCAGTGTCGAAGAGCGAATGGATTTTATTCGAAAGGCGGCGCGCGACTTTCTGCGCACGACGAGTCCTCAGGATCGCATCGCGATCATCAGCTTTCGTGACGATATTCAGGTGATCTCGGATTTCAGCACGGATCGCGCGATGCTGTCGCGCAAGTTAGACGAGATCGACGCCGGCGGTGGCACAGCGCTTTACGATGCGCTCGGGTATGTTTTGAGTGAGCCGCTCCGAAGGCTTCGCGGCGAGCGCACGGCGATTGTCGTTATGTCGGACGGTGACGACAACAAGTCGTTCCTGCCGTTTCCCGCGATTCTGGAGGCGTTGCTCGAATCGGGCGCGCTTGTTTATCCGTTGTACGTTCCTTCGGGCTTGATACCGGAGACGAGTGTGCCGAAGCCGGAGATCACGATCGATCCTTTGCGCACGCGCTATCTGACACTGACGACGCGCGCCGAGGACGAAGGCCGCAAACTCGCGGCTGCTTCAGGCGGCATTTACTATCCGATTCGGCGGCTGGAGGATTTGCAGAAAGCGTACGACGATGTAGTGGCGCAGCTACGCTCGGCTTACACGATCACCTACGCATCAAATTCCGCCTCTGCTTCGCCGCGCGTGCGCGTCCGCACCAACCGCGACGGCGCGTCTGTAAGATTGAGCCCGGTGGTAGAATTGAACACGCCGTAATGAACCAACCCCTTTTCAACGCGCTATTCGACGAAACAGAACGCCGCCCGCTAACCGTCTCGCAACTGACAAACTCGATCCGCATCGCTCTTGAATCGCGCTTCATCGCCGTGTGGGTCGAAGGCGAAATCTCAAACTTCAAGGATCACTCTTCCGGTCACTGGTACTTCACGCTCAAAGACGAGAACGCCCAACTGCGCGCAAAGTGCTTTCGCTCAACCAACACGCGCATCCGTTTTCGTCCCGCCAACGGTTTGAAAGTTCGCGCGCGTGGCAAGCTCTCCGTTTACGCGCCGCGTGGCGAGTATGAGCTCGTCGTTGACGCACTCGATCCGGTGGGCGCCGGCGCATTGCGGATCGCGTTCGAGCAGCTCCGCGATCGACTGCAAAAAGAAGGTCTGTTTGCGAAAGAGTTGAAGCGGCCACTGCCGGTTTTTCCGCGCCGTGTCGGTGTCGTAACTTCACCGACCGGAGCCGCGATTCGCGACATCCTCAACGTGATCTCGCGTCGCACACGAACGGTGCACGTACTGTTTTCACCAGCAAAGGTGCAGGGTGAGTCTGCCGGTCCGGATATAGCGCGCGCTATTCGTTGGATCAATCTCTATCACGAGCGCGCTTTGCAGGAAGGACGTCACGATGATCTCGTGGATGTTTTGATCGTCGGCCGTGGCGGCGGCTCAACAGAAGATCTGTGGGCGTTCAACCAGGAAGAAGTCGCGCGCGCGATTCGCAAATCTGCGATTCCCGTGATCTCAGCCGTGGGCCACGAAACAGATTTTACGATTGCCGACTTCGCCGCGGACCTGCGCGCGGCAACACCATCCGCAGCGGCCGAGATCGTCGCCGCACGTGAAGATCAGATCTGCTCGGCGCTGGACCATCTGGGCCGTCAACTCGTGCGCCTGACCCGCTTTCAGATCGTCAACTTGCGAGCGCGAGTACAGGAACAGGCGCTCTCGCACGCCTTTGATGAAGTGAAATCACGGCTGGCGAAAGCACGCGCGCGACTCGACGCCGCAACCAACGCCTGTAACGTTGAGATCGACGCGAAGTTGCAGGATGGACGCGAACGGCTGGCGCTCGCTGCCGCTTCGCTTGACGCGTTGTCTCCGCTTGGAGTATTGCAACGAGGTTACGCGATAGCGCAGGATGCTGACGGTAAACTGGTGCGCGACGCGGCGACGGTGAAGCCGGGAGATTCACTCACCGTGCGTTTGGAAAAAGGAAAGCTGGGAACGCGGATCGAACGGATCGAAGCCACGGATTAAACGGCGGATTTCTGTGAAGAATCAGGGCAATGCGGCAACGGATTGTAATCAACCTTGATGGGCCGGCGGGTGAGGCCACGCAGCGTACGCGAACGAGTGGCAAAAAACGCCGGCGGTGGCCGCGTGTGCTGGCGATTCTGGCGCTGCTGGTTTTGCTGTTCGTCGGGGTTGCGGCAGTGGGCGGGTATTTGCTGTTTCGCCGTTACCAGGCGTCGCCTACCTACGCGCTCGCGCTCATGTTCGATGCAGCCCAGCGCAACGATGTCGCCGAGTTTCAGAAACGAGTAGCCGAAGAAGAGATCGCGAAGAACATGACCGCTGCCATCAGTCAGAAAGCAGCAGCGCGTTACGGCGTCGCGCTCAACAGCTCAATCCAACAAAAGATCGACAGCGCAATGCCGTCGCTGTTGCCTCGTGTGAAGCAGTCTGTTCATGACGAGTTCCTGAACGCGATGAAGGCGTTTGCGGAGTCGACGGAGAAACAATCTTTCATAGCTATCGCCGGCGCAGTTCAGTCGCTGATGACGGTCACGACAAACGGTGACTCGGCAAAGGCAACTGCCAAGATGTCAGGACATGATATAGAACTTGGCATGCGACGCGACGCGGACGGTTGGAAGATAATCGATGTGAAAGACGACGTTATAGTGCAACGAGTGGTTGACAGTGTGATGAAGGAGATGCCTGCGATCGGCAATATTGATACGGATTTTCCCTTCATGAAGAAGGCAAAGCCGAAGCGATCGCGTCGTGGAAGATAAAGATGAGTAACGGTGCAGAACAAAGCAGGGCGTTTGAAACTTCGCTCGAAGCGCTCGAACAAATCGTGCGGCAGTTGGAAGACGGCGACTTACCGCTCGAAAAGAGTCTCGAGTTGTTTGAACAGGGCATACGGCTCTCGCGCGAATGCCAGGAGCGGCTGAGCCAGGCCGAGCGGCGCATAGAGATCCTCTTGCGCGATAACCAGGGGCGGCCCGTTGCGGCGGCGTTTAAAGAGCCTGTGGGTGAGGATGAGAATGGCATCTAACGTCGTCCAGAACCCGCTGGAGCTCGATAGTCTACTGGCCGGCAGTCGCGCACTCATCGAGCTCGAGCTCAACAAGTTGCTGCCATTGGCTGGCACCGCGCCGGAGAAGATTCACCAGGCGATACGTTGGAGCGTTTTTGCGGGTGGGAAGCGTTTTCGTCCCGCACTCTTGCTTGCCGTGGGTCAAACGTTCAGCGCGCCGGTGGAAGCGTTGATCCGGACCGCGTGCGCGTTTGAGATGGTCCATACTTACTCGCTGATTCACGACGATCTTCCGGCGATGGACGATGACGATCTGCGACGCGGCAGACCAACGTGTCACGTTCGTTTCGACGAAGCCACGGCGATCCTCGCCGGTGATGCGCTGCAGACGCTCGCGTTCCAAACAATCGCTGAAGACGTCGCATTAGACGCTGAAACCAGGATCGCTTTGATCGCGGAGCTTGCGCGTGCGGCTGCGACACCGGATGGCATGGTGGCCGGCCAGGCGCTCGATATGGAAGGCGAAGCGCGTCAGGTGAGTCGTGCACAACTCGAAGAAATTCACCGTTTGAAGACCGGCGCCTTGATCCGAGCGGCAGCGCGTTGTGGTGCGATCATTGGTCGTGCGAACGACAGCGAGCTCGCGGCTGTCACCAGCTACGGATCACATCTCGGATTACTCTTCCAGATCACCGACGACTTTCTCGACGTAACAGCAACCGCCGAAGATCTCGGCAAAACGCCCGGCAAGGACGCGCGCTCGAATAAAGCCACCTATCCTGCCCTGCACGGCATGGAAGAAACACGCGCCGCCGCCATCGACGCTCACCGCGACGCCTGCCACGCCCTCGATCAACTCGATCGCCCGACAGAGATCCTGCAACGCATTGCGGATTTCATCCTGCACCGCACCGGGTAAGGATTTCTCCCGCAGCGGCGCAACGGCGCGGCGCGGCCTTACTCTGCGCCGTTGCGCCGCTGCGGGAGAAATTCTTTATTCGTAAGCCAGCGCTTCACGCACCGTAATTCTCGAAGCCCTCCACGCCGGCAGAAAACTCGCCACCGCACTCAACCCGATCGAAACAAGCAACCAGATCACTAGCCCCAGCGGCTCGAAAGTAAAATCCAACCCGCTTCGAAACATCATCCGGACTAAAAAATCACCGATCGCTTTACTGATCGGCCACGCAAGCAACGCCGCGATGGTCCAGCTCAACAATCCAATCACTACGCCTTCCGCCACGATCATCAACCAGACGATCCGCGGCGTCGCACCGAGCGCACGCATCACGCCCATCTCGCGTCGTCGCTCGAGCACGTTGAGACTCATCGTCGTCATCAATCCCAGTCCGCCAACACTACCAACAATCACCGACGTCACGATCAGAAACACGTAGATCATCACCATGTGCTGATCGAACCCGAACCGGCTCTCGCTCTTCGTCGAGCTGCCACGCGCGCGAATACCTTCGGCCTCGAGATTTCGATCCAGTTCAGTTTTCAACGCTCCGATCGAATCCTCATCGGTGTCGTCGAGCGCGAGCCGCACACTGTTGACCATTCCTGTAAGCGGTATATATCCGGTTGGAGACGGCGCGAACGCCTCACGCGCGATTCCAACCACGCGCCACGTCTTTTCCTCCGCTCCAATGCGCAAAGTAACTGTCTCGCCAACGCGCATCTTCGGATCTCGACCGGCGAGCGCGTTGTTGATGACGATCGCGTCCGTGTCTTGCGGCGTCAGCTTTCTGCCCTCGATGATGTCGAAGTCGAGAAGCTGCGTGTCAGGCGGCAAAGCAACGACACCGAAACGACGATCACCGTGCGATCCTTCACCTGTGAACCAGCCTTCCGCACGCTTCACGCCCGCCGTCTTGCTCACCGCCTTCTGAATCTTTTCGAACTCGTATGGATTCGCAAACGACACTGACAGATCAAACTTCCTCGCCGCAAACATGCGGTCGAGCGTGTTTATCATCGACGAGCGTACGTTCAGCGCTGACAGGAAGAACAACCCTCCCGCCGCAAGCGTCAACAGCGTTAACACGAGTCGCGCACGACGGCGAAAGCTGTTGCGAATCGCGAAGGCGATCAAACGAAACGTGCCGCCAATCTGAGCGATGGCACGATCGACTGCGCCCGTGCTGAAGTTTGCCTGTGACAAACCGAAGTCCGAGAGCGCGACTCTGACGGGCGTCCTCGTGCCACGCCAAACCGGGTAAGCCGCTGCAATAAGGGGTGCGACAACGCCAATCAATGCGACGAGCAGGTAAACCCAGATCGGTACCGCAAAGCTGTTGATGTCGAAATTGAGAAATATCGCCATGTAGCGGCACAGCGCGCGACTGCCGAGAATGCCGAGCGGTATCGACACGATCACCGCCGCGATTCCGAGGAATAGTGCCTGCGTAAAATAGATTCGCGCTATCTGCCGGTGTGTGCCGCCAACCGCTTTCATCACGCCGATTTGTCGCACCTGCGAGGCCATCATCGCCGTCAGCAGGTTGATCACGAGAATGCCGCTCAGCATGAGTACAAACAGCCCGAAGCTCGACATCGCCAACAGCAAAACGCCCATCAGATCCGAGTGCGGATGCTTGCCAGGCTGCGGAATCTCGACGCGGCGCACTTCGTGTCCCTTTGATTTGATCAACTGCTCGACGTCGCTCGCGACGCGCTTGATGTGGTCTTCGTCAAACCTGTTTTGCGCCACGAGAATGTTTAGCTGATCGAGTCGTGGCTCTTCGCCGAGTTGCACGAGGGTCGCGAGGTTGATGTAGCCATAGACGATGTTCTCCATGCGCGCCTGCGCCTGGCCCACGTCGTGAACGCTCCCACTGATCACGAGTGGCGTCTCGACTCCGTTTGCAGTCTTGACTGTGACGGCGTCGCCGATGTTTACCCTCGCGACCTGAAAGGCATCGCGCTCGACCAGTATCTCGCCCGTCGCCGGCGGCCAGGCGCCACTCTCCGGCATGAGCTTGCTGACGCGAATGTTGCCATAGTCTTCGACCACAAACAGTACCAGGTTGCGCCATTGCACTGGACCAGCCTTGATCTGACCGCCGATCGTGCGACGCGGTTCTGCGTCGCTCACCGCGGGATTTTGCAGAATTGCTTTGACGAGATCCTTGTCGATCGAGTCGACACGCAGCACGGCCGACGCCGGGTTCGTCACGAGATAACCACGATCGAGCTCGCGCGTCAGGATCGCGTACGACGACACCACTGCCGCGAACGCCGAGATGCCGAGCGCGATCGCGAGCACCACGAGAACGGTGCGCGCGCGTTCCTGCCAGAAGTCGCGAATAGCTTTGCGCCAGAGTGTTGTCATGACCTGAATAGTTGGCCGTCAGAGATCTCGATCTTGCGATCGATTACGCGCGCGATGTCGGCTTCGTGAGTGGCGATGACGACCGTCGTGCCGCCATTCGCCATGTAGCGAAAAAGATCGAGAATCTCAGTCGCCGTGACGGAGTCGAGATTGCCGGTCGGCTCGTCCGCGAGCACCAGCGGCGGCTCATTTGCCAGCGCGCGAGCGATCGCGACGCGCTGTTGCTCGCCGCCTGAAAGCGTCGCCGGCAGTTTGTCCGCCTGGCGCTCGACCCCGACACGATTGAGTAGCTCAACTGCGCGTTTGCGTCGTTCGCGCAGCGGAATGGTTTTCGAGAAGTCCATCGGCAGCATGACGTTCTCGACCGCGGTGAGCGTGGGCAGCAGTTGAAAGAACTGGAACACGAAGCCGACATTCCGCCCGCGCCACGAGGCCAGTTTGTTTTCCGATAACGCGTGGATCTCTGTGCCCGCGACTGCGACTGAGCCCGCGGACGGACGATCGATGCCTGCGACCATGTTGAGCAGTGTCGATTTGCCGCTGCCTGACTTGCCGACGACGCCGACAAACTCGCCCGGTCGAATCTCGAGATCGATATCTTTCAGCGCGGCGAACTTGCCCGCCGGTGTTTCGTAAGTTTTGGAGACGTGATTTAAGGAGATCATAATTGTTCGCGTGTATTTTTCAGATCGGAACCATTCTGTCCAGCGGTATGATGGGCGCGCGGGTCGTAATCGAACAAAGAGGTAACGAATGTCCAAGAACCAGCACCTGCCTCTTGCCGGATCGAACAAGAAGACTGATGCTCGCGTGCGCCGAACGCGCGACGCGCTGGGCGATGCGCTGGTCGCGCTGATGCAGGAGAAACCGTTCGAAACGATCACGATCCAGGAAGTGTTGGACCGTGCGCACGTCAGTCGTTCAACTTTTTACACGCATTACAGCGACAAGGACGACCTGTTGATGAGCGACTCGGAGGAGTTTTTTGAGGCAATTTCGATGGCGCTCTCCGAGCACGGTGATATATCAGATCGTGTGTTTCCGGTGAAGGAGTTCTTCACGCATCTCGCCGACGTGCAGCCTTTCTTCAAAGCGCTCGTGAAGTCGGGCAAGTTTCAGGAGAACATGGAGCTCGCGCGCGGACACTTTGCGCGCGGCATAGAGCGACGGCTCTCGGAACTCCCGCGCGGCAAATCAATCGCTGCAAACGAACGCTCAGCAATCGCATTCACACAGGCAGGCGCTTTGTTATCGTTGTTAACGTGGTGGCTCGATCGCGGCATGCGCGAGCCGCCCGAGCAGATGGACGAAATCTTCCATCGCATGGTCTGGAATGGAGCAGCGGGGGCAAGCCACCCTTCCTGACTTGTTCTATTTCTCGACGCTCAAGGGAAAAGAACAAGTCAGGAAGGGTGGCTTGCCCCCGCTGGTGGCTACTTATTTATTTAGGGATGGCTTTGCTCGAGTCTTCGTTTTTCTTTTTAACGAAAACGTCCCCACGAAGCGTCAAGTTGGCCTTTTCAGCAAGCGTGACCAACACTGACTCAAGCAGGTCCTTGTTATCGATTTTGAAGCTCGTGATTCCGGAAACGTTCGAATCCGGATCGCTGTATTGCAGCGTCAGGTAACGAACTTTGTGTTTGATAAAGCGCGCTGGTAGTGAGTAGATCGACGGCACGTTACTGGCCACGGTGGCAGCGGCTGGCTGCACCTTTTTGTTATCTGCGAACGCCGAGGTGATGGCCCCGTAGGGAATCGAGATCTCTTTTGGTGGCTTCTTGTCTTTGAAGATCAGGCGATTGTTGCCATCGTCGAACGTCAACGTGCCTTGCATCGTCTTCGTGTAGCCAAACACTCCGCCCTCATATTTTGCATTGACGGTTTTGGGCGCCGGTTTGACGGCCGGCGGCGCCGTCGATGGTTGCGGATCCGCCGAGCGTGGACGCTGCGCATACGCGCCTGTGAGCAAAGCTCCCAGCAGGAGCAGCGTGGAAATGATTTTCATTGCATTCTCCTTCAACGATCAGAATTGATTTGCCCACATTGGCGCCTGGTAGAGAACCCACCATAGCAACAACTGAACTGCGGTTACAACAACTCCGACAATCGTGCTTGCGTAACAGATGGCGCGAGACGAGTCGCCACTGACTTGTGAACGATAAGATCTAACTACGCCGACAGTGCCGAGCACTACGGCGCCGGGACAGAACAGGATGCCGAGATACGGCACCAGTGAATAAGTCGCAAACGCCCTCGCTGTCGCGGGCAAGCTACTCATTCTATTTCGCGAACGGTTTCACGCGTTCGATTGACTCCTTCAGATCGGGATCTGACGGCGCCAGGCTGGAGCCCTTCTGGTACGCAGCCAGCGCCTTCGCGTACTGCTTCGTCACTTCATACGCGTAGCCGAGCTCGCGATAGACATTAACGTCGTCAGGCGATTTCTTCGCGGCTGATTCCAGGGCCGCGATCGCCTTCGGAAAATTCTGCGCGCGCGAGTGGGCCACACCGAGCAAGTAGAACGTCACGCCAGTCGCATCCGGTGCGACGGTCGCGCGTTCGAGCACGCCTGCCGCGCGTGCATACTGTTTCGAGCCGATTAAAGCCTGTCCGAAAAGCGTGACAGCTTCGGCGTCAGTTCTCAACTTGATCAAACCCTCGCCCGCACGCACGGCGCTGATGTAGTCAGCATCGGCTTTCGCCGGATCAGTGCCCGTCGCTGCACGACGCAAGTAGGCCGACGTCAGCAACGTCCACGCGCCTGTCAGTCGCGCGTCGTTCACCGTCGCTCGATTAAGATTTGCGATCGCGCCATCAAGGTCGTTCTTTGCGAGCGAGATTTGCGCGAGGTAGAAGAGCGACAACGAGTCTTTCGGATTGAGTTTGATGACCTGGTTAAAACTCTTCTCTGCATCGGCGGTCTTGCCAGTTTTGTATTCTGAAATTCCGCGGTAGTAAATCAACATCGAATCGGGTTGACTCGGATTGCGATTGATCGCCGCGGTTAAAAGCGGGAGCGCTTCCTGATATTTCTCGGAAAGCACGTACGCCTGCCCGAGAGCGCTCTCCGTGTTTGGATCATCCTGCTTCGCATTGCGCTGTAGCTCGACCGCTTTCTCAAGATCCTTTGCCGCATCCGCATACTGCTTGAGATTCAACTCAGCAAATCCCGCGATCTTATATGCCTCCGGGTCGTTGGGATGCGACTCCGCGAGCTCCCTGGCTTCCTTCGCGGCGGCCGCAAATTGTTTCTGTTCGAGTAGAAGATACGCGTGCTTCGTGTCTGCCGGAGCCACGGTATTCGCGACTGGTCGAACCGGCTGCACGTCGAGCAACGAATCGTTAGAGCTGGTTCTTCGCGCTGTCGGCGAGGGCTGCGGTTCGGGTTTGAGGAGCGGATCGTCGGCAGGGGTTTTGGTCGTTTGCGCAGGCTGCCTGTTTGTGCGTCTCGGCCGCGTTGTCTGGGCCTGGATCGCGGCACTTCCAAGTAAAAATATGGCGCCGACCGTGATAAAGCGTTGAACAAGCGTAGGTCTAGACATAGTGCGATGATTGTATGCGGGAGAGGGTTAGGTTTGAAAGCTCAGACTACCAGATCAAACCCTTCGGATGCCGGAGGGAGGGGGTTGAGTTGTGCCTGATCCACAGATTACACAGAATCTGTGTAATCTGTGGATGGCTCGGGATCAGAAGTTAAGCTTCAGCCCAAACTGGAACTGCCGCGGGTCGAAGGCGGCGGTGGGGCGGCTGTAGTAGCGGCCATTAGTGGCGCGCAGGTTGAACGCCCGCACGTCGTCGATGAATGGCGACGCCGCAGCTTCGTTGAAGCGGTTGAATAGATTGAAGCCCTCCGCAATCAACTCCAGCCGGACGCGCTCGCCGATCGGCACCAGCTTCGCCACGCGCAGATCGAGCGAAACGAAACGGTGCGTCAGACCAAAATTGCGACCCAAACTGCCACTCGTAAACTGGCCGTTCGTAATCAACGGCGCGCAGCCCGTCGTGCCAGCCACACACAGCGTTCCGTCGTCGAGCACTGTCGGACGATCAGTTTGGTTCGACTGGTCATTGTTCGTGTCCTGATTGCTCAGGATGTTGAACGGGCGGCCTGACGAAATCTCGAAGATCGGCGCGACTGTAAACCTCGAGAGCGCGCGATGGAAACCACCGGCCTTGGCCCAGGTGCTGGGCGAAGCAATCACGCCACTGAACACGAAGCGATGCCGTTGATCGAAGAGGGAGTCAGCACGCTCGGCGCCGAAGTTTCGGTTGTCCTGCGGCAGCAAGAGCGTTTGCAGGTCAGACGAATCGTCAATCGAGTGTGACCACGTATATGACGCAAGAAACTGGAAGTTATTCGAGAAGCGCTTCTTCACGTCGACGTTCAATGCGTTGTAGAGCGAATTGCCATCCGACGTTTGCGCGTTGATCGAACCGAACGGCGAGACCGTGCCGGGCGTTCGCAGCGATCCGGCGAGCGCTCCGTTCAGCACCGCTGGTGTTACCAAACCACCCGAAAGCGCCTGGGCCAGGAAGTAGTTCGGCGCGCTTGGACGGAAGAAGTTTGCTATCGCTGCGTTGACTACGCGGCTGCCAAGATTCGTTATCGGCGCGGTGATCATTCCCGGCACGATGATGGCAAACGTTTGACCGGCATTCGGGTACGCAGTCGCTCCGGCCGGCGTGGCCAAAGTGAAGCACTGGAGCGGTATGCCAAAGGGACACGCCGCGCCGGCAGTCGGGATCGAGAACGCCACGGCTTCCGTCGTGTTTGTAGGATTGCGTCCCGCGAGACGGCGGAAGTTCTGAATCTGTAGCTCGGTACGCGGCGCGTTGATGTCGAGCGGGTGTGGCAGATGATGCGCGCCGACAAATATGTAACTACCCGTTATCGTCATGTCTTTCGTCAGCTCGCGCTCCACCGTGAAGTTGCCCTGGTTCGCGTACGCGTATTCGAAGTCTTTCTGCACGTGCAGCGTGAACGGCAGCACTGGACCAAAGCCCGGGAACGTCTGATCGTTGAATCGCTGGCGACCGAATTGATACTGCGCACCGGAAGCTACACCAGGCGTCACGACGCCGGCAGGACAAATCGGTGTTACTGGTCCACCCGGCGGGCAAACAGTGCCCTGAAACACCTGCACGGCGTTGAGCAGGGCGGTTTGCGCCGGCGAACCTGGCGTCAAAATTCCTTGTTGCTGTTGCACCGCGTCAGCGATGTCAGAGTTGAACGCGATCGCGAGCAATGGATGATCGTAGAAGAGACCGAACGCGGCGCGAATCGAAGTCTTGCCATCGCCCCACGGATCCCAGGCGACCGCCACTCGCGGCGCCCAGTTGTTCTTGTCACGCGGGAAGCCCTGTTGCACACCCATCGCATCCTGCGCGGCGAGAACCTGGTCGGCTGTTAGCGTGATTCCCGACAGAGGATCGCGTAGCGGCAGTGTCGGAATCTGTTCAGTCAACTCGTAGTCGTAACGAACACCGTAGTTGAGAGTCAGGTTCGGACGTACCTTCCATGAGTCCTGCGCGAAGAATGCCATCGGCTTGTTACCGATGCTGCTGACGGGATTGCCAAAACCCTGAATAAAGTTGGTCGGGAACCCGAGCCCGTACTGCTGAACGGGAGTAAGATCCGGCGGTAATATTGTTACGCCGGGCGTCGAACAGAGCGCCGATACCAGAGTGCAGGCGCCCAATCCTCCGAAATTGAAGAGACCGGCGAAGTTCAACTCGAAGATCGCTTCCGGGATGCGAACGAACGCGATGTCGCCGCCAAACTTGAAGCTGTGAGTTCCGGCAACGACGTTGACGTTGTCCGTGAATTCATATCGTGTCTCTGTACGTTGAACCGGCGAGAAGAGCTCGCGACCGATAAAAGCGGTTCCCGAAATGTTGAACGCCACCGCATCGCCGTTTGCCGATTTGAAAGTGGCACGACGCTCACCAAAGTTGAAACGCGCTTCGTTAACGATCTTGCTGGAAAGGGTCGAAGTCAGCGTGGCGACTGCCGAAGCGTCTTTCAGCGTCTGGATACCAGTGCGCGAGAAATCATTCTGGCCCAGCGATTGGTTTTGTGATTCGACCTGAATGCCGGTGATCTCGCTCGGATTGTAGCCGAAGCGGAAAGTGAACTGATGACTTGCCGTGATCAGATGGTCCAGGCGAAACGAGTTGAATGTTGTTCGCTCCGTAACCGGGAACACTCGCTGAAGATTGTTCAAAGGTCTAAACGCGATGAACTGACCGGCGGCGTTGGTTGTGCCACTCGGAACCGGCGCACTTGAAAGCAGGAAGCGCGGACCGACTGTCGAACCCGCAGTGATTGGAGTCAGCGCACCGAGGCCTGGAAACACGACGAGTGGATTTGATCCGGTAAGCGCGGTTGAGCCGCCGCTCGAAGCGAGAAACGCATACGGAACGGCGAGCGCCGTGGCGCCGATGCCCAGCAGTTGGTTGATGTACGCTGCCTGCTGAGGCGAGATGTTCCGGAACGTCTGGCCCAGGATGGTGACGCTCGACGTCAGATTATTTTGCACGTCGCTCGTGAAGAAGCCGGATTCATTTCGTCGTCGTTGTTCGAAAGCGGCGAAGAAGAAGGTGCGACCCTTGTCCAACGGACCACCGAGTGTGGCCCCGTATTGCGCGCGCGTGAACGGCGGATCCTCGATCGGCGCAAATGCATTGCGCGCCTGGAAGCTGCGGTGTCGCAGAAAGCCAAAGATATTGCCGTGCAGCTCGTTCGTGCCTGACTTGGTAACGACGTTCACCACGCCGCCCGCGGATCGACCAAACTCAGGCGCAAACGAATTAGTGACGACCTGAAACTCCTGCACTGCTTCCTGACTAACTGTCGAACGCGAGGCGTTCACGGAGTTGTCAGTGTTGTCAGCGCCGTCAACCTGCACCAGATTTGAACGACCGCGCTGGCCGCCAAAGTTCAAACCCGTCGTGGGCGCCGGTCCGATAGGACGACCGTTGTCACGTCCGACGGTCGAAGTGGTGAGGGCAAACGCGAGGTAGTTACGTTCGTTGATCGGAAGATTGTTGATGCGTTGCTGATCGATCGTGGTCGAGACTGCGGTCTTGTCTTGCTCCACCACTTCGGACGTCGCATCGGAAATCGTGACGCTCTCACTGATTTGTCCCGGTTCGAGTTGAACGTCGAGCGATGCCGCCTGCCCCACGGTTACGGTCACTTTTGGTAAGACCGCTTTTTTGAAATTCGGCGCTTCGACGGTTACTTCATAATCGCCGGGCGGCAGATTGATGATGCGATAGAAACCCTCATCGTTGGTGGTTGCAGAGCGCGAAAAGTTCGTGCCCGGATTGCGAGCCGTCACCCCAGCATTCGCTACGACGGCGCCTGTCGCGTCTCTTACAGTGCCTTGGAGATCGGCAGCGTTTGACTGCGCCTGTCCGAAGGCGACACTGGTGGAAAGAAGTAAGAGCAACAACAAACAGGGGATCTGAAAGGATCCGTTAAGCCGGGACATTAACGATACCAACATCGTCGTTTCTCCTTTTAGTTTTCGCGGCTCTGGAATTCGCGCGGTCAATCGAAAAAGTGGGAGTACGCTCGCCGTGGGTCACGTGCTCTGGGATAGCAACGCTAACTGAGAGACCACCATCGGCTCAGCCTTTTTACTCTAAAAGCGAGAACGTGGCAAGGAGTTTAGTTAACAAACATTTACGGGATTACTAAGCTGGATTGAAGGACGAGCGGGTGGCGCGGACGAGGCGGCTGCGGAAGTGTTTGCTGGCGCCACAGAGCGCGATACCCATTCCGGCGAGACGGGGTTTGAATGCAGCGCGACGCAGCCATCCGGAAATCCGCAGTCGAGAGTCAAACTTTCGCAGATACTCGGCGGCATAGTCAGCTTCCACTGCGTCCAACCCTTTGCGATTGATCACATTTGCCACCAGCTCGCCGCTTTCGAACGCCATCAACATTCCGCTACCAGTAAAAGGATCGATGAACGCCGCTGAGTCGCCGATGGCCAGCAGGCCTTTTGCCGGACTTGGTTGTTGGCGGCCGAAACGTTCCCACGAAGCGCTCAGCCATTCGGATTCGGGTTGCGCGTGCTCGAGTGTGTAAGCGGCGCGACGGTTCTTCATTACCATCTCGCGCATCACGAGGTCGGGGTTTGAGTTAAGACGTTTTACTTGTTCCGCGGAGATGATGAAGCAGAGGTTGCTGATGTCGCCTTCGACGCTGCTGAGGCCGCCGTAACCGTCCGGGTAAAAGTAGATCTCGCAGGCGCCGGGTGCGACGCGTGTGTTTCGCAGGTGTACTTTGAACGCGATCAGTTTTGCTTTTTTTACGGGCGCGTGCGCGTTGAGTTTTCTGGTGAGTATGCGTGCGCGTCCGGTGGCGTCGATTGTTAATGGCGCTCTGTGCTGCTGTTCGTCGTTGTTGAGCTTGAGCTTGACGCCACGAACCGTATTTTTATCAATTAGTGGTTCGGTGATCGTTGCGCCTTCGATAACCGTAACGCCGCATTCCTGCGCTCGTCGCAGCAAAACGTTGTCCATCACCGCGCGGCTCAAACCGAGTGCGGCGGGTCCGCCAAACCAACTGCTCGGGATCGTGACGTTGTGTCCGCTAGACGAGTAGAAAACTGTTTCCGTGATCGATGCGGGATCGGAGTCTGTCACCGCGCTGCCGACGCCGAGTGTTTCGAAGTGTCGCCGGCATTCGGGAGATATAAATTCGCCGCACAGTTTTGGACGCGGAAATTTTTTCTGCTCGACGAGGAGCACGCGAAAATTATTGCGCGCGAGATGTATCGCCGCGCTCGACCCTGCTGGTCCAGCACCCGCGATGATCACGTCGAAGTTGTTCCGCATCATGTAAATCATGGGAATCCTGAAATCTTGTCTAAATGTAGGACAGGATTTCATGATTTTCAGAATTTACAAGAGTAGTCGTATCTCGATGCAAAGTCGGATGAGCAGCGGCGCTTAGCACGAGCCGGTAAGGAAAATGTCGCTCCACGCGTATATCTCGCAATCCCGCGCGTTGGGCCAGATCAAGCAGTTCATCACTCTTAAAACTTCGCAGTATCGACAACGCGCCGTCATGTCGTAATAGTCGATTGTGCAAAACGATTTTGCCGAGCGTCGTGTAAAGAAGATACGCCACCGGATGGCGATGCAGATCGATCACGAAGATCCGCCGTTTCGCAACGCGGCTCATCTCACGAAGCACCTGGACCACCTGATCGTCGAGAAGGTGATGCGTAAACAGCGAGCACATCACATAATCAAACTCTCCGTCAGCAAACGGAAGCCTTAAAGCATCGCCACGCACCGAGCTGATCTCATCGAAACGCTCCGACTCTTCGAGGATCGACTCAGCCATACGCTCATTTAGCTCCAGCCCGACTGCGCTCATGTGTCGATTAGTCTGTCTGGCCCACGATGCCGCTACACGCAACAACTCACCGGAACCAGCGCCGATATCGAGTATAGAAAAGCTTGTCAGCGACTGCGCTTCGATCTCGCGCAGGAGCGTCGCCTTGAGACTGTGAGCGTCGCCCATCCACCGGTTCACGAACTGAAGCTCGCTAATACAGTCTTCATACTCGGCAGCGGTGTAGTTACCGGTGTCGATGTATTCGAGTCTGTGGCTGCGTTGCTTGAATTTGTCGAGCATCACTGATCAATGATCTATTTGTTGGACCACGATCGCGCTGTTCTTCGAGCCGAAGCCGATACAGTTGCAGAGCGCGGTCCTCACGCGTGCTTCGCGTGCTTCGTTGGGGACGTAATCGAGATCACAATCAGGGTCAGGCTCATCGAGGTTGATCGTTGGCGGGATCTTGTTTGTATGCATCGCGCAGAGCGCGGCAGACAATCCGGCGGCGCCACTCGCTCCCTGCGGATGTCCGATTTGCGACTTCGTTGCCGACATCGGAATCCGCGCCGCTTGCCCGTCAAACGCAAGCTTCAAGGCGCTCGTTTCAATTCGATCGTTGAGCAAAGTGGACGTGCCGTGGAGGTTCACGTAGTCAATATCTTTGGGCGCGCAGCCGGCGTCTGCGAGCGCCACGCTCATCGCACGCGCGGGCTCGTCACCATCTTCAGCGAGTCGCACGCGATGATACGCGTCGCACGTCGAGCCGTAGCCAATCACTTCCGCGTAGATCTGCGCGCCGCGATCGAGCGCGTGGCCCAACTCTTCAAAAACATAAATCCACGAGCCTTCGCCGAGAACGATTCCGGATCGATTGCGTGAGAACGGTCTGGAAGCACGATGCGGTTCATCGTTCCACTCGTTGGTCAAGACCGTCATCAGATTGAATGCGGCGAGAATGCCCGGCGCGATCGGTGCGTCGACGCCGCCGGTCAGCATCACATCCTGCCGGCCCAGCGCGATGTGTTGCGCGGCGTAAGCCATCGCATCAGTGGAGCTCGTGCAACCGGTCGAGACGATGTGCGACAAACCGCGCAGACCAAATGCCATCGACAACTCGCTCGAAAGCCCGCCGTGCGTCGAAGCGGGAATCGTGTAGACGCTCGCTTTGCTGGTTGGACCAACGTACCAGTATTCGTACTGCTGTTCAGTGAAAGCGAGACCGCCGCCGCCAGTTCCGAGCTCTACGCCGAAGGCGCGGCGGTCGTCGAGAGATAGATCGTTGGGAAAGATTCGCGCATCTTCGAGCGCCTCGCGTGCGGCTGCGAGCGCGAGTGGAACTGTCCGCGGAACGTGTTTGCGATCTTTCGGATTGAGTTGCGACTGCCAGTCGAATGAAGGAACTTCAGCGGCTATCTGGACCGGGAAACTCGACGGATCGAAAGTCTCGATTCTACGAACGCCGCTTTTGCCGGAAACGAGACCACTCCAAAACGCTTCGCGGCCGATGCCCAGCGGGGTGACACACCCCATTCCGGTTATCACAACCCGGCGTGGACGTGTCAACCCTTTGAACATGAGAGGCTATTTTAGCCGTGTTAATCCGTTTAATCTGTGGCGAAAGTTATACTTTCTGTCCGCACTCGTTGCAGAATTTCGCGCCCGGAGTCAGCTCCGCCTGACAATTTGCGCAAGTGGCCGGACCTTGCTTCGCGCCACACTCCATACAAAACTTCGCGCCCGGCGCGTTCTGGTGACCACACTTCGGACACGGTACTCCCGCCTGCGCTGCTCCCTGCGCTCCGCCACCACCCTGACTCGACTGCTGCATCGCATTGTTCATCGCGCCGGCCATCGCATTGCCCAATGCGAACCCCGCGCCGAGACCAACTCCAGTGCCGGCGCCACCGCCGGGATTCTGCGCCGCATCGCGCATCGCGTCTGCTGCCTGAAACTGCGCGTAACGTCCGACGTCGCCAATCACACCCATCGAAGTGCGCCTGTCCATCGCGGCTTCGACTTCCTGCGGCAGCGAAATGTTCTCGATGATGAATTTCGTCAGCTCGAGTCCGAACGTCTTGAATTCTTCGTTGAGCTTGATGCGTGTGAACTTCCCGAGCTCGTCGTAATTCGATGCTAGATCGAGTGCAGCGATCTTCGACTCGCCGAGCGCATCACTGAAACCACCAACCAATGTCCGCTTCAGTTGGCCTTCGACGTCTTCAGTGACGAAGCGCGCATTCGTACCGGCGACTTCCTTGATGAACGCTTGCGGATCCGAGACACGAATTGAGTAAATGCCAAACGCACGCAGGCGCACCATGCCGAAGTCGGTGTCGCGCATCATCACTGGATTCGGCGTGCCCCACTTCAGATCCGTGAACTGCCTCGTGTTTACAAAGTAAACTTCGGCTTTGAATGGCGAGTTGAAGCCGTACTTCCAGGCGCCCAGCTTCGACAAGATGGGTGTGTTGCCGCCGTCGATTGTGTAGCGGCCGGGAGGAAATTGATCGGCGATCTGGCCCTCGTGGACAAAAACCGCGGCCTGCGATTCGCGAACGATTAGCTGCGCGCCGTTTTTGATTTCCTGATCCTTGACCGGGAAGCGGTATAGGAGAGTGTTTGTTGAGTCGTCGAGCCACTCGATGACTTCGATAAACTGTGAGCTGGGGCTGAGTCGATCAAGTATTCCCATTAGCAAACCTCATTCTGAGCAGGATTCAAACAGGAAAGATTATACAGATCCGGGTTCGCGGGTGTTAGCTGCGGTCCTTTTCCAGACAATAATCAGGGCCGTCAAGCCGGCCGATATGTCGATCAGGCTGTCGTAAATAGAGGCGGTGCGACTCGGCACGAAGCTCTGGTGATACTCATCCAGCAACGCATAAACCACTACCAGCGCCACGCAGATCAAAAACCATCTTCGATTGATCGCAGGGTGCGGCGAGGTGCTAACGGCACGCGCAGCTAAGAATCCGAGGATTGCGTATTCAGTGAAGTGCGCAAGCTTGCGCGTGGCAGCATGAATAACTTCGAGCGTTTCCGGACTGGTGTTCGGAAACAGCCAGAGAATCAGTGGTCCAATGATGCGCGACGTATTTCCGGCGTTGAAGTTGTCAGAGGAGGCGAGAAAAATAAACGCGAGCCATGCAATGAGTGGAAGGTAATGACTAACAAACCTGGAAAACCTGGCCACGGCAATCTTGTTTTCGCTAGACAGGATTTACAAGATTTTCAAAATTCACAGGATATATCTTGTAATCCTGAGGATCTTGTAAATCCTGTCCAAAGGTCTTAAAGTGCGGCCGCACCCGAGACGACTTCGATAATCTCGTTCGTGATCGCCGCCTGGCGGATACGATTCATGTTGAGCGTCAAAGTCTCGATGAGCTCGCTCGCATTCTTCGATGCCGAATCCATCGCGGTCATGCGTGCGCCCTGTTCGGATGCAATCGACTCGAGCAACGCGCGAAAAATTTGCGTCTCGACAAGCCGCGGCAGAAGCTGGCCAAACATCTCTGCTGGTGGCTGCTCGTAGATGTAATCGACCAGGTTCACCGGCTGTTGCGACTTCGCTTCCGGCTCGTCCTGTTTCTCTCGCGCGACGGGCAGCAACTGTTCCAACACGACGCGCTGTGAAAGCACCGACTTGAATTCGTTGTAGATGATATAGACCTTGTCGATGCCGGTATCTTCCGTGTACTGCTTGATGAGAGCGCGCGCGACTTCGAGCGCTTCCGAAAACTCAACGCGCCCCTTACCTGTCAAGCCGATGTATTCACTCGAAATCACCGCGCGACGATTGCGGAAGAAGTCGCGACCCTTGCGACCGATCGCCATGATCTCGATCTGTTTGTCAGCGTTCTCACGCATGAACGCCTGCGCTGCTTTCGTGAGGTTCGTGTTGAAAGCGCCGCACAGACCTTTGTCGGCAGTGATCAGGACCAACAGGTAACGCTGATCGCCGCGATAGTCGAGCAGTGGATGATGAAAGTCTTCGTCAGTACGCTTCGCGAGCTCGCCTAAAACCTCCGCCATCTTGTTTGCAAACGGACGCGCCGTGACGACGCGGTCCTGCGCGCGTCTGAGCTTCGCCGCCGACACCATCTTCATGGCCTTGGTGATCTGCTGCGTGTTCTTGACCGACTTGATGCGCCGGCGGATGTCGAGAAGATTAGGCATCGCGTTACGTTGTTAAGCTACGGCTTCGGCGGTCGCAGTTGGCGTCGCATTTATTCGCGCCGGAGTCGCAGCGAAGTCTGTTTCTGTTCCTTCTTTGGACCAGTTGTGTTTGAAGTCTTCCAGCACCTGCTTCAATCCGTTCTTGATCTCGTCAGTCAACGATTTCTTTTCTGCAATTGCAGACAGCAGGCCCGGGTGTGAATTCTCGACAAACTTGAGCAGGCTCGTTTCGAAACGTCGAACATCTTCGATCGCGATGTCGTCTGTGTAGCCGTTGGTCGCGGCCCAGATCACGAGCACCTGCTTCTCGACGTCCATCGGTTGATACTGCGGCTGTTTCAGAATTTCAGTGAGACGCTGACCACGTGCGAGCTGCGCCTGCGTCGCCTTATCGAGATCCGAACCAAACTGCGCAAACGCCTGTAGCTCGCGGAACTGGGCCAGGTCGAGACGCAGTGTTCCGGCCACTTGCTTCATAGCTTTGATCTGCGCCGATCCGCCTACGCGCGAAACGCTGTTGCCGACGTTGATCGCGGGACGGAAGCCGCTGTTAAAAAGGTCGGCTTCGAGAAAGATCTGGCCGTCAGTGATCGAGATCACGTTCGTCGGAATGTAAGCTGAGATATCGCCGGCTTGCGTCTCGATGATGGGGAGGCTCGTCAATGAACCTCCGCCTTTGAGGTCCGAAAGTTTCGCGGCGCGCTCGAGCAAGCGCGAGTGCAGATAGAACACGTCGCCGGGATATGCTTCGCGACCCGGTGGACGTCGCAGCAGCAAAGAGATTTCGCGATACGCCGCCGCCTGTTTTGAAAGGTCATCGTAAATCGTTAAGGCGTGACGACCACTGTCGCGGAAATACTCGCCCATGGCCGCGCCCGAATAAGGAGCGAGAAACTGCATCGCCGCCGGGTCTGACGCAGTGGCTTTGATCACGATCGTGTAGTCCATCGCGCCGAAGTCCTGAAGCGTCTTCACTACCTGGGCCACCGTCGAAGCTTTCTGGCCGATCGCGACGTAGATGCAGATTACGTCTTTGCCCTTCTGGTTGATGATCGTATCGACCGCGACTGCCGTTTTACCTGTCTGACGATCGCCGATGATGAGCTCGCGCTGGCCACGACCGATCGGCACCATCGCGTCGATAGCTTTGAGTCCGGTTTGCAGTGGCTCTTTCACGGGCTGCCTGTCGACCACGCCCGGCGCGATGCGCTCAACCGGATAATACTCATCGGTGACGATTGGACCAGCATCGTCAATCGGGTTGCCGAGCACGTCGACCACGCGCCCGATGAGTGCATCGCCGACCGGCACCTGCATGATGCGTCCGGTGCGCTTTACGATATCGCCTTCGCGGATTGTCTGGAATTCGCCGAACATCACCGCGCCGACCTTGTCTTCTTCAAGATTGAGCGCGAGTCCGCGTACGTCGTGTGGGAACTCAAGCAGCTCGCCGGCCATCACCTTCTCAAGACCGTGCAGCTCCGCAATACCGTCGCCAACCTTGATGACGGTTCCGACTTCAGTGACCGTAACGCCAGTATCGAAGTTCTCGATCTGTTTGCGGATAATGTCGTTGATTTCGCTTGCTCTTATTGGTTCCATGATTGAATCCTATATTGAGTTGCCCGCCAGGCCGTCCGCCAATCGCTCGAGATGACTCTCCACCGATCCATCGAAGACGGTCGAGCCAATGCGTGCAACCATACCACCAATGATCTTTTCATCAGTCTCAAAAGTTAAACGAACCGTGCGGCCCGTGGCTGCCGAAAGTGTCTCGTGCAATGTCTGCTTCAAATCTTCCGAGATCGGCCTTGCCGTAGTGACGTTTCCCGCGAGGACGCCTGCACGCTCGTCAAGCACCTGTACGTATCGCGCCGCGATGTCTCGCAACTGCGAGAGGCGTTGATTCTTCAACAAGACGCGCAGGAAGCTGGACGTTGTTTCTCTCACGCGTGTGCGCGCGATCAGGTCTTCCAAAACTTTTCGTTTTTGATCGTGAACGATTGTGGGGTTGGCGAAGACTTCTTTTAACTGCGGGCTCGACTCGATCATCGCAGCCCACTGGTCCAACTCCTTCTGGACTTCCTTCTCTTCGCGTCGTTCGATAGCCACATCGGCGAGGGCCGTAGAGTAGCGGCGTGCAACCGTTTGCAAGCTCAAACCGTGGTCCTCCTCAACTCACCAATGCTTTCCCGGATCAACGCGGTGTCGTCTTCCGGCCGCATCTGAACGCGAATCGACTCGCGCGCCATTTGCACGCTTTTCTCCGCGAGGAATTGGCGGAGCTCTTTGCGCGCCAGCTTGTCGGCCGTTTCCATTTCCCGCTGCGCCTGCTGTTTTAACTTTTCAATCTCGCGCTCGGTTGAAGCAGCGATGCGCTGTTGTTCCGACGTTACTTCCTCGCGGGCTTGTTCCTGAACCTTGCGAACATCATCATCGAGCCGTGCCAACAGACTGTCGGCTTCGGCAACACGCGCCAATGCCTGGTCGCGCTCGTTCTGCGCCCTGACGAGCTCCTGCTGGATCGCTTCGCGTCGTGACGCCAGCGCCTGGCTGATTGGCTTGCGCAGGACGTAAATCCCCAAGCCCGTAAAGATGGCGAGGTTCGCGAACTTCCAGAGCTCGAGGCCCGGGTAGTTGTACCATTCTGCAGCTTGTAACAGCATTTCTTGTTGTTATCGTCGACGCAATATCTGAGAACTTATCAAATTGCCGATCGTTGCGGCCTGCGACTCCAGCTCGCCTTTGACTGCCTGTTCCTGTTTTCGAATCTGGTCGATTTGCGAGGAGACTTTCTGTGATAACTCGTCGCGCTCCTGACGGAGTTGTTGCTCTTTTTCTTTCAGACTCGCGGCACGTTCTTTTTCGAGCAGTCTGTAGCCGGCTGTGCGGGCCTCGCGCAAGGTTTCGTTGTACTGCTTGAGTTTCTCCCGGCTCTCGGCCGCCATCGCCTCGGCTTCTTTTAGGCGTCCGGTGATCTGTTTCTCGCGCTCGCTCAGGATGTCGTTGATTGGCTTCAGCAGGGTCCGATTGAGGACAAAAACCATTACCACCACCAACACGAGGTGGAGCAGTAACGTAGCGTCAGGAACCAACTGAATTTGGGCCTCTGCGAGAATCATCCGATTCCTCTACTGTGGGCGATTTGTGGCTGTCGAAAAGCGCGCGAGTCTAACATGGCGCAAAAACAGAATCAACCGACCCAGCACTCAGAGCAGTGTCCTAATTCTTCTCTGCGTAGTCTCTGCGTCTCTGCGGTTTAATTGTTCGCAGATTAGTTCACCGCGGAGGCGCAGAGGACGCAGAGGTTGCGCAGAGAAGCGTCGATGCCGCTTTACATTATACCTATTGATATGCCTTCTGAGAGGACGAGTCGATATACTTTTTAAATTGCGGTGCTTGGCGTCATCAGGAGATTATAAATTCGGTCGAGGTCCTGAGTGTTGAAGAAGCTAATTTCTACCCTTCCCCGACCATCAGCCGCCTGGAGGATTTTTACCTGTGTGCTGAGTGCCCTTCTGAGTTTCGTCTCTGCGGCTTTGATGTTCGGGTCAACTGCCTGAGGCGCGGATCGCCTGGCTGGTTTTTCTTCAGTCGCTTTTTGAACTAACTGCTCAGTCGCTCGTACCGACAACCCACCGTCGATGATCTGCCTCGCGAGGCGTCGCTGGAGGTCGACCTGATCGAGGGCTAACAGTGCGCGAGCATGCCCGGTTGAGAGCCGTCCTTCTTTAACGAGCTGTTGGACGTCATCGGGTAGACGAAGCAGACGCAGGTAGTTCGTGATGTATGAGCGATCGCGTCCGACTCGGGTCGCGAGTGATTCCTGAGTCAGACCCACCGTCTCGATGAGTTTTTTATAGGCCTGCGCCTCCTCGATCGGGTTGAGGTTCTCGCGTTGAATGTTTTCAATCAGCGCGATCTCGAGCAGGTTGTCATCCGGCACTTCCCTGATGACGACTGGCACTCGTGATATTCCAGCCAGCTTGGCCGCGCGCCAGCGTCGCTCACCGGCAATCAACTCATACCCGGCGTCGCGTCGCCTCACCAGGAGTGGTTGGACGATGCCGTGAGTCCGGATGGAATCAGCAAGACTCTCGAGACTCGACTCGTCAAAGTGAGTCCGCGGCTGCATCGGTCCGGGGACGATCGAGTCGATTTCAACTTCCGCTGGCTCAGCTCCGAGATCAATCGTGCTGTCAGACGACAGGAGAGCCCCCAGCCCCCGACCTAGCGCTTTTCGATTCATGAATAATCTCCCTGGCTAATTGTGAGTATGCGTCAGCCCCCTTGGAGTTTGCGTCGTAACTGATAATCGGCTTTCCGTAGCTGGGTGCCTCGGCCAGCCTGACATTTCTGGGAATCACCGTCTGAAAAACCTGCAAGCCGTAAAAATCGCGCAAATCCGCCGCCACGGCAGCAGACAGATTGGTGCGCTCGTCGTACATCGTCAACAGCAAGCCTTCGATCATCAGGCCCGGATTGTGTAGCCGCCGCAGACGCGCGAGCGTATCGAAGAGCTCGGTTACGCCTTCCAGGGCGTAATATTCACATTGAATCGGGACGAGCAGCGACTTGGCGGCCGTCAGGGCATTGAGCGTCAGCAGGCCGAGTGATGGTGGGCAGTCGATAAAAATATAGTCGTAATCGTTTTCAACGGAGGCAAGAGCGTTCTTGAGTCGAAATTCTCGCTGATCGAGCCCGACGAGCTCGACTTCCGCCCCGGCGGGATCTTTATTAGACGGAACGACACTCAACGTCGGAATCGACGTCGACAACGCAATGCCTGCAATTGGCTCGTCGAGAACAACAGTGTGATAAAGGCCCCGCCGGAAACTGCCACGTTGAACGCCGATGCCCGAAGTGGCGTTTCCTTGCGGGTCCGCGTCGACGAGCAGAACACGACTGCCCCAGGAGGCGATGATCGCTGCGAGATTAACGGCGGTGGTGGTCTTCCCGACCCCGCCTTTTTGATTGGCGACGGCTATCGTCTTAGCCATGGTTGGCGCTAAACCTAACACACGAGGGGCTCTGGGGGCTACACCGGGAATGTTTCACGTGAAACATTAACCCTTTAGGCTGTCTTTTGCTGGGCGGATAGAAAGGCAAGCAACGTCGATAGGGCACCGGGCGTGAGTCCGGGGAGCCGCCGAGCTTCACCAAACGTGAGCGGTTGGGCGCGGTCGAGTCGCTCAACGATCTCATTAGACAGGCCCGCGATGTTCCGAAACGTCGTGTGTCGCGGAATCTTTAACGTATCGTGCTGGTAAAGCTTGGCAATCGCCGCTTTTTGCGTGTCCAAATAGCCGGCATAAAGAGAATCTGCCAGCACGGAGTTCAGATCAGCTTCTGCAACGGGCTTTAGCTCCGCCGGCAATAACGACATGATCAACTCGGCGGTCACTTTCGGACGCTTCGCGAGTTGCTCCAGCGAAATCGAATCACCAAGATCATTCCCGAGGAGCGCCGACACCGCGGCATGCTGAGCATCCGCACGACGCAAACGCACGGTTTCCAGCGCGACCCTAATCTTCGCGAGTCGGGCCTGGCGAGAGTTGAAGCGCTCCCAATCAGAATCGCCTACCAAGCCGAGTTCCCTTCCGTAGCGCTCCAGCCGCTCGTCGGCATTATCGTAACGAAGCGCCAGACGATACTCCGCGCGCGACGTGAAGATCCGGTAAGGCTCGTCAACACCTTGCTTAATCAGATCCTCAACCAGGACGCCGGTATATGACTCCTCGCGCCGCAGGCGAAAGGATTCCCGCTTCTGCGTGTAGAGCGCGGCATTTATCCCTGCCAGCAATCCCTGGCAGGCGGCTTCCTCATAACCTGTCGTTCCATTGATCTGACCCGCGTGAAAGAGCCCGGGCAATCGCGTCGTTTGCAGATCCGGTCCGAGCTCTCGCGGATCGACAAAGTCGTACTCAATCGCGTAACCCGGCCGAATAACTCTCGCTTCTTCAAGTCCCGGAATCATGCGCACTAGATCCTGCTGCATCTCCGCGGGCAGCGAAGTTGAAAATCCATTCAAATAAACTTCGTTCGTGTCGTGTCCCTCAGGCTCGAGAAAGAGCTGATGCCTCGACTTGTCCGAGAATTTCACGACCTTGTCTTCTATTGAAGGACAGTATCGCGGCCCGATGCCCTTGATCTTTCCGGAATAGAGCGGCGACTCGGCGATATTTTCGCGAATCGCATCGTGCACGTCCGGCGTGGTGTAGCCGATGTAGCATTGAATTTGTTTTTGCTCGATATTGTCTGTCGAGAACGAGAACGGCACAGGTGTTTCATCGCCGGGCTGCGGCTCGAATGCGCTCCAGTCGATGGTTCTGCCATCAAGACGAGGCGGAGTTCCGGTCTTGAGTCGGCCGACTGGAAATCCGAGTCGCTTCAGCGTCTCCGACAGCTCAACCGAGGCAGGTTCGCCGGCGCGTCCGCCCGAATAAGTCCGGCGTCCCGTATGAATCAGCCCATTCAGGAAAGTCCCGGTCGCCACCACGACCGCGTGCGCGCCAAAACGGCGTCCATCTTCCAACACCACTCCGGCCAGCCGTCCCTGATCGAGCACAAAATCGACGACTTTCCCCTGCCGCAAGTGAAGATTGGAGGTCGCTTCAAGCGTCCGTCGCATCTCCGCGCGATAACGCATGCGATCTGCCTGCGCTCTCGGCGACTGAACCGCCGGACCACGCGATCGATTGAGCAGACGAAACTGAATGCCGGTTCGATCGATGACACGACCCATGATGCCGCCGAGCGCGTCTATTTCGCGCACGAGATGTCCCTTGGCGATTCCGCCAATCGCGGGATTGCACGACATTTGGCCGACCAGGTCGAGATTCAATGTAATCAGACCGGTTTCAGCGCCGAGTCGCGCCGCGGCTGACGCCGCCTCGCAGCCCGCGTGGCCGGCTCCGATCACGACTACATCGAATACCTCATCAAACGACATGTTTACTTCCCGATACAAAACGTCGCGAATATCTCCGACAGTATATCTTCCGTGGTTGTCTCGCCGGTGATCTGTCCCAGGAACTTCAGCGCATTGTGCAGCGGCACAAGCACAAGCTCCTCGCTGTGTCGCTCGCGCAGCGCGGTACGTGCGGTTTCGAGCTCGCACTGCGTGCTGCATAACAGATCGTAGTGGCGAGCGTTTGTAATCAACAAACCACCTTCGTCGACGCCGTTACTACTCACACTTGAGAGAATAGCGGCCCGCAGTGTCGCCAAACCTTCACCGCTTCGTGCCGATACATTAATCGGTTGCAGCTGATCAATACAACTTGCGGGAACGTTGAAGCCGGGCAGATCGCTCTTGTTCATGATCACGAGTCGACGCGTGTTCTCAGTTTGATCAATCAACTCGCGATCGGATGGCCCAACTCCTTCCGATCCATCAAGCACGACCAACACGAGATCGGAATCGCTCATCGCGCGACGCGTTCGCTCGATGCCGAGCGTTTCGATACCGTCGGTCGTCTCGCGCAGACCGGCAGTGTCAGTGAGGATTACGGGAATGCCTTCGAGATCGATCGCTTCGCTCAACGTGTCGCGCGTGGTGCCCGGGATATCAGTCACGATGGCTCGCTCGCGCTCCACTAAACTATTGAAAAGGCTTGACTTACCTACATTCGGCCGACCCGTGATCGTTACGCGGAGACCCTCCTGAAGTAATCTACCAGCACTGTAACTTCGAGCCAGCTTCTCCACACCGTTACTCACTACAGCGAGGTCGTTATCGATATCGTTCGCGCGCGGGGCGGGAATATCTTCTTCGACAAACTCCAATGCTGACTCTAACAACACGATCACTTCGAGCAACTTCTCTTTGAATGGACCAAGCGCGTTCGACAGCTCGCCATGCAATTGACGTGAGGCCTGCTTAACTGCCGCCTCGGTTTGTGCGGCGATCAGATCGCGGATGGCTTCCGCCTGGGCCAGATTGATCTTCCCGTTCGACAACGCACGCAAGGTGAACTCACCTGGACCAGCGAGCACGGCGCCGAGCTCGAGTGTCGTGTCGATGATGCTGCGCACAACGGCCGGCGAGCCGTGACAACTGATCTCCACCACGTCTTCACCGGTGAGTGAGTGCGGTGCGTTGAAATACGTCAGCAGCACCTGGTCCAACTCAGATTCGTCCTTCGGATGGTGAAGCGTGACGAGGGATGCGTGCCTCGGCTCAAGCGTATCGACACTGCTCATCTGCCGCGCGATCGCGAGCGCGTCCGGGCCACTCAGACGAATGACGGCGAGGGCTCCGCGCCCTCTTGGCGTCGATAGTGCAACAATCGTGGTCATCTTGTGTTCAGCTTACGCTATTTTACGCAACGGGTGGCCACAGAGGGCCACTCCTACAATTGCACCCGAAGGGTCAACATCATGATGCGTTGGAATTGTGGGGGAGTTTAGGACTTCTTCGGACTGATTCTTAACTTGCGATCGGAGCCTTCACCGATCGATTCCGTGAAGAGATCCGGAGTGTCTGCAAGGGTCAGGTGAATGATCCGTCGTTCGTTCGCGCTCATCGGCTCAAACGTGAAAGGCATTCCGGTCTGTCGCACACGGTTTGCGGCGTGATTCGCCATCGCCTGAAGCTCAGCCTCGCGAGTCGCGCGAAACCCGTTCACATCACAAACCAGCCGCTCGCTACCCGTCAGGCTTCTGCCAAAGACCTGATTGATTAAATGCTGCAATGCTTCAAGCAGTTCGCCGGTTTGCGCCTGGAGCAATTCAGAATCCCTGCCCTCGATGTCGAGCACTTGACCTGCTATGCCCTGCTTGACGCCAACGCGCAACTCGAGCCCCGTCATTTCAAAGACGTTCTCGAGAAACTCCGCTGCCTGTTGTGAAACCTCTGACATCGACTCAATCCCTCGTTAACCGGTCGCGGGTGCGTCCAGTTTCTTCTTCCGTCCTGCGGCCCCTTTTGCCGGCGGCGGCGCCGGCACTTCCTCATCGTCAGACTTGGTCCAACGGTTTATCAGAAACTGTTGACTGAACCCGACGATATTACCAACGAGCCAGTACAAAACTAAACCCGACGGCGCGCTCCACAAAAAGAACAGCATGAAGATCGGCATACCGACCGCCATCATTTTTCTCTGCAACGGATCGGCCGACGGCGCCGGCGTCACGAGTTGCAGAACAACCATTGTCGCCGTCATCAGGATCGGCAGGATGTGAATGAAATAGGGCTCGGCCGCTGACAGATCCGGAATCCAAAGAAAACTTGCCTGGCGGAAATCCAGCGAGATCGTGATCGCGCGATACAGTGCAAAGAGGAACGGCATCTGGATCAGCAATGGCAAGCAACCACCCAGTGGATTGCCTTCCTTCATCAGCCGTAGCTGGTCCATCTGCAATTCTTTCATGCGGGGATCATTCTGTTTCATCCCCTTCATCTTCTCTTGCAGCTCTTTCATCTTCGGCGCGAGTTTCTGCGCCTTCTTCATCGCTCTCGACGAGCGCCACTTCAGCGGAAAGAAGAGCGAGTAGATCACGATCGTGAAGAGAATGATCGCCACGCCATAACTGCCGGTAACTTTGAAGAGATATGTGATCGAACGCAGAATCGGAACAGCCAGCGGTCTCGAGATCCAGCCGAGGAAGCCGTAGTCGATCAAGCCTTCGAGATCGATCGGTCGTTGGACCACCGCCGTCACATCCTGGCTGGCATTGGTCAGCAGATCATGATCCTTCGGACCTGAATAAAGAATGTTAGCGGAACCGTCTGACTGAACCGGCACGAACGCCGTGATTAAGTATCGCTTCTCGGGACTTCCATTGTTTAGCTTGTGCTCATAAGCGACCGTGCGATATTCGAGGCCTTCGGTCTTCTTACCCGGCACGATCACCATCGCGAAGTACGTATCCGCGACTCCCGCCCAATCTACCGGCCCGTTCAGTACCAGTCGATCCGGACTGTTCCGGTTGCTATTGATGCCCGCGGCCGGATGTCGCTCGAGCTTATTATTAACAAACGCCACGACCTCAGGCGCCACTGAATAAAACGTGTGATGCGCAACTCCCTGATCGCCAATACTCGGACCAATCGAGAGTTTGACTTGCGGAACTGTCTGTTCGCCACGCTTTACCAGCACTGAGAGATCTGTTTCGTAACGCTCAGCATCGAAGACGAGCTTCTTCCGCACCTGCGTGCCATTGCTGTCTTCAAATACAAACGTGAGTTCTCTCTTCTCTTTTTCACCGAGATTTATGTCGACGTCACCGTTTGCCTGATCGACGCCTTCGACTTTGTACGTAGAAGATCGAAGAGCCGTGTCCAACGCGTCGTCACCAGTCTGCAACTGAAGCGGAACCATGCGTGGCTGTCGATTCAATCCTTCAGGCGAGATCAGCTCGAGTGGCTTCTTTTCTTCCCTACGGCCGCCGACTGAGTAGATGGGACGCTTGGTGATCTGATTAGTCTTAATTATCCAACTAACCGGTTCGGCGCCGAGCGTGTCAAACTTCGCGTCATACAGCGGCGTTCGGATCGTAATCGTCCTTTGCGGCGCTGTATTAACACTCGCGACGGTAGCCGCAGTTGCTGGTGCAGTTGGTTGAGTAGAATTTGAACTTTGCGCCGGTGCTGAACTGGCAGTTGGAGAAGGCGCCGCCCCCGGCTTCTGATTTGGAGGCGTAACCGGAAAGAAATAACTCCAGACAAATAGAATTGCTGACGATAAAACTAAGGCTATTAAAAGTCGTTTCTGTTGCATCGTGTCGTAGAGGTATCAACCTCTGCTAAAAATCGCTTTATTTAACCGGATCGTATCCACCCGGATTAAACGGGTGACAACGGAGCAGTCGCCGCGCAGCCATACCACTTCCGCGCAAGGCGCCGTAGCGAGAGATAGCATCAACGGCATATTCTGAACAAGTGGGAATGAATCTGCACGAAGGGGGGAGAAGCGGGGAAATCGCCAACTTATAAAATCTGAGTAATGAGATCAGAACGCTCTTCACAACTACCGCTATCTATTAATATCGCGCGTCTCTAGCCTTCCAACCTTTTCAATAATTCCCATCAACTCCTGGCGAGGCGCATCAACTTTTTGATGCAGGACCGCCGCCTTCGCGTTCAAGACCCAGTCGTAACTTCTTGCGAGCCCGCGTAAGAACGGTTCATTTGAACGAAAGGTTTCACGAAGCAAGCGCTTCGCTCGATTCCTTTGCACCGCCTTGCCGAGTGCTTTCTTCGAAGCCGTCACTCCCAGGCGATGGGTCGCTTCCTGATTTTCAATTACAAACGCGGTGATGAATACGCCTTCATACCGCTTGCCGTTCCGGTAGACGTGTTGGAATTCTGAAGTATCCCGCAAATACTTCCGCATGCATCGCGCTACCTCAGTAATGAGCGGGCGTCAGTCTTTTTCGACCTTTGGCGCGACGTCTCTTGAGTACGAGGCGTCCGTTCTTGCTCGCCATGCGGGCGCGGAAGCCATGCGTCTTTGCGCGTCGTCTGTTGTTCGGCTGAAAGGTGCGCTTGGACATAGAAATGAATTCTCCTTAAAAACGAAAAGGGTAAGACTAGCCGCGCCTTGTGTTTGTTGTCAAGAAAGGGTGACGGATTAGACGGACATAAAACCGATCAGCGCAGATCAGGAAATATCAGTGTTATCCGAGGCTAATACTCCTTTGTTCAACAATATTGTGTACCAGAATGCTGCTTTTTGAGAGGCGATCATAGGGTGTTGTTTTATTCGTCTGCACAGCTTGATCAATCCGAAACTTCTATGTTAGTCTCCGCTCGCTCCGAAAGTCACCACCCTGTAAGTAATTGATTGGAAAAGACTTTAAAGCATTACTTTAACCGGGACGAGGTTTTCCACTAGCTGTGGAAAACGTTGTGGAAATCTCCTCGGCGGTCGGCTTTTGGCATTTAACGAGAAAATAGTGAGGGTAGGATTCGGTTAGAGTTCGGCGTATGGTTCTATTACGCTGGCCTTTAATCAAATTGATGGGTTTTCAATGAGCGCTACTGTAGAGACGAATGTTTGGGGCAGGATCCTTCACTCGCTAAAAGGCCGACTAAATCAACAAACCCTGGATACGTGGTTTAGCCCGATCCGATTCGAAAGCCTGGATAGCTCGCAGCACGTTCTTCGTTTGCGTGCGCCAAACCAGGACGTGAAGGATTGGATCGTGAGCAACTACGGCAAGGTGCTCGCCGAGTCGCTCAACGAGCAGCGACTATCAGGCTACTCGGTCGGTTGGGTAGTCGGGAAAGTTTCTGACTGGGTTCCAAGCGATCTCAGTTTGCCTTTGGTTGATTCGGAAACCGATGAAACAGAAGAGACTGCTTCCGTTTCCGATGAAACGAGCCCGGCCATCTCCGTCACAGATAATTCCGCGGCCTCACTCGCCGAACCATCGCTAAGCGCAAAATACACCTACGACAGTTTTGTTGTTGGCTCGTGTAACCAGTTTGCGCACGCTGCTTCCAAAGCCGTAGCTGAAGCGCCCGGTCGCACGTATAACCCGCTTTACTTGTACGGCGGTGTCGGTCTCGGCAAAACGCACCTGATGCACGCGTGTGGACACGCAATCAAAGCTCGCAACCAGCATCTCAAACTCTGCTATATATCGTCCGAGCGATTCATGAACGATCTGATCAATGCAATTCGCTACGACAAGACGCAGAGCTTTCGCGAGAAGTATCGATCAGTTGACGTGTTGTTGATTGACGACGTTCAGTTCATGGCCGGCAAGGAGCGCACGCAGGAGGAATTCTTCCACACGTTCAATGCGCTCTACGATCAGCAGAAGCAGATCGTGATCAGCTCTGACTGTCCGCCGCGTGAGATACCGACACTCGAGGAGCGTCTCCACTCACGCTTCGAATGGGGATTAATTGCAGACATCGAGCCTCCCGATCTCGAAACGAAGATCGCGATCCTGACAAAGAAGGCCGCACTGATCGGTGTTTCGATTCCGAGTGACGTTTCGATGTTTATTGCAGGCCGGGTAAAGAGCAACATTCGCGAGCTGGAAGGTTCGCTGGTTCGTTTGATTGCGATTTCTTCTTTGCGTGGAGAACCGATTTCGAAGACGCTCGCCCAGGATGCGCTTAGAAACATCGCCAAGGAAGAGGAATCCGGTGTTGTTACGATTCAGCAAATCCAGAAGTTAGTCGCCTCAACTTACAAACTGACCATCGACGAGCTCGTGTCGAAAAACAACGCGCGGCAAATTTCACATCCACGACAGGTCGCGATGTATCTCTGCAAGCACCTGACCAAACACAGCTATCCGGAGATCGGTCGTGCGTTCGGCGGCAAACATCACACGACGGTGATGCACTCTGTGGAAAAAATTGAAGCCCTCGTCGTGACCGACGAAACGCTGCAACGACTAATCAGCGAACTCTCAGAGTCGCTCCAAAACTAGATCTGAAGAAGATTCGTTTTCTCTGCGTAGTCTCTGCGTTCTTTGCGCCTCCGCGGTTAGCGCGCACTTCTATCACAGAGACGCAGAGGACGCAGAGGTTGCGCAGAGAGATTTCCACTTTTTCACAGCCCCACCTGAGAATCTTTTGTGGAAAATATGTTAATGTTCTCGTCTTCAAAAATTTCCGAAATTTTCGGTGGAGATTTCAACAGGTTTCCACAGGGCAGTTAGAATTCTAAGTGCTTTGGTTTGAGTAAGATTAGGTCTTTTTTCACATTTCCACAGGCCCTACTGCTACTACTAGATATAAATATTAGATTTTAAATTCTGGAGTAGAAGAATCGGCGGGACGGTTTGTGGATTTGTTTGAAGGAGTGAATGGCAATGCAATTCGTCGTCAGCAAACAGAACCTGCAAAAAGAACTTGGCTTCGTTCAAGGTGTCGTGGAAAAGAAAAATACGATACCGGTCCTCTCGAACATACTCATCGAATCAGTCGGCGAGAATACGATCCGGATCACCGGAACTGATCTCGACGTAACGGTCCGATGCGATATGGACGCGGAAGAGATCATGACGCCAGGCTCGATGTGCGTTCAGGCGCGAAAACTTTTCGAGATCGCGCGACTGCTTCCGGATGCTCCGGTTAGTTTCAAGAAGGAAGACAACGAATGGGTGACCGTGAAATGCGATCGCGCCCGCTTCAAGATGGTCGGTGTGGCGAGAGATGCGTTTCCGGAAGTTCCGTCATTCAAGTCAGCGCCAACGAAACTCCAGGCCGGCGTCATCAAGACGTTCATCGATCGAACGATCTTTGCCATTACTCAGGAAGAATCGCGTTACACACTTTCGGGCGCCAAGTTTGTTTTGGATGAGGCCGGCGCACGCATGGTGACGACTGATGGCCACCGTCTCGCGTACGTCGAAAAGAAAGACATTGCGCGCAACGGGGCGAAGGAAAGTATCGACACTCTGATCCCGCGAAAGACTCTCGCTGAGTTAACCAAACTAACCGCCGGCGTCGATGAAGAGATCAGTCTGGGAATGGATGAGAACCACATTTATTTCCAGGTTGGACCACGACTTTTGATTTCGCGCATGCTCTACGGGCAGTTTCCAAACTACGAAATGGTGATGCCGAAGAACAACGACAAGTCAGTCGAGTTCAACAGCAGTTTGCTTAACCATGCGATCAGGCGAGTTGCTTTGATGGCTGATGAGAGATCGCACGCGATTCGTTTTCATCTCGAGAACAACGAATTGGTGATCAGCTCGCAGAATGCTGAGGAAGGCGAGGCGAACGAGACGATTCAAACAGATTACGCCGGCGAGACAACCGACATCGGTTTCAATGCCCAATACCTGCAAGAATTTCTGAACGTGATTGGCGACGCGAAGGTCGCATTTGAGTTCAAGGATGGTAACTCCCAGGCCCAGCTCAAGCCTGCCGAGAATGGCGACTATGACTACAAATACGTAGTCATGCCGATGCGAATCTGATTCCGCAGTTTTTCATCCACAGATTACACAGATGTCATAAACAATCTGTGTAATCTGTGGATACTCGCCTCACAATTTCATTGACATACCGAAAACCTTAACAGATACTTCCGCCCCTCTAAATATCTACCTATCTTGTTCAGACGGAGGACCTAATGCCACCAGATGCAAAAAAAGTTAGAGCGCTCCAGCTAAACCTTGAAGGACTTTTCAAACTCGCCGGTGGAAGTTCGGATGATAAGCAGCGATTCCTGGAGATGATCATAGGCATCACCACGCCCATAGAAGTTAAGCTAATTAATGCCCAGATCGATGCCTTGTCCGCCCACACTAAAGCACTCCAGGCCGGAGCAAAATCTTTACAGGCAACCGCCCAGCAGATAGCCAGACGCGGATAACTTGCCGATTCAAATATGTCGCATCTAGCCCGGGGCCTAAACACGATTCATGTGATCGGTATAGGCCCCGAAGATGCGATTGGGCTCGCTTTAAGAGAGGCTTTTGAAAACGTTCTTTTCTTTCCTAACACACCCTCACTTTCCGTCGATATCAGAACCAACGAAGCGTTGATCGGACCGTTGACGCTCTCGAACCGGGCTGGTTGCTGGCGTTGTGCGTTTGAACGAATCTCAGCCGCTCGTGGTACTTCAGGAACAGAGGATTCTGTGGTGCCACGGGATGAGATCTCCAAAAAGATCACGCCAATTCTGATTCGTGAGATTCGGGCCATCAATACTGACGGATTCGAACAATCATCACTCGTAGACCATGTGCTCGCAGTCGATCTCTCGACACTCGATGAGTCGCTTCACAGAGTCATTCCTCTGGCGCGTTGTGATGTTTGTGGCGGCGCTGCGGCATTTCCATTGACGGCACATGAGCACGTATCTCTTTCGTCAGAAGATTCTCCCGAGATCGTTCTTGGAGCGCTTGAAGGCTGGGTCGACCGGCGCACCGGAGTCATCAGTGATCTTTTCATCGAGCCTCCGGACGATCCACGTGTCAGTCTGCCAATCATCGCCAAGGCGGCGCCGCCTCACGTGATGGAAAAGGATGGCTCATTGCACCGTCTGCCTGCCGGTTGGGGCAAGGGTTTGACGATCTCGGGCGCCGTGCTATCGGCTGTCGGTGAAGCTATTGAACGGTATTCGGCTTCCATCGTTGATCCTGAAAAGATTGTCTGGAAACGTCCTGACGAGCTCGACTCTGACGTCCTGGATCCACACGATCTCGGTTTATATAACGAAGAGCAATATGATCGCGACGGCTTTCCCTACGTCCGATTTGATTCGAGCATTCCTCACCCGTGGGTACTCGGCAGTTGGTTGAATGATGGCAAGCCTGTTTGGCTGCCGGCTCTCTTCGTCTTCTTGTTCATCGAGCTGCACCAGGAACAATTGATCGGTCAAGGAACATCAAACGGTCTTGCGGCGTCGACTGACAAGGATGATGCCGCGCTCAGAGCGATACTGGAGCTCGTCGAACGAGACGCCTTTATGTCTACCTGGCTCACCGCAAGTCCGGCACAGCGTATTCAGCTCGATGACACACTCGATCCACTACTGCGCACAGTGTTGGAAGGAATTGAAGCTTTGGGAGCAACGGTAGAGGTTTACAGACTGCCCGCAAGTGTGATCGGTACGACCGTGTTGTGTCTTGCGCTTGGAGATGGCGACGCGTATCCGGGAGTTACATTTGGACTTGGCTGTGATCTGGATCCGCATCTAGCGCTCAGACAAGCAGTGCTCGAACTTGGACAAACTGGTCCATACCTGCGTCGCATGATGCGATCGGGAGTTTTGAGAGCGGCCGAGAATCCAAGTGGGGTACGAGCGATGCTCGATCACGCGTCTTACTATTTTCCAAAACAGCGAGCGACAGCGTTCGATCGCTTGCGTAGCGATACCACGCTGGTGCCTCTCGGAGATCTCGAGAGCGTTAAAGAGCGCTCGTTACAAGATTGCGCGAGCGCGCTTGAGGAGGCAGGTGTGCGCATGGCATTGGTTGACGTGACTTCTGCTGATGTTGCAACAGGTCCATTTTCGGTGATGCGTGCAGTCAGTCCGGATCTCCAACCAATCTGGTACGGCTATGGTCTGGAGCGCATAAACAAAGTGAAAGCCGCTAGTGACGTCCCGCCCATTAATCCGATCTGGTGACGGGGAAGTTTTGGACAGGATTTACAAGATTTTCAGGATTAACATGTAAATCTTGCTAATCATGTAATCTTGTAAACAACTACTCTCGAACTAAAGCGAGCTAACAGAACTCAATCTGTTAATATCAATCACATGCTGCTCGCTGC
>Ga0105247_10000353_pt1 | contig 39959 bp, 38 predicted proteins | sample KBSS24metaG_FD_81519 | JGI IMG/M metagenome (GOLD analysis project Ga0105247, IMG submission 81519) | Switchgrass rhizosphere microbial communities from Kellogg Biological Station, Michigan, USA - KBS S2-4 metaG | ecosystem: Host-associated > Plants > Roots > Rhizosphere > Soil | place... | reverse complement strand
GGGGGTCGCGCGGTCCGCCACTCCCAGCATCCCGACAACGGCACCCTGACATTCACGCAGGCCGAGTGGGACGCCTTCCTCGCCGGCGCCCGCGACGGAGAATTCAACTAACCAACAATCCGAGCTGACTGCTATGTGGGCCCGGTCAAGCCTTACCTCCGATCCTCGTACCGGCAGCGCCCGCAAGGGCTATCCGTGGACTACCAACGACCATACGGGACCGGATGACCTTCAGCCAGGAACTTGCAGAAATTTGCAGATTGACCTAGGAGCCCCCGTCGGCGAGGATCACGTAACGGCAGGTAGCCAGATGCCTCGCGAGAAGGGCCGCCAGCGTGGACCTCACCCTTGTTGCCAAGGACCCGGAGTCGGAGCCGAACGGTTCCCCGACCCTGTACCGAACAGACCGCGGATCGTGGGTAGTGCAAGGGTGGACAGTCACAGACCCGGACGCGCTCGCGGCCATGAACATTCCTGATGGTGAAACCTGCGTCGAGATACCTGACCGAATGATCCCCTTCTTCCGAGTATGAGAGTCAATGCAACCATCGAGCTACGACGAACTCAACGAACTCTGCCGGACAATCCAGACGTCCTTCGTTCATCTCGAGACGCGCGACTCCTACGGCACCGAAGTCGAGCTTCCGCGCATGGCAAAGTGGCGTCGAGGCGAACCCGATGACTTCGAGTGGTTGCAGTGGTGGCTGGAGTTGCTCCGCGAACACCGCCGCGCCGGGCGTATCTGTCGCCGTGCACGGATCGTTTCCGAGCCGCTAAGCGACTATCAGCAGTGGACGCTGAGCCATGCTAGGCTTTTTGCGGATGCCGGCGAAGAGATACGCTACGCGCCTAGACCGCTTCTCGTCGAGATACCGCTGCCGGGTAGCGGAGATTTCTACGTGTTCGATAATAAGACCGTATTGTATCTGCACTATGCGGGCAGTGGAATGAACGCTCATTTCGAGAGGAGCGACGATCCCAAGCTAGTCGAGTTCTGCCGGGAGTCCTTCGAGGCCGTCTGGACCATCGCGCCGCCGCTCAGTGAATACAAACCACAGTAATCCGGTCAGCCAGGCCAGACGTGATCTGGGAGCGCAGCTCCGCCTAATACGCAAGTCGGCCGGGGTCACCGGCAAGACCCTTGCCGAGGCAACCAACCAGCACTTCACTCGGATCAGCCGTATAGAAAACGGCATACAGTCGCCTACCGAGCAGAACATCCGAGATTGGTGCGAGGCATGCGGGGCCGAGGATCAGATTCCTGAACTTGTAGCGACCGTACGCTCCGTCGAGTCCGCATATTTGGAGTGGGTCCGACAGTCGCGCGCCGGGATGAAGCGCCTGGGCGATCTGCATTCTATAGCCACCTACACACGCACAAGCACATTCCGAATCCACGAACCGACCGTAATGCCGGGAATATTCCAAACCGAAAACTACATCCGGCGCATGCTGAGCTTCTGGTACACGTTCCTGGAAGCTCCGGACGACACTGATGCGACTGTAGCCATGCGAGCCGAGCGGACCGCCATCGCCCTGAATCCGTCCAAGAGAATCATAGTCGTACTGGGCGAACAGGCGCTCCACACTCGCCGCGGTACCCCGTCCGAACACGTTGAGCAGCTCACCCACCTGCTATCGCTGATGAAGCGAGCCTTCATTTCGGTTGGCATAATACCCGCAGACGCACAGCGGCACACCGTTAGTACGATTGGATTCTGGATCTTCGACAAGGATGCCGTCGCGCTAGAAACTCCGACAGCGGCAATAAAGGTCACGCGACCGAAAGAAATAGCTTTGTATGCGACAATGTTTGACATGCTCCGACGTGAAGCCGTTTACGGCGGTGAAGCCCGCGATCTGATTACGAGAATCGTATCATCTATTTAGATGAAGCGCAGGAGACGTGAATCGGAGGCAGCCGGCCGAACCCATCCCCTTCCCGATCACGCCGAGGTGCCTCCACGCCCGTGAGCCCCTCATACGGAGTTGCGCCGCCGCCGCGCGGCTCTCCAAGGCCCCGGACAGCCGGACAGGGTCTGTAGCACAATAGTGATATGGCTGACGATGCCGACAAGATGGTTCCGCTCCTTCTGTTGACGCTTCAACTACATACAGAAGATCCGGAGGAGCGCCGCATCGCGGTGGACTACTGGTCCCATGCGCTCATGCCCGGCCTGCCCCTCCTTCCGACGTGGACGATGGGCGCGGCAACCCTCGCTCGGCGTGTGAGCGGCGCGAGAACACAGACGCTTCACCAGCATGTGAGCCGCCTCGGAACCGCTACCTTCACGAAAGCGGACTGCGACAAGTGCGGGGGAAACGTCGTAGTGGGAAGCCGCTCACAGCTCCTGGCCGCCTTGAGTGCGATTTGCGAAAGCTGTTACATGACCCTGCTGTCCACGCTTCGCGAGGAAGGCCGACAACCGGACGCACCTGCGGCTCCGGAACCTGCATCCCTCACGCCGCATCCTGCGGTTGCGCGTCACTTTCCAGTTATTGGCGCGGACGTGCGCTTTGAGGACGTCGAAAGACTCAGCATCGACTCCCTAGTCACCCTCAGCGCTATAGCGTTACATGCGCCAGCCTTGGATCCTATTCCAGCTCTCGTTGACAGCGCCTGGCGCTATCCACTCTTACCGGATTCAATAACTATCAAACCCCGCCTTCTGGCTGAGAGTGGACTGCTCGGGGTTCATCCCATGAGTCGCTGGGACGCATTCACCTGGACGGCGGGCGAGGATGAGCGACCTGAAGAGTTCGATCCCTCGCAGGTCTGTTGGTATTTCGTGGGACATGGTGGTCTACCAGAAAGAGCTCGCTATTTCTGGGACCTGGTCGCCGAACTTCTCGCGGAGCCGCTCAGCCTACAGTCAGGCGACGAGATTTCAGAACTACTGATCGACATCATGGCGGCCGAGATGCGGCGTTACTTTAACTACCGCCTCACGAAGGATGGCCTGCCTGAACTCGATGCGACCGGACGTGAACAATTGTTTGATCTCAGCGATACGATGGCTCGACGCTACAGTATCGGCCAGATGATTGGACTTATCAGTGGGCCGGCCAAAGATCTCCCAAGCATGGCCGAGTTCCCGAGTGGGAATCAACAGTTCCTTCGACGAGTAAGGGCCTATGTCGATAAAGACGCAGAGGAGAATTGGGATATAAGCCACAGAAAGATCCCCCACGATCTACCGCTGTCCGCAGTGACGTGTACGCTTTTCGAGGCGATCAGAGCTACATCCGCGCCCCACTCAATTGGCCCTGAGGAGATCAAGCGCTGCATCTACGCTATGCTCGAGCCAGAAGCCCAGGGCGCAGTGACCCTGCGGGAAGGTCCCTCCGACATCCAGGCCGAAACACTACACCGGTTCCTGGCGAAGGAATACCTCCCCATGTTGGGATCGAGCCTCGCGGGGGAGGAGTTTGCAAACAACTCCGGACTACTTGAAGTTGTACTGGAGGTTCTCGGCAACGTTCTAGATATCTACGAGAATCTTGTCGGTGAGGGAATCCCTGAAGGTCGAGCCTTGCAAGCCTCCTACTATGGCCTCGACCACCTGGAGGCGGTGATCCCCGACAGCTACACGCCTGTGGCCTGGGCCGCCAGCGGGCACCGCATACTCGCCGCCGTCGCCGAGGCGAAATCGATAGTACGGAGGTCTCTGGTTGGATACCGCCAGCCGGACTCAGCGGAGAAGGCATCTCTACGCACCTTGACCGACGAGTAGCCGGACACCTTCGGTGAAGCTTGATCTTGCCAGATGATGACGGGGAGGGTGATCAAGTCCCCCGCGAATAGTGCCGGCTCAGCTGGGACCCTCTGCCGCAGGCTCACTCAGTGCTCCGAAGGGTGAGCCGACGTATCGCTACGGACGCCCCTGCGGGGCCATCAGGTTAGACATCCGATCGGTCATCGCCGCAGCTCACAGGCCGGTACCGCTGGGCGTCGTAGTTGCAGTGGGACCGCTGCAACTACGTGCCACTTGCGTACGGGGCCGTCACCCCGGTGACGCGTCGGATTCGGGACCGGGCCGCGCTCGGGCGGCGCCGAGGTGGCGCGGCGTCCGTCGCGGACGCCGAAGTTGCGAGGGTGGTCACCGGGTCTCCTCCGGCCCGGTGCGTCGCGCTCGCCGCGGCGGCGCACTCGGGGTGGGTCGGTGGGGCGGAACTCGTGCTGCCTGATCCCCGCGGCGGTTGGGGCGGCGGGACTGTTGGGGCGGCGGGACTGTTGGGGCGGGGCCGCGCGCGCCAGGGGCCTGGCACGCGCGGCAGGTCAGCGACTCAGCGCGAGACCCGTTCGGCGTCCGAGACCGCCGCTGTCCAGGCGGTGTTCGGATCTGTGTGCTTCTGTTCCATGTTCTGGATCTGCTGCTCGATCGCCACCCGGATGGCGCCGTGCTTCGGTCCCTGGAACTGCGGGATCGTGGAGAGGGCTGACTCGCCGAAGATCTTTCCGGTCGGGGCGCCCCCGAAGTACGGGTTGGTGAAGCTCTGGACCGTCGGGTCACCCACGCCGGCGACCGTCGACGGGACGTTGCCGATCGACTTGAAGACCTTGACCTGGTTCTCCGGCTTGGTCAGGAAGTCGATCAGCTCGGCGGCGAGCTTCTTGTTCTTGCTCTGGGCCGGGACCGTCAGCCAGGAGCCACCCCAGTTGCCGCCCTTGCCAGGGACCGTGGTGACGTTCCAAATGCCCTCACCGGGCTTGGCCTGCTGGATGTTGGCGAGCATCCAGGCCGGGCAGGTCAGCGTCGCGAACGCGCCGTTCGTGATCGCCTTGGTCCAGTCGTCGGAGAAGGAGACCAGGCCGCCGGACAGACCGGCACCGATCGCCCGCGCCGTCGAGTCGAACGCGGCCTTCACGCCGGGGTTGGTCGCGACCTCGACGTCGTCCGTGCCCGGCTTGTAGTAGCTCTCCTTGAGCTGGAAGACCTGGGCGTTGTAGACGTTCGTGCCCGTGTCGAACCAGGTCGCGCCGGTGTTGGCGCCCTTGAACTTCTCACCGGTCTGGAAGTAGGCGCCCCAGGTCGGCCACAGCGCGGCGACCGCCGCCGGGTCGGTGGGCAGCCCGGCCTTCTGGAAGAGCTTGGTGTTGTAGCACATCGCAAGGCCGCCGACGTCGGTGCCGAGGCCGAACAGCGACTTGCCGTCCACCGACTCGCCCATCGTCCACTTGTAGTCACCGTAGTCGGCCTTCCGGCTGCCGAGGCCGTGGTCGTTCAGGTTGGTGAACAGCTCCGGGGTCGCCTTGAACTGGGCCATGAAGCCCTCGTCCACGGCCTCGACGTCGCCCGCGCCCGATCCGGCGGCGAGGTGCTTGACCAGGTTGTTGTGGTGGTTGTTGTACTCGTTGACGTTCTCGACGATCTTGACACCCGGGTGGCTGGCCTCGAACGCGGCGTACAGGCCGGCGTCCTTGTAGCCGAACGTGCCGAAGTCGTTGACGACCAGCGTCGTGCTCTTGGTACCTCCTCCGTCGCCGCTGCCGCCGCCACAGGCCGTCGCCACCAGCACCGTGGCCAGGAACGGCCCGGCCATGGCCGCCAAGCGACCGCGATGTGCCCTCATGAAGCCCTCCCTCTGGCTTCACGCCCACCGCACTGATCGCGTGTGAGCGCTCTCATGACTTTGAGACTGTGAGGTGTCGTTGCGGCGCCGTCAAGGGCCAGTCGCTCTGAGATGTCGAACCCACGCTATGGAGTCATCTGGCTACAAATGAGGACTAACCGCGCCGGTCTGGACGCAACCGGACACGTCGTGCCACCCTGGACGGCACGACGCCAGCCCGGACGTGCTGGGGACTCCCTCCCCCACGCGTCCAGGACCCACGGGTGCCGCCCACGGGTCACCGACCAGCTCCGTCGCCGCACGTCGGCGGCCTACCGGTCAGGCGTCATCGTCCGTATGCGCCCGGCGGGTCAACCGCCCAGGTGGAAGGGAAGAGGGAGCCCATGTCCACGATCGAGCTCCGCGATGTCACGCTCACCTACGACGTCCGCCCGGTCCTCGACCACGTCAGCCTGGCCGTCGAGGACAGCGAGTTCCTGGTGCTCGTCGGCCCGTCCGGCAGCGGCAAGACGACGGCGCTGCGCATCGTCGCCGGCCTGCTCAACCCGACCTGGGGGCAGGTACTCATCGGCGGCCAGGACGTCACCAAGGTCCCGCCCGCTGATCGCGACCTCGCGATGGTCTTCCAGAGCTACGCGCTGTACCCGCACATGACGGTGCGCAACAACATGGCGTTCGGCCTGCGGCTCGCCGGCGTCTCCCGGGCCGAGCGCAATGCGCGGGTCGAGCGCGCCGCCGAGATCCTCGGCCTCACTGAGCTGCTCGACCGGCGGCCCAAGGCGCTCTCCGGCGGCCAGCGGCAACGGGTCGCGATGGGGCGCGCGATCGTCCGCGAGCCGCGGGCCTTCCTGATGGACGAGCCGCTGTCCAACCTGGACGCGAAGCTGCGCACCCAGGTCCGGGCCCAGATCGCGCGCCTCCGGCGCAACCTGGGCGTCACGACCCTCTACGTCACCCATGACCAGATCGAGGCCATGACCATGGCCGACCGGATCGCGGTGCTGCACGAGGGCCGGCTCCAGCAGCTCGGTACCCCCGACGACCTGTTCTCCCGGCCGGCGAACGTCTTCGTCGCCGCCTTCATCGGCAGCCCGCCCACCAACCTGATCCCCGGCACTCTCACCACCGCCGACGGTGAGACGGCGCTGCGGGTCGGCGGCCAGACGCTGGCACTCCCGGCGCGGCTCGCGGCCGCGGTGACAGCGTCGTCCACGCCGGACGTGTTGGTCGGCGTCCGGCCGCACGATCTGCGGGTCAAGGCACCGGACTCCGCCGCCACGCTCATGCTCGAGGTCGACGTGGATCTGGTCGAACGGCTCGGCACCGAGACGCTCGCGCATGGCGAGCTGGTCACCGAGTCGACGATGAACGGGGCGGCCGCCCAGGCCGCGCACGCGCTGATCAGGGCCGACGACGAGCTGCCGCCCGACCCGACGAAGCACCGGTTCACGGCCGCGCTCGACCCGCACACCCCGGTCAGCGCCGGAGGCCGGCTGCCGTTCCACGTCGCCGCCGAGCGCCTGCACCTGTTCGACGCCGAAACCGGCGTGACCCTGCGGTCCGCCGGCAGGACGCTCGCGGCAGCCTGACACCCACGCCCGCGCCCGCCCAGCGGGTGTTCGCGGCCTGTCCGGCGTCGCGGGGCATGCGGGCATTCCCGAGCGCCACACCGTCGGGGTCGGCCAGGCTACCCTCGCCAGGTCAGCGTCAGGCCATCGCGGCGGCCGATGGTCTCCAAACGGTGAGTGACCGCGGCTTCGATCTGTCGGAGGCTCTGGTTGTCGCGGGCCTCGGCTGACAGGACGAGCGCGTCGTCGGTGGCCTCGATCCGGCAACTTCCCCCGTCGAACTCGAACAGCCCGGTGTTTCCAGTCCGGCTGACAGCCTGGATCATCGTGGTGTCGGAGCCATGGTGTGTGGTGTGGTCGCGGCCGTGGATCGCGTCGAGGTGGCCGCACAGCTGGGCGAGGTACCGGGCCGCTCGTTTCGTGGCGACGCATGCGCGTGCGCTGGGCATTAGGCGACGTCTCCTCGGGAGGTCGCCAGGCTGGCGGCGGCGAGCATCACGACGGTGTAGGCCGCGAGGATCAGGGCCGCCGTCGCGGGGGTGTGCAGGACGCCGTCGCGGTCCCCGCCGGCCAGTGCCTGGGCGAGCGCGCCGGGAACGAACCGGTGCGCCTTCGGCAGGTCGCTGAGCAGGTTCTCCACGAACAGCAGCCAGGTGAACAGCGTGACGAGGGACGATATCTGCCCGCGGATGACCGCGCCGACGGCCAGCCCGATCACCGCGACCAGTCCGCCGCCGAGTACGCCGCCACTGAGCAACCGCACATAGTCACCGACGGTGAGCTGGACGGATATCCCGCGTAGATCCAGGGCGAGCGTGCCGGCCCCCGCGACCGTGCCGGTCGCTGCCAGTCCGGTGAGCACACCGGTGGCGAACACCAATACCGCTTTCGCCTGGACGACGGTCTTGCGCCGGGGCGTTGCCAGGAAAGTCGGCCGGATGGTACCGGTGCGGATCTCGGACGTGATCGACAGCGCTCCGAGCAGGGCGGCGAACAGCGCGCCGAGGTTGACGGCCACGTCGACGAAGATGCCGCGCTGATCGGATCTCGTGGCGAGCTGGCTGGTCGACAGACCGTAGGCATGCAACGCGACGGCGAGCGCCGCGAGCCCGACGAGGGCGGCCAGGACGCCGGCCAACGTCCGCGTCGTCGTGAGCTTGGCGAACTCGGAGCGCAGTTGCCGTCTCATGCCGTCACCGCCGTGGTAAGTGCGAGGTAGGTGCTCTCCAGGGAGTCGTCCTGGGCGAAGTCGGCGATCGGCCGGTCCGCGACCAACCTGCCGCGGCTGAGGATGAGCACGCGGTCGACGGTCTGGGTGACCTCGCCGAGGAGGTGGCTGGAGACGAGCACGGTCCCTCCCTGGTCGGCGTAGGCACGCAGGAAGCCGCGTAGCCAGTGCACACCGGCGGGGTCCAGGCCGTTGGCCGGCTCGTCGAGAACGAGCAGCCGCGGGTCGCCAAGCAGGGCGGCGGCGAGCCCGAGCCGTTGGCGCATCCCGAGTGAGTAGGTCCGCACCGGCCGGCCGCCGGCCTCGGTCAGCTTGACGGTCTCCAGCACCCCGTCCACTCGGGCGGGGCCGACGCCGGCCGCGAGAGCGAGCACCCGCAGGTGGTCCCGGCCGGAGCGGGCCGGGTGGAAGTCGCCGGATTCGAGCACAGCGCCGACGGCACGTGCCGGCTCCGGCAGCTCGGCGAAGGGCCGGCCGAGGATGTGCGCCATGCCGCTGGACGGTGCCGCGAGCCCGAGCAGGAGCCGCAAGATGGTCGACTTGCCGGCGCCGTTGGGCCCGAGGAACCCGGCGATCTGACCCTCGTCGAGGGTGAACGTCAGGTCGTCGACGACCGCCCGGCTGCTGTACCGCTTGGTCAGCCTCTCGATAGCCACGACCGGTGGGATGCCGCTCATGAGCGCCGCCGCCGGATGACGAAGAGCACCGCGAGGACGAGCGCGACCACAGCGACGATGCCGAGGAACGCGAAATGGAGGATGGGGTGGGCCGCGATCTCGGAGGGGTTCGCGGACACCGTCGAAGCCGATGTCATCACGCGGCGAACGCTAGGGGCACGGGCGGCGGCGGCAAACGCCCGCGAGGATGATCTCTGGCCTCCCCAGCCCGTCCACCGGAATCCCCCCGCGGGGCGATCCCGAAGCGGGCCGCCGCGAGCTACCCTCACCAGAATGGCGACCGAGGCCGGCGGATGGCACTTCTTCACCGTCCTGCCGGTCGGAGGCTCCGCAGGGCGACGCCGCCCGCGCTTCGTGGACCTTGTGATCGCCGGTGGGACGTTCGTGGCCTGGTTTGCCCTGCTGTCGCATGGTGGCCGGCTAGGCGACACCGATCTGCTCTTGGTGGTGGTCTCCGCGCTTCCGCTGGTCGCCTGGCGGCTCTCCCCACCAGTCGCCTTCGCGGCGAGCACGCTCGCGGCGCTGGGCCTGGCCGCGCGCGGCCACGGGCTGTGGCCGCCGCTGGGGCCCATCGTCGCGCTCTACCTGCTGGTCGCCGAGCGGGACACAGCCCCGCAGTGGGCCCGGCGCGGCGCGTGCGCCGTCGTCGCCCTGCTGGCCAGCTACCTGGCGATGCTGGTCGTCGGCGTCGGATGGGTCCTCACAGACGTCTTCCACACCGTGCTCGGCTGTGCCGCGGCGTGGTTCGCCGGGGAGCGCACCCGCCTGCGCCGCCGGCAGCTCGCCGACCTGCACGAGCGCGCACACCGGATGGCCGAGTCCGCCGCGGCGGAGCTGAGGCTCGCGGTGGCCGAGGAACGAGCCCGGATCGCGCGCGATCTGCACGATTCCGCCGGGCACGCGCTAGGCGTGATCGCGGTGCGCGCCGGGGCCGCGCGGTTGCGCGGCGACCCGGGCCGCGCGCTGGCGGCGCTCGCCGACATCGAGACCGTGGCGCGCGAGACCGGCGCCGACATCGACCAGATCGTCGGCTCCCTGCGCGCGGGCGAGACGCGCCCCGCCGCCGTGGAGTCGCCGGTCGGGCTGGCCTCGACCGACACCCTCCTCGCACGGCACCGGGCGGCCGGCCTCCAGGTGACCATGTCCCGGGAAGGTCACCCAGGCGCCCTGGGCAGGGCCGCCGACCAGGCGGCCTACCGCGTCCTGCAGGAGGCCCTGACGAACGCCGCCCGCCACGGCACCGGCTCCGCGGACGTCACGATCAGAACCGACGCCGATGGCTCCCTGGTGGCCGTGACCAATCCGGTGGCCGCCGACGCCGTAGTAGCGACCGGCGGTCATGGCATCGCAGGTATGCGCGAGCGCGCGAGCCTGCTCGGCGGCACGCTGACCGCCGGCGCCGCCAGCCGTGAGTTCCGCGTCGTGCTGCGGCTGCCGCCGTCCGGGCGGACGCCGTGACAAGGATCGTCATCGCGGACGACGACCACCTCATGCGAGCGGGTCTCGTCGAACTGGTCACCATCGACCCGAGGATCGAGGTCGTGGCCAACGCCGCCACCGGGCGCGAAGCCGTGGCGCTGTCCCGACGGCTACGGCCGGACGTCGTGCTCCTGGACGTCCGCATGCCCGACCTCGACGGCATCACGGCGACCCGCGAACTGGCTGGCTCCGTGCCGGAAACGCGGGTCCTGATCCTCACCACGTTCGAACAGGACGACTACGTCTTCGGCGCGCTGCGCGCCGGCGCCTCCGGCTTCCTGCTGAAACGGACCCGCCCCGAGGACCTCATCGCGGCCGTCCACACCGTCGCCGCCGGCGACGCGCTGCTGTCCCCCTCCGTGACCCGCCGGGTAATCGATCGCCTGGCCCGCCAGCCCATACCGGAACCCGCCGGCGTGCAGGCGCTGGCGGACCTCACCCCCCGCGAGCGGGAAGTCCTCGAGCTCATGGCACAGGGCCTGTCCAACCGCGAGATCGCCCGGCAACTTGTGGTCGAGGAATCCACCATCCGCACCCACGCCAAACGAATCCTGGCAAAGCTCGGGCTACGCGACCGGATCCAGGCCGTGATCTTCGCCTACGAAACCGGCATCAACCAGCCCGGCCGGAAATACCGCTGAACATCACCCAGGCCATGGAAGGACCACCCCCAGACGTGTCGGCCGGACCGACCAGCGCGAACAGCAGCACCGCGACCGCGGCCCCACTCGCCACCGCACCAAACGACGTGGACCCGGCCCGGCACCCCAGCAGACACACAGGAACCCGCCAGGCGCGGATTGGGTTCCGCGAACGCGAGCTTCTACGGCAACCACTCCCGCTCGCGCCACCGGTCAGGCAGAGCGTCCCGACGGGCCAACGCGGCGCGCGGCGAGGCAGTGAGCGCCGCCGCCCGGTCTCGACAAGACGGTCGGCGATCCGGGACTGCCGGCGCAGAACCGCGCCGACCAAGTGAACGTCATCATCTCAGGAGCCTGCCAGGCGAGTACGGCGACGCCTTCGTGTAGGTAGCGGTAGCCCACGGACCGGGACACTCCATGATCCTTGAAGAGTCGGCGGATCCGGGTGACCGTCACAGAACCAGCGGAGAACCATCACGGCCTGTTCCAGTGCGGACAGCGCGCGGGTGCCCTTGCGGGTCCCGCGGCGTTGACGCGGCCCGGCACGCCCGTCGACGCACGCGACGATGAGCCGCTCGCGCTGGGCGACATCCACCGGGGGGTTGGCGGGCCGTCGGGAAGCCACCGGGTCAGGCGCCGTGGCGACGGCCACGGGCGGCGTAGCTGCGTAGCGCCCGCAGGAAGTCGATCTCGCGGAACGCGGGCCAGTACGCCTCGCAGAAGTACAGCTCGGAGTACGCGCTCTGCCAGAGCAGGAAGTTCGACATGCGCTGCTCGCCGCTGGTGCGGATGACCAGGTCGGGGTCGGGCTGGCCGGCCGTGTAGAGGTGCCGGGCGACGTCGGCGGCGGTGAGGGTCTCGGCCAGGTCGGTCAGCGAGCCGCCCGTCTCGGCCTGCTCGTGCAGGAGGGCCCGGAACGCGTCGACGACCTCCTGCCGGCCGCCGTACCCCACGGCGAGGGTGACGTGCGCCCCCGTCGAGCAGGATCGGGTGGCCTCCTCGGCGTTCTTGAGCGCGCGGGCCGTGCTGTCTGGCAGCGCGTCGAGCAGCCCCGCGACGTGCATCTGCCACGCCGGATCGGGAGTCGCGATCTTGTCGGAGACGACCTGCTCGATGACCCGCATGAGGAACGCGATCTCGGCATCCTCGCGGTGGGCGAGGTTCTCGGTGGAGCAGACGAAGACGGTCACGTGCTTGATCCCGGCCGCCTCGCACCACGACAGCACGTCCTCGACGTGGTCGGCGCCGAACTTGTGGCCGAGGCTGGGATTGGTCATCCCCATCTGGCGGGCCCAGCGGCGGTTGCCGTCCATGATCAGGCCGACGTGCCTGGGTAGCTCGGCTCCCTTGAGCGACGCGCGGAGCCGACGGGCGTACACACTGTAGGCAAGATCGCGTATTGGCACAGCCTGAATCTAGCCCGTCTATCCACCCGTCCCAGTTCCGCGGGTCCCGCCCATCCGGGTTCGGTTCCCAGTGCTACCTACCCGGGTCGGGAGAACGAACATGCCCGGCCGACCGTACGGCCAGGCGGCCCGCACGTGACGACCGGACCTTACAGGCCTGGGAGCGTGACCGGTGGCGGGTCGGGGCTGGCCGTGGCGCGGTGGAGGCGGGCAAAAGGTTGATCAGCGTCAGGATCGAGTAGCGGATCGGTGCTCGGGGTCACAGACGGAATGTCGGGGACGAGGTGGCCGGCGGCGTCCTTCACCACGCGGCTTTCCTCGCGCAGGCCGATCAGGAGGTGCCGTCACCCAACGAGGTGCCGCTGACGTAGCCCTCGCCGTGAATACCCGACGAGGCCCGGCACCGCCGCGTAAAGGCCGGCCCGTCACATGCAGCACGGCACCTTCCACGGTCGTCCGCAGACCACCCAGGGTGAGACATCGAACCCAGACGAGAACAGAAAGGCGGATACTCGCGAGCGGCCTACGTACCGTAGGATGCTTGCAATTGGATCTTCGGGGACCCCTGGATCAAGGCAGGGCCGCAGCTCAAAGGCTATATCTATCTTCGAGGTGGGCGGGGCGGGATCGAACCGCCGACCTTCCGCTTTTCAGGGCCGGTCCAATCCGTCCAGGGACGTCCGCGGACGTGCGCCTTCGTCCACTCTCGGGTGTCGGAGTACCCCTGTAGCGGCCGGCGTTGCCACACGTACTGCCACACATTCCTGGCCACCTCGGCCCGCTGAAGCTCAGCGTCACCCCGGTCGGGCCGTTGGACCGGTCCACCGTTGACCGGTACGCCGAACTCGGCGTCGACCGCCTCATCCTTCTGCCCCAGCCTGATGCCGACCGCGCTGATCCGCACGTCCCCGCCTCCGCCGACCGCATCATGGCCAACATCGGCCGGGTCGCCGAGCAGATCATCGCGGACTGAGAGCGGCGGGACGCGCCATGGACTCGATGCCGGAAAGAACCGGCGACCCCGTCAGCCGGCCCAGGCCTCCTTGCCGATGGTGACCGCCACGCCGGCCTTGGCCGCCTCGATGATGGCGAGGCTGATCAGGTGGTCCTGGCAGGCCTCCGCGAGGGGGTACGGCGGCGGGCCCTCCTGGCGCGTCCAGGCCCCCATGCGCTCGAGGATGTCCGCGACGGCGATGTCGTCGTCGGAGCGGGCCGCGCCGGCGAACGGGTTGCGGTAGATGACCCGGCCGTCGAAGCTGATGTGCTTGAGGTCGAGCAGTTCCAGGTTGAGATCGACTCCGGTCTGCCGCCGGATCAGCCGGGACTCCACCGGCGTAACCGGGTCCGCCAGCCGGACGACGCGGTCGTCGGCCATCTCGCCGATCGATCCGCGGATCACGATGCGCCGCATCCGCAGCGGGTTCCACCACTGGTTGTCGGTGAAGTCGTACAGGCCCATCGTGCCGCCGAAATCGATGGTGGCGATGGTCGTGGCCAGTTGCTGTGGCGTGCCGTCGCCGGTCCACCCGTCGAAGCCGAGCGGGTTCGCCAGCGGGGCGGTGTGCGTGATGGCGCGTACCTCGGCGACCTCGAAGCCGGTGCCGAGCAGGCCGCGGATCAGCGACACCGCGTGGTACAGGTGAGTCGAGGAGACCTGGACCGACGTCGGGGTGCCGATCACGCCCTCACGCACGAGTGCGTGCCGCGCCGCGTGGCCAGGCATCAGCAGGTACTGCTCGGCGACCTGCACCAGGCCGGTACCGCCCACGTCGCTCCATAGCGACCGCAGGCCGGCGACGTCCGGCGCGGGCGGTGTCTCGGCAAGGACGGGCATCCGGTGCGCCACCACCTCGCGAACCGCGTCCGGCATGGCCGGCCAGGGCACCGATGCGACGATGTAGCTGGGCCGCTCGTGCCGCAGCAGGTCGTCCACGGAACGGAACGCCGGGACGCCCCATTCCGCGGCGACTTCACTGGCCCGCGTGGCGGTACGGGTCACGACGCCGTTGACCAGGAACCGGTCCGGCATCGCCTTCGCCAGCCGGAGGAAGAAACGAGCCCGCCGGCCGCTGCCGATGACGGCGAATGCTGTCACGAGAGCCAGAACTCCCTGGGAGCAGGAGAAATCTCCTGCCACAGCGACTCAGGAACCGGGTACTCGGCGAGTTCGGCCATCTGATCGACCCGCTCGGGCCTGGTGATGCCGTCGATGGTCGACGCGATCCGCGGTTCGCGCGTGGAGAACTGCAGCGCCGCGGCGGCAAGCGGGACCCCGTGCCGTTCGCAGGCGGCCTGGATTCGTTTCGTGGCTTCGAGGATCTGCGGCGGGGCGGGGCGGTAATAGTAGCGGTCGGTGGCGCCGGGGCCCTTGGCCAGCAGGCCGCTGCCGAAGGGAGCAGCGTTGACCACCGCCACGCCGGCCGCCGCGCAGTCGTCAAGCAGCGGCTCCGCCGACCGGTCAAGCAGGGTGAACCGGTTGTGCGTGATGACCGCCTCGAAAACCCCGGTGGCCACGTACCCGCGGAGCAGGCCGATCGGGCCTCCGGCCACCCCCAGGTGGCCGATCACCCCGTCCGCCTGCAGTTTCCTGAGAGCCTCCACCGCGCCGCCGGGGCCCATGCTGGCCTCGAAGGGGATGCGCTCCGGGTCGTGCAGGTAGACGAGCGGCAGCCGGTCCATGCCCAGCCGCTCGCGGCTCTCCGCAACCGAGGCGTGCACCCGCCGACCGGAGAAGTCGCCGTACCGGTCGGGATCCACCTTGGTCGCTATCAGGAATCCCTCGGGCACGCCGCCCAGTTCCCGGAGGACGGTGCCTATCAGGCGCTCACTGGCGCCGTCCGCACCGTATTCATTCGCGGTGTCGACAAACGTGATCGGCCCCTGGAACACCCGTCGCAGCGTGTCCAGCGCTTGGGCCTCGTCAACCGAGTATCCGTATGTCCCCGGCATGCTGCCGAGCGCGCTGGTACCTATGCACAACTCGGTCACGTGCCGCCCGGTCGTGCCGAGCGTGCGGATCTTCATGCTTTCTCCCTCACTGGACGGAAGAGGATCCGCACATCCCACGCACCGAGAGCCAGGTCGGTGCCAGCGCGGATCGGGTTCAGCTTGAGTCGTTCGCCGGGACGATCCTCGCGGGGTCCCTGATGATAGGCCGGCCGGTACTCGTGGTAGTAGGCGGTGCCGAACAAGACCCGGGCGGGCAGGTCCGCCATGAGGGAGCCTCCAGGAAGGGGAGGGGTGAGTTTAGCGGGCCCGAATGGGCGAGGGAGCCGTCGAAGCACGGACGACAAGCTCGACTGGCTGCTCGGCCGGGAGCGGGGGATCGACATCGGGCTTCTCGATGGCGTGTATCAGAAGCTCGAGTCCGCCTTTGGTCACGGCGTCGAACGGCTGCCGCATCGTGGTGAGGGGAGGAATGACGTAAGCGGCGATGGGGATGTCATCAAAGCCGACGACGCTGACGTCGTCCGGTACCCGTCGGCCGGCTTCGGCAATCGCGCGGATCAGGCCTATGGCCATTTCGTCGTTGGCAGCGAATACCGCGGTCACGTCGTGGTTGATCGCCAGTTCGCGGCCCGCGGCGTAACCGGATGCCGCGGACCAGTCGCCCTCGACGGCCGGCGGCGCGGCCCGCCCCCGCGCCCGCAGCGCGGAACGCCATCCCTGCGCCCGGTCCCGTGCGGTGTGCCACTGCTGCGGGCCGGCCAGATGGTGTACGGTCGCGTGGCCCAAGCCCAGCAGGTACTCGCTCGCCACCCGGGCGAGCAGCTCGGAGTTGACGCCCGCGCTCAGCACCTGAGGTGCGATGAACGCCGGCCGTTCGCCGAAGACAAGCACCGGCACGTCGGAACGGAGCGAGCCGGTACCCTCCTCGATGGGCTCGGAGATGACGATGCCGTCCACGCCCTGCTTGAGGAGCGAATCGATGGCGCCGGCGACGCCATCCGGGTCACCCTCGATCGTGTTCACCACCCGGAGCGCATATCCAGTGCACCGTGCGGCCCGCTCGATGCCCACCAGCATGGAGGCTGGTCCGTACAAGGCAGTGCCGAGCGATACGACTCCGATGGACCGGGTGCGCCCGGAGGCAAGTACCCGCGCCGCGTTGTTCAGCCGGTATCCGAGGTGTTCTGCGGCCTCGAGTACCCGTAGGCGTACCTCGGCGGATACGTACTGCTCGTTGTTGAATACCCGGGAAACAGTCTTCTGCGATACGCCCGCCAGGCGGGCTACGTCCACGCTTCTGGGCGCTCGGGCCTGCTTGCCCTCATCAGTGCTCACCGCGGGCCTCCGTCGGCTTCGGTCCGACATCTGCCGCGCTGGACAGCGCCAGCCTTTCCGGTTCGCCGAGCTTGCCCCGTATCGTGCGGGCCTGATGCCAGTACGGATACGGAAGGGGCGAGCTCGAGACCCTGTCGAGCGCTGACAAGCCCTCCTCGCTGATCTCCAGGTCGGCGGCGGGGAGTGTCCGCTTCAGCTGCTCGACGGACCGCGCACCGGCGATAACCGAGGTCACGAATGGCTTGTGCAGGAGGTAGGCCAGGGCGACCTGGGCCGGCGGAGCCGAATGCTGCTCGGCCACGGCGACCAGCTGCTCGATGATCGAGAATGCGCGGTCCCAGTCGTGGATCGGCGGCTCGCTCCAGTCGGTGGAGTGCCGGGCACCGTGCGGCCAGGCCTGGCCGCGTCGGTACTTCCCGGTCAGCAGGCCGCCGGCCAGCGGGCCCCAGACCAATGTCCCGAGGCCCTGGTCAAGCCCCGCGGGCAGCAACTCGTACTCCGCGTCACGCGACAGCAGAGAGTAGTAGATCTGCTGGCACACGTGCCTCGGTCCGCCGACAGCCTCGGCGGCGTGCTGGGATTTCATGATCTGCCAGCCGGAGAAGTTCGAGCAGCCGACCGCTCGCACCTTTCCGGAGGCGGCCAGCGCGGCCAGCGCGCCCATGGTCTCCTCCGGGGCGACCGCACCATCCCAGCCGTGGAGCTGATACAGGTCGATATAGTCGGTTTGCAGGCGTCGCAGGCTTGCGTGGCAGGACTCGAAGATGTGCTTGCGGGAAAGTCCCTCGTCGTTGACGCCGGGACCAGTGGGGAACCGGACTTTGGTGGCGAGGATGACCTCGCTGCGCCGCCCGCGGATGACCTCTCCGACGATCCGCTCGGACTCACCCGCCGAGTACACGTCGGCGGTGTCGATGAGATTTACCCCGCTGTCCAGCGCGGTATCCACGATGGCGCGTGCCTCGTCCACGGCGACATCAAGTACGCCCTTGCCGCCGCCGAAGGTCATCGTGCCGAGCGAGATCGCCGACACGTGCAGGCCAGATGAGCCGAGAGTTCGGTACCGCATTTTCAAGCTGGTCCTTTCGGCTTCGGGCGCGACAGCCTCGGACCTTCGACCGCGGCGGACGGTCGGGGCAGGTGGCCGGCCGTTCCCGGGATCGGGCCTTGAGATCGGAAGTATCTGTCTACGCAGTCATGATTGCGCAGTCACATGCGGCCGTCAAGAGCCGGAGACAGGATCGCGGCGCGCTGGGCACCGTGAAGGGTGCAAGTATGCGATTTCGCTGGTCATCCCTGAAGGCCCCCGTGCCCTTGGGGCAGCCCGTTCCGGGCTGAAATTCTCTGCGGTGGCCTACCGCGCCGGGTCTGGCGGAGTGGCAGGGGCCGCCGGTGCGGGCCGGCGTGGCCTCCGTTGTGGCCGGGCGCGAGCCGAAGACCAGCTCCACTCGCAGCAACACCACCGGCCCATCTCCGCCGAGACCCTCCGCAAACGCCTCCACATCGCCGCCGGAACCGCCCGCAAGCTCGTCGCCGACCTGCGTGCCGACATTCACCAGCAACTCCGTCTCACCCCGCCTCTGGAAGCGGCGATGTGACGCACTCGCCGGTGGTCAGACCCGCAAGGGCTCGAAATGGCTGCGGCTGCACCTGCACGAGGCCGCCCGCGCCGCCTCCAGGACCAAGGGCACCTACCTGTCCGCCCAGTACAAGCGGATCAAGGACAACAGGGGCGCTTCCAAGGCCCGGGTCGCCGTCGAGCACTCGATCCTCGTCGCCGCCTGGCACATGCTCAGCCGCGGCGAGCCCTACCAGGACCTCGGCGCTGATCTACTTCACCCGCCGCCGGGACCCCGAGGCAGCGGTGACTCGGCGTGGTCCCGACGCGACGGCCCCTGTCCCAGCGTGGTCACCACCTGGTCCTGGCCATTCCAGCGTGGCCACCCACTCACAGGCGGCGGTTCCAGCGCGGGGCCACGCGTTGGCACCCCGCGCTGACCGGTCACCTCATTTTCCCTCTAGTTTGGCTGCCTCCATCAAACCGGGTACGGAACAGACCCAGACGCTGCACGCATCGTCCAAGGCGGCACCGTCATCGTCAAAATCGACCCGGACGATCCGCGGTAGCTGCTCGTCCGGGCGCCGTGAACTGGGCCGGTGCGCCCCGTGAGCCTCACAGCCAGTTGAATATGATCGGCTGCGGATACCCGGGGTCGGTCTTGTCGTTGGCCCAGTCATAGCGGACGTACTGGTCGCCCTTGGAGAAGTAGGGCTTGCCGGCGAACCGCTTCTGGCCGTTGAAGGCGGCGTCGATGCCGCTCGTGAACCCGGCCGGGAGGCCGGGCCAGTTGGCCGCGATCGACTTGGGGTCCACCCGCTGCGGTCGGCACGCTACGCCCTCGGCGACGCCTGGCCCACAGCCCGGACCCGGCCGCTCACCCGGCTGCGCGAACGGCCCTCCGACTCCCAGCCGCACTGACCTCCCCGTTTCGAGGCACCCGCGGGCCGGCTTCGGTCGAACCGTACCGAGGACAGGATCGTCTCCGGTTCGACCCCGAGCTCGTCAGGCCGACGGCGGGCCGAGGCGCGCTTCCGGGTGGCCGTAGACGGTGTAGGCCAGCCAGGTCGTGTCCCCGTGGGCGCGCGCGGCCTCCCGACCGGCGACGGTTGCCTCGGCCAGCGTCGATCCGCCGCGCAGCCAGTCGTAGAAGGTGGTGATGAAGGTGGCGGCGGGCGCATCCCCGACCGACCACAGCGAGCTGACGAAGACGGCCGCGCCGCCGCCGATGAATGCTTCGGCGAAGCCGCCGATACTGGAGAGCTGATGGCCGAGCCGGCCGGCCTGGCAGGCGTTGACAACGACGATCGGACGCGCCCCGGGCGCGGTGGTCAGGTTCTGCGCGACAACCGAGACGCGCAACGGTTCCGGTGCATACCGGTCACGGTCTCCTGGTCGCGGACCTGGCTCGCGCCTACCCTCGAGAAGCAGATGCGCATCGCTGATGTCCTCGGCGCTTGCTACCGCGTGCCCGGCGAAGTGCAGAAGGTCGATATCCGTGTTCCGCAGGAGATCGCGGACCTCGTGGAAATGCGGCTCGACCCGAGTCGCGCCGACGTTCTCGCGCAGGTAGCGCCGCTCGTCGATGACGAATGGAAGCCGGTAGTTGGCGTCAGGATAGTCCGGGATCAGGTAGCGGGCTCGGCCCGGACGCAGCATGAGCAGCCGTGGGGGCCAGCCGGTCCACCGCCAGCGCACCAGGCCCAGCTGGGCAAGAAAACAGGTCTCCGCCGGCAGCTGCTTCGATCCCGGGGCTTTGAGATGCAGGAGCTCCCAGGGGATGAACGGTTCGGTGGACAGGACGATAATGTTGTGAAGCCTGTCGCGGTACTCCCACAGCAGGTCCCGTAACTCGGTGGGCACAAGCTCGTCGAGCAGTTCGCCGCCGAGCGCCCGCAACTCCTCGTGAAAGCGCTCGCTGTCGCGTTCCGCCGTATTCCAGCCGGCCTCGACCCGTTGGTAGATCGAGCGCACGTACCGGTCCCGGTCCTGGTGGACCGGTTTCGACGCATAGGCGGCGAGGAGCTCGAGGTCAGGAGCCTGCAGGTCGTAGCGGTACACGACGCGGTCGCCCTGGCGCTCCTCGAAGACGCGCAGCATGTGCAGCGCCGGTCCGCCCCCCGGACCGACCTCCACCGACGCCTCACCGACCGCCGCTGTCCCGCCCGTCCCGCCCGTCCCGCCCGTCCCGTCCGCCGCGGCGCCGGTGTCAGGGCCGTCCGACACCTGATCCTCAACCGGCCCCACGATGCTGATCAGGAGCACCATCGTGCAGAGGGGCACCTGACGCTGGGAGACGATCACCCAGAGTTCCCCCTGACCGGCATGCGATGCCCGGACGTCGAACAGCGCCACCCGCGGGCTTCCCGCCCCGGGAACCGGCACCACCCGTCGGTCGGACCGGACCGTTTCGACCTGCGCCCGGCCCAGCACCTCGACGACCAACTCCTCCTCGGGCTCAGCCTCCACCGCCTGGCCGACATCCGACAGCGCGGCGGCGCGGCGGAGCTGTTCCCGCGACAGCACCACCGAGACGGTGAACATCTCGCCACGGCGTACCCTCGGGTCGCACTGCGCCCGGACATGGACCCGGACCGGCTCACCCGCCGCTGCGTCCGCATCGCCTCCGGGCACCCGTCCGGAGACTCCGCCCCAACCGCCAAGGGCGTCGGGGCCGCCCACATAGGCGCCGGCCTCCGGCTCGGACGCGGGCTCGTACGAGGACGAGGACGAGGACTCGACGTTCCTCGTCCATCTCGACAACAACGAGGCCCCCTCGACCAGGCCGCGGCCGAGGCCAGGCCGCGCCCGCACCACCCCGGCCGCCGCGTCCTCGATCTCGACCAGCCGGGCGAGCAGGTCGAGCTTGGCCCGGTCGTCCGCCTCGAAGGCGATCCGGGCCGCGCGGCCGAGATGCCGGGCGGCGTCCTCCTCATCGCCGTCTCGCAACGCCGCGGTACCGAGCTCGATGGCGAGCGCGAGCTCCGCCTGTCCGGCGGCCGCGGCCTCGGCCCGGCTGGTCTGGGTGAACAGCATCCAGTCGTCCGTCCACCGGGCCAGGATGACGGCGCCGTCCGACTTCTCCCCGTCGAGCACAAAGCGGACAGCGCCGACCCGGCTGGGTTTCTCAGCCGCGATCGGCTTCAGGTCACCGATGCCCAGATGGTAATGACGTTCCTCCGTCCCCCAGGCCCCCGTCGGGTAGGCGAGGGTGTTCGGGTCCACCCGCGCCGCGCGGCCGGAAAGATCGTTGATGGTGGGATAGACCTGTTTGAAGAAAAGCACCCGCGCCCCGAACGGGATCCAAAGCCGAAGCGACGCCTCACCGACGGCCTGGCACATCGCTTCCGCCGGGCCGGTCGTGGACCGGACCCGCACCAGCGCGTTCATCTCCGTCTCGCCCGACGCGAGGTAGACGTTCTGGTGCACCTCAATGGAAAACCTGATCACCGAAATCTCCCTGGGCACGGGTCAGGGGCCGTAGCCGCCGGTTGACGGGCATCGCCGGCCCGCCAGCATTGTCCCTCTCGCTCTCGTCCAGCGGCGTCACCGCTCCGCCCGGGCTGTCGGCCTCAGGGCGGCGCACCGCGCCGGAGCCGACCCCGAATGGCGGCTGCCCCCCTGTGGGTGTCGGCACGGCAACACCTCCGGCTGAGCGCGGCGGGCGAACGAGGAGGCGAGAGGGCCGCGAGGACCGCCTACCACCTCACCTGCGTGAACGGCGTGGGCGACACGTCGGCGGAGCCGATCGGACCCGACCTCGCGTAGCCATCGCGCCAATACCTGGCTGGTGCCCGCGGTAAGTCGGCCCACCGGTGGGAAAGGGCAGCGCCACACGCACCGGGGCGACGTCCTCGAACGCGACCGCGCTCGAGGACACCAACGAGCCTTGCGCATCGCGACCGCGCTCCACCCAGGACAGCTCGAACTCGCCGATAGACGACGACGCCGCACCGAGTGCGACCAGACCATCACCCATGGCGCAACCAATACACACGCAAGTTCCAGTGAGAAAGCCAGTTCAAACGGGAAGCGCCACCACCACAAGCTCCGACGCAACGGTCATATCGCTCGCCCATCGGCTACGTGGCCCGGGAATCTGTTATTGGAACCAGGCGGTATTCGTCGATCAAGGCGATGGCCCGCCGCGTGCAGCCAGGAGACCGGATACGCAGGGGAGGTACAGCGGCGGCGAGATCACTGGCGCCAGGTTGAGGTGCGTCTATCGCCGCCCGGGAAGGGGAGCGACCCGGCGGGGCCGTGGAGTTGCCTGCCGGGAGTGGGATCTCGTCGAGTCGCACGGCGTGGCTGACGCCGTCTGTCCCAGCGAGGACGTACCTGTGGTCGCCGTCGTTGGTGCGTTCGTCGGGAGGCCGTGTACCGCTTCTATGAGCGCGGCGGTGCGCCGCGTGGGCAGCGCCGGGGCGGCGCTCGGCGCCAGTTCGTCAGCGAGTAGCGACACGACCGCCGACGCGATGTTGATACCGCGGACGGACGTGCGGCTCGTCCTCGCAGCCCACGGTGGGGTGGTCGAAGCCGCTTGCTTCGCAACCTCGGCGCGGTCGGCCGCCTGCACCGTCATGTCGTGCAGATCCTCCTCGATCCCAGAATGCGATCAGCCAATGGATCCCGACCCGCCCTGACCGCCTCCAAGGGCCTCAAGTAGATGATGACCGCAAACGCGGCAGGTCGAGGGATTCGCACGGGGGTGCGGTTGTGGTGTACGGGCCGATGGACGTTCCGCTCGCGAGCGGTGGGCGGTTGACGGCCGCGGAGATCGGCGACCTAGCGGACGAGTTCCCCACGCCGGAGCTGGCCAGCAGAGTGCTTGAAGCGGCGGGGCTACCGCCCGGTAGACATCCGCGCTGGCAGGTAGGCACCGCGAGACAGTTCTGGAACGAGGTGGCGAACCTTATCGCGCACGGCGCACTGGCCGACGGCAGGGCCAACTTGGTAGCTGCCGTCGCCGCGGCGCGATTGGAAGGTCTGTTCGACACCACGCCGTCGACTTGGGACCTGCCCTCCCCGGCGTCGCTGCTGCGGCCGTCGTGGGGTGCTGTCGAGTTCTACGGTCGGACCGAGGAGCTGTCCCTGCTGGAGCGCTGGTGCGAGGAGGACGACGGGAGTCCGGTACGGCTCGTCGTCGGTCCGGGCGGGCAGGGCAAGACCCGGCTCGGGCTGCGGCTGTGCGCGGCGTGGCGGGCTAGGGGTTGGGACGCTGGGCTGCTCAGTCCGTCGGCGGGCGCCGTGGCCATGGACGCCGCCGCTGTCAGCGAGCGGCCGTTGCTGGTCGTGGTCGACTACGCCGAGGCCCGGCAGGTGCAGTTGGGCCTCCTGTTGGAGCGGCTTGTGCGCCGCCGGTCGCGCCGGCGGCGCCGGCGGATTCTCCTGCTGGCCAGGTCCGCGTCCGACGATTCTCAGTGGTGGGCCTCGCTTCGTGCTCGCTACCCGGACGTGTGCGCGACGGTTGTTCCGGAACCGCTGCCTCCGCTCGACCCCGAGTCCGCCGACCGGGCAGGTTCCTACCGGCAGGTGCTGACGGACCTGGCCGAAGCGTGGCGCGCAGTCAGCCGGGACGTGGACTGGCCGGGACTGGCCACGAGGCTGGTCGTGCCTGACGACCTGTCCGAGTCGACGTACGAGCTGGCGCTGGCACTGCAGACGCGGGCACTGACGGATCTGCTGCAGGCAGGTCCGGATCCCGCGGAGGGCACGGGGCCGGGCAGGGAGTTCGCCGATGTGCTGCTGGACCACGAGCGGCGCTACTGGGCCGACAGCGCGGGCGCGCGCGGCCTGGCGCCGCTGCCCTACCCGATGTCTCTTCTCGGGCGAGCTGTCGCCGCGGCGGCGCTGTGCGGTGCCGCCGACGAGCGCCAGGCCTGGCGACCCTGTGCCGGCTCCCGGTGCTGGAGGGCGAATCGCGGCTGGCTGTGCTTGCGCTTGCCGAGTGGCTGCGCGACCTGTATCCCGCGTCCCCGGGCAGTTACTGGGGAACCCTCGCTCCCGACCTCGTCGCCGAACATCATGTCGCTGTCACGTTACGCGCGAGCCCCGAGCTGGCAGAAGCGCTGCTGGCCAAGGCGGCCGACGACCAGCTCGTGCGTGGCTTGGTCGTACTCGCGCGTGCGACCGCGCACCAGCCCCGTCTCCCTGCCAGGCTCGCGGAGCTCCTCGCAGACCGCTCCGCGATCACGGTTGCCGTGGAGCGGCTGGACGTCTCCGCCCTGGCAACGGTGGTGGACGCGCTTCCCGAGCGGTCCGTCGAGCTCGCCGAGGCCGGCGCAACCATGACCACGCTCGCGCTGAGCCGGCTGCGCACGGACGGCCAGGACCGTGACGTCATCCTGGGCACCCGCGTCCGCCTTCTGAACACGCTCTCCGCACGCCTGGCTGATCTGGGGCGCAGGGACGACGCCCTCGCCGCCGTCGAGGAGGCAGTCAGCGGCCTTCGCGTCCTGACCAAGGCCCTGCCGCGCGCCTCTCCGGCAGCCCTCGCCACGACGCTGAACAACCTTTCGCTGCGGTTGGCGGACGCAGGACGCGAGGACGAGGCACTGAGCGCCGTCGAAGAAGCGGTCCAACTGCACCGGCAGCTCGTCCGTTCCGGTCCCGGTGCCGTTCGGCTGGACCTCGCCAGGACTCTGAACAACCTTTCGCTGCGGTTGGCGGACGCAGGACGCGAGGACGAGGCACTGAGCGCCGTCGAAGAAGCGGTCCAACTGCACCGGCAGCTCGTCCGTTCCGATCCGTGTGCCACCCGCTCGGAGCTCGCCCGCAGCCTGAGCAACCTCTCGCTGCACCTGGTGGACGTCGACCGGAGCAGTGAGGCACTGTCCGCCGCCGAGGAAGCCGTGACCATCCGCCGGTCGCTGGCGCGTGCCCGACCGGACGCCTACAACCCGGATCTCGCGCTGTCCCTCAGCGTCTTGTCTGTCGTCCTTGCTCGCTTGGACCGGGGCGAAGAAGCCCTTCACGCGAACAGCGAATCCGTGGAGCTGTACCGGCAGCTGATCCAAACGTGTCCCAACGCCTTCCTCCACAACCTCGCCGCGTCCCTGAACAGCCTCCGCGACCAGCTCGTCGACCTGGGACGTCACGAGGACGCACTCACACCCGGCGAGGAAGCAGTGGTCCTGTACCGGCGGCTGGTCCGAAGCAGTCCAGCCAAGTTCGGCGCGCTCCTCGTCGCGTCCCTGCGCAGTCGCGGTGACCACCTGGATCGACTGGGACTGTGGGAGGAGAGCTTGGCCGTCACAGAAGAAGCTGTCGAAGTCTCCAGAGCTCTCACCGAAACCCGACCCGACGTTTTCAGAGCAGACCTCGCCTCGTCCTTGGGCGCACTCGCGGGCAGGCTCCTCAATCTCGGACGGCACGAGGAAGCCATCGTCCCCGGCGAGGAAGCCGTGGCCATCTGTCGCCACCTCGCGGAAAAAGACCCCGAATCGTTCAGCCATCAACTCGCCGCGTCGCTGAAGAACCTGTCGATCCACCTGGCATCTTTGAGCCAGCACCAGCGGGCGCTCGCCGCTGTCCAGGAAGCCGTGCGCATTTGCCGCCCGCTGGCGAAGACCAGACCCGACACCGCCGCGCCCGTCCTCGCCAACGCCCTGAACAACTTCTCCAACCGGCTGGCGACCCTGGGACGGCGGAAGAAGGCTCTGGCGGCTGCCAGGGAGGCCGTCGACCTCTGCCGGACACTCGCCCAGACAGACCTTCACGAACGCCGCCACGACCTAGCTATGGCCCTGGGAACGCTCTCGCTTCGGCTGGCCGACGTCAGCAGGCGCGAGGAAGCGATGAAAGCGGCCGAAGAGGCCGTCCGTATCTACCGGGACCTCAATCAAGACCGACCCGGCCCGGTCCTCCCACCCCTGGCACTCGCGCTGAACAACCTCGTGGCACACCTGGCCGAACTCGACCGGTACGAGGAAGCGCTCGCAGCCGCCAGGGAAACAGTGGCCCATCTCCGGGAGCTCTACGACGTCCACCCCGAAAAGTTCGCCGAAATTCTCTCTGTCGCATTCCTGAACCTGGGTAACGTCGAGCGTAGATCAGGGCACCGAGAGGAAGCGCTGTACGCGTTCATAGCCGCCGCGCTCTACAGTCACGTTCACCGCATTCACGGGACTATGTCGCTCGTCCGACCGATTCTTCTGGAGGAGCGAGAACGCGACCAGCGCGTCTTCGACAAGGTCTGGAATATTCTCGCAGCCGCCAAGCGGAGCGACGACGACGATCACTTGACTGGCAGGGTGCTGTTATTCGAACCCTGCCGTATTCGGCGATCTTGACGCCGGGCCGGCGAGGCGGCCGCGGGCCTCGCCGCCCGGGACCCTCAAGTCTGGAGAGTCCTGTCGGGGTGCCGCGTAAGGACCTGCTCGGGCCTGCCGCGGTCAGTATGGGTGGCGGCCGTGGACGGCCGCTATCGCGGCGTGTAGATCGCTGAGTCCCGCGGAGGTGGTGCTACGCCAGGCGATGATGCCGTCAGGTCGAACGAGGAGGGCGCCGTCGGCGGCGATGCCGTAGGCGGCGGGCCAGTCGTCGTCGGTGAGCACGTGGCTGGTTGCCGATCCGGGAGGGAGCGCGTCACGCCATGCGGCGCCGGTCGGCGCGGTGAGGAGCACCGGCTCGCGATCAAATAGGTCGATGGTGGACACGCGGCCCCGGTCGGTGTGTATCCACATGTGGGGGGCGCGGCGGCCGGATGCCGCCGTCGGGGTGAACACTGACCCTGGCGGGTCGGGATCAGGTCCACCGTCGTCGATCACGCAGGCGGACTGGTAGCGGTAGCCCATGTCGATCTGCCGCATGTCGCGCTGTGAGCTGGCGGGGCCCCCGCTGGGCGTGAACATCTCCCAGGCCGCGATGCCCTCCGCGACGTTGCGCGCGCCCACCGGTCGACGTTCCGCGTCGTAGGTGTCCAACAAGGCCTCGTCTGCCCGTCCCGACAGCACGGCGTCGAGTTTCCAGGCCAGGTTGTGTACGTCGTGCATCGCGGCGCTGACTCCGGTGGCGCCGGCCGGCGGAACCTGGTGGGCAGCGTCACCGACGAGGAACACCGGTCCGTGGCGGTAGCGCTCGGCGTTGCGGGCAGCCGCGGTCCACCGGCTTTCAACCAGCATCTCGACGTCGAGTCGCTCCGCGCCGACCACCGTCCTGGCCAGGCAGATCGGATCAGTGTCGCCGTGGGGGTGCGCGGGCACGTTGAGGACCCAGCGGTCGTCGGGATGGGTCCAGAACAACACGGCGTCCGCCTCCGCGAGGACATAGAGGCCGCGTGGTCGCCGGCCGGTCCATGCCGACAGGTCCGCGCGGAAGTGCAGCGCGCGCTGCGCCCCCAGGTCCGCGGGCCCGACCTGGCCGATACCGAGCTGCTGGCGGATCCCGCTGTTCGCGCCGTCGGCGGCAATGACGAACCTCGCACGGACCTCGCTGGTCCGCCCGGTCCGCCGGTCCACGAGCACCGCCTCGACGTGGTCGTCCCACGTGTCGAGCCGGAGCAGCTCCGTGCCGAAGCGTGGACGGGTTGAGGCCCGCGCGTCCGCGTGCGCGCGCAGCACGCCTTCCAGCACGTCCTGGGCGACCGCGACACCCTCGCAGGGAGTCACCTCCGGTAGAGCGGGCCCTGACGTGGCGATCTCTCGTAGCGGCGGGTCGACGAGCCGGGCGCGCCACTGCACGCCCGGCTCGATGGGAAGCGCCACGCGCCGCAGGTCGGCCTCGATGCCGGCGACCCGAAGGATCTCCACGGCCCGCGCGTGGATGCCGCGGGCGCGCGGGAACGGCGACGAACCTGTGTGTCTCTCGACGAGGAGCGAATCAACCCCGTGGTGCGACAACAGCACGGACGCGGTGAGGCCGGCGGGCCCGCCGCCCACGATCAGAACCGGAATGTCGTACCGCTGCTCGGTCATGTGTCCTCCCAAGGTCGGGTCTACGTCGGTTCCCAGCCCGGGAGCGGACGGGTCGAGCGCCACGCCGCGTGATCGGTCCGGGAGCGTGACTGGTTCAGGCACGCTGGGTCCGGCGCCGCCACAGCCAGCCGATGAAGTAGGTGAGCGCGGACAGCGGCGCGAGCACGAGGCTGAGCAGGACGCCGTCGGTGTGGCTGCCGCCGTGGTCCGGGGCGGTCGCGATGAGCGCGGCCGCGGCGAGGGCGTAGAAGACGACCTGTAGGGCGATCGCGACGCGGGCCGGGGCGAATCGGCCCAGCAGCAGCCCACCGAGCAGGGGAAGGATGGCGGTCATGGGAACCTCCAGAGGTTGGGGTGGTGACCTGCCGCTGAATGTGGGCCACGACCGGCCTGGGCGGCTCCCGTGCCGGCACGGGTTCCGCCACTCCGTGCCGACACGGAGGTAGGAAAGGAGCCGACCGGCGCACTATGAGTTGGTGATCGGGATGATCCGGGGGGCGCGGCTGGCGTGGCCGGTCGTGGGCTGCGCGCTGCCGCTCACCGCCGCGGCCGTCGTCGTCGCCGTCCGCGACGGCCTGACCTGGCGGGCGTTCGTCACCGGTGACCCCTGGTTCTCCGTCGTGCTCGCGGTGACGTCCCCGCTGCTCGGCGTCGCCGTGCTGCACCGGGAGCCGGGCAGCCGGCTGGCGTGGGTCTTCTCGGCCGTCGGGCTGTCCCGGGCGGTGTTCGTGGCGGCTACCGTCTGGACGAACCACACCTATATCGTCACCCCCGGCTCCTGGCCGGGCGGAGGGTTCGCGTCCTGGGTGGCTTTCTGGATGCGGATGCCGGCCGTCGCCCTGGCGCCGCTTTTGCTGCTGTGGTTTCCCGACGGCCGCCCGCCGGGACGCCGGTGGCGCGCGGCGGCGATCCCGTCCGGCGTCGCACTGACCGCTGTCCTGCTCCTCGCGGTCCTGAGCTGGCCGTATCGCGGACCGCGGCTGCTGCCCGACGCCCCGGTGCCGCCCGGCACGCGCGCTCAGATGGCCGCGGCCTGCTTCCCCGTGCTCGCGGTGGCGGGACTGGCGGGGCTGGCAGCGGGGCTCGCCGGCCTGGTAAGCCGGTTGCGGGGCAGCGACCCGGTCGTGCGGCAGCAGGTCAAGTGGTACCTGTACGGTGGGGTGGCGGCGATCGTGCTCAATCTGGCCGGTGATGTTCTCGGTCCGGGGACCGGCCTGAACCTCGCGGGCACCCTCGCCAGCGTGGCGGCGATCCTTATCGCGGTTGAGCGCTACCAGCTGTGGAACATCGACCGGCTGATCAACCGCACCCTTGTCTATGGCACTCTCACGGCGCTCGCCGCGGCCACCTACGCCGGTTGCGCGGCCGGCCTCGGCCTGCTGCTGGGCGGTGCCGCGCACGGACGCAGCCTCGCGGTGGCCGGCGCTACGCTCGCCGCCGCGGCACTCGTCGCGCCGGCCCGGCACACCGTCCAGACGACGATCGACCGCTGGTTCGACCGTCGCGCGTTCGACGCGGTCGCCCGGGTGCGTGGCTTCGCCGCCCGGCTCGGGACGGCTCCGCCCGCTCCCGGTGAGCTGCGGGGCGTGCTGGCCGCCGCGCTGCGCGACCCGGACCTGTCGGTGCTGTTCACCCTCGCGGACAGCCGGGTCGTCGATCCCGCGGGCGTCGCCGCCATGGTGCCTTCGGCCGGCGGTGGCCGGACGGTGCGGCGGCTAACCGGTGGCAGCGGCAACCTCGGCTGGTTGACGCACCGGCCGATGCCCGCTCATGAGACGCGCCTGCTCGACGGGGTGCTGGCCGCCGCGGCCGTCCCGCTCGAGTACGCCCGGCTCCAGGCGGAGCTGCGTGTGCATTTGGCGGCCGTCGAGGCGTCGCGCGCCCGGATCGTCGAGGCAGCCGACGCCGAACGGCGCCGGATCGAACGCAACCTGCACGACGGAGCCCAGCAACGCCTCGTCGCTCTCGCCATCCGACTGCGGTCCGAACAACGCCGGCTCGGCGCCGCGCTCGACCCGCGCATGTCACCCCTGCTCGACCTGGCCGTCGATCAGCTACGCGACGCCGTCGCCGAGCTACGGGCCCTTGCCCAGGGGCTGTTGCCCGCCGCCCTCGCCTCCGAAGGACTCGGCCCCGCGCTGCGGGAGCTTGTCGACCGCCATCACGCGAGCGCTCGCCTGCTCCAGGTTCCCGACCACCGGCACGGGCCGGCGTTGGAGGCAACCGGCTGGTTCATCGCCGCCGAGGGACTCGCCAACGCGGCCAAGCACGCGCCCGGAGCACCGGTCACGGTCACCGCGAACTGCGAAGGCACCACGTTCACCATCGCCGTCACCGATCGCGGACCCGGCGGGGCCAGCATCGACGCCGGCTCCGGCCTGCGAGGACTCGCCGACCGAGTCGACACCCGCGGCGGCCGGCTCACCATCACCAGCCCGCCGGGCGGCGGCACCGACCTGCGCGCGGCGCTGCCATGCGCGTAGTCCTCGCCGACGACGCGGTCCTACTCCGCGAAGGCATCCACCGCATCCTCACCGACGACGGCATCACCGTCAGCGCCGCCGTCGGCGACGTCGACGCCCTCCTCGACCACGTCGCCGCCGCCGCCCCGGACCTGGCCGTCATCGACATCCGCATGCCACCCACCTTCACCGACGAGGGCCTACGCGCCGCCCGAACCGTCCGGGAACGACATCCGGGCACCGCCGTGCTGCTGCTGAGCCAGCACGTCCAGGTCGGCGGAGCGCTCGACCTGTTCACCACCGACGCCAGCGGCCTCGGCTATCTCCTCAAGGACCGCATCATCGAGATCGACGACTTCCTCGCCGCGATCCGCCGGGTCGCGGCCGGCGGGTCCGTCATCGACCCGATCGTCATCCGCGCCCTCGTCGAACGACGATCACCAACCGACACCCTCGGCCTCCTCAGCGACCGCGAACGCGAGGTCCTCAGCCTCATGGCGCAAGGCCTGTCAAACCCCGCCATCGCCACCCGCCTATTCGTCGGGCTCCGCACCATCGAAACCCACGTCGCCAGCGTCTTCACCAAACTCGGACTCCTACCCACCCCCGACGAGCACCGCCGCGTCCGAGCGGTCATCACCTACCTCAACCACAGCGGATAACAGCTGCCGGCGCACCGCCAAACCCGAGGACGCCACACCGAGCCACTTCTCATCGATCTGCTCGGGGCCCTCGGCGACAGATCGGCGACATTCATTTTGAGGAACTGCCATCTCTTTCGAGAAAGCTACAGTAAATCGTATTTAACTGGTGGAGTGCTGTTATTCGAACCCAGTAGTATTCACCAGGCTGGTGATTTTGGGGGCGCGTGATGGCCGGGCGGTGCGCCTGGCCCCTCTCTGGGCTTGAGCGCTGCGTCGACGATGCCGACTGGCGTCTGACCGGCGAGGACCAGTTCATCGACGAGGTCGAGCGCATCTACGACGACGCCGGCCTCGGCTGGTAGCAGGGGCGCGGCCCGACACGACTACCCAGCCAGCTCACCAAGCATTGTCGGCCCGGCGAGTTGGCTGGGTAGTCGATCGGGGCCCTTCTCAAGCCTCTAGTGGGTCTGCGCGCTCAGGGAGACCTCCCAACCGGCGCCATTGCGTGCGAGGCCCATGAGGAGGATGGCCGCCCACTCTACGACGTAGGTCATGTCGAGCCCGCCGGTGTCGAGGGGCCGCATGTCCAAGCTCTTCAGGAATGCCGCGAAGCGGCTTCTTGTCTCGGTGCCGTCGCCGGCGAAGATGACGTCGAGTGGGGAGGCCTCAGCGAGGACGTTGCGGAAGATCGTGTTGAACGCCTTCACAACGTGCGCGCCCTCGGGGGCGACGGCGGCGATCTGCTGTGCCACCGAGTTGCCCGCGATGGTCACGATTGCGGTTCCGTCGGCGTTGAACGGGTTGGTGATATCCACGAGAATTTTGCCGGCCAGTGCGTCGCCGTAGTGCTTCACCACGCCAACGGCGCCTTGGTAGAGGACCGCCAGGAAGACGATGTCGCCCGCCGGCTTCGCGCCGTAGGTGCCCACGGTGGCGCCCTTGCCGATGTAGTCGGCGGCTGCCTGCGCCTTGGCCGAGTTTCGACTCATGATCTCGACGGTATAGCCGTGCTTCGCTGCCCGAGCGCCGATAGCGGTGGCCATATTGCCCGAGCCGATGATGCTGATGGTTGTCATGATGTATTCCTTGGTGACGTTCGAGCGGTTCGGTCGTAAGGGTCTTGATGACCGGATAGGCGACGAAGAGGTCGCTCTGGACGTCGCCGGCGGCCCACCAGCTGAGTTGTCAGATGATTCCGCCGACGATTTCGTCGAGTGGCTCGGGCTGCCCGGCCTCGTCGTGGAGCCGGGCGCCGCCGTGGATCAGGGCGCCGGCGATGACGGCACCGGCCCAGAAGGCGCCCGCTGCCCACCAGAAGCCGACGGAGAACCCGTGGACGGTGGCGTCGACGGCAGCGGTGCTGCCGTGATCGGCCAGGTAGTCGCCGGTAGCGGTGGCGACGAATGTGCTGATGACGGCGATGCCGAGCGCCGCGCCGAGCTGCTGGGCGACGTTGTTGACCGCTCCCGCGGCACCAGCGTCTTGCGGGTCGACGCCCAGCTGCGCGAGCGCGACCGCCGAGACGATGGCTGACCCGATACCGACTCCGGCGAGGATCAACCCCGGCAGCACCCAGGCCGCGTAGTGACTGCTCGCGTCAGCCCGGGTCAGCAGCGCCGCGCCGGCGCCGCTGACGATCAGACCGCCGGTGACGATGGCCCGCATGCTCAGATGCTGAGTCAGCACGCTCTGGGTCAGCGTGGCGACCACGACGACCGTCAGCATCATCGGCAGGAACGCGGCGCCGGTCTTGATCGGCGAGTAGCCCAGTACGCCCTGGAAGTAGTAGGTCAGGAACAGGAAGAGCGCGAACACGCCTGCCTGACCCAGCAGGAGCGTCACAAGGCCGGCGCCGCGGTTGCGGTTGGTGACCACGCGCAGCGGGACGAGCGGATTGGCGTCGACCTTCTGGAGCGCGACGAAGCCGATCAGCAGGACTGCGCCGACGATGAGTGAGGTCAGCGTGATCCCCGCGTCCCAGCCGTCTGTCTCGGCCTTGGCGGCTCCGAAGACCAGACCGAAGACTCCCGCCGACCCGAGGATCGTGCTCGGTACGGAGAGCTTGGGTTTGTCGGTGTCGCTTGAGTGGCGCAACAGCGCGAGTCCGCCCAGGATCCCCACGATCGCGAAGGCGATGTTGACGTACATCGTCCAGCGCCAGTCGGCATAGTCGGTCAGCAGACCGCCCAGCATCAGGCCGAGCGCGGAGGAGCTCCCGGCGACGGCCCCGAAGATCGCGAACGCCTTGCTCAGTTCCTTCGGGTCGGTGAAGATGACCGTGATCAGCGACAGTGCCGCCGGTGCCATGACCGCGGCGAAGGCGCCCTGGACTGCGCGGGTGGTGATCAGGGTCTCGATGTTGGGGGCCGCCCCGGCGACAGCGGAGGAGACCGCGAACCCGATCAGGCCGGTGATGAACATGTTCTTGCGGCCGAACGCGTCGGCCAGGCGGCCACCGAGCAGGAGCAGGCTGCCGAAGGCCAGCAGGTAGGCGGTCACGACCCAGCCGCGGCTGGCGTCCGAGAAGCCGAGGTCACCCTGGATCGAGGGCAGGGCGTCGTTCACGATGGTCGCATCCAGCAGCAGCATCATCTGGGCGATGAGGATGACACCGAGCGTGAGCCATCGTCGCTCGTGATGCGGACCTGGTGGGGCCGGTAGGGGCTCGCTGGGAGCCTGCACGATCCCCGACGCCCCTGAGGACTCGGTGGTACTCAACTTCTTCTCCCCTAGTTAGGTCGATGCGGAGCACCAAGGTGAGGAACCCCTCCGGTCACGAGGAGCGTAACGGAGGGGTGCCTCACCTTGTTCCGAGGTGGGGTGCCTCACCCTGATCGGACACCTCCCCCCTCGGGCTCGCGCGGCCATAAACGGAGGGCGCCCTCGACATCGTTGGTAGAGTGGAAGAGTGAGCACGACGGAGGCTGCGCAGGCGCGTAGGCCACTTCGTCGCGATGCCCAAGAGCGTCACGGCAAGCTCATCGCGGCAGCGCACCGGGAGTTCGCCACACATGGGGTGGACGCGTCCCTGGAGAAGATCGCGCGCGAGGCCGGCGTATCGATCGGCACTCTGTACCGTCACTTCCCGACGCGACTGGACTTGCTCATGGCCGCCTTCAAACCCCGGATTCAGGAGTTCCTCGAAGGAGCGAACAGGGCCCCAGGCGCCGCCGAATGCCGGAATCACCGAGCTGCTGGCCCGGGTTGACGCCCGGCGCACCCAACCGAGTCGCCGGTCTGCTCTGGCAGACGGCGGACGAACCGCCTCCGAAGGCCAGCGACGGCGGCGACGAGGAGTCACCAGACGATCTCTCGGCAGCCGGGTAAACAGGTACAATGAGACCGAGAATGAGACCGAGAATGAGACCGAGAATGAGACAGAGAATGAGACCGAGAATGAGACCGAGAATGAGACCGAGAAGCCCGCCGATCATATCGGCGGGCTTCTTTTTGCCTGGTCAGAGGGGGTGGGCAGGGGCGGGATCGAACCGCCGACCTTCCGCTTTTCAGTTGGACCACTCCGAACAGCATGCTCACCAGGGATAACCCAGCTCGCGTCTTAGCGGCACGCGCATAGTTAGTCGCTCGCCAGACGATCTTATGCTGGCAGCCACGGAGCCTCGGTCGGCCGGGCGTATCGGATACGCCGAGTAAACGGTTGGGTCGGGAGTCCGTGGTCCTGTGCATCATGCGTGAGACCACGCACGCGACGATGGTGGCGCTGACAGTCGGCTATGAACGGACTATCGACCCGGCCGCCAGGTTCGACGGAATCGAACGTGCCGAGGCCGTGATCAGGCGGCGCGGGTTCCCCGAATGGTGCCGAGGTCGAACTCGACGCGACGACCGTGGACGGTGACGACGATGCTCGCGGCACCGGCACCGGCACCGGCACCGGTCGCGGTCAGGTAGTCGTAGAGCGTGGACAGCAGCATGTCCTCCCGGCTTTCAAGGCGGGAGACCGCGGCCTGGCCGACGCCGAGCTTCTTGGCGACCTCGGCCTGAGTCATCTGTGCCGCTTTACGGATCATCGCAAGGTTCATCGCGTAGACCCGGTCCATCTCCCGCGCGGCTTCATGTGCCTCGGCGACGCCGGCGGCCAGTTGCGGATCGGACAGCAGCCGGTCGAGGTGATCATTGCCACGCACGAACACCGGCTGATCTGGGGTTGCGTCGACCGTCATGGCTTCTCCTCGAACGATGTCTCGCGCTTCCACTGATCGATCATCGGATCGGCGCGGGCAGCTACCCCGTCGTAGAACACGTCCCCGAACTTCGCCTTGTCCCCCGCGAACAACACGACGACCACGGTTTCACTGCCCGGCGGGAACCAGCAGATCAACCGAACCGCCACCGTCGGATGGTAGGCATGCGACACCCGCCAGAGTTCGTTACGGCGGGGCTGCCGCACCCACCGCAACGTCGCCGTCTCCTCCTCCCGCGCCGGCGGATCAGTCAGCTGCGCAAGTGGTCCAGAGCGCTGGCGGTGAACACCAGCAGGAGACGCGACCGCTCGTCCCCGGCGTACGCCTCGTCCTCGAGACGATCCAGTCAGCGGCCGAAGTCCGCGGCCAGTCGATGTCCACTGATCGACATTACATACAAAGCATATTCCCTGCAAGGCATGCACCGGGCTGACGCCTCGCGGCGGACACCAACCGGCCCAACAGGCACGGACCGTCAGTAGCCCCGGCGTGCCACGAACGCGGCTATGCCATCGGCGCCGAGCACGTCGGCGTAGCCGTCCGGCGCATCCAGGAACGAGTCGACCTCAGCCGACCTGACAAGGTCAGCCAGTCGCTGGCCGAGCTCGACCGGGTCAGGTCGCAGCTCCTCGCATACCCGGAGATGCTGCGCCGCGATCAACCGTCCGATTTCACCCGGCTCAGTCTCGGTGGTCCGGCACCCGTGCGGGGATCTTCGTGAACCGGTCCGCCGCGGTGGTCGTCCACCTCTGGGCGAAGGCTGCCTTCGAGCGGGGGCGACGAGCCGGTTGAGCCCGGCAAGCGCCAGGTAGGTGCACACCGACGCCCCGGCGTCCGACCGGCGCGCGCCGACGACCTCGTCGACCAGACCCACCACATCGAGCCGGGTCAGCATCTCCCAGACGGCGGCGACATCCCCGAACGCCAGACCGCGGGTGCGTTCCGGCAGCGACGCGGCGTCGCGGGCCGCGACCGCCGCCGCGATGTCCTCCGCCGAGCCAGGTAGTCGGGGCCCTGCTGACCGGTAACCCGCGAACGGCGGGGCCTCGTCGGCCACGTTCGCCCGCACGTACCGGCGTAGGCTGGTCGCCGACACCGCCCGGGCGCGCTCGTCGACGAGCCGCTGGTGCACCGTCGAGACGGTCACCCCGGCCTTCAACTGCGCGACGACGTAATCGTGGTGCTTGGCAATCTCCAGCCAGGTCACCTGCCGCAACCGGGTGTCGGCGAGTTCCGGGAACCACTCCCGTGCCAGCGCCGACCACTCCGCCTCGGCCACCGGCGGGCCGCCGGCACCAGCCCCGCCGCTTCCGCCGGGCCCACGTACTTCCGGATCTTCTTGCGGTCCACGCCCAGGCTTGCCCCGATCTCGTTGTCCGACCGGCCGGCGTGCCAGTGGACCAGGATCCGCACCATGTCGATCATTTTGATGGTTCTCCTCGCACCCCCGCCTGACCTGCACAGACGGGGAGCAACTGTGCTCGAACGGAAGGATCGGCCCAAGCCCGACACGCACGTCTCCCCCATGGGGATTACGTGATCCGGGTGAGGAACTACGTGACCGTCAGCCCCTTACAGCTGGGGAGTTTCATGATCGTCCGTACCGTGCGACGCTCACCACGGCGGCCGGCGTCCCGGCGGGAGGCGACCGGGTGGCGCGATAGGTGGTATGTTCGGCCTGTTGCAGTTGTAGGTTCCTTGAACGTATGGATGCCCGCGGAGTCTGACAGCGGGCGTTTGTTGTGTTCTGCCAGTTTCGGCAGTGGGAGCGATTACACCGCGGCACCCCGGGCCCGCGGCAGGCGGTCCGGTTCGGCTCCCACGAAGGAGAAGCACATGGCGCAGGGCACTGTTAAGTGGTTCAACGGCGAAAAGGGTTTCGGTTTCATCGCGCAGGACGGCGGCGGCCCAGACGTGTTCGTTCACTACTCGGCGATCGAGAGCGCGGGCTTCCGCAGCCTGGACGAGAACCAGCGGGTGGAGTTCGACGTTACGCAGGGCCAGAAGGGCCCGCAGGCGGAGCACGTCCGCGCGGTCTGACGCACGTCCGTAGGCGTCCGGAGCTCGGGTGTCTCACGTTGATCGTTAGAAACGCGTGAAACAGCTGCGCGGGTCGGTATGCGGCCCGCGCAGCTGCCGTTGCGCCCGCGCAAGGCTATGGTCGCGGCGCTCTGGGCCACCGTAGCCACCAGACTCACTCCGTCCTCATAGTCCGCATCCATCCATGGCGATACGGCGTCGACGTCGGCGTCCCAAACCCGTGCGGCAGCGGCGACCTCGCGCCGGAACCGGCATCTGGCGGATCTGAGGGTCGTCGGTGAGCGGGCGGGCGCCGCGGCACGTCGGCAATGTCTGGAGATGCGCGCGTACCGGTCAGGCGGACAGGATTGTTCGGCTCCGTCGGCGGGTTATCATGTCCGGCGCGTCGTGGCGAGACCGGGCTATTCCAGGTAGTCGCGAAGCTTCTCGGAACGTGAGGGGTGACGCAGTTTCGCCAACGTCTTCGATTCTATCTGCCGGATGCGCTCGCGGGTGACGTTGAAGTCGCGACCAACTTCCTCGAGTGTTCGAGGACGTCCGTCCGTCAGGCCGTACCGGAGCCGGATGACCTGCCGTTCCCGATCGGACAGGGTGCGTAGGACGGCGTCGAGCTGTGCGTGGAACAGCCCGACGGTGGCGGCCTCAAACGGGGCGACCGCGTCCGAGTCCTCGATGAGATCGCCGAACTGGGCATCGGCGTCCTCCCCAATCGGTGCGTTCAGCGAGACCGGATCGCGGGCCATCATGAGGATTTCTTGGACCCGCTGCGGCGTCAGGTCCATCTCCGCCGCGATCTCCTCCGGGGTTGGCTCCCGGCCGAGCTCGGACACGAGCTGGCGCTGGACACGACCCAGCCGGTTGACCACCTCGACCTGGTGCACCGGGAGACGGATAGTGCGCGCCTGGTCGGCGAGGGCACGGGAAATTGCCTGCCGAATCCACCAGGTCGCGTAGGTGGAAAACTTGAAGCCCTTCGCGTAGTCGAACTTCTCGACCGCTCGGATCAGACCGAGGTTACCTTCCTGGACAACGTCCAGAAAAGGCATGCCGCGACTGATATAACGCTTCGCGACCGATACGACGAGCCGCAGATTGGCCTCGACCAGTCCGCGTTTGGCGATCTGTCCGTCCGCCTCGATAGCCTCCAGGTCGCGCCGTTCCCGCGGCGTCATCGTGCCTGTCGCGATCGCGAGTTTGTGCGCGGCGAACACCCCGGCCTCGATCCGCCGGGCGAAATCAACCTCCCCCTCAGCGGTCAGCAGGGCAACTTTCCCGATCTCCTTGAGGTACATCCGTACCGGATCAGAGGTCGGCGCCGCCACTGCCGGCTGCGCGGGCTTGCCCCAGCTCGCGGCGGAAACATCATCCCGAGCATCGACGACCTCGACATCGTCGACGAGCGGTCCCGCGGTCGCGCCGCCCGACACGGACGGTTGGCGAGGTCCCCGCTCGGCGGTCGTCACATCGGCGCCCGCGGCAGCACCGGTGTATCCCTACCCCGGACCAGGAGACCCTCGATCTGCCCGCCGAGTGCCGTACGCGGCTCGATGCCAGGGGTCATGGAGGGAACATCACGTCCTTTCTCGGGCCTACGCTACGTGAAAATACTGACGAAGGTGAGCTCCGCGTCCTCGTGACCTCACGGGTGAGTTTTGGATCTGGTCGGGTCGCCCGGACGCGCGGCCCACGGCCGCCGAGATCCTGGAGACGCTGGCTCAGATCATGCCTGCGTGGCCCGAGGCAGACGCCCCAGCCGAGGGACACGGACGAAGCCAGTCCGGCGCCCTGGGACGGACGGCTGGGATGGTCGTTCGTCCTGCCGCCCCAGCGACCCGAACATCACCTCATTACCGGCTCTTCGCAGTTGCGCAGAGGATGTAATCGTCTGATCACGCAGACTTCGGGTGGGTGGCGACGGCGGGTAGCCAGTCGGGGCGGGTGCTCCGGGAAGCGGCGTAGCTGGCGCGGCGCTGCTGGTGGGAAACGTTGCGCATGCCGAAGGCGGTCCGGTAGAGAAGTTTCGTTACTCGGTTGACGGCCTCGGCGGCGGCGTTGGAGATCCCGAGCAGGACCGCGGCCGCGATCTCGTTACGCCACTGTGAGATCGTCTCGGCGAGGGTGACGATCTCGGGGATGTCCCGGCCGAAGGTCGCGCGGTACTGAAGAACCTGGTCATCGCCCCGGCGACGTCGGTGCGGCTGGTCGCGCGGCCGGTGCGAGCCGGGGAGAGCGCGAGCAGGTCGAGCAGCCTGTTCTCGGCGTTCCAGGCGGTGCGTAGC
>Ga0105247_10000351_pt1 | contig 39984 bp, 37 predicted proteins | sample KBSS24metaG_FD_81519 | JGI IMG/M metagenome (GOLD analysis project Ga0105247, IMG submission 81519) | Switchgrass rhizosphere microbial communities from Kellogg Biological Station, Michigan, USA - KBS S2-4 metaG | ecosystem: Host-associated > Plants > Roots > Rhizosphere > Soil | place... | reverse complement strand
TGCTGGTCAAAACACCGACACCTTATCGGCGACCCGTGGTGCTTGCGGCCGTGGATCCGGCTCATGAACTAGCCAAGCCTGCCGCATTGGATCGCGAAATACTGAGCCTTGCCAAGGCCATTTCCACGGGACTGCGCGGACCTTTGCATGCCGTGAACGCCTATGTCCCCTTCCCCCTCCAGCCCCCTCCACGCCGACTACTCAGCCAAACGGCAGTCAACAAGCTGGTCGCTGACACAGAGCGCGCGGCCCGGCGCAGCCTTCTGCGGCTGGTCAGCCCCACGAACATTCCCAAGGCACAGTGTCATCTGGTTGGTCGGCACCCAATCGACGCCATACAGCAGACGGCGCGCCAGACTCACAGCAATATCGTAGTAATGGGCGCCGTGTCCCGCTCGGGACTGAAGCGATTCTTTTTCGGCAACACCGCCGAGGCCCTGCTGGACTCGCTCAGCTGCGACATGTTGATCGTCAAACCACCCGAGTTCGCCGGGCGCGTACAGAAGCGCATCCGGGGTATTCGATTCGCAACACCACCTACCCTGCCCGGTTTTTGATGGGACCATCACGAGGGGCCACCGGTGAATGTCGGAGAGATTTGTAATCGCGAGGCGGGCACGGTATGCGCGAGTGCCACCCTGAACGAGGCTGCGAGCCTGCTATCCAACAGCTACGCGGACGCTCTGGTGGCGGTCGCCTCCGCGGTCCAGCGTCCAACGGCCATCGGCATGATCACCTATCGGGATCTGCTGAACGCTCTGGAAACCGGCCGGGATCTGGAGCGTGTGCGCGTACTTGACGTGCTCGACAGGAATCCACTCGTTCTGAATGAAGAGGAAAATATCGAGAGCGCAATCCTGAAACTGCGCTCACGCGGGGCAAAGCACGCGGCTGTCGTAGGAACTGGCGGCACGCTGCGGGGCGCCGTTTCCATGGACAGGCTGCTGGGCTGCCGCTGCGCAGGTGAGCTCAGAGCCCATCCTGCGGGAGCTCTTGCGGAGACTACTTATAAGTAGATTCGCGAATCGCGGCACCGGTCACAGTGGCGCAATCTTGAATACGTTCATTACAGATCACACGTTCATCGAAAAGGAGAAGCTTATGAGTCTGGTACGTTGGGATCCCTTTGCCGATATGGACACACTGTTCAACCGGCTGATGCCGAGTGGATTCGCACGCTGGCCGCAGCTGCCAAGCAATGGAAACAAGCTCGAGTGGGCGCCGTCCGCGGACATCAGCGAGACCGATCAGGAGTACGTCATCCGCGCGTCACTCCCGGCAGTCAGGAAGGAGGACGTTCAAGTCACCGTGGATGCAGGGATGATCACGATCAAGGGCGAGCGCAAGCAGCAGAAGGACGACAAGACTGAGAAGTTTCACCGTGTAGAGAGCTTCTACGGCTCGTTCGAGCGCAGCTTTTCTCTGCCGGATAACGTCAATTCGGATGCGATCCGCTGCGAGAGCAAGGACGGCGTCCTAACCGTGCACATCCCGAAGGTCGAGCCGCATAAGGCCAAGCCGAAGCAGATTAGCGTGCAGTAACGCCGCGCCTGTGACTCAACAGATGGAGACCGGTATGAGATCGGACAGCGACATCAAGCGGGACGTGGAAGCCGAGCTGCGGTGGAGCCCGGATGTGGACGAGACAGACATCGCCGTCAAAGTAAACGACGGTGAGGTCACTCTCAGCGGGTTCGCGCACAACTATCTGGAGAAATACCGGGCGGAGATTGCAACCCGGCGGATCAAGGGCGTCACTGCGGTTGCCAACGACATTCACGTGAAGGCGCTGGCAGGTGCTCCCACGGATCCGGAGATTGCCCGGGCTGCAGTTGAAGCGCTGAAGATGGACCTGCCACTGACATGGGAGCAGATCGCGCCCATCGTCAAGGAGGGACATATCAGTCTCGAGGGAGCTGTTGAATGGCACTATCAGCGCGAAAGGGCTGAAAGCGTCATCCGGCGGGTCAAGGGCGTCGTGAGCGTGCGCAACTCGATCAAGATCAGGCCGTCGCTCGCGCCGGAGAACATCAGGCATCGGATCGAAGATGCCTTCCGGCGAATCGCGCAGGTGGATGCTGGTCGGATCGTGGTGGATACGCTGGGTTCGGAAGTCACTCTGCGGGGCGAAGTTCGATCCTGGGCAGAGCGTGACGAGGCTCAGCAGACTGCGTGGTCGGCCCCCGGCGTCACTAATGTCAGGAATGAGCTGACGGTGCGAAGTTGAGCGGTTGATGGGCGGCGGCTGGTAGCCGTCGCCCACCTGTCTTGAGGAGTATTGCGCATGTACAAACGAATTTTGGTTCCCATAGACGGCGGCGACACAGCAATGTCCGGCCTACGGGAAGCGATGAAGTTTGCCAAGAATCAGAACGCTCAGATCCGGATCGTTCATGTCGTCGATGAGCTGGTACTCACAGCGTATCCATACGGTCCGGCGGTGATGGATGACACCATCACCCAATTGCGGGGAATGGGGAAAGCGATTCTGGCGAAGGCCCGGGCACTGGTGGAGGCGGCCGCGATCGAGGTTGATACCAAGCTGATAGAAGCATTTGGCGGCCGTGCGGGCGAATATATCGTGAATGCGCTGCAGGAATGGCCTGCTGACCTCATCGTTTGCGGCACGCACGGACGTCGCGGTCTGCGCCGGATCGTCATGGGAAGCGATGCGGAATACATCGTGCGTCGCAGTCCCGTTCCGATTCTGTTGGTTCGCGCTATCGAGGGGGAACAGAAGTGATCGCTGCCGGGCGGGCGCAAACCGGCATAGGCTGCCGGTAGATGATGGCCTATCTGGCAACTACATGCGAGAGGCGATGTACCGTTTGACCCGGCTCAATACCGCAGGATCGTCGCTCGCAGCCTGGAACACATCGAGTGACTCGTCCGCCTGCAAAGACTCATGGTGGCTTCGTTGCCATTCCAACACCGCAAGATCGGCCTCCGAAGGATCACCGCCCTGGCGCGCCCGCCCTTCGATGCGCGAGCGCAGCACCTCCACAGGCGCGTGGCAATGTATGAGACACGTGGTGATCCGCAGATGCCGACCCAATTCGGCAAAGCGCCCGCGATCCGCGCGCCGGCCGAAGGCTGCATCGACTATCGTAGTATAGCCACCGACCAAAGCCGACTCTGCGCAGTCCAGCAGGTGCCGGTGCAGGCGCGCGCTCACTTCGGAGGAGTACAACCCCGCGCCCAAGCCGGACCCAGACTGCTCGCAGGCCCCGAGTCCGGCGAGCCGCTTGCGCTCGATATCAGAGCGCAAATGCACAGCATTGAATGGCAAGGCGAGCCGCCTCGCCAACCAGGTCTTTCCCGAACCCGACAATCCCGACATCAGGATCAACAAAGGCCGTTTGTCGGTGAGACTCGCGTACGCGCAGCGAATGTGAGTGTCGTAACGCTCGTGAGCCCTGTCGATCACCCGCCGCTCGGCGGAGCCCGCGGCGCTCAAGGCTGCAACCTTGGCCCGGACCAACGAGCGGTGCGCCTTGTACAGATCGAGGAACCTGCAGGCTTGGTAATCGCCGCCCTCCTCGAGATAGCCGCTCAGGAACGCCTGCGAGTGCGCCGGACGATTGCGCGAATCGAGGTCGGACAGCAGGAAGGCAATCTCGTCGGCTACGTCGATCCAGCGCAAGGAAGGCTCGAATTCCAGACAATCGAACGGCAGCAGGCATGCTTGCCGCCGCACGACGTTACTGCAATGAAGATCGCCGTGACACTCGCGTATCTTCCCGCCCGCATACCGCTCGGCCAGCCAACGAGCCGCGGCCCCCAGCCTCCGCCCGAGCGCTTCCCGCAGCCCGTGCAGCTTGCTCACATCGGCAAAACCGCTCGATGCCTCGATACTCTCGTCGAGATTGCGCAGGATTACATCGCGCACCGCCTCCGGCTGTCCCCACGCAGGGTTGGGTGGCTCATAAGGCAACTTGAAGTGTAACCGCGCCAGCTCGCGGCCAAACTCACCGAGCTCCCGCGGAATGATCCCATGTGATTCCAACAAAACGTCGAGCTCGGCACCGCGTTCGAACTGCAGCATCTTGACCGCATGTTCAATAACTGGCCCTGAGCCATCCAACGTCGCTCCATGCCCGGCGGCAGTGATCTTGCAAACGCCCAGATACAGTTCCGGGGCGAAACGCCGATTCAGGCGGACTTCTTCGTGACACAGATACTCACGATGCTCTGGGGAGCGCAGATCGACGAACGGCAGAGCGACCGGCCGTTTAATCTTGTAGGCGAACCGCCCGGTCAGCAGGACCCAGGAAATGTGCGTCTCGACGAGCTGGACCGCCTGTACAGGGTGTGGATACGCGCTGGGACTCAACAGGGACGTGAGACTATCCGGCAGGGGGCTCATTGAATCAGCCTATTGGGTGGCGGGAAGCTGAGCCAGCGGGAACTGTACGTACACGGTAAAGTGCGTTGCCAAGGTGAAGGCGATTTTGTAGAGTCGCCAAAGCTAGATCGGAAGCTGCCCGATTGGGCGCCGCAGATATCGCACTTATGCGCTCTACCCCACCAGAACTTGCGCGCAGTGCACTGGATGCCGCACCGGATGCAATGGTCATCATTGACTCAACCGGCGCGATTCTGTTCGCGAATAAGCAAGTGAGTGCTCTGTTCGGCTATGACCACGAGCAAGTCATCGGCCTGAACATCGAACAGCTCATGCCGGAGCGGTTCCGTGTCCGCCACGTCGCGCACAGAGATCACTACATTAATTCAGTCCGCGTGCGGCCGATGGGTGCCGGTCTGGACCTGTTCGCCCGACGCGGGGATGGAACGGAGTTTCCTGTTGAGATCAGCCTGGCCCCGATCCAGGACGGCGACCGGATGCTGGTTGCTGCTGCGATTCGCGACAGCACCGAGCGAGTTCGAGCCAGGGCCGAGTTGATCGCCGCCCGGGAAACCGCGGAGAGCGCCCGGGAAGTCGCCGACCGGGCCAACCAGGGTAAGAGTCGATTTCTCGCTACCGCCAGCCATGACCTGAGACAGCCTCTGCAATCGCTGGCGCTTCTCAACGGCAGTTTGCGCCGCGTGGTCACTGACGAGATAGCTCGTGAGGCACTCGAGCAGCAGGAGCTGGCGATTGGCGCCATGTCACGCCTGCTGAACGCGCTGCTGGACATCAGCAAGCTCGAGTCAGGTGCCATCAAGCCCGAGCTGACCGATTTCAAAGTAGCACAGCTCTTCGAAGAGCTGCGCCACGAGTTCGCTGGAATTGCTGCCAGGAAAGGACTCGAGCTACAGATCAAGCCCTCCGCCGAATGCGTGTACAGCGACCCGTCGCTGGTCGAGCAGATCCTGAGGAATCTCCTCTCCAATGCAATCAAGTACACCCGCGAGGGTCGGGTGCAACTGCGTTGCTCCGGGGAGCAGGGACGGCTGGTCCGCATCGAAGTGCTGGACACGGGGATAGGCATTCCAGCCGATCAGCTTCCGTACATTTACGACGAGTTCTACCAGGTCGGTGTACCGACCAACAGCACACGCGATGGTTACGGCCTCGGCCTGAGCATCGTGCAGCGCCTGGTCAAGCTCTTGAATCTGGGCTTCCAGGTGCACTCGGAAGTCGGCAAGGGCTCGACTTTCGCGCTCGTGCTGCCGCCCAGCATGCAGCAGATAGTCCCAGATAGGGTCGCCGCCCGGGAGCAGCCGAAAACCCGGCAGGCAGCCGACAAGAGACACGTATTGCTGGTCGAAGACGATGCGGGTGTGCGCGATGCCACACGCATGCTGCTGAGGGTGGAAGGCTATCGTGTTACTGCTGTTGGGTCGCTCGGCGATGCTTTGAGCGCTGCGCGCAACGAAGCGGCAATGGATCTCATTTTGACCGACTATCATCTCGGCAGCGGCGAGACGGGGACGCAGGTCATCGCCGCGCTGCGTGAGATTCTTGGACATCCCGTCAAGGCTGTCCTGATGACGGGTGACACTTCATCCGCCATGCGCGAGCTGCCCGTGGAAAGCGGCGTGAAAGTCGCAAGCAAGCCCATCAAGGCCGAGGAGCTGCTCGCGCTGATCAAGAGCCTGTTGGCCAACTGATTTCAATCTCCGAAGAGTGCCTGCCACGCCACGTTCGCGTGCTCCGCAGGCTGATGGTGTACCTCACGTTTGACGAGAATGAAGTCACTATCGAGTGACTCGACCAGTTTGCCTGTGAGCGTGCCTACGAGGGGCGCGACGCCTTTGCGATGAGTCAATGCCCCGAGCACGAGCGCATCGTAGTGATGGCGCGCGGTGAATTCCGGCAGAGTCACATCGGGATCGCCGCTCAACAGATGGACATGTGCCGTGGGGATTCGATATTCATGCACAAGGCGCTGCAATGTTGCCGTGCGGTTGCTTCTCTCGTCATCATCTGCGCTCGCTTCGCTGTAGACGACATCCAGCTCGCCACGGCAACCTAACGCAAAATGCTCGGAGGTGTGGATGATCGCCTCCGCCAGGCGCGCGGTGACCTCTACGGAGACATCCACCAAGGCCGCAAACGAAGGCGGCGATTTCCACGGATGCTGCCTCACCAACATGAGGGTTACCGGGCATTCGCGCATCAGGTGCCAATCGCTGGGACCGAAGGTGAAGCGCCGCAACGGGTGCCCACCGGAAGGCGTCTTCATAACAAGGTCGGGATGGATCTCGCGAACCTTGTTGATGATGCCCTCGTACAACGGCGAGTAGCACTCTGCATCGAAGCTGATTTGGACGTCCCCGGCCTGCGTATGGGCACGCAGACTCCGCAGATAGGCCAAATGCTCGGCCTGGCTGATGTGCCAGGCCCGCTCCGCGTCTTCGCTGTTGTAGGCATGCTGGACGATCTTCGCGAGCACGGCATCGCACGAGAAAAGGAAGATCTGAGCGCCGACGTTGTGCGCGAGAACGACGGCTTTTTCGAGCAGGACCCGGTCGGCATCCGTGCGGTTGGCGACGACCAGGATCGAAGTGAGCTTGTCCACGCCAATCCACCTCGCTTACGCTTGGATCGATTTCAGGAATATGCTGGCACTGATACGGTGGTCGCGGAATCAGCTCGAATGCCTAGTCGGCTGCGGAAGATACGTACAGATCGGGGCGGCCAGCCGGCCCACAATCACCCAAACTCATGAAATCGACGCGATCGCGGTGACCGAAACGAAATCCTCATTGGAGCTGCAGGCGCTGCTGGATGCCGCGGTCGACGGAATCATTGTCATCGACCACCTTGGCCTGATCCAGAGCTTCAACCGCGCTGCGGAGCGGCTTTTCGGTTACCGAGGCCAGGAAGTCATCGGTCGGAACGTCAGCATACTCATGACGGACGAGGATCGGGACACCCACGACGGTTTCCTGGCGCGATATGTAAGCACCCGCGTTCCCCACATCATCGGAAGGGGGCGCGAGGTAAGCGCCAAGCGCAAGGACGGGACAGTGTTTCCTGCCCTGCTCGCAGTAGGCGCGGTATCTCAGTCAGACCCTCCGCGATTCGTTGGGTTCGTCCACGACAATTCCGCGCAGCGTCAATCAGAGGTCGAGGCACATCGTCTCCAGGAACGGCTGATGCACGTCTCCCGCCTCGCAACAGTTGGCGAGATGGCATCCGGAATTGCTCACGAGCTCAATCAGCCTCTGGCCGCGATTGCCACCTACGCTCACGCGTGCGACCGGCTACTGGGCATGCCGGACCCGCAGATCGATGAGATACAGACTGCATTGAAGCAGATCGCGGAGCAGGCCGTACGGGCGGGCGACATCATCAGGAGACTGCGTGGGCTTGCAAGAACCGAGGATGTGTCTCGTGCGCCGGCGGACGTGAACATTGTGATAGAAGAGTTGACCGAACTGATCCATGCGGATGCCAACGCTCACGGGGTTGAATATCGCCGCGAGCTGGCACCCGACCTGCCGGGGCTCGTCCTGGACCGCTCGCAGATCCAGCAAGTGGTGATGAATCTCGTTCACAATGCCCTGGAGGCGTTGGCCCTGGGGCAGTTGGATACTAAGGAAGTCGTCGTCCGCACGCGCGCTACGGCGAGCGGTGATGTTGAGATTTCCGTCTGTGATAACGGCGTCGGCGTACACTCCTCGATCGAGAATCGGATGTTCGATCCTTTCTGCTCGACCAAAGCCACCGGCACTGGACTTGGACTGCCGATCAGTCGCACCATTGTACGCGCCCATGGCGGTGCCCTTGAATATCGACCCAATGAGCCCCGAGGCGCGTGCTTCACGGTGAAGCTTCCCGCACCACGAGCAGAGCCAGCATGAAAGAGCATGCCCCCACTGTTTTCGTCGTGGACGACGATGAAGCCGTTCGCGGCTCTCTGCGGCTGTTGCTGAAATCGGTCGGCTTGGCCGCCACCACATTGCCGACTGCCCAGGAATTTCTGGCGAAATACGCTCCCGAGCAGCCCGGTTGCCTGGTTCTGGATGTGCGCATGCCGGGAATGAGCGGCCTGGAATTGCAGGAACAGCTGAACATCCGCGGTGCGATCATTCCCGTGATTTTCATCACCGGTCATGGCGACATTCCCATGGCGGTGGAAGCCATGCAGCAGGGTGCCTTCGATTTCCTGCAGAAACCCTTCCGCGACCAGGACCTGATCGACCGGATCCAGCGTGCTTTGGCGAAGGATCAAGCGAATCGAGCCGAGCTTTCGGAGCGCTCTCGCGTGCACGAGCATTTCGAGTCGCTCACCCCCCGTGAGCGCGAAGTGCTCACTCTCGTCACGAGCGGCAAGCCCAACAAGATCATGGCGGCCGACCTGGGAGTCAGCCAACGCACAGTCGAGATACACCGGGCCCGTGTAATGGAGAAGATGCACGCTTCATCACTCGCACAACTCGTGCGCATGATGATGGATCTGAACGAGGGCAGCGAGGCCCGCCAATAACTGTCTATACCGTCACCAGCAACGCCAGCCAGCCCGAGAGCAGGCATCCGACAGCCAGCGCAGCGATCTGAATCGCGAACCATCCGCGGCCAATGACTGCGCTGATCGCGACCTTGCTCACCGTATTGCTCGCGACTCCCGCGAGCAATGCGTACGCGACAACGTGAAGGTTGGGTCCGCCTGGCATCAGCCGAGCCATCGACACGGTCATGGCATCGACATCGAAAAGCCCCATGGCGACCGCGCCAGCAACCGCACCTGCCGCGCCGAATTTGGCGTTCACGAACCGGCCCACCAGGATGAGCACGCCCATGGTCACGGCCATACCCAACACGGCCCAGAATCCAAACGGGTTCCGAAACTGCACCCTGCCCTCGCCTGCGTCGCGCGCCGCACGCGAATTCACCGAGATCAGAGCGAATCCCGCAGCTACTGCCGCACTCACCAGGAGTGCGGGTGCAACCAACATCAGCAGGGCCGGACTCAGGACACCGGCAATTGCCGTAACTCTTGCAAACGACACGGCAGTTGCCAGCGCTGTGCCTGCCGCCAGCACGCGCGCGGAGCCCTCGCCCGCCGCGGCTCGCCTCGCGTTGGAAAACGCCACGGCAGTCGATGACACCAGGCCTCCGGCCGCGGCCGCCACCAGTACGCCACGGCGCTCGCCCAGGAGCTTTACCGCCACATAGCCCGCGAATGACACCGCGGCAAGGGCAATGGCAATGATCCAGACCTCCCGCAGATTCACGCCGCCCAGGGGGCCCACCGAGCCATTCGGAACGATTGGTAGTGCAATGAACGTCATTGCGAGCAATAGCAGGGCAGATTCGAATTCGACTCGGGTGATCCTGGCGACCCAACCGTGCAAGCCTTCTCGAAAGATGAGCACGGCGGCCGCGGCGACCGCGGCACCTGCCGCGATGCGCACATCGCCGATTGCCGCGTAGGCACCCAGAATGAAGGTCAGCAGTGCGGCTATGGTCGAGGTCGCAGAATACCTGCCCGCGGCTCGGTTTTCTTCGCGGCCAAACAGCGCGATCACCGCGGCAAACGCAATGAAAGCCGCCCCCAGAAAAATGCTCCCCTCGAGCGTAACGCCGCCGGCGGACCCTCGTGCCAGGGCTCCAACCAATCCCCCCAACAAGCCCGAAATGGCAAAGGTGCGTACCCCCGCGGCCCGGGTTCCGGCGGTTGCATCGCGCGTGCTCCAACCACGCTCCAGCCCCATCAACAGACCGATGCCGAAGGCAAGCGCAACACGAGAGACCTGACTTTCAACTTCCACGTGACTGGTCTTGGCTTATTTCGCAAGCCAACCCGAGCTGATCAGTTTGACGTTGAACTCCTGCGCGATATCCCGGTCCGCTCCCGATGTCTTGCGCTTCGCCGCCCCCGCAAAAGAAATGCGCGCCAGGATGTCCCGAATGACATTCAAGCGAGCCTCACGCTTGTTATCGGCTCTGACGACGATCCAGGGACCATCCTGATGGTGTGTGCGACTCAGCATCGCATCGCGAGCGCGGCTGTAATCGCGCCAATGCTTCTGGGCTGCTTGGTCCACCGGACTGAGCTTCCACTGTTTGAGTGGATCCTGGCGGCGCTCTCGAAGCCTGCGCACCTGCTCACCTCTGCTGATGTCCAAGTAGTATTTCAGCAGGGTGGTCCCTGAGCGCACCAACATACGCTCAAACTCGGGAGCGGCCCGCAAGAAGGCTTCGGTGTCCTTGGCCGTACAGTAGCGCATCACCGGCTCCACGCCGGCCCGGTTGTACCAGCTACGATTGAACAGCACGATTTCCTGTGCAGCCGGCAAGTGCGACACGAAACGCTGGAAATACCATTGCGTCTGCTCGCGGTCGCTGGGCCGGCCCAGAGCCACAGTCCTGACTTCGCGGGGACTGAGGTGCTCGGCAATCCGCTTGATGACTCCGTCCTTACCGGCAGCGTCACGCCCCTCAATGATAACGAGGACTTTGAGTCCTTCGGCGATGACGTGCCGGTGCAGCTTGACCAAGTTGATCTGCAGCCGCCGCAACTCGCGGAAATACCACTCTTTGCTCTCATTTGCGCCAGCTCTGTCTCGCATCACGCCCCCTATGCGTCCAGCCGCCCGCGCCACGCGCGCTTCAGTACCTGCAGGGCAGCCATCAACACGGCTGCCACGGTGGCCGATACCGCGAGGTCGTCCGGGTGCAGCGGTCCCAGCTCGAGAAAATCGCGCAAGCTCTCGACCGACAGCATCAGCCCCAGCACGCAGGCGGCGATGAGCAGTCCCCACCACAGAACGGGGTTCGGCTTTCCGAGCACCGCACGTAGCGATGCACTGAACGAGCGATTCGCCAGTACCAGGACCCCGATCGTCAGCACGAGGCTGACAAAGGTCGCACTGCGCACCTCCGCGAATGACATTGCGCTGTTATTCGTCGCCAGGAAGACGGCAGACACGACCAACAGTGCCAGACATCCCTGCAACAGACTCCACATGATCACGGACCGGGACAGAAGCGCGCTGCGCGGGTTGCGCGGCGGCCTGCTCATGATATTGAGCTCCTCCCGCTCAGCCTCCAACACGACCGAACAGGCCGGATCGATGATGAGCTCGAGAAAGGCGATGAGCATGGGGGTCAACAGCAACTCACGCCCCAACACGATAGTCAACACGGCCAATCCGGCGATGGGCACGTGAATCGCAACAATGAAAGCCATGGCCTTGCGCAGATTGTCGTAGATGCGCCGCCCCTGCCGGATTCCCTGCACGAGGGAGCTGAAGTCATCATCCAGAAGGACCAGTGAGGCAGCCTCCCGGGCGACATCCGTACCGCGTCCGCCCATCGCGATACCGATATGTGCCGCCTTGAGCGCCGGTGCGTCGTTGACTCCGTCTCCAGTCATGGCGACAACTTCGCCGTTGGCCTTGAGCGCCTCGACGATGCGAAGCTTCTGCTGGGGCATGATGCGCGCGAAGACATCCACCTGTGCGGCCCGGCTACGCAGGGTTTCGTCATCGAGAGAATTCAGCTCCTCGCCGGACAGAACTGCGGCGGGATTGATGTGCGCTTGCTGGGCGATGGCCCGCGCGGTGACCGGATAGTCCCCCGTGATCATCACAACACGGATGCCCGCGGCATGGCAGTCATCGACGGCGCGAGGCACTCCCGCGCGCACCGGATCGGCAAAGCACATCAGTCCCAGATACTCGAAACACAAGTCCGCGGGCGAGTCGGGCAGCGATTCGGTGACCACCCTGCATTCGGCCACCGCAAGAACTCGCATGCCCTGCCCGCCCAGCTCGTTGACTTGTGCCAGTACTGCTTCACGCTCCTGCGCCGTGAACCGGCACAGCCGCACAATCGCTTCGGGAGCCCCCTTGGAGGCCGCAACGATTGCTTCGCCCGGGAGCTCCCACACTCCTGTAACGGCGAGCAGCTCGGGTTTCAGTGGATAGCTGCGCAGAAGTCTGCCGCCGCTCGAGCGCGGGCCTGAGGCACTGCACAGGTCTGCCACCGCGCGATCCATCGGATCGGAGGACTCAGGCACACTGGCGAGCTCGGCGGCCTCGAGAATTCTCCTGAGAGCCGGCGACCGGGAGAGCTCGCCCGGAGGCTCGCCCCGTTGCCACTGCTCTGCTGAGCCTCGCAGGAGGGCGACTGACATCCGGTTTTCCGTCAGGGTACCCGTCTTGTCTGCGCACAACACGGTCGCCGCTCCCAACGTCTCGATCGCCGCCGGCCGGCGGGTCAGCACATTGGATCGCGAGAGGCGCCATGCACCCATTACCATGAAGACTGTCAGGACGAGCGGAAACTCTTCGGGCAACACTGACATGCCGAGTGCGATACCCGCCAACGTGGCCTGCAGCCAATCTCCGTGAATCAGGCCGTATAGAACGACCGCTAGAGCGCTGACTATGGCACCCACCACCGCGGCGATGAGTACGACTCGCTGAGTCTGCGCCTGCAATCGAGGCTTCTCGAGACTCATTCCGATGATGGCCCGCCCGATTCGTCCGATCTGGGTGTTCGACCCCGTAGCGACGACGACCGCGAGGCCGGTGCCGCGAACGATCAGGCTTCCCGAAAAGATCTGCGCGGAGCCATCGGCTTGCTTGAGGACCGGCAATGACTCGCCCGTCAGAATCGATTCATCGGCGTAAAGATCGTTGGCTGACACGACGAGCGAGTCGGCTGGAACGCGGTCCCCTGCCCCGATCACGAGCAGGTCTTCCCGAACGACATCGCGCCCGGCGATCCGACGCCGTTCGTTGTCTCGTATCACCAGCGCGCGCGGACTCGTCAAATCGCGCAGAGTCTCGAGCACCCGCTCGCTGCGGGTTTCCTGGACCACGGCGATCAGGATTGAGATGCACGCGAAGACCAGCAGGACCGCGGCATCCGCGAGCTCTCCAATCACTCCATACAGGATGGCCGCACCCAACAGCAGCGCGAACATCGGCTCACGCAGTACCTCGGCAACGATGCGGATCCAGGAGCGCCGCTCGGGGTCAGGCAGCGCGTTGGGTCCTTCAGCCAGCAGCCGCGAGGCGGCTGCCTGCTCCGTAAGGCCCCGCGGGAGACTCTGCTGCACGTCCAACTCGGCTACCGAGCAACGGTCCGCGCGGCCGCCTTGTCATCCTGCCGTGGGTCCAGGCGTGACAGATAGTCAGCCACACCGACGATGTCGCGGCGATCCAGGTGGGCGAGCAAGCGGACGTGCGTGAGTGAAAAGTTAGGGCGCCGGCCATCCGTGGCATCGTAGATCTGGCGCATCAGGTAATCATAATGCTGCCCGGCGATGCGCGGCACCATGCGCGTTGCATCGCCTTGCGCGGACTTGCCATGGCAGGACTCGCACAGCCGACCGTATACGTTGGCTCCGTGAGTAGCGAGCTCGCCATCGCCAACCCCCGGTGGAACATCGACGGTGAGTTGATGGATGTAGGCGGTGACATCCGCAATGGCCTGTCCATCGGCCAGATGGTGTTTATCCGCAAAGTTCTCCATCCGGATATCCCAACGGCGGTCGTGCCGATAATCGACGAGCTGCTTGGCCAGAACGGAGACATGTTGGCCCGCTATGCGGGGCACGCCGCCGTCGCGGGTGCCGCCGCCCTGCGGGCCATGGCAAACCGCGCAATTGCGGAACAGCTGGGCGCCATGATCCAGGTTCGGTTTACTGCGCAACGCCTGCTGCAACTCCTGCCGTGCAGTGGCTAACGCAAAGCTCACTATCGGCAGCATGAGAACCACTACAGCCATCCCGAGTCGAGTTCGTTTCATGATTGCGAATCCCTCACTGGCCGCGAGCACCCAGTTCCTGAATTTTGGCGAGCCATTCGCCACGCTGCGCCTGGCTCATGCTTTCGACCATTCCAACTACACACGCGTTGACGGGACGAAACCCGCAGAAGCGCAGGATGTTGCGCTGCAGGCTCTTGAGGCTATGGGCGCGGAAATACCAACGGTAAAACAGAGCGGGCATGCCCATGGTGACGATGATGCGGGCGCTCCTGCCGCTCAAGAGTCTCTTGGGCAAGCCAAGTCCGGATGCCTCGGCAAACGCGAAACCCGGGCGCAACGTCTGTTCGAGGAATCCTTTGAGCAGCGCCGGCATCGACCCCAGCCACAGCGGAAACAGGATGACCACGTGTTCGGCCCACTCGATCAGGTCCTGACATCTGCGGATCGCTGCCGGCGCCGTACCACCCTGGTACTCATCGCTGGTGCGCAGCAGCGGAAAGTCGATCTCGCTGACGATGATGCTGCGAACTTCGTGCCCGCCCAGACGCGCTCCGTCGTAATACGCCTTGGACAGGGCATGGACGTAGCGTCCCGCGCGTTGATCGGGGTGACCGTCAATGATCAGGATCCGCTTGGACATGAAAGCCTTCGGCAACCAGTGCTGCAGACACTGTGCTTTGGATGCTCAGCCGCGCGAATCAGTACTTTTACTCACTGGGCCCCGCAGTAAGCGGGCCGCAGGATGGCGGATACGGGCACGCGCGGCGGGCCAGCTCATGGGACGGCATCATCCGTTACGCAACCTGTACGGGAAATAGGTGTTTGCCCCGATGCCAGCAGCAGCCCCGGGCGGCAATCTGGGGGTTCTATGGCTACCCCCCCGCGTAACTTGCCAAGTTGGGTCGGACTCCTCTGGTGTCTGTTCGCCTTGACTGCCCGCGGCGCCGATGCCTCCGGGAACACTGCCCCATTGTGGACCCACGAAGGAGCGCCAACTGCGCAGGCCATTGCCCTGATCGGCGCGCTGTGCTCAGCGGAGAACTATGGTCTGCGCTCGATCGAATACCTCGACTGCGCGCGCTTCGAACAGTTGCTGGCCGCACGCCCCCCGTCGGGCCGATCTGCTCCGCTCGCCGACGCGGACTTCGACACAGAGTTGAGCACCGTCGCAGTGCGGTTTCTGAGCAATATCCATTACGGACGGGTGGATCCCCGTCAGGCAGGCTTCGACTTCGGCTTCGAGCGCTCACCGCTTCACTACGAGCGGATTCTCTCCGAGCTGTCGAGTGCTTCCGACATAACACCGGTGCTGGCATCCCTGGAGCCGCCCTTCCAACATTATCGCCTGCTGAAAGCGGCCCTCGCGCGCTACCGGTCGCTGGCCTCCGGTCAGGCGGCGCCGACCCCCGCGGAGCTGCGCAGCGCCCCGTACGACGCCCGGATCCGGCAGATCGAGCTGACACTCGAGCGATGGCGCTGGCTGCCGGTATTCAATACGCCGCCCATTATTGTCAACATACCGCAATTCAGGCTGTTCGCCTTCCAGTCGACACGCGACCTGAAGGCGGAGATTCTGCAAATGGATGTGATCGTCGGCCGCACGTTCCCGAAATTGCGCACGCCGGTATTCGCTGCCGATCTGAAGTACGTGGTCTTCCGACCATATTGGGACATTCCCTACAGCATCACTCAGAAGGAAATGCTGCCCGAGCTGCGCCGTAAGCCTGACTTCTGGCACACGCAACACCTCGAGCTTGTTGACGGCCCTGGTGACTCCGCGCCGGTCGTTCCATTCTCATCTCATAACCTCGATCTGCTGGCGGCAGGCAAGCTGCGGCTGCGCCAGCAACCGGGACCGGATAACGCCCTCGGCCTGATCAAGTTCATGCTTCCCAATCCCTACAACGTGTATCTGCATTCGACTCCGGCACATCGCCTTTTCAGCCAGGCCCGCCGTGCATTCAGTCACGGTTGCATCCGCGTGAGCGATCCCGTCGCCCTGGCCAGTCAGGTACTGCGCAATACGGCTGATAACTGGACGCCGGAAGCGATTACGGCGGCGATGAACGGGGCCGATGCACCCAACGCATTACGTGTGAATCTAAGGACTCCGATCCGCGTGTTGATTCTTTATGGCACCGCGCTGGCCCAGGAGGACGGAACGGTGGCGTTCTTCGATGATATTTATGGCCACGATCGCAAGCTCGAGGGGCTGTTGGGATTGCCGTTGCTGACCGCCAGCCAGTCCGCCGGACGCAGCAGCCGTGGATCACGCAGCGGCCGGTGAGTTTGGACTGACCCTGGGCCGTTATCCGCACCCCTGTGGTAATTGCACGGGATGACGAAGATTCCACACAGGTGCTCGAACGCATGAGAGTTCACGGTGTCAGGCGAATGCCAGTGGTAGGTAGCCGGGGAGAGCTCGTCGGCATAGTAACAGTCGATGACATGCTGAAGCGGCTGGCCATGGAAACGAGCACGCTCACCGAGATTGTCTCCCGCGAGCAACGGCAAGAGGAGCGGGGCCGTCGCTGACGCCGGCGTTCCGGGGCGGCATTGTGGTAAGTACGCATAGGCCTTCAGCACACTACGTATTTCCCGCAGGGAGCATTGCCATGAAACTGTTTCCACCAAGCACAGTGGAGACGGTACGTGAAGGAGCAACCCGCTACGGTTTTTGTGGTCGACGATGACAGCGCCGTGCGCAGTGCGATCCGCCTGCTGCTCAAATCGGTAGGCCTGCCGGTCAGCACCTTCGATTCGGCCCAGGGCTTCCTGGACGGGCACTCGAACGATGCAGCGGGGTGCGTGCTGCTGGACGTGCGGATGCCCGGAATGAGTGGCCCTGCCCTGCAGCAGGAGCTCTCTGTGCGTGGATCCATCCTGCCGGTGATTTTCATTACCGGTCACGGAGACGTCTCCATGGCGGTCGAAGCCATGCAGCATGGCGCCTTCGACTTCGTCGAGAAGCCGTTCCACGACCAGGATCTTCTCGAGCGGGTGCACGGCGCACTCGAGCTGAACGCCCAGGCCCGGAATCAGCTCTCCGAGCAGCAAGCGATCCGTGACCGGTTTGGCTCGCTCACACCGCGAGAACGGGAAGTTCTACAGCACGTGACTCGCGGATCATCCAACAAGGTGATGGCCTATGACCTGAGCATCAGCCAGCGGACCGTAGAGATTCACCGCGCGCGGCTGATGGAGAAAATGCAGGCTCCGTCCCTCGCTCACCTGGTCCGGATGACCCTTGCCTTGACACCGGCGGTGCACTGACATGAAATCTGAAACACAGCCTGTAGCCTACCCGGCGCAGTGGGAGCGTACTGCGACCACTCGCGATGGCGTCTCGTTTCGGGTCCGGCCCATACGTCCCGATGATGAGAGCCTCGAGCATCAGTTCATCGTCCGCCTGAGCCCTGAATCCCGCTACAAGCGCATGATGTATGCGATGAAGGAGCCCTCGCCAGACCTGCTGCATCGATTCGTGCACGTTGACTACAAACGAGACATGGCGTTCGTTGCACTGATTGGCGAGGCGCCTGATGAAGAGATCATCGGTGTCGCTCGTTATGCCCAGGACATCACCGGTCCCAATTGCGAGTTTGCCGTTGCAGTTGCTGATGCATGGCAGGCTCGTGGAGTTGGAGCAACACTGACCCACCTCCTGTTCGAGTACGCGCATACACAGGGAATCGGCAGGATCTACGGAGACATCCTGGTTGACAACAGCCAGATGATCGATCTGGTGCATTGGCTGGGAATGAAAACCCGGATCTGTCCTGAGGATAGTCACCTGATTGAGGCTTCCCGCGCCCCGTAGTTCGCCAAGCTCCTGGGTGACTCCAGGTCAGTGTCCCCGGTACAGCTCGGTGATCTCGGCCGCGTATCGGGATGCGATCGCGGCTCGCTTCGGTTTCAGAGTTGGAGTAATCAAGCCGTTCGCAACCGTCCACGGCTCCACCGAAAGAAAAACGGCCCGGGGAGTCGCGTAGCTGGGGAAACTCTTCGCCAGTTGCGACACGCGCTCCAATGCCCAGCGCGTGGCCGTTGGCGCGCGCAACGAAGACTCGCTTGCCGGATCCAGCCCCAGCTCCACGGCACGACCCGCCCACCGTTGCCGGTTCAACACGAGAATAGCAATGAGGTAGGGTCGCTGCTCACCGAGCACCAGGACCTGCTCGAACAGAGGATCGCCGGCGATCGCGGCTTCGAGGTCGGCGGGCGGGACCTTCTCGCCGGTGGAGGTGACGATGATGTCCTTGAGCCGCCCCTTGATGCGAATCAACCCGTTCTCGATCTGCGCGCGATCTCCCGTATGCAGCCAGCCGTCTTTTTCGAGCACCTTGGCTGAGTCTTCCGGACGCCCCCAATAACCGAGCATCACGCTGTCACTGCGTGCCAGGAGCTCGTCCTGCTCGCCGAGCCGCACTTCAACACCTGGCAGCGCGTGTCCGACAGACGAAGGGTCATTGCTCTCGAGAGTGTTTGAAGCGATCACAGGAGAGCTTTCCGTCAACCCGTAACCTTGTACAAGAGGTATTCCCAAGGCCAGCAGCGTTCGTGCGACCTCACTTGGGACTGCGGCCCCACCTGTCACGGCGGCCCGCAGACGCCCGCCAAACCGCGCACGAACCGGCCTGGCAATCAGCCAGTCGAGCATCACCAGCAATGCACGAGAGGCTAGCGACAAGTTCGGGCCACGACTTTGCGTGTGCTCAAAGCGACGCCATCCCAGGTCGGTCAGCAGCGCGAACAATCGCCTCCGCATGGCGCTCGTCCCGACTTTCTCCTGCACACCGGTGAACACCCGCTCATAGATCCGCGGCACAGACACCATCATCGTAGGACGGACTACGCGCATGTCGTCCATGAGAAGCGGGATAGATCGAGCAAATGCGACCGTCGCACCGGCGGCCATTGGCTGGTAATAACCAACCGTTCTCTCCAACGTATGGGACAAAGGCAGAAACGACAGATAAAGGTCGCCATCCTGCAGCGGCATGACGGCCTTGATCGCGTTAACGTTCGACACTACATTGCGATGGGATAGCATCACTCCCTTGGGCCGGCCTGTAGTACCTGAGGTGTACACGATAGCTGCCAGCGAATCAGGCTCCACGACCGTCCCGTTCTCGATCTGATCCGAATCGCGATCTAAGCAAGTCAGCCAGCTATCGACACAGCGCGCAAACTTCCCGTCCGGCCCATTCAGGTAGACCACCCGCCGCAAAGCCGGCATCCGCTCAACGAGTTTTTCCAGAGCAGCCCAACGCTCAGCAGAATCGACCAGCAGCAAGGAGGCGCCGCAATCACCGATGACGAACGCCAGATTCTCGGGATTGTCCACGACATGCAGGGGAACTGGCACAAATCCCAGCGACAGGGCTGCCTGATCCATACACACATGCTCGATGCTGTTCGGCACGAGAATTGCGATTCGAGCGCCTGTTGGCAGATCCTCCTGCTTCAATGCAGTGCGCCAGCGCAGCACACGCTGATGGATCTGGGCCCAGGAGTAGCTGATCCACTGTTGTGACTTAGCGTCGAACTGGCGGTAGGCTTCGCGCTCGGGCGTCAGGAGAACGCGCTCTCGGAACAGATCGTTAAGGGTCGTTGCAGCCACGTCGCATGATAATAGTGATTGTGCTGGAGGCGCTGAGGGTAAAGTACCTATGGAACACAGTTCAGAATCCATGACCGCGATGCGGCTGCACTCTGCCGGCTCGCCACTCTCACTCGATTCGGTCCCGAAGCCGGTTCCCGGCGACAACCAGGTCCTCATCGAAGTGCTAGCCTGCGGGGTCTGCCGCACGGATCTGCACGTGGTCGACGGCGAACTGCCCCATACGCCCCACCCCATCACACCCGGCCACGAGATCGTCGGCCGCATAGTCGACTGCGGGCCGGCTGTCGCCAACCTGCAGCCTGGAGACCGAGTTGGTGTGCCGTGGCTCGGATATACCTGTGGACGGTGCAGATACTGCCTGGCAGGCATGGAGAACCTTTGCGACAGCGCACGGTTCACCGGTTACACCCTGCATGGCGGGTACGCGCAATTCACAGTCGCCGATGCCCGCTATTGCCTGCCCCTGCCCGCAGGTTACTCGGACCTCGAGGCCGCGCCACTGCTATGCGCAGGCCTGATCGGATACCGCGCCTATCGAGCGGCGGGCTCGGGAACCCACCTGGGTCTCTACGGCTTTGGAGCAGCAGCGCATCTGCTTGCGCAGGTTGCGCACGCCGAAGGCAAAACTGTGTTTGCCTTCACGCGCCCAGGGGATCTGGAAAGTCAGGAGTTTGCGCGCAGATTGGGCGTGAAATGGGCGGGAGGATCGAACGAGTTGCCACCCGAGGAGTTGGATTCCGCAATCATCTTCGCCGCGGTAGGAGCGCTCGTACCGGCGGCTTTAAAAGCCGTGCACAAGGGCGGGCGCGTGGTCTGCGCGGGCATCCACATGAGTGATATACCGAGCTTTCCGTACGAGTTGCTTTGGGGCGAGCGCTCCATCTGTTCGGTCGCCAATCTGACGCGCGAAGACGGCGAGCAGTTCATGCAAGTCGCGGCACGAATTGACCTGCGGCCGAGCGTAGAGGAATTTGCGTTGACACAGGCGAATGAGGCTCTGTCCCGATTGCGAGAGGGACGCTTGACGGGCGCCGCCGTCCTGAGGCCATGAGTCGTTACAGACAGGCCGTACACTCGGAATCGGCACGCATCAGGGCCCGCACGTATCGAGGAGCCAGTCAGGCCCCGGCGCTTACCAGAAGCGCACCCGCCCGCTGTCGAGGTGTACGAAATCCGACTTCGGATAGAAACCCACGCCGCCGCGCTGCAGGCTCAAGGCAAGCTCACGCAGATTGCGCGTCGAAAATCCCCCGAGACGCACATCGATCGCCTGCCCCTGCATATGCAGGCTGTGCTCCGCCACGCCGCCTGAAGATTTGCGCAGTGTTGCGTTCGTCACCGGCGCCCGGTAGCCCGAGATCACCTGGTAGGGCTCATCCCGGTTCGCGAGCACCTGTAGATCGAACAGTATGTCCAGCACACGCGGATCGATGGGATGGACATCATCAGTGCGGAAGTCGCGCAGCAGATGATTGACGCGCTGCAGACTGGCTGTCCGGTAGGCGCCGCCTTCGAAATAAACGGTCGAGAGGGTCTCACCGGTGTGGGTGTGCACGAACGACAACGAGCGGCGCTCCATCGCCCGTGCGTAGGCCACCCCCAGAGGCGCCAGGCCCAGGGCCGCAAAGCCCACTCCCCGCAGGAAGTCCCGGCGCCTGACTACCGGGCGAATTCGACGGCCGCTGTCGTGGGACACGGTCTGCCACCTGCTTGAAATACCTTGCCAATAATAGCAGCACATTGATCCCCGGATCGAGATCCCGGGCACATATGACGGAAACTACGTACAGCGTGGTTCGTTACGCAGGGTATAGTTTTTTTGAATGAGCAACGCCGAGGATCATCGTGAGCGACCACTATCACGCCATCGTCTGGATCGACCACCAGCAAGCCAGAATTTTTCAATTCGACGCCGCGGACGTCGACTTCACGACCGTTAACAGTACTCACCCGCACCAACATATCCATCACAAGGCAAATTCCGGCGATAGTGGGCACGCGTCTGTTGACCGAGCCTTCCTCAAGCACGTCGCCGAAGGCCTGTCGAACGCTGGGATCCTGTTGATCACCGGACCTGCGAGTGCGAAGCAGGAGCTGGCCGCCTACCTCACCGAGAACGAGCCGAGCCTGGCCGCAAGAGTCGCGGGTGTCGAGCCGCTGGATCATCCCAGCGATGGTCAGTTGCTCGCGTTTGCCCGGAAGTTTTTCAAGGTCGACGATCGCAGGCGATCACAGCTGCGGCCTGGAATGCATCAGTAGCTCATACGGATGTCACTGACATGGACGCTGTAGTGCAAGCCTCGCTCACATCCGAGGAGCTTCGAAAGATCAACGCCTACTGGCGGGCGTGCAACTACCTCGCGGTAGGCATGATCTACCTGCGAGATAACGCATTGTTGCGGGAGCCGCTGAAACCGCAGCACATCAAAAACCGAATCCTCGGACATTGGGGCTCAGACCCTGGACAGTCGTTCACCTGGATACACCTGAATCGGTTGGTCAAGAAATACGACCTGCAGGTGATCTACGTATCAGGGCCTGGACATGGCGCGCCGGCAACGTTGGCCAACTGCTATCTGGAAGGGCACTACTCTGAAATCTATCCGGATTGCAGCCAGGATGAGGCGGGACTGCTGCGGTTATTCCGGCAATTCTCGTTTCCGGGCGGCATCGGCAGCCACTGCACCCCCGAGATGCCAGGCTCGATCCATGAGGGAGGGGAACTCGGATATAGCCTTTCGCATGCTTATGGTGCCGCGTTCGACAATCCGGACTTGATCGTCGCATGCATGGTGGGCGACGGCGAAGCGGAAACCGGCCCGTTGGCCACGGCGTGGCATTCCAACAAGTTCCTGAACCCGATTCGCGATGGGGCGGTTCTGCCGATCCTGCATCTGAACGGCTACAAGATCGCCAACCCCAGCATTCTTGCGCGGATCTCTCATGAGGAGCTCGAATACCTGTTCCGTGGCTATGGCTACACGCCCTATTTTGTCGAGGGCAGTGATCCCGACACCATGCATCGGCAGATGGCTGCCACGATGGAGAAGTGCGTCCTCGAGATCCGTTCCATTCAAAGGCAGGCGCGCGACGCGGGCTCATTCGAACGTCCCCGTTGGCCGATGATCGTGCTTCGATCGCCGAAGGGTTGGACCGGTCCCAAGCAGGTCAATGGCCATAAGGTCGAGGACTTCTGGCGTGCCCATCAGGTTCCGGTTCTTGATCCGGCAACGAATCCCCACAGCCTGAAGATCGTCGAGGACTGGATGCGCAGCTATGGGCCAGAAGGGCTCTTCGATGCATCCGGCACGCTCATGGCGGAGCTGCGGGAATTGCCGCCAAAAGCGGCTCGCCGCATCAGTGCGAATCCTCACGCCAATGGCGGTCTGCTGCGCAAGCCGCTCGACCTCCCATCGTTCGAGGATTACGCGGTCGAGGTCAAGGCTCCGGCCCAGGATTACGTATCCCCGACGGCGACGCTCGCAACTTTCCTGCGCGATGTGATGAAACGGAACATGACGACGTTTCGTGTCTTCGGGCCCGACGAGACCGCCTCCAACAAGCTCGATGGTATCTACGCAGCTTCGAAGAAGACTTGGATCGCGCAATACAAGCCGGAGGATGCAGACGGCACCGAGATCGCGCCCGACGGCCGTGTCATGGAGATGCTGAGCGAGCATACGCTCGAGGGATGGTTCGAGGGTTACGTTCTCACCGGCCGGCACGGCTTCTTTTCCACCTATGAGTCCTTCGTTCATGTGATTGATTCGATGTTCAACCAGCACGCGAAGTGGCTGGAGAAGTCAAAGCAGGAGCTCGGATGGCGCGCCCCCATCTCATCCATCAACTTGTTGATCACCTCCTTGGTGTGGCGCCAGGATCACAATGGCTTCACGCATCAGGACCCGGGCTTTCTGGACGTTGTAACCAACAAAAGCCCCGACGTCGTTCGCATCTATCTGCCACCCGATGCCAACTGCCTCCTGAGCGTCGCGGATCACTGCTTGCGCTCGAAGGATTACTACAATGTGATCGTCGCGGACAAGCAGCCGCACCTCACCTTGCTCGACATGGACGCAGCGGTAAAGCATTGTACAAAGGGCGTTGGCATCTGGGATTGGGCGAGCACGGATGCTGGCAGCGACCCCGACGTCGTGATGGCTTGCGCCGGTGATATTGCGACCATGGAGGCCCTGGCGGCGACGGCCATTCTGAGGGAGAGATTCCCTGACCTGAAGATCCGCTTCGTCAATGTGGTGGATCTATTTCGCCTCATGCCCGAGTCGGAGCATCCGCACGGCCTTTCGGATCGGGATTTCGACTCCCTCTTCACGATCGACAGGCCGGTCATCTTCAATTTCCACAGCTATGCATCACTGATTCACAAGCTGGCCTATCGCCGCAGGAATCACGCGAACTTCCATGTCCGCGGGTACAAGGAGAAGGGCAACATCAACACCCCGCTGGAGTTGGCTATCATCAACCAGGTTGACCGGTTCAATCTGGCCATCGACGTCATCGATCGTGTGCCTCGGCTGCAGAGAACGGCAGCCAACGTGAAGGATTGGCTGAAGGACCAAATCGTCAATCATCTGAATTACGCCCACGCAGAAGGCATCGACAAGCCAGAGATTCGCGACTGGACGTGGCCGCGCGAGCAGTAGCAGGCTCGCTGCGACGCGACGTCGGACACCCGCTTAACCGCGCTGGGCGCTACGCCCGGGATGTGACGAGATCCGGCAACCTTGCACGGCCATAAGCTGTAGCTCATGTGCCGACTATGTGCGCGGATGGGCGGGATATCCGACCGACTGTGCGAATAGCACGCGCTGTTCCACCCGTAAACCCAGCCTTCGGGCGAGGTCGGTTCTATGACAATTATGGAACCAGGCCGCCAGCCCCTCGGCGGCGGCGAACAAATACACATTGCCTGCTATCAGGCCGGTATCGACATAGTAGTACGACATCTGAACTTCAGGGTCCTGCAACCCAGGGTCGTGAAACCCAGTCGCATGGGTGAGTCGGTCAACGTCGGCGACGTAGATTAATTGAACGGGTGCCTTCGCTTCGACGCCTGGCTGACCGGGAGTGAGAGCGCCGCCGCGCAGATCTTCCCCGACGATAGGCGTCAACCGGCAGTTGACTCCATCGTACAAATACACGCCCGACTCGATGGCGACGTAGAGGTCGATCTCCTGCGCGTTACTGGCCGAAGCGGCGGTTCGGCCTCGGAACCCGAACGGACCAGCCTTGCGATTTAAGCCGCATGCGGCCCACAGGAGATTCGAAAGTTCCTGCAAAGGCAATGGCGCCGCACTTATCTCCCGCGTGGTCCTTCGCAGTTCCAACGCGTCGAAGACCGAGGTAGCTCGGCCCTTCGCTGGAATGGGGAGCTGGATGGCAACCGGATGCCGAGTTTCACTCGCCAATGGAGACATTTCGCTTGCCTTACATGAGACAGCGTGTCACGCACGCGGTACGTCCAGCAGCTCTGCATCCATCGGGGCCCCTCGGACGGGTGCGGATCGTTCCCGTTGGAAGTCAAGCCGCGCAGTTGGTTTCTTCCCCGTGACCGAATGCGGGAACGGTGTCATAAATGCGATAACTTGTGGATTGCGCACTTCATTGGAACCTTTTAGCTCGTGCCCCCGTCTCGCGCTATTGTGGACTCTACTTAGCCTCACACCAGGCATCGGCTACAAACAGTCCGGCCGACGGCAGCGCCTCCGGCCCGAAGCCGCGTTGCACGCGTATACGTACATGTTCGGATCCGCCGACCAGGCGCGACGTGTAAGATCCTTTGGAAGACAGGAGCACGCCCATGCGTCGTTTCCCACAGCGCATGCCCGGCCGTTGCAGAGTTTCAATCGTCCCGACTTCGTCGGTCTTGCCGACTGCCTGTCGCGCCTGGGGCCCTAAGCGGTTCGTTTGTCCCGGAAGACCGCCATGCAGAATGTGGTGTCACACATCCATCGTACACACCGATCCGGCTGGCTGCGCGCAGCCGTCCTTGGCGCGAATGACGGGGTGCTTTCAATATCCAGCTTGATGCTCGCCGTTGTGGCTGCGAACGCGGGGACAAGGGAGGTATACGTCGCAGCGTTGGCCGGACTCATTGCCGGCGCGCTGTCGATGGGCGCAGGCGAGTATGTTTCGGTCAGCTCACAGGCGGACACCGAGAGCGCCGACATCGAGATTGAAAGGAAGGCATTGCGGAGCGACTATGAAGCCGAGCACGCGGAGTTGCGCGACATCTACGTCCGTCGGGGACTCGATCAAGAACTGGCCGGCCGCGTGTCGCAGCAGCTCATGAGTCATGATGCTCTCGCAGCCCATGTGAAGGACGATATTGGCATCACAGAAGTGATGGCCGCTCGACCGCTGCAGGCAGCCGCGGCCTCAGCCCTTAGCTTCGCGCTCGGCGGTATCGTCCCGCTGTTCGCGAATGTACTTGCTCCCAGTCGAATGCGTGTGCCTTTCATTGCGGCAGTTTCGCTCGCATTTCTCGCGGTACTGGGCGCCATGGCTGCACGCGCCGGCGGCGCTCCAATCCTGCGCGGTCTGGCGCGTGTTTTAGCGTGGGGTGCCGTGGTAATGGCTGTCACCGGACTTGCCGGCACGCTCGTCGGCGCGTTGCTGTAGTTCAAGATACCCAGCTCGGCGCCTTGCCCGTCGATTGCGAGCGCGTGGAGGTCTAAAATGAGTGCACTTCAACGCAGGTGTATCGCTGACTATCTCTCCCGCTTGAAGCCGAGCGGCTCATGAGGTGAGCCGTAGTCAGACCACTAGTGTTGATTGCAACCTCCACTACCTCACGATCCCGGACTTCCAGCCGCACGGCATCCGCAGGACTCATGTGAATATGGCGCAGCGCGCAAACGACGCCCGATCCGAGCACAATCTTCCCGCGGACCTTCAAGGGTGATCCCTGGCGTTGCGCCCAAGTCACATGACAGGCGCAACGGCGCTACGAGCCCGAGTAGGCAGAAGGCGAGCTGGCTCTCGGCCATTCAAATACGTACAATTCCGCTCTGTCCGGAGTTACTTTGCGCCATCAAGATAACACTCAGCATCAACTCTATAGGCGGAAGGAGTGTTGCGATGCAACGTCAACTAACGGTTTCGCCCGCTGTTGTTCTCGTCGCGTTTCTTTGCCTCCAATCCGGGATGGCATTTGCGGTACCCAGCTTTGCACGCCAGACGGGAATGGCTTGCGAGGCGTGCCACACGGTGTTTCCGGAGCTCACGCACTTCGGACGAGTGTTCAAGGCAAGCGGTTATGTTCTCGACAACGTCAAGCAGGTACGCGACGTGGATTCAAAGAGGGCTCAGCTCCTGGAGCTCGCGCAGACACCTCCGCTGTCCATCATGCTTCAAGTGTCCTACACACAATTGAAGACGGCCCTTCCGGACCTGGCGAATGCTGACGTTCCGGGCGAGGCGCAGAATGGGACGGCCGCCTTTCCACAGCAGTTGAGCTTGTTTTACGCTGGAAAGATCGCCCCGCACTTCGGTGCATTCGTCCAGATCACATACGCGAACGACAGCGGCACGATAACCATTGACAACACGGACCTTCGCTTCGCCGACACGAAGATTCTCCCGAACGACCAAAGCCTCATTTACGGTCTATCGTTGAACAACAATCCAACGGTGCAGGATCTTTGGAACACCACGCCCGCGTTCGGATTCCCCTATGCGGCAAGCAACGCGACGGTATCCCCTCTGGCCGCAACGACAATCGACGGCGGGCTCGCACAAGATGTGGCTGGATTGAGCGCGTATGCATTCTGGAACGAGTCGGTCTACGCGGAAATCGGCGGCTACCGCTCCGCCAAGCAGGCAGCGACCAACGAACTGACCGGTGCGGCAGGTCCCCTCGATGGAACCGTCTCGAATGTAATCCAGGGCGTCTCGCCCTACTGGCGCGTCGCTTACGAGCATAACTGGGGCCGGCATTCTCTCGAAGCTGGATTGTACGGTGCGGACTTCAAACTGCTTCCCGGCGGCAACGCGGGTGCCGCCTCACCCCTGAGAGGGCCCGTAAATCGGTTCAGAGACGTGGCACAGGATATTCAGTATCAGTTCCTCGGGGAAGCGGACCTCGTGACACTCGAGGCAACCCGAATTCACGAGACCATGAGTCTCGATGCGAGCTTCGCGTCCGGTGCGTCCGCAAACCCATCCGATACCCTGACTACCTTCCGGGCGTGGGTGACCTACTACCACAGGCACAGAATCGGCGGGACGCTCGCTTACTTTTCAACCACCGGGCGCGCCGACACAACAATATATCCAGCAGCTGATCCCGGCACTGGGGGCACCATCACGAGCGCGAACGGCTCACCCGACACCCGCGGGTGGATCGCGGAGCTCGATTACCTTCCGTGGCTCAATACGAAGCTGACACTGCAATACACAAAGTATTCCAAGTTCAACGGCGGCAGCGGGAATTACGACGGAGTCGGGCGCAACGCCTCCGACAATGACACGCTCTACCTGCTTCTTTGGTTCTCATACTGAGGTGCTGCGATGAAATTCCTTGCATGTGATCGGCAGCGACATGCAGTGCCGCAGAACGGCCGGACTCTCATGTGCTGGGCGGCCATATCTGTACTGGCTGGCGCGGCGCCAGGGGCCTTTGCGAACGATCCCGAGAGCAGCTCCACGACATACGCCCGCCACTTGGCGATAGGTGTATGTGGAGCTTGCCACGGCGCTCGTGGCAACAGCACGCAGCCCAAATTCCCCCGCCTTGCGGGTCAGAACGCCAACTATCTGCGAGCCCAGCTCAAAGCCTTCCGCGAGCAGTCGCGCGGAGATCCGGATGCCATCGGTTATATGTGGGGCATGGCCGGCCAATTGGATGACAGTACGATAGACGCACTCGCCATGTACTACTCTGCCCAGCGGCCGGAACCCGGAGGCAAGCGCAACTCCCTGGAGGTTGAGCGCGGAGGCGAGATTTACCAGCACGGCATCGAGTCGGAGGGTGTGCCCGCCTGCGCGGGCTGCCATGGCCCCGAAGGTCACGGATCGGGGGACTTTCCGCGATTGTCGGGACAACACGCGCAATACGTGCTGAAACAACTCGGGTCATTCCAGAGCAACATGCGCAACGTCGCTGTGATGCACGGTGTGGCACAGAATCTGCGAGTCGCAGAAATGGAATCGGTCGCCGCCTACCTGGAAACGCTACCTTGAAACGAACCGCCTCGGATCGTCGCGGACAAGCAGCCGCACCTCACCTTGCTCGACATGGACGCAGCGGTAAAGCATTGTACAAAGGGCGTTGGCATCTGGGATTGGGCGAGCACGGATGCTGGCAGCGAACCCGACGTCGTGATGGCTTGCGCCGGTGATATTGCGGCCATGGAGGCGCTGGCGGCGACGGCCATTCTGAGGGAGAAATTCCCTGACCTGAAGATGTGGGTGGTTGTCGATATTCGGAAAGGCCGTGCAACACCGTCTTCAATTTCCAAATTCGGCTGCGGCGCGTTGAAGGTAAATCGCAGCGCGCCGCAATGCCTGCATTTGGCGAGAACCTTGCCAGCTAATGCGCAAGACACTAGCGCAAGTAGGCTTCTGTAGCGTATCGACGCATCATCCGATGGCTGTTGAAATACGTTGCGTTCTTGGTAATCGCACCCTTCATGACTTGCATCCAGCCATGCGCCTTGTCGCCGTCGCCGTAGAACAACGGCAACACGACCCGATCGAGCTTCTCATACAGAGAAGTGGCATCGTCCACTGACCACCCGGTCAGACCTTCGATGCAGCCCTCGATCCACCACCCGTCGGGAACCGACAGGCTCGGTACTCCATTGAACGCCGCTTTCATGCCGCTCGTGCCCGAGGCCTCGAACGGCGGAAGCGGAGTGTTGACCCAAGTGTCACAGCCCGCGACCAGCAGCTGGGCGAGCGCCACGTCGTAATTCGGCAGATAGACCACCGGAATCGCTCCGCGCAGCGCACGAGCCCGCTCGTGCAATAAGCGGATCAATCTCTTGCCCTCCTCATCGTGGGGATGTGCTTTCCCCGCCAGAATAATCTGCAAAGGGCGCTGGCGTGCGATGGCCTTCAGACGCTCGATATCCGAAAACAGAAGGTCGGGGCGCTTGTATGCAGTCATGCGCCGCGCGAACCCGAGCGTAGCGATTGTCGGACTCAAGGCGACGCCCGTGAGGTCCCGGATCCGATCGATAAGCGCCTGCTTGGCGGCAGCATGCGCCTCTGCGATCGCAGCATCGGGAATCGTGTCGGCCCTCGTGAGAAGCTCAGGTTCGTGACACCAGCCTGGTACGTGGCGATCAAACAGCGCACGGAAGGATTCGGCCGTCCATGTATATGGATGCACGCCGTTCGTAATTGCGCGCACCTGATAGCCCGGATACATCCCGGATGAGACTTCCGCATGGCGCTTGGCTACGCCGTTAACGAAGTCACTCACGGCCAGAGCGAGCCGAGTCATGTTGAGACAGTCCTGTCCGGCCAGCCCGCGGAGCAGCTCGAAATCGATGGGTCCCGGAACACCGTTGAAGGTAATTCCTCGAGAGGGTCTTTGATCGTGATTCGCGTACGCACTACTTGCGAACAACCGGGCCACGAGATCGTATGAGAACCGGTCGTGGCCGGCTTCAACAGGGGTATGTGTCGTAAATCGACACAGCTCACGAACGCGCGGCAGATCGTAAGGAGACTCTCCCTCGCGCAGATCCTCCGCCGGATAGGTATGGCGGCGTAGAAGCTCAATGCCGAGCAAGGCAGCATGCCCTTCATTCATATGGTACGCGCTGATCCGGAAGCCCAGCGCGTGCAGGATCCGCGCACCACCCATTCCGAGCACCATTTCCTGCTTCAGCCGGTACGCTTCGTCACCTCCGTATAGATAGTGGGTGATCTGCCTGTCCTGTGGCTCATTTTCCGGCAAATCCGTGTCCAGCAAGATGACTGGAGCCCGTCCACCCATGTGGCTTTCGACGACGTAGAGCCAAGCGCCCAGCCACACGGCGCGGTCCTCGATGCGGACAGCCACCTTGGCGTCCAGCTGGCGCGCCCACCGAAGCGGTTCCCAGGCTGCCGCATGCTCCGTTTGATTTCCGCTTGCGTCGATTTCCTGTTGGAAATAACCCGCACGGCTCACCAGCGTGACTGCCACGAGAGGTAGCTCCAGATCCGCAGCGGAGCGCAAAGTGTCGCCCGCGAGGACTCCCAAACCGCCCGCATAGGTCGGAATCTCATTGCGCAGGGCGATCTCCATCGAGAAATAAGCGACGCGCGGTCCCTGCAGAAATTCGCCCAGCACTACACACCTCCCAATTGCACGATGGCGATCATCTTCCTGAATCTGGAGAGAGCGACGGTGAAAAACAGTAAACCAATGCCCGCCGTGGCCACGATCTCATTGGCAACGGAGCTGACATCCGCCCCTCGATAGAGGATCGCCAGGGACGAATTGACGAAATGCGTCGCCGGGGAAAGCTGCATCACGGATTGCAGCCACTCCGGCATGCTATCCAGCGGTGTCGCGCCCCCCGAGAGCATGTTGAGTACGAGATACACCAGGAATGCGAGCAGGCCGAATTGCGGCATGGAGCGGGCGATCGTGGCCAGGAGGATTCCCAGTGATGTGACCGAGAACAGATAAACGATGGCATCCAGGACAAACAACGCGATGGAGCCGGCGATCGGCACCTGTAAGAGACCCTGGACTACGATCCACAGGGACAGTGTCGCGAAGACTACGATCGCGAAGCCGTTTGCGGCCACTTTGGCGAGCATGATGTCGCTCGGGCGCAAGGGCAACACGAGCAGATGCTCGATCGTGCCATGCTCGCGCTCGCGCACGACGGCGGCACCTGAAAGTATGATCGCGAGCAGCGTGATGTTATTGATGATTTGCGCCACACCAAGGAACCAGGTGTCGGACAGATTGGCGTTGAATTTTGCACGCACGATCAGCCGCACCGGTGGCTGCGCTGCTTTCGGAGCATTGAAGAATCGTGCAATCTCACTGGCGAAGATCTCATTGATATAAGCAGCACCTCGTCCAGCCTGACTCATCGCTGTGGCGTCAATGTTCACTTGCAGGGCTGGTTGGCGACCGGATTGAATGTCTGCCTCGAAGCGCGGCGGAATATCAACTATGAACGTAAACCGGCCGGCGTCCATGGCGGCGTCGATTTCCGCGGAGTCAAGGTAGCGCGGGGCCTGGAACAGCGGCGGCAGAAGCGCATCTCCCAGGCGAGCCGAGAGCGCGGAGCGATCTTCGTCAACGATCGCGACCGCCGCATTCCGCAACTCCATGCGTGCGCCCTTCGCCGGACCGTAGACCGCGTACGTGAACGCATAGATGATCAGCCCAAGAAGCGCAAAGTCGCGCGACAGGCTCGCCAGCTCCTTCAGGGCCAACCGGTAGATGCTGCGCACCCTGTTCATATCTCAGGACTCTTGTGCCGGCAACGCTGCGCGGGCAAACAGCGTCACCACCACGGCGATCAGTGCGAGTGCCAACAGATCCCAACCGACATCTGAGAGTCCCAGGGCCTTGGTAAATGTTCCCAGGCCCAGATGCAGGAAGTAAGTGCTCGCGAATGCGCCTCCGATGGCCTGCGCGTCGCTCGACAGCGAAGACACGGGAGTGATAAACCCGGAATACTCGATGGCGGGCACGGTCGTGATGATCGCCGTTGCAAAGATCGCCGCAATCTGGGTCTTCACGAAGTTGGAGATGAGCAAACCGAAGGCCGTACTCGAAATGACGTAGAACACTGCCCCGACCGTGAGTGCCACCAGGCTGCCCTTCACCGGGACACCGAACAACCAGACCGCAAGAGCGAGCAGGATCACGAAGTTGACCAGCCCTACCCCAACATATGGCAGCTGCTTACCTAGCAGGAATTCCAGTTTCGTGGTGGGCGTGACATGGAAGTTCACCATGGAGCCAAGCTCTTTCTCTCTGACCACCCCCAGTGCCGTCATGATGGCCGGCATGAACAGCAGGAGCATCATCATAGTGCCTGGAACGACCGCGAAAACACTGCGGAAGTCCTGGTTGTACCTGAATCTCGCCTCGACTCTGGCGGGCAATGTAGATTCCTGGCCAGCGCGCGAAGAGTGCCGTGTGAGTTCACCGAGATACATCTCGTGCACTCCTTCTACATAGCCGCGAGTGGTCTCGGCACGAAAAGGAAACGCGCCGTCCACCCATACCGCGACTTCAGGAGAGCGCCCTGCCTTGAGGTCACGCCCAAATCCGGGTGGTATTTCGATGACGAATCGCAGTTCACCGTCGCGCATGCGCGTCTCGAGATCGGCAGCATTCTTCACGTCCCGGTGCGACGTAAAATACCGGGAGCTCGAAAATCCTTCCAGGTAGGACCTGCTTTCGGCCGTTCGATCGTAGTCGAGAGAGGCGTAGGAAAGCCGTTCAACGTCGAACGTAATTCCATACCCGAATACGATCATGAGCACGATTGGACCCAGAAGAGCGAAGGCGAGGCGAATAGGGTCGCGCCAAATCTCCATCCACTCGCGGCGCGAGTAGGTCCACAACCGCGAGAAGGTGAATCCCGTTCGGCGGCGCTCATGCGACCCAGACAATGCAAGCGCCGGGCGCGCATCAATATGGCCGCCGGCGCCAGGTTTGGAACCCGTTGCGCCTGCGAGTTGATCGAGACGCGCGATGAAGGCGTCCTCGAGACTAGAAGCCCCCGTATCGCGAATGATATCGGCTGGCGCGCCCGTCGTCAGAATCCTTCCCTCGAACATCAAAGCAATGCGATCGCAGCGCGCGGCTTCATTCATGAAGTGAGTGGAAATGAAGATGGTTACACCCCGATCACGGGCGAGTTCCAGTAGCAGGTGCCAGAAATGATCCCGTGCCATGGGATCGACACCCGAGGTCGGCTCGTCGAGGATCAGCAACTCCGGCTCGTGAATCAGTGCCACCGCCAGGGAGAGCCGCTGACGCACACCCAGGGGCAGGTGCTCCGCACCTTCGTCGAGGTACTGACCCAGTCCGAACCGCTCCACCAGGTAGCTGGTTCGAGTGCTCGCGATCTGCGGGGTGAGATGAAACAGGTGTGCATGCAACTGCAGGTTCTGCCGTACCGTAAGCTCCGAATACAGGGAAAACGACTGCGACATGAATCCCACGCGCGAGCGCAAGCTCAGGTCGCGCACGTCAACAGGCTGACCCAACAGTCGGGCCGTGCCACTGGAAGCCGGCAACAAACCGGTCAGCATCTTCATCGTGGTCGTCTTGCCACAACCGTTGGGGCCGACGAAACCGAAGATCTCGCCCTTGCGGATGCCGAGATCTATGGCATCGACAGCGACAAAATCGCCGAACCTGCGCGTCAGGCCGTGGGCCTCGATTGCCAGTGCAGATTGGTTTGATTCAGGATTTCCCACCCGCACCTGCGACCAGTCTTCCGCAACACCTCCCAGCAATCGCGCGTACACCTGCTCGAGACTCGCAGCCTCCCATTGCCGCTTCAACTGTACCGGCGAGCCCGCCGCCAATACCTGGCCGGCGCTCATCACTACGAGCTGATCGAAATTCTCTGCCTCGTCGAAATACGCCGTTGCAACCAGAATGGTCAGGTCCCGGCGGCGAGTGCGTATGCCTGCGATCAGCTCCCAGAATTGCCGCCGCGACAAGGGATCAACGCCGGTCGTCGGCTCATCGAGAATGAGCAGATCCGGATCGTGGATCAATGCGCAACACAGCCCGAGTTTCTGCTTCATGCCTCCGGAGAGCGCGCCGGCCGGTCGGCCGGGAAACTCTCCGAGCCCGACAGCCTGCAGCAGCTCGGCAATCCGCTGTTTGCGGGTATTGGCGTCGAGGCCAAACAGGCGCCCGAAAAAATCCGCGTTCTCGAACACCGACAGACTGGGGTACAGATTGCGCCCCAGCCCCTGAGGCATGTACGCGATGCGGGAACAGACGCGCCGCCGGTGGTCGGCATCCGCCATGTTTCCACCGAGCGTTTCCACCGATCCCGACTGGATCTTGCGTGAGCCCGCAATCAGCGAGAGCAGGCTGGACTTGCCCACGCCGTCCGGACCGATGAAGCCGATGAGCTCGCCTGCAGGAATTTCCAGGCTTACATTCTTCAGGGCGATTGTTTTCTTATACTGCAGCTGGACCCGGGACACACGGGCGGCCCATGCCGGGGAGCTCATAACGCAGGTAGCCGAATCGCAAGCGCATCTGGCCAGGCAGCATGCGGGTCGACTTGCACATAGCCGGTGCCGGGTACGCCAGCCTTCACATGAGTCCAATGCTGCCGTAGCAGCTGTGGATCGAGCTGGGCCTTGACCCGGAAGACGAACTTCTGGCGTTCTGTCGCGGTCTCTACCGTTTTCGGCGTGAACTGTGCCTCAGTAGCGACGAACGTGATTCGCGCGGGCACCACATACTCGGGGATGGCGTCGAAGACGAGCCGCGCCTGAGCACCAATGGCAAGCTTGCCGGCACTGTCTTCCGGCAAGAACAAGGTCATGTAGACATCTGCAAGGTCGAGCATGCCAACAACCTTGCCGCCGGCTGGAAGAACCTCTCCGGGCTGCGCAAGTCGGTATTGGGCACGCCCGGCTGTGGGGGCGCGCAAGACGCTGTCTTCGACATCCGCCTTGATCCTATCGATGGTTGCTCCAGCAGCCTCTATGGCGGCCTTGGCCACGGCCACTTGGGAAACAGCCGCAGTCAGGGTCGCAGAGGCAACATTGACCTGTGCCTGATCCGTGTCCAATTTCTCGGTGCTGATGAAATGGCCCTGCACCAGCTGTTGTGAGCGGCGCAGAATGCTCTGCGCCAAAGCCAACTCATTGCGTCTTTGCTCGACCACGGCATTGGCCGTGTTCAACGCCATCCGAGCGCGACTGGCGTCCGCCTGAGCCTCGCGCAGCTGTGCCCGCAAAACAGTCGTATCCATTCGGGCAACGATCTGCCCGCGCTCAACGAAATCGCCTTCCTGCAGCAATACTGCCTCTATACGACCGGCCAGCTTTGTAGAGATGTCAATTTCCGTCGCCTCGAGTCGCCCGTTCGAGGAAACGATACCAGCTGGTAACGGCTTGTTGGACAGCCGCGTGTGGACGTACACCCCGACAACTCCAGCGAGGAGAGCTGCAAGTAGCAGCCAACGGACGGCAATGCGCCACCGCGAGCGTCTCGCGATCGTCGTGATCACCGGCTCGATGTCCGCGACAATCGGTCCGCTCCCGACGAAGCCGACTGGGCGCAGGTCCGTGGCCGGCTGCGCGTCCTGAAGTGTAGGCGCGGGAAGTGTAGTAAACGTCGGCATTAGCAATCCTTACTGCTGCAAGTGCAGATCATCCTGCGAGCGCGTTCGCGAGCACCGTACCGAGCATCAATAGGATGACGCCGATGAACACGGCGAAACTGATGTGACGCGAATGGAGTTTCATAGGGTGCCCGACACGACAAACGCAGGACGCGCATGCGATTCGCCGACCGGGCTGCGATAGGCATTCGGCTTGACAAGTATGAAATCCGAGTCCAGCGCCTCGACGAGCCGCGAAGTGAGAGTACCCACCTGCGCCGTATACCCTGGCTGATGAGTCAATGCCCCGAGCAAAATGGCGTCGTAGGCACGACGCTTCGTGAACCCAGGCAGACTGACTTCAGGATTGCCGGCCAGAACGTGCACACGGGGTGCCGTATCAGACACCTGCTGAGCAAGCTCCTGAAGCGACCGGCCTCCGCTCTCGCGCTCCGCGTCTCGCAGCTCGATAGGCTCGGCATACACGATATCGAGCTCGCCTCCGGCGCATCCCACCAGAACTTGGGCGGCATCCAGGATACCCCTCGCAAGCCCCGCGCTTTCGGCTGCTGAGACATCGATCGCAGCTGCAAATCGAGGCGGATTTTTCCACGGTCGGCCTCGAGTGAGCATCAAAGTCGCGGGGCAGGTCCGCATGAGTTGCCAGTCGGTGGTGTCGAAAGTCACCTGGGATCGGCCTTGGAATCGGGCGGCGTTCTTGATCACGAGGTCGGAGTGTTCACGCATCACCTTCCGTACGATCGCCTCGTACAGAGGGCTTTCACATGCGGTGTCAATCGTGATGGATACATCTGGAGCCGCTGCCGCCTGTTTGAGCGCCTCGAGATACTGATGCGTGTCTACCGAGCAAGCTCGGCGCGCCTCCTCGACTCCCGCGGGCACGTAGGCCTGCGAAAGCGCGTACCCGCGCTCGGCATCACACATGAACAAGTCGATACGCGCGTCAAATTTGCGCGCCAGACGGATGGCCTTAGCCAACGCGTCCGCGGCTGCGGAGCTGCGATCGACCACCACCAAAATAGAGCTGACAGGCTGCATGACGAATCCCTCTTCTTTCCCCTACGCAGCAGACTGGCAGTCCACGGACGAGTGCTCAATCCGCAATTACCACGATGGCCTACGCAGTTGTCGTGCTTTGCTCGCATTTGGACTGCTGGGCGACGATGCCAGCAATGCTGAATAGCTTGAAGGACAGCTGCGCAATAAGGTCGTCGGTCGAGACGAGGCCCACGGGGATGCCGTCCGCCGACACGATTGGAGCTCTCCGCACGTGTCCAGCCGCACGTTAAGAGCCATACGTATAGATCCTCATTCCAGGCAGTCCTGCCCTGGCGGAAGATCTGTCAGATGGACCAAATCCCCGCCGTCGCCGCTGCGCCCGACCCGGAGGCCTCGCTGCTTCTGACCAATATCGATACTGCCATGCGCGAACTGGCGTCCGCGCGCGACGGCAATGACGACGCGCTGCTCCTGCACCGCTTGGAATCGGCACTCCATACTTATGGTTCAGTGAAACACTTGCTGCCGAAGCTGAACTTAGGCGCGCAGCCGCGAATACTGGTGGAGGCGCATCTCTCGGCCCTGCGAGCATGCATCATTCACGCCGAAGAGTTAGCTCGCTGAAACGACGCCGGAATACTCGTTTACAGTTATGCCCTACATCGCAATCGCGATGCTAACCCATTGGCATGAACAGAAACGCCTCCACGTCGTGTTCGGCAGCCAGCCAATCATCAAGCTCCTGGCCGGGGCGACACCCGCGGTGCAGAAAGCGAAAGTAGGCAGCCTCCTTGACCATACGCTCCCGCCAGGCCCGCTCGGCGAGCGGGCAAGGGTCCGGTATCACAGTCGTACCGTCGTTTCGGAACTCCGAACTTGCCGTGCATTGTGAGCCTGCCAACATGGCGCTGACCTCCAAGTGCTGAGGCTTCCATCGTGCGACCGCGATCACGCGAACGCCATAAGTACTGTTCGCAATTGGCGGCAGGCTGCGGTCAATTAGACTCCTTTGGCATTGTTACAACAGGCGCGATTGAAGTGCCACCAAAGGAGAATATGAGTATGAAACCGATCATCACGCTGTTGAGCGCCGGCATCGCCGCCGTTGCCCTCTCAGGAAGCGCCTGGGCCGCCGATACCGATGCGCTTGATACGGTAAAGATCGAGGCTGCTAAAACGCCCGCCGATCACGAAGCGATTGCCAAGGCCTATGAGGCGGAGGCGATTCGTTTCGAGAAGATGGCTGAAATGCACAAGAGCCTCGCGCAGACCTACACCGGTCAGGGTGGCAGCAAGCCGTGGCACGCGGCACAGGCGAAGCACTGTAACGCTGTAGGAGCCAGCTTACAGACCGCCGCCAAGGAGAGCCGAGAGCTGGCAGCGTCGCATCGCAAGATGGAGAAAGCGAAGAGCGAGTAGGACTCGCTCGGCGCGAACGGCAGGGAGGGAGCCGCACCGAGGGTGGCTCCCCTCCCGACCGGGCCTGTGACGGCGACCGGATTTATTGGCGATCGCGCGGCTCTCGATTCAGCACCAACAAGGTGCCGCGATGCGCGCCGGTGAACAGATCCAGAAAGGCGTGGGGCAACCGCGCAAATCCTTCGCGCAGATCTTCGTGGCGCACAACTTTGCCCTCCTCCACCCAGCGCATGAGCTCGCCGCGCGCCAAATCCGCCTCGGCAATGAAGTCCCCCGTGACGAAACCTTGCAGTCGCAGGCGTTTGTAAACCACCTGCATCATGTCGCGCGGGCCCGCGGCCGGCCTGTCGCCGTCGTAGGCGGACACTTGCCCGCACAGCACGATGCGTCCGTGGACGGCCATGCGATCCACGAGTATCTGCAACAAAGGGCCACCCACGTTGTCAAAGAACACGTCGACGCCTGTTGGCGCCAGCTCGCGAAGCCGCTGCGCGACATCGTCTGTTTTGTAGTCGATTACATGGTCGAGGGCGGCGATATCGCTTAGCCACGCGCATTTCTCAGGGCCACCGGCAATGCCAATCACGCGGCAGCCGATCATCTTCCCAATCTGTACCGCCATAGATCCCACCGAGCCGCTTGCGCCAGACACGACTAGTGTTTCAGCCGGTTTGGGCTCGCCGACTCTGAGCAGACCAAAGTACGCCGTAAGACTATTGAGGCCAAAGACACCCACGGCGTCACTCGGCGAGACACCGGACGGCACGGGCAACATCGGTATCGCCGAGGCATCGGGTGTCAGGACCGAGTAGTCCTCCCAGCGCGACACACCGACCAACAGTGTGCCCTCTGTAAAGCGAGGATGCGCTGAGCGAAGAACGCGCGCGCACGCCGGGCCGACAACGGGCGCATCGAGTGTCATCGGCGCACGATAACTGCGCTCAGCATCATTCATCCAATTGCGCATCGTGGGCGCGCAGTTAAACACCACATTGCGCACCAGCACTTCGCCGGGCTGTGGCTGGGGCGCGGTGTATTCGTGCTCCCGATAGGCGAAGTTGTCGAGCGTCAGCGCCCCGACTGGACGAGTCTTGAGCAGCCACTGCCGATTGCAGGTGATAGGGTGATTCATGCCACGCCGCCGATCTAAGATAGCCAGCATATCGACCGTCCGGTCGGTTTTCAAACAGGATTTACGCCCGGTCAACCCGAGCCGCGTAACAGCCGCGCTTCGCGTAGTGGATATGCAGATACTGCACATCACGATTAGCAAGAAGACGGTCCATCAGCTCTTCCGCATGCGTACCCTCAGTCACGTCGGCGTCAACCATCATATGGCTGGCGCTGAACGCGCGGATGGACAGCAGCCGCTGGCGGATCGGTGCCGGAATTACATCAACTTCGTCGAATGTGGCGACTGAGTTCTCGGCTACATAGATGGCGTGTCCCGAGTGGTACGGCGAAGCAGCTGGCTGATGCACGTAGTTAAGAAGCAGTAGCCGCTCGCCGGC